>Ga0302252_1001834_pt1 | contig 11248 bp, 9 predicted proteins | sample AAG_RA_Leu_MG_FD_193511 | JGI IMG/M metagenome (GOLD analysis project Ga0302252, IMG submission 193511) | Enriched activated sludge microbial communities from anaerobic digester in WTTP, New Holstein, Wisconsin, United States - AAG_RA_Leu | ecosystem: Engineered > Bioreactor > Anaerobic >...
CCAGGCATTGCGCTCTCCCTCATCATAATCAATCCTTTTTGTAACTATTCAGCCACCCAGTCGAACCTCTTTTTTCCTTCCGATACTTCATGAATCATAACGTACGATAATCGGCCCAAAATTTAAATATTAATGGCAATCATATAACCGTAATAATGGAGGGGCGCAATTCTCATCAAATCCTAAAGGAGGGTATCGATCCAGATAATTCCCTCTCTTCATCAGAGTCAAGCATATCCACTTCGTTGAGTCGCGAAGATATTTTGGCAATTTATGAGGAAGGTCCTGAAGCAGTCATTGCAACCATGCAGATCCTATGCTCAATCATCAATAAACAAGCAGCAAGGATTGCCGAACTGGAAGAGAGAGTAAAATCATTGGAGGATCAAATCAATAAGAATAGCCGCAATAGCAGCAAACCGCCCTCTACGGATACCTTTAGAAAGATAAAAGGTCAGCGTAAGCCGAGTGGCAGACCCGTAGGCGGTCAGAAGGGTCATAAGGGACATACCCTGGAAATGGCGGAAAAACCTGATCGCGAGATCGTTCATCAGGTTGCAAGATGTGAATTTTGCGGTCGGTCTCTATGCGATGTTGAAGCAACGAATTATGAACGGCGTCAAGTATTCGATTTGCCTCCTATCAAAGTGGAAGTATTCGAACATCAGGCTGAGAGCAAGATCTGCCCCAATTGCGGTTGCCTCAACAAGGCTGCCTTTCCCAAGGAAGTTGCATATCCGGTTCAATATGGAACTCGTTTGAAATCTGTTGCCGTCTATCTAAATCAATATCAGCTCGTGCCCTTTGATCGATTGAGCGAGACTTTCGTTGATCTCTTCGGCCATCGTTTAAGTCAGAGTACTCTGATCGACGCCAATCGTACCTGTTACAGTATTTTGGGGCCTGTCGAAGAGGACATCAAGCAACAGATAATTGCATCGCCTGTCATTTGCCTTGATGAAACCGGCATGCGTATCGAAGGAAAGAGAAAATGGTGCCATGTGGTTTCAACCGAGAATCTGACTTATTATGCTGCAAACCCCCATCGCGGATCTGAGGCTAATGAGGATATGGGAATACTGCCAGTCTATAGCGGAACAGCAGTGCATGATGGCTGGAGCTCTTACTTCAAATTCAAATGCAAGCATGCACTATGTAATGCACATCACATCAGAGATCTGCTCTTCATTCATGAAGAGTATAAACAGAATTGGGCCAAAGATTTGATCGATCAGCTGATTGATATTAAGGAGACAGTAGATCGCAGAAAGCCGATCCATTGCAATTTGGATCTTGCCGAGATAAATGATTTCGAAGACAGATACGATCACATAATCGAAAGGGCTAAGCTCGAAAATCCTCCTCCAATCACTTCCAATTCACAGGGGCCGATCAAAAAACGTGGAAAAAAGAAAAAGACGAAGGCCCAAAATCTGTTAGAGAGATTGCAGAAGTATCGGAGAGAAGTCTTGGCCTTCATGTATGACTTTGAGGTCCCATTTGACAATAATCAGGCAGAGAGAGATCTGAGAATGATGAAAGTCCAGCAAAAAATCTCAGGAAACTTTAGAAGCTGGGATGGAGCGAAGATTTTTTGCCGCATTAGAGGGTATATCTCTACGGTTAAAAAGAACTCCAGTTCAGTTATCGACGCTATTCAAGGAGTCTTTGAAGGGAAGCCATTCATTCCTCAGAGGACTTTGATTGCGGTCTGAATTCTTAATGATTCCGCGAGCAGGGCTGAATAGTTACTTTCTCGATACATTTGTTCACATAATACTCATCGTTGTGGCATGCCTCGCAAGTAAAATCCCATGTATGCCAGCAACAGCCCGTTTTGATCCTGCCGCAGCCTTCATCCCAACTCTTATCGCATCCTACAAAACTATCTGGACAGTCATCAATAACAATTGAGACATTACCGAAGGCCTCTGGAATCGCGTCATCCGCTTTGGAGATGATATGCGACCAGTCGGAATTAAATGTGTAATCATCGAGGACTTTCGCTGTGTATGTCAGAGTGCTGTTTGTCTCATCAAACTGGGGCGAGGTCAGCTCCGCCACGACTACATCGCTCTCGTTCTCTCCCTCCCTGAGCATCACCGCTGCATTGGGTGGGTCTATGGCACCAAAGCAAAATCCATCGAGGAATTTATCCATTGGTGCGAACCCACCTACTCGTTCAGGACGGTCTGAGAAGTAAATGGTATATGGCACCACGCCAGTGATGGTTAGCGTGTAGTTTCCTGACTCATCCTTTACAAAGGTGCCACCAGTCCCCTCCTGAATGAAGATGAATGTCGTCCGATTCATTTCCGTCTCATTCAATTCCATCTCATCCAATTCTGTCTCATTCGCGGCCATCTCCGCGCAGGACACAGCACCAATAAAAGCCAAAGAGCATAGTGCTGAGACCAAAATCGCCAATTTCATGTGACGCATTTGTTTACCTCAAAATGTAAATCCCGTCTGGCAACAATATAAACTTAGCCCCCAAAAATTTCAGGCGAAAGATCAGACACCCCAAAATTTTTCTGTTTTTTCATTTCAGTGACGATTTTTTATCCATCCGTCAAAACGATGTTCGACAGAATAATTATCCAATATATGCGTTCTTGGATCCATCTGACCAAAAAACATATAACCCTTTATTGTTAATTATTTAACATTACATTATAGGCTATATGGGGTTTGGGGATTATGATAAAGATCGGGATCGAGGTTAGCCGCAGAAAGTTGCTCTACGACCTCCTGGATAATCCCGGCCGGTACTTCTTTATTCTATCCGAAGGCGGTCGGGCAGCACTATGCATTCAAACCTGCGATTTTCAAGGAGATGACATAAATACGCATATCATTAATGGTTTCGCCTTAAATAAGGACAGCAAGCTATGCCCTATTTTTGATGATGGGATCAACGATTCCATTTTGAATGGCTGCAAATGGGAGAGGCGAACTCCTGACGGAAGGGATTATCCCATATCCTCTAAACTGGAGGATACTCTCTGCCGACTGCCAGACCTGATGTACTGGATTATTTCAAAGGTCCTGACTGGCGGCCGAAATCTGGTCATATATCACCCAAAGATCAATGCATAATGGTTCGCCAAGGTTAATTCTAGATTCAACCGATTAAAATATATGCTCCGGAGCCAAGGGTGCTTGCAGGAAGATGAAGATCAAATGGCTGCAAAAGGTAAAATGCACCTCATTCCTCTCCGGATAAGTTGGAATGCTGCAGTGCAGTGTTCTGTTATAATCTGCCTCCTGGCGGCAATCCAATCGCCCTTGATAGGCTGTGCAGGGGCATCTCAAGAGGATCTGCTGGACCGAATTGCCGCTTCACCCGACCCGACTTCTCCTATTGTCAATTCTTCGCTTAATGGATATTCTTCGTCGCATCCCATATTATTCTATTCACCCATCGCCAGCAGGACTCAGGTGCTCAGCAAGGGCTTTTCTGGCACATCCCTGCATCACTCTATCCAGTCAGCGCATGAGATCTCAGGATCATCGGAGTATACAGTCTCGGAGAGAAGCTATCAGGAGGGAGATTCGACACGTATCAGCTCCAATTCCATTGGTATGAGGATCGACGAGACTGTAACCGAAGGCAAGGTCAGCATTGGTGCGTTTCAGGCTGATCTCTCCTCTCAGGATGGCACGGATTTGGAGAGCAGCAGAAAAACGAGCAATCCCTGGAGAGACCCGGCCCTGATGATGGAAGAGGAATACATCGGCACATTTCACATATCAAGGAATATGACCATAAAGAGCAATTATATAATTCAGGGAGAAAACTACAGCTGGCTGGGTTATGACAGCGTTTATTTGAGATTCATTCCATCAAAGCCAGTGTCATTCAGCGCAGATGAGATATTCAAATGCCTCAAATGCAGCTGAAATTGAGCAGATCCGAATTCCGCAGATCAAAAGAAGATGAGAATCGAGTATCGTTATCGATCTCGATCCCAATTAAAAAATTTCGATGCAGCCTGAATGGCCTCACATGCTCAGGCTTATAGGCACTAAAACCTGATCGATCAGATAGACGACGCCATTGCTGTACCTCTCGGATCCCGATACCCTGGCCATGCTCACATAGCCTGTGGCGGAATCTACTGCCAGAGATTCTCCCTGCAGGGTTTTGGCGGAGCCGGATTCGGTCATATTGATGAGATCCTTTGCCTCAACCATATGATAGCCAAGCAGGTCTATCATTCCCATATCCTGCTTTTTGATCGAATCGACAGTGGACTTGGCGGCATCAAATGCCTCATCACTGGGAGCGAAGATGGTAAACGGCCCTTCTCCCAGGGTGGTGATTCCCATAAGCCCCTGGCCATTCAGCCTATCCTCCAGCCCTTCAGCGACAATGGCAGAGGCAAAATCCTTTGCACCCAGATTCTCTGCTGCCTTGGCCGCGCCAGCCATCGAGCTCTTTTCAGGCATGAGCACCTTGTCGATTACATAGATGACACCGTTATCGTATTGAATGCTCTCTGTTACATTGGCCCCATTCACCATCAGACCATCGGTGCTGTTGATGCTGAGGTTCTCACCCTGCAGAGTCCTTGCGCTATCAATATCGGAGATATTCACAAAGGAACCGCTGTTCCAGACCGCATGATAGGAGAGAACCCGCTCAAGCTCCGTCTGATTCTCAATGAGGATGTTCATGTCCATGTCGTCAATTGCGGAAAAAGCATCATCGCTGGGGGCGAAGATCACAAAAGATCCGGAATCGAAGAGGAGGACACCCTGATTGTCCAGAGTACTGGCAAAACCCGTGCTTTCAGCCAATTCTGAGAACTCAGTCAGGCCCAATTCCCCGGCAGCATCCAGGACTCCATGGGCAGTTGTATTATTTTGTGCCAGGCATGAACCCATGCAAAGCCATCCCGTAATGAACAACAGACTCAGGAATATCAAATTTTTCCTTGTCATATCATAACCTCCACTCATTTCGCTGGATAGTTTATCAACTGGATAAAAGATAAACCTTCTGCATAAGCCGAAATATTCAATACTGATAGAACGGCTATGCGAGGATGTGTCGCCCGAGAGAGTCATCTTTGCCTTGTTGCTGGTCATGCTCCTGCTTCCATTTACCGCTGCCGGACATGTGCCTCTCATAGGAGGAGGAAATGAGGATATATCCTCTGCCCTGCATATCTCTAATCCGGCTAAATCCTGGGCGGTTTATGCCGTTTTAGAGAACGAAACCGTTCATTATTTCAGCTTTGATGTCAGAGAAGGAGAGAGAATCTATATGGGGCTGCTCAAATCCACAGACCCGGCAGACGAGGGCTTTCTGCCAGACCTTCTCTTGATAGGGCCGGGTATCGGGGTTCAGAGCGGCTCATCCGCCCAGCAGCCTGAGGGGAACACCTCCCTCGAGGGCGCCGTTCTTCTTGAGAATTCTGCTATTCCCAAGAACATAATCCTTCCTGAAAGCCTTAAGGATCTGGGTGCTCTTGCAGCCGATGGAAGGGAAGGAATAGCGACCTATGAGCCCTTTGGTCCAAGCAGCTTCATCGGGCTGGCAGAGATCAACCTCTCTGCCCCTCAATCGGGCCGGTATTATGCCGCGATCTATGAGAACACCAGGAACGGCTCGAATGAAGGGGCATCATTAAGAGCAGCAGAAGCAGATGCGAAAGGAGGCCACTATTGTTTAGTGGTAGGATATCGCGAGGAGTTCAGCTTCACCGACAGGATGATCGCTCCGATCCAGATCGCATCGGTTTACATCTGGGAGGGGCAGAGCGTCATTATGATCTTCATTCCCTATCTGGTGGCTTTAATCGCTGGAGGGCTCATATACTGGAGAGGAAGTCGTCGCAGCTTGTTCAGCCTGACGGGGACTTTAGCAGGCTTTCTGTTTCTCGGCACCAGCTCTCTGGTCATAACTCAAATGATCTACAGCCTCAGCCGCGCTCCTTATGGTCCGGAGGTCTATATCACCATGGCCATAATCCTGTTCCATGCTCTCTTGGGAGTGGCATCTATCCGCCTGGCCAGGGGGGAGGCAGGAATTCTGCAGAGATCTCTTCTGGCAGTGATCGGGACTATAGCTCTCCTGGGAGGATCGGGCGTGATACTGGGACCAATGCTGGCCGTATCTGCCAGCTTTCTTCCCACCATTAAGAGATCAGTTCCTGGCGATCTCCTCCAGAAAGCTAGCTGATGTATAATTTTCGGGCTCTGCGCTGAATTGTGTGGGTGAGGTCAGGCAGAGAATATGGCCTCTGTTCCTCTGTGTTTAGGTCAGAGCACCGCGGTTCACCACAGAGGCGAAAAGATACAGAGAATATACGATTAGAGTTCACCCATGATAAATAGCGAGGAGCAAATTTTCGCTATGAAGCTATAATGTTCGCGAAAGAGGTGATTTCCCTTTTCTCAGTTCCAACTCTCCAAAAGAAAGCTTCCTCAGGGATTCAACAGGGGAATATTCGAGCCTTTTCGTATCATTTTATCCATTGACCAACCCACTCCCACAAATATATAATAATATTAAAAATATAATAAAAAGAGTTTATTAATCTATCCTCACTTCTCACTCAGATAGTGTGTGAGATTAAAAATAAAAAACAATAAATAATAAAATTTTCTAAAAAATTTAAATATTTCTCTTTTTTAGATATCTTATTATCTATAGAATTTAAATTTTGATAATAATAATTAATATGTACAAAATTTTTAAAAAAATTAATTATGTAAAAAAATAGAAAATGCCGATAAATTGAAGAATAGTAAATTTGTTATATAAATTTATGAGTTTAAAGTTAATTAGATATTATTTATTTTTCAAGAAATTTCACGCTAGATCCGAATAGAATATCAAAATCCTTTAAATGGAACTGGATACTATAAACTATAGGTATGATTTTATTACCCCCTCGAAAAGCCCAGTTTTGTTAACCACTTTATTCCATATACTATACGAATATGCCCCTCTTGCCGCCTATCCTCACCATTTACCAGAGAGAGAATGGTTCTACAAGCTAAATCAGCATTCTAGCTCCATTCATTCACATATACTATAAGATTTAAAGGCTTCAGAGAAAATAATGTAAAAATTTTTATAAACTATTAAACTGACCAAATGCTCTATACTTTATAGACTAAAAAGCTATTTATAAAAATAACAAATTTAAAACTTTCAGGTATCAACCCGATTTAATTATAAAAATATAAGCTATAATTATAATGATTTTACATAATTTGCAAATGTTTTATAACGTTATTTATTTATAATTACATCGAATTGATTATGTTGTGATATTATCATAAAATCAAATAAAAAAATAAATGTTATTTAGACATAATACATTTAAAAATAATTAATAAACAGATCATTTTTTAAATAAAATTTTAAGATTCTTTTCATTGAAGCTATAATTCAGGCAAAAAGTTAGAGTTAAAAAGGCAGAGATAACGAGGCAATTAAAGCCGAGCTGAGCAAATGAATGAAGGGAAAATCGTGTGCAGGGGTCAGGGCAGCTTAGATTTTAAAAAGGGAGTGTTCTACGCTAGATGACTAGCCAAGAGTTATTCCGTCATGAGGCCAAGAGATATTCAGTTGCAGGAGAATCAATCACTAAAAAAAAATAGAGGGTGAGATACTCCCTTGAGCATAGCAGGTATCTAGCTGAGAATTAGGTTTAGAGCTGTCCCAACCACAAGGGCAGCGACAAGCCTCAAAGCCACTGATTTTGCCGTTCCCGAGACGCCTAGCTCCTTGAGCATCACCATGAATGTTGCTACACAGGGCATATACATGGCCAAAACCACGGCAGCAATAACATACTGCACCGGAGTCATATCCAGGGGAGCGAACATGCCTATCCCAACGTCCTTGCGGAGAAAGCCGATAATCAATGCAGTGGCAGCATCGCTGGGAAGACCCAGCAACCCGGATACAACCGGCTTCAGCTCCTCGCCTATCAGATGCATCAGTCCGGTCAGATAGAAGAAGTTCATTATGATCATGCCTAGACCGATATAAGGCACTGCCTCTTTCAGGAACTCCCGCACCCGAATAAAGGTCTTCTTCAAAAGGGCTTGTAGATTTGGCATGCGGTAGGGAGGGATCTCCAGGAAGATCTCCGGCGACTCACCGCCAATGAACCTGTGGAGCAGATAGCCTGTGATCACAAAGGAGAGAAATAAGGTGGCATAGACTATGAAGATATACCTCAGGCCATAGGGAGCGAGTATGCCGAATATCATGGCGCTCTGAGAGGCGCAGGGAATGGCCATGGTCATCAGAGTCGCTGCCAGATACCTCTGCTTGGCCGACTCCAGTATTCTGACCGAGAGAACAGCAGGAACGCTGCAGCCCATTCCCAATACACAGGGCAGGATAGCAGCACCATGAAGGCCTATCCTGTGCATGAAGGCATCCAGGATGACGCTCAGCCTGGGAAGGTAGCCGATATCCTCCAGTATGCCCAGCAGCAGATAAAAGGGAATTAAAAATGGCAAGACTATCCCTAAAGGAATATAGAGGCCGGTGGTCAGAATTCCAAAGGACTTTAAGAGCTCTGGACTGCTGCCAATCAATATCTCCCTTAAGAGCTCTGAGCTGACGTATCTATGCACTAAATCGGTTATGAAATTGGAATATGCGATGAATAGGGGATCGGTGACCTTCAACTGCAGAGTTTCGCCCACCTCGATTACCAGACTGAAGGAGAGATATAAAAGCAACAAGGCAATGGGAATGCCCGTTAGGGGCTTGAGCGAGATGTCCTCCAGCCGGTCAAAGAGGGATGGATGCCGATGCAGAACCTTCTGACTCTTCTCAGCTATCTCCCCAATCCGCGCCCAGCGCTGGTCAGAGGATTCAAACTGCACTGGCGGAGGGGTTTTAGCTTTTCCAATGGCCTCCACCAGATCGTAGATTCCCTGACCGCTGACAGCTACTGTGGGAATCACATCCACCCCCAGCGCCTCTGCTAGGATGGCGGTATCGATCTCGATTCCTTTGCGGGTGGCCACATCCCAGAGGTTGAGGGCCACTACGGTGGGAAGGCCTTTCTCCAGGATTTTAAGGGTTAGGTTGAGATTTCTCTCCAGATTGGTGGAATCGATCACATTAACCACCACATCTGCCCCTTGCTCCAGAATGTGGCCTGTCACCTCCTCTACCTTGGATGTGGGCTCGAGCGAGTATACGCCAGGCGGATCGATGAGGGTGGCCATCTTCTCTCCCAGCTTCATTCGTCCCTCCGTATACTCGATCGTGGTTCCGGGGTAATTGGCTGAGACCACCTCAATTCCTGTAAGCCGGGAAAAGATAACGCTCTTTCCCACATTTGGGTTTCCCATCAAAAGGATCTTCAAGATCTATTGCTCCCTTTCTATCGCATCATATGATCTAAAGACTGCAATTAGCAGCCAATTGTAGTTGTCAGCCAAGTCATTCATACCTCATACCTAAGATATACCATTCTTGGATGGCTCTAAGGTATTATATTCATTTAGTTCTTGGGCGATTTGAATTCACCTTATCCCGCTCCCATCTATAACCAGCCATTATAAAAACCTGGTTTGCCATCAGAAAGAATCACTTCTGGAATTTGTCTTATGGCATGAACCCTTGTTGTCGCCTCCAATGACATATGAATTATCAAAAGATAATGCATTGATCAAAATAATAAACGCAAAGTTCAAATAGTATAAAATCTTAATATTCTCAAAAAAATTAGAGAGATATATGCTTGGATCCGGATCCTTTCACTCTAATAAGGGTATGACCCTATTAAGATGTGAAATCTGTTCGGAATTCTGCTGATATGAGGGAGGACGCAAATGCCGATGACGATGTTAGTACCTATTGGAGTTATCATGTTGAGTGGTGCGGTGGGAGGAATTGTGAATGCGCTTGTAAGCGACAATGGCTTCATCAAGCCCAGCGAGGAGAGTGCGGGAGAGGTCACAATAATCCGTCCAGGATTTGCCGGCAACGTCCTGCTGGGAGCAGTTGCCGCCTTCGTCTCCTGGGGCCTCTATGGAGCCTTTGCCAATACCGCTCTATTCGGCACGGTCACGGGAATTGGAACCGAAGAGATCTCCGTTTCCATCTCCTCCATCGCCGGCGCTCTATTGGTGGGAATAGGAGGGGCTCGCTGGCTGACAAATGAGGTGGACAAGAAGCTGCTCCGCACAGCCGCCACCGCTGCCGCCGCCTCCAAAGCGAACTTCGAGGAATCCCGGAAGATCGCCATAGCCACTCCCGCCCAGGCCTTCAATATCGCCAAGAAGATGTACCAGAATGAGCAACCTCGGTCCTGATGGGCCCTTACGATCACAGAGCGCATGTAGGCAATGCAGGCGATGTCTGGAAGCATTTCCTGTTGCTGGAGGTGGCAAATTGCCTCCTCACCCCCGATAGCAGCCTGGTTTATGCAGAAAGCCATGTAGGACGCCCGAAATATGCCTTAAAGCCATCTGGTGATTGGGAGAGCGGAATCGGCAGAATCTGGCCGGCTCTGCCTCTCCTAAAAGATTTTCCTTATTTCAATATTCTAGCGGAATTCAATTCCATCGAATCGCTTAGCTCTCTGCAGATAGAATTCTATCCTGGATCTGCCCTATTGGTGGCAGAACTAGCGAAGAGAAAGAAGGCGGATCTCTTGATCAATATCTGGGATATCGATCCTGCAGTCGGGGCGGCCTGGAATGAATGCCTCGATCATTCTCCTATATCGTTTCATCTGGATGATGGCTTTTCTGGTGTTATGTCCCTATTGAAGAGTTCTTCTCCCGGTCTTCTCTTTATAGATCCTCCTTTCACTTCTCCAGAAGAAAAGGAAGCGGCAGAGGAGATCTTCTGCACTGCGAAAAGTCTCGGCTGGACGGTATTATGCTGGCACATGATGGCCACCATCCCTAAAGAGATTCCTTCGTCCTTTAGCGATCAATCCATCGAGTTTTTCGTCAAGTTCTCCCGGATTGGATTGGAGTATGCCGGAGCGGAGGGATGCAGCATTCGAGTAGCGTCTCCAGATGAGACAATGATCCCCCGCATATCTGCCCGGATCAAGGCCTTTCTGCAGATCATCGGATAATAAATAGCTTTCAAATCAAATAATAACATCGGGGTGTAGGGGCAGAGAAGACCCCTCTCCTTCGGGGGAGGGGATGAATCGTGCCCCACCGTTGTGCAGAAAACTATAAACACAATCAACCGCATAAAAAGTATCTATGCTCAAGGCATATAAATTTAGGATCTATC
>Ga0302252_1001836_pt1 | contig 11227 bp, 9 predicted proteins | sample AAG_RA_Leu_MG_FD_193511 | JGI IMG/M metagenome (GOLD analysis project Ga0302252, IMG submission 193511) | Enriched activated sludge microbial communities from anaerobic digester in WTTP, New Holstein, Wisconsin, United States - AAG_RA_Leu | ecosystem: Engineered > Bioreactor > Anaerobic >...
CGGTCATTGGTGTGATCTTAATGGTCGCAATCACGGTGATTCTCGCGGCCGTCATCGCCGCGTTCGTGTTCGGTATGGCAGGAAACATTTCCAAGACCAAGGTCGTTGCAGCAACGGCCCAGCAGCCTGATGCAACCCACATCGTTGTCACCTACCAGGGTGGTCAGGATGCAGCAACCTGTACTGGTATCCGGTGGACTGTTACTGATTCAACTGGAACTCTCATCGGCAGTTCAACAATGGGTACAATTACTGGTATCACCGCCGGTACGGGATTTCTTACTGTCGGAACCGGAGCTACTATTACTGGCTCTGCAGGGAAGGACCACGTTATCGCAACGGCATACTTCTCCGATGGGTCACAGCAAGTTATCCTTGATAACACCATCTAAACCTTTTTTTCTTTGCATTCATCTCAAAAATAATTCAAAGATTTCCTAATAGAGTACTTGTGTCAATTTTTTAGTAATAGTCAGATTGATGTCGCTTTTTGCGTGTTTTACACTATCCAGTGCAAAAATTTTTTCACAAAACGTTCAAAATTATGAGAAAGCCCACACCATTTAGGGTGCTTATAGTCTTCAGACCCGAAGATTGAGAAGAACGCACCACCTTCTTCAATTCATCACATCCAGACCACTTCGAAGCCGTTAAGTTTCCTTCAGTCTCAAGTCAGAAGACTTTCAACATTCTGCAAATCGGTCTTGTTGAGGTAACCCGATACGCGTCGGGGCCTCGCGGGGCAAGAATATTTTTATTAAAGCTATCATTTCAAATATGGGGCAAGGGGCCCATCCCGTGGGCCGGTTCGAAGACTCCATCAGATTCTTCTCATCCTCATGGTCCTACTGAACTCTTCGGGCTCCCCCTCTGGGGATCTACTGAAGAGAGGTCGAGAAGAACGCATCAGCGTTCTTCGAGGAGAGAGGGAGTCACCCACATAATACGATAATTCTTTAAGCTGTAAGATAAGGTTTTTCTTTGTAGTGCTGAAGGGAAATGAATTCGGGATATCACAAATCACGGATGCTCAAGACAGGATTTGTGTTTTAATATTAAATAATTCAGGATACTTGTAGACGATAACAATCCACGATAGAAGGATAACAATGCCGAAAGGTATTGAGATCCCCGCAGGTCCGGCAAAAAACCATCCGTACTGGGCAATACAGGATATCAGATAACAACCGCATACAACGAGAAGGCCAATACCAATCTGATGGAAAAAATCCACTCTTGAATCCGTAGAGAAAATTAGGGAAAATAATGTCGTACTGACAAGCAGGAGTGTTCCCAAAAACCAGACAATGATGGAGAGTGCCGTTCTCCCTGTATACATCCCATGAATTACATACAAGACATCATTGGTTATTGGAATGAGGGAGTTACCGTACCCGGAAATCTGATAACGAAAGGTCGCCCCTTGGATTCCAATACCATTATCATTTCCTATTATGTAGACCTGAAATGGGAAAAATAAAAAAATTCCACAGAGTAGCAGGGTGAGAATGAAATGTCGCACATAGAAAAGTGAGATTATTCTGGTAATAAACCTGTTGTTTAGGTCATTGACCAACCTCGTATGGTTTATCAACGTGAAAACTAAATGAAATTACTGTAAAATGGTTCCTGATTCATTTTTCGAACGTGTACTTTCCGGAATACTCAGATACCGGGTACATATCCTTGTTTTTCTCCTTACGTTGTTTATTGCATTGACAATTTCTCATCCAATAATGGAACTGAACGATGAGTGGATTACCTTAAACCAGCTCAACCAGCTTCATAAGGGCCATCAGGTGATTGTTAATGAGGGTAAATACGGTTTACTAGAGAATGGAACCCCCTCACCTTACTTTATTAAAAAGTCAAATCTTCTTGGATACAGTGTTGCCCTTCCGCTTATTTCATTGCCTGCGTTCTGGATTATTGATTTCACCGATAAACATTTCCCATTTTTTATTCAATTTTTCTGGGCATTTCTCGGAATGCTAATCCTTCTTTTTGTGAATACTTTTTTTCAAAAATATTCCTATTACAAAAAATGGCGTTTGACCACTCCTTTATTCCTTATCATTTTTGCAATGTTTTTTCTGAATCTGTATTTTTATATCTCATTCCCCGTCACCGGTCCCGATACTTTTCCAGAAATCATTGCAATCGTTTTTACCCATTCGTTCCTGCTCGCCTTTATAGCGGTAATGATATATGAGATTAATAATTCAATCTTTAGTGATGCGGAATATTCGTTTTTCGGAACGGTTTTAATTCTTTCATGTTCGTCATATTTTATCTGGATGGTTGGTGGAAAAGACCATATTCTTACGGTTTTCGTATTCACAACAGTATTACTCTGTCTGGTAAAATATCAAGAATTACATAGCTACTGGTATTTACCGTTAACATTCATTTTTTCCGGCATTCTAGCGTGGGTAAGACCTGAACTTGCGTTCTGGGTATTCCTTGCACTTTGTCTTTTCAGTTTATTTATTATCAATAACCTGCGAAAGCAAAAGGACAAAATTCAGGACCTTGTTATGATTGCCTGTGCACCGTTTTTCACGCTTATCGGCGCATTACCTTTCTTTACCAATAACTATATGGTCACAAAAAATTTTTTTATCCCGGCCTGGATATTGTGGAATCAGGATTTCATTGCACCATCTGAAAGCACTCAATTGGCCAACGGGTTAATCCCTCAAGGGGGTGTAACAACAGCTCATTCATTATTCAGTTTATTTGGGGAAATGACAATAATTCAACCCGCAACTTTATTTCCCGATCTCTTCGGGGTTTTTCTATATCCGAAAAATGGTTCAATGGGTGTTTTGCTTTTAGTTCCGCTGTTCCTGGTCCTATTAATCCCTGTCGTAATATTATATCTTAATAAGAAAATTCAGTTTACACATCAAGAGAGAAATTGGATTGTTCTCCTGACTCTTGTTTGTTTTTCCATTTTTATTACATATGGTGTAAAACTTAATAGCCTGAATACCAGTATTGGTGTATTTCCGGATATCCGCTATCTCACACCAATCTATATTCCATTATCAATTATTGGCCTTATATTTCTTAAAAAAATTAAAATATTGACCATTAGTCCGATGGCCACACTTAAACGCATGATATTTATCTGGATTTGTGCTCTCCCACTATCACTGATTCTTGTCTACTTAAATTTTTCAGAATACCAGACGCGGTCCGTATTCGTAATTCCTCTTGATAAATTTTTTTCTTTCCTTATTATTACTGTATGTTTAGTGACGATTATTTTTATATTATTGCAATTTTATTCGAATATCAAGTTACAGATAACAAATTACTCGATTCCTCTCCTTTGTGCATTGCCCCTTGTCTGGCAGATTGATATTGTGTTCTGGGTTCGTTCGCATGTTGCTGCCGCTGGATATGTTTTCTGGATTCCCATTATAAGGCTTATCCATGAGTATTTCCTTTCTCCTTTGTTGATTTCCTGAAACGCTGGTAGTAACAGAGTTTTTATTCAATAAAAAGAAACTGAATTAATAAGCAATTCCAAGGGAAATAATTATTAACGTGGATCCAATCTATGGTTTGTATCAATAACAAAATCGATGAAAATGCAGTATCTCCTGTAATAGCCGTTGTCCTCATGGTTGCAATTACGGTCATTCTCGCCGCAATCATTGCTACTTATGCATTTGGCATGGGGACAAATATTCCCCAAACCAAAATGGTGACAGGAACTCTTTCCGCGATTGATGCACAATCAATCACCGTAACATACAATGGGGGACGGGATCAGACCCAGTGTGTAGGTGTCAGCTGGGTAGTAACCCGGGCTTCTGACGGAGTTGCTCTAGCGCCGATAGAGAAAATGGGCTCGTATTCGTCTACCGCTCCCGCTCTTGATATTGGGACGTCCCGAATAATCCAGACACATTTTGCTGAAAAGAAACATATCGTTGCCACCGCATATTTCAATGATGGCACTCAACAAGTAATTCTGGATTCATTTATCTAATACTAGACAACGCTCGGTTTTCATTGCATTACTTTATTTAATCTAAAAGAGAGTTTTTTTGTGTACAAAAATCACACCATCGCTGTTGTTATCCCGGCATACAATGAGGAACTATTAATAAAAGATACTCTATGTTCCGTTCCCCCTTTCATTGACAGAATTTTTGTCATCAATGATGCATCCACTGACAATACCCAAAAAATAATCGGGGAGATTGCATGGCAAGATCCCCGGGTCATGCCCATAATTCATGAGCAGAATGCCGGTGTCGGAGGGGCCATCGTATCCGGATACAGGCAGGCCTTAACCGAGAGGATCGAGGTGGTGGTTGTCATGGCCGGTGACAACCAGATGGATCCTGTTGTGATGCCAGCTCTGATCGATCCGATTATCCAAAACAAAGCAGATTATGCGAAAGGAAATCGCCTACTGAGTCCGGCATACCGAAAGGGAATGAGCCAGTGGCGGTTTTTCGGAAATACTATCCTTACATTTATGACAAAATTTTCTTCAGGATACTGGAAACTGATGGATCCCCAGAATGGATATACGGCCATATCCCGCAGAGTACTTGAACGAATCAATCTTGACCGCGTCTACCCCCGATATGGGTATTGTAACGACCTGCTCGTCAAGCTGAATGTGTTCGGATTCCGGGTAATGGACGTTGAAATGCCGGCACGGTATGGCAGAGAGCAGTCGAAGATTCGGTACGGCCCGTACATCTGGAAAGTGTCCTGGCTTCTCTTCAAGGACTTCCTGTACCGGCTGCGGATGAAATATATCGTGCTTAGCTTTCACCCGATCGTGTTATTCTACCTGTTCGGGTTTACCCTGACCATCACGGGGATATGTTCTGGACTATACACTTTGTACTTTGTTTTCATCGAACATGGCCCCCTATTTATTCGGGCGGTTCTCTCACTTCTCATCTTTGCGCTTGGGGTGCAGTTCCTCTCGTTTGCCCTTATGTTCGATATCCAGGAGAGCCGGGACATCTCGTTGACGGATTGGGAATAATGAAAAAATATCATTTGATTTTTGACCTGTGATTCACATTGAAACCTGAAATAATTCCGGAAAAAACTAAAGCAGGCATTCTCATAATTTCCAGTTCTTTTCCAAAAACTCCGGAATCTTTTGAAGGGAATTTTATTCTCGAACTTGCACGACAGATTGACAGCAGGATCTTTCTGCCGCTTGTCCTCGTACCCCATTTTCCTGGGGGATTGTATGAGGAACAATGGTCATCGGTGAGAATATTCAGGTTCCGCTATTTTTTCCTCGCCCGGTTTGAGCAACTGGCATATGGGTCCGGTATTGCGTATAATTCCCGGAATAATCCGCTGTTACTGTTCACCTTACCGTTCTTTTTGATATCAGAATTTTTTACTGCCCTCATGATTATTCATAATAATCCGATCTCCTTAATTCATACCCATTGGTTACTACCACAGGGTCTGATAGGAACATTTCTACACAGGATTACAGGCATTCCACATATTGCAACAATCCACGGCAGCGATCTCAACCTGATAAAAAAATATTCAATTCTTCATCCCCTCTGCAGATATATTATCCGGAACTCATATGCTGTGACGGTCAACAGTTCGTACATGAAGCGACAACTTCTGGGAATTGCACCAAGATGTGAAGAAAAAACCCGGGTAATTCCCATGGGAGTTGACTCATCCAATCTTCAGTTTTTGATGAGGGATGATGTCAGGAAAAAATACTCCGAACATCGGGTAATCCTCAGTGTTGGGCGGCTTATCAACTGGAAAGGAACGAAATATCTCGTTGAAGCAATGCCGGAGATTCTGAGATCTATTCCCAATGCCATGCTGATCATCATCGGCACCGGCCCAGAATCCCAGAGCATCGAACAAAGGATCGGTGAACTTGGTCTTCAGGATAATGTTATTCTTGCAGGCTTTGTAAAAAGTGCGGATTTGCCTTCGTACTATCATGCTGCGGATGTATTCGTATTACCCTCTCTGAATATTGATGGGAGTACTGAAGGTCTTGGTGTTGTCCTGCTCGAAGCAATGGCCGCCGGCTGTCCGGTAATTGGAAGCAATGTTGGGGGGATTCCGGATATTATTGTGGATGGGGAGAATGGATTTCTTGTACCGGAACGGGACGCCCCAAAACTTGCAGGAAAAATTATTGAAATCGTACTGAAAAGATCATTGGCAGACAAATTTCGATGTAATGGAGAGATAACCATCAAAGAAAAATTTTCATGGAATGTGATTATCAGGGATTTTTCCAGCATATACGAAGAAGCTATCAAATCCGAGGATAGTCGAGGAACGCTTCCTTGAATATTGAAATAAAATTTTCACAACATTGCCAATTATCATATTTTAATTCAGATACAAATCTAAAGAAAATAGAGAATGAGGTTCCAATGGCCCCTAAAATTTCCGTAGTAATCCCCTTGTATAATAAGGAACTGTACATTCAGCGAGCCATTGATTCCGTTCTCAATCAGTCATTCCAGAATTTTGAATTGATAATTATTGACAGCTCTAGTGATCGAAGTACATATATTGTTAAGCAGTATGCGGATCCCCGTATTATTCATATTATTAGAGAAAGAACGCGGGCTGCTCCGGCCCGGAATCTTGGTGTTCAACTGGCACACTCCGACTTTATTGCCTTCATTGATGCTGATGATGAATGGCAACCAGATCATCTTGAGTCGCTTATCAGTCTGCGAGAAAAATTCCCAGATGCCGGGTTATATTCAACACCATATGTCAAACTCAAACCCGATGGGCGACCGAGGGTTATGCTCTTTGTCGGCATTAACCCTCCCCCATGGGAAGGATATTTGCCGGACTATCTATGGATTTGTTCCCGGGGAGATGAACCGGTAAACTCATCCAGTTGTGCGATTCCCCGTGATGTATTTTCTAGAACCGGTGGTTTTCCTGAAAAACTCGAATATGGAGAAGATCAATTCCTCTGGGGAAAGATATCTCTCTCGTATCCTGTTGCTTATAGCTGGCAGGGACTGGCAGTTTATCACACTGATGCATCTGGACGTATCTGTGATGAGTTGCATGATGTTACCCAGCATCCATTCTCTGAGTACCTGAAAACCGAGTTGATGAAAAATACAATCCCTCAAAATAAACGAGATTCGTGTTACGCATATATTCGGAGGAAAAGGATCACTGATATCTTTGGATCAGCGATTGTTGGTAAAAAAAACCGAACCTGTTCGGATATTCTAGGGAACAAAGAAATTAATCAACATCAGCGGATATGGAATAATTTCAAAAAAAGAATTTGTCGGTTTTTAAAACAACTTCATGATTCTGATCTCCACGATAGCTTGCGATTGTTTACCTGTTGGATTTTCCGCTATCACAATCCTGGAAAGGATTATGAGAATCATATCCCAGTAAGAAGATAGCAGTTATTGAATACCTTCGGTTACGCAGGTTCCCAAAACAGCAGGCCCCATTGAAATAATGGAATCAGATATACTATTACATTCACAAGAGAAAATCAGATAATCTCTCAGTAAGAAGGTCCTATGGTAGTTTGAGGATCATGACGAAGAAAGTCCTAATAATTGCATATCATTTTCCTCCCCGCCCCAGTGTGGCTTCCCTCCGAATTCAAGGTCTTGCAAAATATCTTCCGGAGTATGGGTGGGAACCAACTATCATTACTGCGAAACTTCCCGGGAAACCTGATCCCCGCTATCATGTAATCGAGACACAAGATAGTGATATTCTCCTTGAGTGGAAACGCCGCTTTGGTCTTTCTGCAGACAAGACATTCCGTGAGCAACTCGGCCAAACAGGAAAGAATGATACGATTGTGGATCTCCTTCTTCAATTTGCAAAAGAGATCCTTGCATACCCGGATTACAATAAAAAATGGTATTCGTATGTCATGCCGACGGCACGTGAACTATTAAAAACCGGCGAATACGAAGCAATCTTAAGCTCTGCAGGACCCTATACATCGCATATCATCGCGCACGACCTTAAGAAGGAATTCGGCATTCCCTGGATTGCTGATTTCCGGGATCTCTGGACCCAGAATCAATCATATTCATACAATAGTGTACGAAAATTTTTTGAATCAAGATTAGAAATCTCGACACTAAATAACGCGGATGCAATCACTACAGTATCCGAACCACTTGCCCAAAAACTTCGGAGACTTCATCATACCCCGGTTTATGTCATCACCAATGGTTTTGATCCGGAAATTCTGAATACATCCATACCCATGACGAAAAAATTCACCATAACCTATACTGGTAGAATTTACCGGAACGTCATGAACTTGGAACCACTTTTCAGAACGATCCAAAAATTCCTCCAGAATCGCGTGATGGATCCCAGTGATATTGAAATAAATTTTTGGGGGAGCTTCGAACCATGGTTGAAAGACATGGTGCTCCGGTACCAGCTCGATCACATCGTACTCATTCACAATTATGTGCCTCGGCAGGAGATTATTAAAATTCAAAGAGAATCGCAAATCCTGTTGCTTCTTACGTGGAATGATCCAGATGAGCAGGGAATCCTTACGGGGAAAATTTTTGAATACCTCGCAGCTCGACGTCCGATCCTTGCAATTGGGTATGCAAAAGGGGGGATATACGAAATGCTTGAGGATACCCGGGGGGGATATATTGCAGAAACTGATATCGAACTTGAATCAGTCCTCCTTGATATGTACCTTAAGTTTAAAGAGAATGGAGCGGTTGCCTACACCGGGGTTAATGAAAAAGTCCAAAAATACGGACATGATGAGATGGCAAGGAAATTTGCCGAATTAGGTGATACCGTATCATGTACTCAACATAGTTAAACGACTACTTGCATTTTTTTACTTCCTCATGCGATATACATATTAATGATTCAAACCTGTTGCCGATGTATTTTGGATTCTCAATTCCCACAAATCTCATTCAACGATGATGGCGTATGCAGTTATTGTTTAGCTTATGAAAAGCGCGATAAAAAATTCGCCATTAATGAAAAAAACACTCAAAAACTTATGAATCTGGTCAAAAGAATAAAAGAGTGGGGAAGGGATAAGGAATATGACTGTATCATCGGGGTCAGTGGCGGCAGGGACAGCACATACTGCCTTTACCTCTTAAAGCAATGGGGCCTCCATCCCCTCGCTATTCATTTTGATAATAACATGGATTCAAAAATTGCAGCACAGAATATCAAAAACGCGTGTACAATACTTGATATTGATCTGCATACGTTTGTTGTAGATTGGGAAGAATATAAAGATCTTCAAGTTGCATTTTTACGGGCATCGGTCCCCTCGGTCGACGTTCCCATGGATCATGCGTTTCAGTCGATATTATACCGATATTGCTGGGAGAACGAATTTAAATATATTTTCAATGGGGAAACATTCCGTGGGGAGGGCCCGATTCCCAAGCAATGGACCTGTAATGATTTGCCATTTTTCTTAGATATTCACAAAAAATTCGGGAAAAAACCATTGAAAAATTATCCTGTACGAAAAAGGTTTGATTTGCTGAAATACAGGTTGAAGGGAATTGTGCAAATAAAACCTCTGAATTATGTTCATTTTACCTATGATCAAATCATGCCGCTCCTTGAAAAGGAGTTAAAATGGTCGTATTATGGTGGCCATCATTTCGAATGCATTTTTACCCGATGGGCATTTGCATATTATCTGCCAGTAAAGTTTGGAATCGACAAGAGGGTGGCAGATTATTCGGTCCTTATCCGTTCTGGACAGATGACACGAGAACAAGCGGTTAAGAAGATGCAGGAATCAATATATCCCCCGGGACAGGAAAGGGAAGACCGGCGTTATATAATGAGTAAACTTGAATTGAACGATTCCGATATGGAAGAAATCCTTAATTCCCCACCAAAAAGGAACAGCGAGTATGCCCACCATTCCACATATTTCCGTATCCTCAATACGCTTCTGTCTCCTCGACAGATATAAAAAACAGGAGCGTCAATAAAAACAATACAAATCCCTGAATTACAATGATTGTTATTGTAGATTACGGATTAGGGAATGTTCACTCAATTCTTTCCAAGATTCGCCAGATAAACGAACCGGCATTAATCTCTTCGGAAATCAGTATTATTGAAAACGCGGATAAACTAATTTTACCTGGGATTGGTTCGTTCGATTCGGGTATGCTGAGTATTGAGCAATTAGGACTTACTGAGATCTTAAAAAAGAAGATCCTCAAGGAAAAAAATCAAATCCTTGGGATCTGCCTCGGAATGCAGTTATTCGGCCAAAAGAGTGGTGAGGGAATAAAAACCGGCCTTGGCTTGACTAGCTATGAAACAAGAAAATTCCAATTTCCATCAGGAATAAACTATCCAATTCCCCACATGGGGTGGAATACTATTAAAATTCAGGAAGATTGTTCCTTGTTAAAGGGAATCCCTAATAATTCACGATACTATTTTGCTCATTCATATCATGTGAACTGCAAAGAGAAAATTGGGATTGTTACCCTAACGCATTATGGTTACGACTTCCCTTCTATTATCCAACATGACAATATCTTCGGTGTCCAGTTCCATCCAGAAAAAAGTCACAAGCAGGGGATTCAGCTCTTAAGAAATTTTGTAATGATGTAAGGTGCAGTCATGCTTGAGAAAAGAATTATCCCTTGTTTGTTATTAAAAGACGGCCTTTTAGTGAAAACAATGCAATTCAAGGAGCCACGTCATATCGGAGAGCCCATTTATGCGATAAAAATTTTTAATGATTACGAAGTAGACGAACTGGTAGTTGTTGATATAATGGCTTCACGTCATGAGTCATTTGACTCATTTTCAATCAAACAACAGATTCCGTTTGAACTGATATCACAAATCTCCGATGAAAGCTGCATGCCCATTACTTATGGTGGTGGGATCTCATCGATTGATGACTGTAGGAAACTTTTCCGGGCCGGGATCGAAAAGATTTGCATCAATACACACGCGATAAGAGATCCGCAATTGATAACCGATGCCGCAGATGAATTTGGGCGTCAAAGTATCGTGGTTTCGATCGATACACTGCAACAACGGGATGGCACTTACAAAATTATATCACATTGCGGACTGCACTTGCATGATATCAATCCAATGACATATGCAATGACTATTGAAAGACTGGGTGCAGGAGAAATCCTCCTAAATTCCATTAATCGTGACGGGATGATGACCGGATATGATGTTC
>Ga0302252_1001840_pt1 | contig 11212 bp, 8 predicted proteins | sample AAG_RA_Leu_MG_FD_193511 | JGI IMG/M metagenome (GOLD analysis project Ga0302252, IMG submission 193511) | Enriched activated sludge microbial communities from anaerobic digester in WTTP, New Holstein, Wisconsin, United States - AAG_RA_Leu | ecosystem: Engineered > Bioreactor > Anaerobic >...
AGCATCAGAATCGATCCGGATGCGGTCAGCCCCTCCGGCCGCCCGGTGATGCGGCTGGGCGGATCGAGGGGAGTGGCGAGGGTGGAAAACGAGACTGCGGCCATATCCTGAGAGGGCATAGGCCCTCTCGAATCCTTTTTTCCTTAGAGATGGAGCACCATCTCGTCCTCCGCCACCACAATATGGGAAAAGCCCTCTGCCGTGGCTCTAGCCTGGTGGCGCATTTGCAGGCTGGTATATCGTCCGGCATCGAAGTGGGTCAGTGCCAGCCTTTTCGCCCTGGCCCGGCGGGCGATGTCCGCGGCATCCTGAGGATTGAGATGGGGCCACGTTTCGCATTCCTCGCCGGGGAGAAAGGCGCACTCGGTGATGAGCAGGTCGGCGTCCTCGGCCAGCAGGACGGCGTTCTCGCAGGGCCCGGTGTCCGGGATGTAGGCGATGATCTTGCCGTCCAGCTCCAGGCGGCAGCCCAGGCAGGGCGAGGCGTGGCGCAGGAAGCGGCACTCCAGGGGGAAGGGCAGCTTGTAGGGGCCGGGCAACAGCTCCCGGATCTCTACGGGATAGGGCTGGCAGTCCAGGGGGACGGTGAAGGGCTCGTTGACTATGGTGCTTAAAACCTGGGCTGTTCCCTTCTGGCCCAGGATGGTGAGGCTCGGGAAGCTGAACTTATTCAAGACATGCAGCCCCTCGATGTGGTCCAGGTGGAAGTGGGAGAGGAAGAGGAAGACGGGCAGATTGTCCTTGATGTAGCGGTCCGCTTTGTAAAGGCCGTTTCCGGCGTCGAGGAGGATGTGGTATTTTTCGGAGTTGATCATAGTGCAGATGGTGCTGCCGGTGGGGCTGTCATACCAGCCGTTGGTGCCGAGGAAGATGATATCCATGGTTAGGTCTCCGGTTGTGCCTCGGCGCTCAAGATGGCAGCTCCATAAAATCGCCATCTTCAGCAATCTGCTTGAGATGCCCGATTAATCTGGCCTCTTGAAACTGGCAAGCAGTCTCTTCAGACTTGCGGAGGCTGGAATGCTCGGAGTATAGTGGCTCAGTCTTATCTTGGTGCTTGGAGCTATGCATGACGATATCGTAAGATCGGAACGCGCATATATTTTTCGTTTTCTCAGGGGATGATAGCCTTCGCTCTATTTCTCTTGCGGGCTGCCCCACGCGGCCAGCTGCTGCCTGACTCTATCTGCGACGGGGCTTTCTATCTGCTCGAAAATTTGAAGGGCGCTTTTGGCTTTCTCGATGGCTTCAGAGCCCTTGCCCAGCTTGAAAAGAGCTAGACTTGAATTGAATAAGGCATTTGCCTCGCCCCTCCGGTCTCCGATCTCTCGGGTGATGACTAGCTGCTGCTCATAGAACTCGATGGCCTTGTGGGGCTCGCCCAGATGCGAGTAAGCCAGCCCCAGGTTGCCCAGGTCTGCACCTTCGCCCCTTCGATCGCCAATCTCTCGGGCTATAGCCAGAGCTTGCTCGTAGTGATCGATGGCCTTGAGGGGCTCACCAAGGTTGGCGTAGGCAATGCCAAGGTTGCACAGCACGTTTCCTTCGCCTCTCGTGTCGCCTATCTCATGGGCGATAGAAATACGCTGCTCGTAATATTCGATAGCCTTACTAGTCTCGCCCAAGTCAGCATAGGCATTGCCCAAGTTGCCCAGATCATTGCCTTCGCCCCTCAGGTCGCCGATCTCTCGGGCGATGATCAGGGCTTGCTCGTAGTGATCGATGGCCTTGTGGTGCTCGCCCAGATCCGAGTAAGCTAGGCCCAGGTTGCCCAAAATTGCCCCTTCTGCCCTTTTGTCCCCAACCTCACGAATTATGGCTAAGGCCTGCTCGTGGTGCTCGATGGCCTTGCGGGGCTCGCTCAGCACATAGTAGGCCAAGCCCAGGTTGCCCAGATGGTTTCCTTCGCCCCTCCGATCCTCGATCTCCCGAGAGATCTTCAGGGCCTGCTCGAATAACTTGATAGCTTTCTGAGCCCCGCCCATGTCCTTATAGGCGATGCCCAGGTTGCCCAGGACGACTCCTTCACCCTTTCTATATTTGATTTCGCGGAATATTTCCAATGCCTGATCGTAGTGCTTGATGACCTTGCTGGACTCGCCGAGGACTGAGTAGCCCATGCCTAGAAGGTTCAGAAACGAGGCTTCGTCATATCTCGCCTTGTCGGAACATGCTGCCTTTAGTCCTGCTTCCACGAGGGCCATCCTCTCCTGCCAATGCCCCTGGATATCGAGATAATCTTCAAGCGCATAAGTAAGAGAGCGCACTTCACTCCACAGCTCGGCCTCATTGCAGGCAGATTGAACCGCCAGGATATGATCTCTCTGAGCATCCAGCCGGGCATAGCCTTCCAATCCCAGCATCACCTGGTCCCGGCTGAATTTGTCATAATGCCGGGCCAGGCGAGCCAGATCATCCTTTGGCACAGCCAGCTTCCCTCGGGCGTAGGTATGAGCCAGAGCATGAGTTATCTGGTAGCAGAGGTCAGGAGGGCGAATCAGGAGTCCGTAATCGACAAGCTCGCCCAGGCGGTTGTTCGCCTGACCAGAAGAGATCTGCAGAGCCGCGGCTACGGTCTCGGCGGAAAAGGGCTTCATGGCCAGAACCCCTGCCAGGCCCAGGCAGGCGCTAGCCTGATCGCTCACCTGCTTTAGGCTGTGTTCCATCAGAAGAGGAATGCTCTCGTGCTGCCTCTTCCCCAGATCCAGGGCTTCAAGAGGCGTCTCCTTTAGCCAGGCCAGATAATCGTCGGCAAGCTGGCGCCGATGGGCCAGGTATCGACCTGCCAGAAAAATCGCTAAAGGCAGGCGGCCCAGGAGAGCGCAGATGCTCCGGCAAATCCCCTCGTCCGATGCCATCTCTTTGCCCCAGGCTTGCAGAAGCTCTATGGCTTTGTCCTCGGGCAGAGGCGGCAAATCTTTGAAATCCTCAGGCGCATCGCCATGGCGCCGGGTGGTGATAAGCACACCGGAGCCGCCGGTGACGGAGAGGACTGTCGGCATGTCGTCGCAGGCCTCCGCTCCATCCAGGACTATGAGAGCCCGGCGGCCGGCCAGGGCTTTCTTGGCTGCATCCAGAGGGCTCTGGCGGGGGTCTTCGTCGTAGGCTCGGGCGAAAGCCTCCAGGGCCAGAGCAGCCTGGGGCCGGTGGTAGAAGGTGTGGAAGATTATGCCATCCGGGAATCTCTGAGGCGGCTCGCTGCCGGGAGCTAGTTGCCAGATGGCCTCGGCGGATAAAGCGGTCTTGCCCATGCCTCCGGGGCCACAGATGGTGACGGCCCGACCTGGCTGCAGATCTCGGAGGAGCGCGGCGAGCTCGGCCTCTCTGCCTTTGAAATGAGGAACTCGGGGAGGCCTCTGGAAGGGCAGGCGAACCTTGGTGGCCTCGTTGTAGATGAAATCGCCCTGGATTACAAAATGGCCGGAGAAGACCGGGCCATGCGCTTCTCGGATATTGGTCTGCGGGCCTTGCACAGTCTGGCCCCTCTGATCCATTGCTGGCCTGTCTTTCTTGGGAATGCTATCTCCTCCATTCGATAAGCTTCTGCTTGACTCTGTCTGCATAAGGGCTCTCTATCTGCTCGAAAATTTGAAGGGCGATTTCGGCTTTCTCTATGGTTTCAGAGTTCTTGCCCAGTTCGAAAAATGCTAGACTTGAATTGAAGAAGGCAATTGCTTCGCCCCTCCGGTCGCCGATCTCGCGGGCGATGGCCAGGGCCTGCTCATAGAACTCGATGGCCTTGCGGGGCTTGCCCAGGTTCTTGTAGGCATTACCCAGGTTGCCCAGTTGGTTTCCTTCATTCCTTCGATCGCCGATCTCGCGGGCGATGGCCAGGGCCTGCTCGTGGAACTTGATGGCCTTGCGGGGCTTGCCCAGGTTCTTGTAGGCAACGCCCAGGTTGCCTAGATCTGCTCCTTCGCCCCTCCGGTCGCCAATCTCTCGATCGATGGCCAGGGCCTGCTCGTAGAACTCGATTGCCTCGCGGGTCTCACCCAGCAGATAGTAGGCATTGCCCAGGTTGCCCAGTTGGTTTCCTTCCATCCTCTGGTCCCCGATCTCTCGGGCAATATCCAGGTCCTGCTCGTAGTACTCGATGGCCTTACGGGGCTCGCCCAGGGCGGCGCAAGCTAGCCCAAGGTTGCCCAGATGAACGCCTTCCATTGTACGATCCTTCAGTTCTCTAGCCGCCTCCAGACCATTCTCCAGCCAGGCTATCTTCTGCCTGGGATGAATACGCAGATCTAGAACATACACTCCGGAATCCGGAAAGTTCATGCATATCTTGGCAGAAGATAGATCTATCCCCATGCTCTTTGCTGCCCAAGACTGTCCGGCCAGGATATTCGCTTCCTCGCGGTCGAATAGCGCGAGGCCAGCCAAAATGCTCTCGCCTCCTTTAAGATAAAGGTCGTTGGCCGCAGAGAGCAGATCTTTGTAGTATGCAGCAAGGCGCTCGGAGATGGCTGCCTTCTGTTCTTCCTCCTGCTTGGCTGAAGCGAAGATGCGGGCCAGGTCGTGCAGCTTGTACCTGCCGTAATCCGGCCCCTGGCCCTTGTAGTCTACCAGGCTCCAGCGCACCAGCTCGCTCAGGCTTCTATGCTCCTCATCCTGGCAGATCTGCTCCTCGGCCTGGGCATCGAAGTCCGCCGGGAAGGCTGACAGATCCAGGAATGTCTGCTGCAGCTTGGGCTCAAGCTTCTGGAAGCTTAGTCCAAGGCTGGCATCGACACTCATATCCACACCCTGCTCGCCTATCATCTCCAGCCTGCTGCGCTCGTCCGCCAGCGCTTTCGCATACTCTCTCGGGCTGACGTCATCAGAATTGGCCAGATAGCTGGCAGCAGCCAGCAGGGCCAGAGGCAGATAGCCGCAAAGCCTGGCGATCTCTGGCCACGCCGGATCCTCTCTGGTGGACTTCTGCAGGCCGCCAGCAGGACAGCAGATGCTGAGCAGCAGCTCCAGGGCCTCGCCAGGCTTCAGGACATCAAGATCCATTTTGAAGAAGAGGGTGTTAGGAATTGTGATGGCCTTTCGGGAGGTGATGATAAGGCCGCAGCCTTTGGGCGGGACAAGCCTCAAGACCTGCTTATCATCCAGGGCGTTATCCAGAAGCAGCAGGGCGCGCTTGTCCTTGAGGACTTCGAGGTATCTTTGCCTGGTTTCGGCTTCGCTATCCGGAATCTTTTCTTCCCGATGATAGGAGCTGATGACAGAGCCCATCGCCCCCATGGTAGAGATGGGATCGGTTGTGCCCATCATGTCCACCAAGATCTGGCCGTCTGGATAACGATCTTTGATGGACTCGACCAGCTTCAACGAAAGAGCCGTCTTGCCCACGCCGCCGAAGCCATGCAGGGCGATGATGGTCTTGCCGGCATCAAACTGGGCTTTAAGCTCCTTCAGCTCTTCGTAGCGGCCTGTGAAATTCGGGGGAGGATCAGTGATGAAGGGAAGTCTGGAGATCTCTTCTGGTTTTTGGAAATTATAATTGTATGTGGGCTTGTAGATGGTAGCGCCTCGAAAATCATTGGCATCGCCGCCTTGAGCAACCGGCCCACTGAACTGCCCGGAGAAGATCGGGCCTTGAACGCCTCCGGGAATGTTGGTCTGTGCTCCGTGGACGGTCTGGCCGCTCTGATCCATTGCCGGCCTGTCTTTCATGAGAATTCTATCTCCTCCATTCGGCAAGCTCCTGCTTGACTCTATCTGCATAAGGGCTATCTATCTGCTCATAAATTTGAAGGGCGATTTCGGCTTTCTCGATGGCTTCAGAGTTCTTGCCGAGATCGAAAAGTACTAGACTTGAGTTGAATAGAGCATTTGCTTCGCCCCTCCTGTCTCCGATCTCTCGGGCGATGATGAGGCGCTGCCCGTAGTGCTCGATGGCCTTTCGGGTCTCGCCCAGGGCGGCGTAGGCATTGCCCAGGTTGCCCAGATCTAAACCTTCGCTGCTTCGGTCGCCAATCTCGCGGTGGAATTTCAGGATCTGCTTGAAGTGCTCTATAGCCTGGCGGGGTTCGCCCAGGGCGGCGTAAGCTAGGCCCAGGCTGCCCAGCCATACTCCTTCATCCCTTCTATCGCCGATCTCTCGGGCTATGGCCAGGGCGTGTTCGTAGAGCTCGATGGCCTGGCGGATCTCGCCCAGGTCGGCGTAGGCCAGGCCCAGGCCTCCCAGGCAGGCTCCTTCGCCCATTCGGTCTCCGATCTCTCGGGCTATGGCCAGGGCCTGCTCGTAGTGCTCGATGGCCTGGCGGGGCTCGCCCAGGTCGACGTAGGCATTGCCCATGTTGCCCAGATGCGCGCCCTCCATGCCTCTATCATTTAGCTTTCGAGCGCCAGCCAGAGCCGTCTCCAGCCTGGAAATCAGCTCTAGAGGATGCAGGCGCAGCTCAAGGATATATGGCGAGTTGAGAATAGAGCTGCATATGTTGGCAGGATTCTTCTTGGCCCACTCCCAGGAGGATTCGATATTCGCCCTTTCCAGATCGAATATCTTCAGGGCGGAAATGGGATCACCATTCTGATAAATTTCAGTGGCATTGGAGAGAACATCTCTATAGTGCTCAGAATAGCGCTGCCATGCCTCAGATTCAGAGGCGCTGTCTTCCTCCTTCTCCAGCAGCCCGAGGGCGAACAGCCTCACCAGATCGTGCAGATGATACCTTCCTTCGCCCTCTTCAGCCGATCCCTCGTAATCGACCAGGCTCCAGCGCTCCAGCTCTATCAGATTTCTGTGCCCTTCATCCAGACATGCCGCCTCCTCCGCCTGAGCATAGAAATCCGCTGGAAAGATGGACAGAAGCCTGAAGACTCTGGCCGTCTCCGGTGCAAGTCGGCCATAGCTCAGGCTCAGCTTCGTCACCAGGTCCTCCTCCACTCCCTCCTTGCCTATGATTCCCAGCCTCTTGCGCTCATCCTGTAATTCCTTAACATATTTTGCGGGGCTGGAGCCGGGGGTGCAGGCCAGGTAGCTTCCGGCGGCTTTCAGAGTCACCGGCAGGCGGCCGCAGATCCTGGCTATCTCATTCCATATGGGCTCCTCGGCGGGAAGCAGGCCGGGCGAATGGGGTCTGGCGGTCTTGATCAGAAGCTCTCTTGCCTCTTCAAGTTTCAGGACCTCAAGATCGATGGGGAACACATCCGAGAACGCCAGCTTTCGGCGGGAGGTTATGATCATGCCGCAGGAGGATGGCGGCAGAAGATGCATGACCTGCTGATCATCGAGAGCATTGTCCAGGAGCAATAGAACGCTTTTGCCGTCGAGAGTCGAGAGATATATCGATTGAAGCTCCTCCTGGCTCTCCGGAAGAGGGACTTGGGGATAATAGTAGCGCAGCAGCTTGGACATGGCTTGAGATGGGGTGAGAGGTGTGGCGCTTGTGGCTTGCAGATTGACCATGAGCTGACCGTCTTTGTATCGGTCTCGCAGCAGCTCAGCCAGCTTGTAGGCTAGAGCAGTCTTGCCCAGGCCGCCGATGCCGCGCAGACCGATTACAGTCGCGCCTCGGGTGAAGCCTGCCAGAATTTCGGAGATGAGATCTCCGCGTCCGATGAAATTTCTGGGAGTGGCGGGAATTTGGTGGGGCACAGGGAACTTTTCGATCTGCTGGATGTAATTGTTATATTGATCTCCAATATGCTGCTCCACCTTTCCGGTGGGATTTATGATGGCTCCTTTAGAATCCCTGAAATCCATTCTCCTGCCCCTCCTGCTTCTCTTCCTTTGATTTCCCTCACTTGGAATTACTCATCCTCTGGTGGTACAAGCACAATCTTTTCCGGATTGACTCCATTTCTGGTCAGAAGCTCAGGCTTGTTTTCTTCCGGTATCCCCTCAAGAAGCAATGCCACTATTCCCTGGTCGAAAGCCTGCTTTATCGATCTCCCAAATCCTATCGCCCGATAGAAGGATGCGGCGAAGGTGATTGCTGCCTCATCTCCTATGGCATCGTTCATTCCGATTGCGCAGTCGATAACCTGGGTGATGGCTTCCGCCTGCTTTTTAGAATAGCATGCATTCAGGATCACCAGGCGGATATTGTCCTTCAGCGTCTCGAATAATGCCCTTAGGGCGGCAGGATTAACCGGCTTAGGTGATCCATGACTATCCACCAGAATTATTTCGCCCGCTTTGCTGCCATGACCGCTGAAATGCACAATCTGGGGCTTGTGCTGATTGAGCAGCTGCAGCAAATCATCCGGCCGGACTGCCCAGGCGGATATCAGGTCCAGGGAATCGCGATATTCGGAGGCCCTGATCTTCTCTGTGACCCCTCTGATCTCCCTGTCCAGCTCCAGAGTCGTGGTCCCCTTGGGATTTGAAGCCAGGAACAGTGCCTTGATCTTTTTTGACTCATTATCGGAATGAGTGGATTCATTATCCCTGGGAAGTCCGGAAATTACATCTCCAAAATGCTGGCGGACGGAGGCGCTTGGCTTGTAGATGGTTCCTACAGCGCCTCGAAAATCATTGGCATCGCCTCCTTGAGCTACCGGCCCGTTGAACTGCCCGGAGAATACCGGACCCTTAACGCTTCCGGCAATGTTGGTCTGCGAGCCATGAACCGTCTGGTTGCGCTGGTCGAATACCGACCCGGCGCTCCCCTTCTGCAATGCGTCTACCAGCTTCTGGACCGTCCTGGCAAAATCAGGGTCGTCTTCCATCTTCTCTGCCAGCACCGCCTGCAGAGCGCCCTGCCTTGCCTTAGAATCCGGCTTTTCCTGAGCGCCGGCCAAGGTCTGCTCGGCAAAGGAATCGCCTTTGAACTTATTGGCCACACTCTGGGCCAGATCGCCGACTATTCCACCGATCTTCTCTCCCGCCGTCTTGGCCAGGGCGTCCGCTCCTTTCGCCAGGTATGGAGCTGCTATGGCAGCTATGCTGACAGGGTCCAACATTGAAAGCATCTCCTCCGATTTGCAGTCTCTTCTGAATGGCCGTTGAAAGGATAAATCTTTGCCGCTAAATGCGAACAGATCCGCCTGACAACAAGCTCTCATCGGCTGCTCGCCTCAAGCCTAGCCGGAAACCCTCCTCCAAACTTTTCTATACTTTCCCCACCTAAATCATAGTTCATGATAGTAGCTGATTTCTCCATGATCCCTATGGGCACCGGCACCAGCGCCTCCCATTACGTCAAAGCCGTCCACGAGGTCCTGAAAAGCTCCGGAGTCAATTTCGTCCCTGGTCCCATGTCCACCTCCCTGGAGGTTGAGAGCCTGGAAGAGCTCTTCCGGGTGATAGACGCTGCCAATGAGAGGCTCAAGGAAATGGGCGCCCAGAGGATCATCACCAACATCAGAATCGACTGCCGTCTGGACAAGGAGATCTCCATCCGCTCCAAGCTGGGGGCGGTGGGGCCATGAATGCCACCGGCAGGGCCTGCCCCTTCGTTGATGGAAGGGTGTGCCTGCAAGAGGGCTGCATGGCCTGGCTGGAGGGCGGCTGCAGCCTGATCCAATCCGACGGGGGTGGCAGCGCCTTCGAGCAGAAGCTCAAGGCAGCAGCGCCTCTGATGTACCGCTCCCTCCTGGATCTGGTCCGGATCATGGAGGAGACCTCAAGGGATTGCACCAGGTGCGGCCCGGAGCTGTGGAACTACGCCCAGCAGGCGAGAGCCAGCCTGCTCGACGAGCTGATACGCTCCGAGCTGGCCGGGGCGGGGATAAAGGGAGGATGTGATTGATCATCCCCGGAAAAACGGATGGAGCGAGCGGCAAAACATCAGGCCCGGAATAGTGCCAGCCAGAGCAGATAGATGAGATAGGCGGCGACGCCAAGCCCGCCCTCCAGGCGGGAGATGCGCTTGCCGCTCCAGAAGACGGGCACACACGCCAGAGCCACCCCGGCCATGAGGGGAATATCCAGCATCAAAAGCTGGCGCTCCACCAGCAGACCGCCTGGCGTGGCCATGCAGGTGAGCCCCAGGATCACCAGAATATTGTAAATGCTGCTGCCGAGCAGGTTGCCCACGGCCACATCCCTCTCGTTTCTGATGGTGGCTATGGCAGTGGTGACCAGCTCCGGAGAGGATGTGCCTATGGCCACCACCGTCAGCCCGATTATGGCCTCCGAGACCTGGAGAGACCGGGCCAACTCCACCGCTCCGTGCACAGCCCAATGGGCTCCTATCACCGATATCCCCATTCCGGCGGCGAGCAGCAGGGCATTGTTCAGCCGGGCCCGACTGCCGTCCCTTTTCGGCCCGGCCTGACAGCTCACCTCCAAACCACCTGCGCACATGTCCTCGAACTCCTCCTCCACGGCAGCCGACTCATGCCGGCGCAAAAGCAGTATGGTGTAGAGGATGGCCCCGGCCAAAAGCACAATCCCATCCCCGGCTGAGAGGATGCCGTCCCATGCCAGGCCGGCCATAAGGCCCGCTGCAAGGATCATCATGGGCAGATCCAGCTTGATCACCTGAAGATGCAGTTCCAAAGGCCTGAAAAGGGCGCTTAAGCCCAGAATGAAAAGGATATTGACCATATTGGTGCCGGCAATATTGCCCACCGCAATCGAGCCGCTGCCCTCCAGGCCGGCGGTAATGCCCACGGCCAGCTCAGGTACACTGGTTCCGATGGAGACAACGGTGAGGCCGATGACCAGAGGCCGGATCCCCATCAATGCGGCAAACCTTGCCCCGCCCCGCAAAACCATCTCTGCGCCGATTATGAGGGCAGCTAGGCCCGCCAGAAAGAGCATCAATCCGCCCGTGTCCATCGATTCTCCTGCCCCTTATGCCTCCACCTTATGCCTCCAGCTGATCCGGTGGATTCGCTTTTTCTTTCTTTTCCACCAGCTGCCTGAGCATCTCCAGAGACTGGCCGCCGGACTGGACGGTCAGACGGTCTCCCGCCTGCAGTATGGTGCTTCCAACCGGACGCATGGGATGGCCGTCTCTCCTCAAGACTGCAATCCAGGTGTCATCGGGAATATTGAGATCGGCAATCTGCCTGCCTTCCGCCGCACTTCCCGGAAAAACCTTCAGCTTGAACAGCGACTCCCAGGCTTCCTTCTCCTGCTTTGCCGCTATCTCCGGCTGGATTTCCAGCGGCATGTCCAGGCCCAGGCGGCGGGCCAGGAAGGGTATGGTGGAGCCCTGCAACAGAACCGAGGCCAAAACCACGAAGAACACCACATTGAAGATCATATCCGCCTTTCCCACGCCGGATATGAGGGGGAATGTGGCCAGGATGATAGGAACCGAGCCCC
>Ga0302252_1001843_pt1 | contig 11194 bp, 6 predicted proteins | sample AAG_RA_Leu_MG_FD_193511 | JGI IMG/M metagenome (GOLD analysis project Ga0302252, IMG submission 193511) | Enriched activated sludge microbial communities from anaerobic digester in WTTP, New Holstein, Wisconsin, United States - AAG_RA_Leu | ecosystem: Engineered > Bioreactor > Anaerobic >...
CTTTCGATCTCCTTCAGCACGCGTAGAATCAGCTCCTCGCTGTAGCGTTTCCCTTTCACGGATGACTCCTCTCCCAGTAATCATCCTATCAACTCAGGTGGTTCTGTTTTCGGGGAGAAGACCAAAGGAAGTGACAGACGAGCATTCACATCAGGTCGTCGGCGACACATGGGGAGCGGGTAGTCACACCCACGGCATACAAGGTAATAACTTTAACACCGGCGGCGCAACCCCGGGAACCAACAATCAACTTGGCGCTACCAATATCATGCCACCTTACTACGCACTGTGCTTCATTATGAAGACGGCCAACTAAGGAGGCCGTGATGAGACGACATCGATATCTCCCTTTTTTAGCTTTGTTTCCCGTGCTGTCATTATTACCGTATGGAGCAAAGGCACAAGGCACCAGTCCAAACGGTTTTCCTCCCGTAGAATGCACTTGGTCGGCAGATTGGTCCGCCTGGGATGCGGGGTGGGACCTCAATTTCAGTATTAGCTCAGGTCGCCATGCTTACAAATGGTGGGACATCGTAACAAACGCGGGACACGCAAACACGCCACGTGGTGGCACCATTATGGTAATGGATGCATATTCTGGCAATCCATATGGGCATGTTGGATGGGTTACAAGCGCAACTGACACCTCCTTCGTTTTGTACCATTCAAATTGGCCTATCGGAAGCAATCGTCATACTAGTAGCTGTACATATGATCCAGGCACTGGGTATGCACGCATTGATGGAGGAACAGGTCATTATATCAGGGGATTTCTAACAAAACCACCTGACAATCCTCCACTATCTCCACCATCACCGCCAGATCCCGGCGCTGGTCTTCACGTTCAATACAACGCACACGTAGAAGGTGTCGGCTGGCAGGGATGGGTTCAAGACGGTCAGTTATCTGGATCCGAAGGTCAGTCCTTGCGATTGGAGGCTGTTTCTATTCGTTCTCCGGGCATCAATATCCGTTATCAGGCACACGTTGAGGAGTATGGCTGGTTGGGTTGGCAAGAAAACGGCGGAGTCGCTGGCACAACTGGATGTTCGCACCGAATGGAAGCCATCCAGATAACTACGGATTCTGGTTATTCTGTGAGCTACCAGGCGTTCGTTCAAGGGATAGGCTGGCAATCAGTCGTATCTGACGGAGCCGTCGCGGGTACGGTGGGTGAGAGCAGGCGAATTGAGGCACTCAGAATATGGATAAGGCAACTGTGCACCACGCCTGGCACACCAGGACTTGGCGGTACTGCCAATGAAGCGTTCCTTCCAAGAGGGGCGAATCCGACACTCTGCGCTTCGGACAACGGCGGCACTCCGGATCCATCAACCTTAATCTGGATTGATGGAGGCCCCAATTCCGGCTGGATATCGGGTGATTGTTGGAATCCGGGATCGCTTCCCAGTGGCAAATACACATGGCACGGAAAAAAGGGAAACACATGTGGCGAGTCAGGAGTCGCTACACGTACATTCGATATTAACCATGTTCCGGGGCATCCGCCCCTCGTTACTCCAACGGATGAGAGTTCGCTTCCGACGCGCCAGGTAACACTGACGTGGAATGATCCCGGTGATACGGACAACAAGCCTGTTGACCACCGCGTATATCGAGTTCACGTTGTGAAAGAAGGCGGAACGTGGGATTATGAGAGCAACTGGGATTTCACTTCGACGTCTCTAACTCTGGATATGCCCGAGGATGGCCAATTCAGTTGGCAGGTTGATGCCAGTGACGGAATGGATAGCGAAGGATATGGACCAGCAAATGGATTCATCGTAGACACGGTGCCTCCATCGATAATCGTTGATCCCCTGCCCGATGGTCGATGGAAGACCACCCCTCTATCCATCAACTATGCCGCAGATGGAACAGGTTCCGGCGTTGGAACCGTGTCTGTGAAGTGGGGTGACGGTCAAGAAACCACTATTCCCGCTTCCGGCGTGATTGTCGTTCCTGAAGGAAGCCATACACCGGTTTTCCGCGTGGTCGACGCCGCAGGAAATACTTCAGATTATGAACCAGGTGAGTACAAGGTTGACACCATTATGCCACTTGTGCAACTGACGCTCACCCCTGAAACCCCCGATGGCCAGAACGGATGGTATGTCACGGCTCCGTTAGTGACCGTGAATGCTGTTGATCAGAACGCTCCAGACCACTCGGGGCTGAGCGCTTCGTACTACACATTGGACGAAGCCTTGGAACAGACATACGCAATGCCATTCAACATCACCGGCGATGGGCAACACACTGTATCCGCCCGAGCCGTTGATGTAGCCGGAAACAGCGGCCAGTCCGCCGGCGTGACCATCAAGGTGGATACAACGCCTCCTGTCGTATCTATCGCATCTCCGACCGGTGACTGGCACAGCCTGACAACAATCACCGCCTCGTGGCAAGGCGATGATCCGACATCAGGGGTGGTCGAATATGAGTATGAGATTGGCACGACCGCCATCGGCCACGAACTGGCGGGTCCTGCATCCACCGGTCTCACGAACTGGTTGTATCTTACCAACCTGAACCTCGTTCCGGGGCAAACTTGCTATCTCAAGGTTCGCGGCCGAAACTCTGCCGGTTTGTGGAGCGCGTGGCAGTTCCGGGTCTTCACTCCGACTGACAATACATTCGAGTTGCCCCCGAACTTCGTAACCGGTGGCGTCAGCGACACCTCTGCCCCAAGAACCTCGACCAACTATCAGATTGTTGATTCTGTCGGTCAGTTTGTTGTGGAAACCTCGGCCAGCGCCAATTTCATCGTTGAGTCGGGGTACTGGCACCAGGAGACCTCCATACCGATGGTGAGTATGCTCTATGCGTGGGGAAATAACGGAGGGGGTCAATTGGGCGATGGAACAACAACCAACAACCCGTTACCCAAGCCGGTTCTGGACCTGCCGAACATCGTACGGTATTCCGCTGGTCGCGCCCATAGCCTCGCGCTCACCGGAGACCGGCGTCTCTATATGTGGGGGTACAACAACAACGGCCAACTGGGCATTGGCACCCTTGCTAACAAGACAGCACCGGTTGAGTTGGTGTCTCTGGCCAATGTGGTCTGTATGGACGGTGGTGATACGCACAGTATCGCCTGCACGACCGAGGGCAAGGTGTATACGTGGGGCGGCAATGCCTCGGGCCAACTCGGTCTCGGGAACACAACTCAATACACGACACCGCAGATGGTACCATCTCTGAGTGGAATCGTGCAGGTCTCGACTGGATACGGGCATTCGCTGGCATTGTCGAATGACGGTTCAGTCTGGGCATGGGGTCTTAACAGCATGGGCCAACTGGGCAACGGAACGCAGACTGACAGCCTGGTACCAGTGCACATCACTAACCTGACGGGAGTCATCGCCATCAGCGCCGGTAACAACCACAGCATGGTGCTGAAAAGCGACGGAACTGTGTGGGTGTGGGGTTCCAACTACAGTGGTCAACTTGGTACGGGAGGCGGGACGTTAAGTTCGGTACCGGTACAGGTGACCGCACTCACCGGTCCCGTGAGCCACGTCTCAGCCGGCCGCAACTTCAGTCTTGCGATCACCAGAGACGGTAACGCCTGGAGTTGGGGTGTGAATGACTACGGCCAGTTGGGTCTGGGTGATACCTCAAAGCGAACCCAACCGACGCTTGTTTCCGCTGTCTCTCCGGTACGCTCGGTGTCAGCCGGCGGATTCCACAGCGTGTTCGTCCGAACCGATGGAACAGTCTGGTCTTCCGGTTATAACACGAGCGGCCAGATTGGAGACGGCACAACTACCTTGCGCTTGACTCCCGTGCCAGCCATTGGACTGTCGGGAGTTACCAGCGCCTTTACTGGCGAGAGTTTCACATTGGCGATGAGGACATCGATGGCGCCTTTTGAAACCTCTGACATCGCAGAGTGCCTGCGGATTGTTGCTGGATTGACAACGTCAAACAGTGCCAACTACAGACGCTACAAGGTTGACAACTACAACTCCGGCATCACTCTTTTGGACGCGGCTCTGATCGCGCGAAAGGTGGCAGGCCTGGAGGCGAACCCGTAAGTACGGGCCTGATTGCGTCAGCAGATTGGGCGGGGCGGTCCGAAAGGGCCGCCCCGTTTCATTTTGGTGAGCCGATACGGTAAAATAGTTGGTAAGACGATCCATGAAATTCCGTTGTCCGCGCGCGGGAATTGGCCTTGCGAAGCGAACGGAGTCCTCCGGGGGGATACGATGCGCCTTTTGAACCTCTCTTTTCACAGCTCCTGGCTGTCGGGTGTGATGGCCTCTGGCGCCCTTCTTCTGCTCGTGTTTACCGGTTCATCGGGAGCGAAAACTATTTTCGTGAACAGGAACGCAGTCGACCCGGTGCACGACGGCACGACATGGGCGACGGCGTATCTCACCGTTCAGGAGGGCTTGACCGCCGCCGTCAGCGGGGACGAGGTGTGGGTGGCCAAGTCGTCTCCGGCCGCCGCCGCCTATTACGAAAGCATTACGCTGAAGGCAGGTGTGGCACTGTATGGGGGATTCTCCGGCGCCGAGTCGTCGCTTACCGAGCGCAACCGGGATTTGAACGTAACCATTCTGGACGGCAACGCAGGCTATATCGTTTCTTCATCGGCCCAACAGGCGGTGATGGACGGCTTCATGATTCGCAACGGTTTGATCGGTTTCTACCAGTCGGACGGCTCTTCAACGTTTGCCAACTGCACCTTCAGTGCAAACCAGTACGGTCACTACATATCGAAGGGCACGGTGAACCTGATCGAATGTGAAATCAGCGGTAATGCAAAGGCAGGTATTGAAGTCTACAACGGCACGGTGACGCTGGCCAATTGCGACCTGTTCGCCAACGCGGCCAAGGGTATCAATACCACAGGCGGCACGGTGAATATCGCCGGTTGTCGGATTTTCCAGAACGTCTACGGAGTTTACTCAGCGGGTGGCGTGACCAACGTGGTCAACAGCACCTTCAACTCAAACTCCTTCGGTGTATACGCTACGTTCGGCACGTTGACGGCCACCAACTGCACCATATCCGGAAACAACCAGGGTGTGACGCAGGCGGGCGGCACCATAACGCTTGCCAATTCCATTGTGTCTGCTTGCGGTAAGGGGCTGGCCCGGCATTCGGAAAGCCTGTCGTTGACGCTGACCAGCAACAACGTGTTCGGAAATGCCCTGAACTTCGAGAAGGTATCCGATCCGACAGGCACGAACGGCAACATCAGCGTTGATCCGATGCTGTCGAATCCATACCACGACGTGCATCTCCAACCCGGATCGCTCTGCATCGACGCGGGGAACAACGCACTGGTGCAGAGTGGTTGGACCGACATCGACGGACAGGCGCGCGTTCAAGGTGACCGGGTGGATATCGGCTCGGACGAGAGCGACGGAACGACGTGGACAGTACCCGCGAACACCTGGTATGTGAGACCAACCGGCGACGACACGAACGACGGCCTGAGTTGGGCGACGGCGAAGAAGACGATTTCAGGGGGGCTGGCGGCCGCATTCGGTCCGGACGAAGTCTGGGTAGCGCAGGGAGTTTACACCGAAAACATCGCCATGAGGTCCGGACTGCGTTTGTACGGAGGTTTTTCCGGAACGGAGACAACACGGGACCAGCGCAACTGGAAGACGTACGCAACGATCCTGGACGGCGCCGCGAAAGACGTTGTCCAGGTTGGCCACAATGCCGTGCTGGACGGATTCACGGTGCGAAACGGCGCTCGCGGCGTGACATTGATGTACGGTGACACCTCAATAGCGAACTGTGTGGTCACAGGCAACAGCACGACGGCGATACACGGTTCCGGGGGCGCGACGTCGCTGACAGATTGCACCGTGACAAACAATTCATACCACGGCTTATACCTCGACTTTGGAACGGCAACGGTGACACGGTGCGAATTCCGCGCCAATGGCTGGGACGGCATCAATGCGCACCTCACAGCGACCCTCAATGTGACCGACAGCCTGGTCAACGGAAACACGCGGAAGGGAATCCTCCTGTGCGGCGGCTACGTCGTAAACTGCACCGACACGGGGAATGGGACGGGGATCGAAATCAGCCCGGACGGCGTGAATCACGTGCTGAACAGTATTATTGCGTTCAACGGCACGGGCATCAACCGCTTCAACAACTGCGTCATCGGGGATATTTCGTGCAACGACGTGTACGGCAACACAAGCGTCAACTACGGCAATATGACCGACCAGACAGACCTGAACGGCAACATCAGCGCCGACCCGCTGTTCGTCAACCGGAGCGGCGGCGATTACAGACTGCAGGCCACTTCGCCCTGCGCCGATACGGGAATCGATTCCACGGTGGTTCACGGACAGACCGATTATGCCGGTTTGCCCCGCATCGTCGGGGCACACGTAGATATGGGAGCACACGAATACGCCGGACGCGCCACGTCCTATGTCCTGCCGGAGGCGGTCGAAGCGCTGAGGATTGCCGCGGGTCTGAAAACCGTCAGCGCGGGATACCTGCCCAGGCTGGACTTGGAGACGGACGGCTCCATCCGCATCCCGGACGCGGCTCGCATCGCGCGGAAGGTCGCGGGAACTGACACGAATCCATAATCGATGAAGATACGGTCGGTTGTCCGGATACCGATATCGATCTTTGCAAGGAAATCGGAAGTTCAGGGAACCGTACCGAGTGCACCGTTGAGAAGAGCAACAATTGTGGGAAGATCCTGGACAATCGTCTGCCAAAGAATGTCCAGATTGATGTCAAAATAGGCGTGGACAAGGCGGTTTCTCATCCCCACGATGTCCGTCCATGGCAAGTCTGCCACACGAATACGGCCTTCGTGTGAGACCTGAGCCGCGGCTTCGCCCACAATCTCAATCAGTTTCACGAGGGCAAGCGCCAGGATCGGATCGTCGTCCAAGTCCTCGCGCGTACGGCCTCGGGTGAACTGAAGGGCCTGTTGTGCCGCATCCCGCATGTGGCGCAGGCGAACGTCGTCATCCCTGTACATACTGAACCTCCGCGGTGTCCAGCACGCGTTGACGGAAATAGCGGCTCAGGTCCTCCGGTGTGCGAAGGTCTACCTTGCGACCACCCAGCATGTCGGTGAGTTCGCGTTCCATACGAGCCATCGTCAACAGGCCGGGGACGTGATCTGGGTCAAATTCGACCAATACGTCTATATCGCTGTCCGGCCCGAAGTCGGGACGTAGAACGGAGCCGAAGAACGCCAACCTGCGGATATGGTGACCCCGGCAGTAATCCTCGAGTCGTTCTTTCGATATCGTAATGGTGGTTTTCATCATCTCCCTCCTCCATTATCCAGCTTCCGTTACGGATCGGCCAACTTCGATTCTCTTTCATCCACGTTTACTTTGCCTTGTCCGGACGCGACTTTGTCACACTGAGGTATGAAACCGACTTCCTCAGCCCACTGGCGGCGGGCGTTTGCCGCCGCGCTTTTTCTTCTCACCTTTGCACTTCCGGAGGCCCTTTCCGTGTACCGCGCCGATTTCTTCTCGAAAACTCCCGGTCCCAGTGTCGTTTACGACTTTTCCACTCACACGTGGACTCTCTCCAATGCCGCCGTGCGCCGCGTGCTTCAGTTTGACACTGCCTCCGGCGGGCTGAAGACCGTGGAGTTTACCGACGTTCGCTGGCCAGTGAAGACACCGGTCCGTATCGTGTCGGAGGGACAGTTGACACTGGTGACGCCCACCAGGACCGAGCCAATCGCCCTGACCGACGGCTGGAAGATGACGGACAAGAAACCGGCGGCGGATTGGGCCGATATCGGGTTCGATGACACCGGTTGGGAACCGGTGACCCTGCCTTTCAAAACCGAGCAGACGAACCGCAGTTGGTGGTTTCGCATCGCCCTTCAACCGGGCGTCCTGAAGGCCGGGCAACAATACGCCCTCGTTCTGGACCACGCGGTAGACGATGCCGCCGAGGTTTTCGCCGACGGCAAGTCGCTGGGCACGCTGTCCGCGGCGGAGTTTCCGTGGACCAAGGTCTATCAGTTCGATCTGCCCGCCGGTACTCGAACGCTTGCCGTGCGCCTGGACGGAGGCGGCGCCCCGAATATGCTGGGATTGGTTCGCATTGCACAGGCCGGTCGAGCAGTTGTCCTTCCACTCGACAGCGGCTGGAATCTGACGGGCCACGACATCAAGGACGCCTCGCTGAGGATTCACCTAAAGCGCCCGGGATTCGAACTGACCGCCACGTATCAGGTGTTCGCAGGCAACGAGCCGGTCATCGTCAGGGAATTCGCACTGTCCAACAAGACAAACGACGAGTATCTTCTGAGCGAGGCGGTATACGACCGGCTGGAGGCAGTCGGCGGCCGACTGGAAACGCGGAAGTTCGCGGGCTCCGGACTGGCGGTCGCTGACGGTGAAACGCGGCGCGGCTTCTGCACCGCCGTGTTTTCTTACCAGGGCGGAAGCCGCTCGTCCGACGGCGGCCGGCGCGTTGAGACGATGTACGCTCCGTACATGCGTGTTCCGGCGCGCGGGAAGGTATCGTTGCCCCGGGCCGTTCTGGGTATCTACGAAGGCCCCACAACCACGGGCGGATTCCTGCTCCAACTCTACGCCGGCGCGCACATCTCGCGGAGCACGCCGACCACCGTCCCGCCCCTCTACAGCACGTGGTTCGGTTATTACCTCGACATTGACGAGAAACTCGTGAAGGAACTTATCCCGAAGGCTCGCGAACTGGGCGTGAAAAACTTCGCCGTTGACGACGGATGGCAGTCGCTGACAGACGGCGAAACGTGGGGATACGGCGACTGGGTGGTCAGCCGCAAGCGGTTCCCGGGCGGCTTGAAACCGTTGGCGGAGCTGGCGCGGAGCAACGGCATGGGATTCGGCCTGTGGAGTGCGCCGATCATGGTACAGGACACTTCAGGCGTCATCACCGATCACCCGGAGTGGCTCATCAAGCGCACGGACGGCACGAAAATGGCCCTGTGGGGCAACAGTTCGGCAATGTGCTACAGCGGTGACTACGCAAAGCGGTTCAACGACTGGCTGGTGAACACAGCGCGCGACCTGAAACTGGCCTCGGTGAAGGTGGACGGAGGCCTCTACGTGGATGGTTGCATCGCCCCGAATCACGGACACCCGGTTGGGCACAGCGAGGCGGTCCAGATAGAGACGTTCAAGGACCTGGTCAAGCGGTTACGCAAGGCGTCGCCGGGCATCGTGATCGACCGGGGCTGGGAAGCCGAACCGGGCCTCACCGAAACGTACGACACCACTTGGTTCGGCGACTGGGCGGTGGCGTTCAAACCCGAGCGCGAGGCCGATCCGCTGTGGTGGTATCGCAACGCCGATATCTACCGCCGAACGCTTTGGTCGATGACCTTCACGCGCCCGCCGTTCACCATTTCGTGGGAGGCGCCGTGCCACGTGCTGTGCAAGCCGGTCGACTTGAACGCGCTGGAGTACCACCTCACCAGCATCGCGGCGTATATCTGCAACCTGGAGATACACGGCCGCCTTCTGGAATCCACGCCGGAGGAGATTGCGCTCACAAAGAAGTGGGTGAAGTGGAACTGGGAGAACCGCGATTGGCTGGCCTTCACACAACCGATCGCTTCGCTCGGCCAGCCTTACGACGCGGCGAACGACGTTGCGGTCCCGCACGTGGACGGCGTTCTGCACCTTCGCAACGCCCACAAAGGACGTTACGGTTACCTGTGCCTGTGGAACCCCGGTCCAAGTCCCGCCAATCCCGAAATTACCGTCCGCCCGGGCGACTACTACGTGAAGATGGATACGTCGAAACTCGCACTTATTCGATTAAAGGACGGTAAGCCCGTTGCCTTCAATCGCACCAGTGAGGGCTTTTCCGTGAGTGCCAATCTTGCTCCGCGCTCATGGGAGATAGTTGAGTTAAAGATAAAGGATTAAGAATTAGGATTGATGGCGCCTGGAAGGCGCCCGGAGCATGTCATTCCGAGCGGACGCGAGGAATCCGCGGTCATTCAACGCTCCCCGCGCACGGGGAGCCAAGGCAACCGAGGATTCCTCGTATTTGGTTCGGGAAATGTCACGGTTGACGTCCAATAGTCTCGATTTTGTTTACGCAGTTGGGCTTGCCGTGCCCCTACCCTCGGCCATGCGAGGCGTTGTGGTCCGGTCTCTGACACCTGACACCTGGCCCGCTCACAGGTTGCGCGAGTTGTAGATATGCTCTTCCTTGCGGGTGACGGCGGTCTTGGCGCTGTTGTAGCCCGAGTAGGAGATGATATCGGTCCACCACGGTTCGGGGTAGATGCGCCACTCGCAGTGCCCGTCCACGTAACTCACATTCCAGGCGCGCGGGTTGTCGGTCGACTTGGTGTGGGTGTCAATCCAGTTGTCCTGCGTCAGCACGCACCGCGCGGGGCTTTTCTTCACCATCGTGACTTGCGTGTTCGATAACCACTGGTTGTACCAGTAACTGGTGCGGCGCTCCTGGTTTTTGGCCTGGCGGTCGGCGCCAAGCGGACCTCCGCCGACCTTGTCCTCGGGGCACAGCCAGATGCCGGTGCCCAGTTGCAGGCCCTTGGCGTTCTTCACCATTGCCTGGCTGAGGTATGGGATGAGGATGGCCGAGACCTCCACGTCGATATCGCCCCAGATGCCGCGGCGCAGGCAGTCCCAGTGCACAGGAAAGGTACTGTCGTTGTCGTCGGCGTACAAGCGGAACGCGGTGTTGATCTGCTTGACGTTGTTGATGCAGACGGTGCGAAGGGCGCGCTTGCGGGATTTGGCCAGCACGGGAAACAGAATGGCGGCCAGAATCGCGATGATGGCGATGACCACCAGCAACTCGATGAGCGTGAAGCCTTGGCGACGTTTCATATGGAGGTCCTCCGGAAACGTAGGTTATTTCACCGTCCGTCCCAGCTCTTCTGCCACACAGGCATGAGGCATTCTGAGCGGAGCCCGAAGGGCGCAGTCGAAGAAGCCGGCGTGCTTCGTCCATACGGACGCCCGTATGGGCGACTGCGCTCGTTCCTCGCTCCGCTCAGCATGCCTCAGGTTACAATACTAGACACGGAGATTCTTCGTCCATACGGACGCCCGTATGGGCGCCGACGCTCAGCAACTGTGTTGATTTGTCAAGTGTTACTGATCATTGAGCTATGCCCGTCAGGGCAATTCGATTGGTATCCCAGGGACGTCGTGTAGCTATTATCACGTTCAGCGTCGTGAGTAACTTG
>Ga0302252_1001846_pt1 | contig 11179 bp, 9 predicted proteins | sample AAG_RA_Leu_MG_FD_193511 | JGI IMG/M metagenome (GOLD analysis project Ga0302252, IMG submission 193511) | Enriched activated sludge microbial communities from anaerobic digester in WTTP, New Holstein, Wisconsin, United States - AAG_RA_Leu | ecosystem: Engineered > Bioreactor > Anaerobic >...
TGAAAACTTCTGGAACCAAGCTAAACGAGTGCTAAGAAAGTACAATGGAATTGACAAGAAATACTTTCATTTGTTTCTTAAAGAATGTGAGTTCCGGTTTAACTATGGGACACCCAAGAATCAGCTTAGGATTCTTAAAAGATGGTGCTCAATCTAGATTTTATCTAGTACAGCCCCAATATTTTTATTTTCTTACTTAAAGAGTGTAAATTTAGCTTTACCTGTGGAATACCAAAAGACCAACTCAAGATTCTAAAAAGTGGTGTTTAATTTTGTGTTTTATCTATAACGATTAAAAATAAGATAAACTGTTTTAAGGTGTTAAAGAAAAACGAATTGGAGGATTAAGATGAAAGGAATTATACTTGCAGGAGGTGCCGGAACAAGGTTGTTTCCTTTAACTTTGGTAACAAGTAAACAATTGTTGCCAGTATATGATAAACCAATGATATATTATCCATTATCTACGCTTATGCTTGCCGGGATAAAGGATGTCCTTATTATTTCTACACCCATAGATTTGCAAAACTTTGAACGACTCCTTGGTGATGGCAAAGATTTTGGTATTAGCTTATCATACAAAGTTCAAATGAAGCCTGAAGGATTGGCGCAGGCATTTATCATAGGAGAAGATTTCATAAAAGATGATACCGCTACAATGTGTCTAGGAGATAATATTTTCTATGGAGGGAGTTTAACTAATAAATTAATTTATGCTGCAAATGAAGCAGAAAAAGGCTATGCTACAATTTTTGGCTACTATGTTAATGATCCGGAACGATTTGGTATCATGGAAATTGATGATGAAGGTAATGTCTTGAGTGTTGAAGAAAAGCCGAAAAAACCGAAATCAAATTACTGCATTACCGGCCTCTATTTCTATCCGAAAGGTGTAAGTAGGAAAGCAAAAAATGTAAAACCAAGTGCGAGAGGTGAGCTTGAGATTACAGCACTCAACGATATGTATCTACAGGATAAATTGCTTAAAGCACAAATTCTTGGGCGTGGTTTTACATGGCTTGATACAGGTACTATGGATAGTCTTGCCGATGCAACAGCATTTGTTCAAATGATTCAAAATAGGCAGGGAGTAGTTATTTCTGCACCAGAAGAAATAGCATATAAACACGAATGGATAACAAAAGAAAAACTGCTTGAATCTGCTGAACGTTATGGGAAATCGCCCTATGGGCAACATTTAAAGAATGTTGCCACTGGTAAGCTGAAATACTAAAAGGCGGCTTGCGATGACTATCATTGTGACTGGTGGTGCCGGATTTATCGGTTCAAATTTTATATTCCATATACTAAAAAAATATTATGATTATCGTATCGTGTGTTTAGATAAGCTTACATATGCCGGTAATCTCTCAACCTTAACCGTGGTTAAAGACAATCCTAGGTTCAGATTTATAAAAATTGATATTTGCGACCGCGATTCTGTATATAAAGTCTTTGAAGAAGAAAAACCAGAAATTGTCGTTAATTTTGCAGCGGAAAGCCATGTGGATAGAAGTATTGAGAATCCTGGGGTATTCCTTGAAACCAATGTTATGGGTACAGCCGTTATGATGGATGCTTGCCGTAAGTATGGTATTGAAAGATATCACCAAGTATCTACCGATGAAGTTTATGGTGATTTGCCGCTCGATAGACCAGAATTACTCTTTACCGAAGAGACACCAATCAGAACAAGTAGTCCTTATAGTTCTTCAAAAGCCGCAGCAGATTTATTAGTACTTGCATATTATCGTACATATGATTTACCGATAACTATCTCCCGTTGTTCAAATAACTATGGCCCATATCACTTTCCGGAGAAGCTTATCCCTTTGATGATTATAAATGCTTTAAAAAATAAACCCTTACCTGTATATGGAGAAGGAATCAATGTAAGAGATTGGCTTTATGTTGAAGATCATTGCAAAGCCATCGATTTGGTTTTACACAAGGGCAGAATAGGTGAAGTTTATAATATTGGTGGTCATAACGAGATGCAAAATATTGATATCGTAAAAATGATCTGTAAAATACTTAATAAGCCCTACTCCCTCATTACCTATGTAACAGACCGTAAAGGTCATGATATGCGATACGCAATAGATTCGGCGAAAATTTACAATGAACTAGGTTGGATTCCAGAGACAAAGTTTGCTGAAGGTATCAGAAAGACTATTGACTGGTATCTTAATAATAGTGAATGGTGGGAAACCATAATTTCAGGTGATTATCAAAATTACTATGAAAAAATGTACAAGAATAGATAAATATTTCAATGTTATTTAATGAGGTAGATATTTATATTGATGATCCACAGGAGGAAAAGACAATGGCGATTCAAGTTTTAAAACCAAAGTTTCATATAGATGAGTGTCTTGAGGCTGTAAAAGAATGCTTAGAAAAGGGATGGACTGGAATGGGATTCAAGACGGCTGAGTTTGAGGAAGAATGGAAAAAGTATACAGGGCATCCATTTGCTTATTACTTAAACTCTAATACAGTCGGGCTTCATCTTGCTGTAAAAATTTTAAAAATTCAAAATGGTTGGTGTGATGGGGATGAAATAATCACAACACCGATAACATTTGTTTCAACTAACCATGCTATTCTTTATGAAAATATGCATCCTACCTTTGCGGATGTAGATGAATATCTTTGCCTTGACCCTGTAGATGTTGAAAAGAAAATTAATAATAAGACTCGCGCTATTATTTTTGTCGGCTATGGTGGACGTGTTGGTAAGCTTGAAAAGATTATCGGAATTTGTAAAAAACACAATCTTAAGCTCATTCTTGACGCCGCTCATATGTCAGGAACTCGTGTGAATAATATTTGTCCTGGTACTTGGGATGGTGTTGATGTCGCGGTGTACTCTTACCACGCAGTAAAAAACTTGCCTACCGGGGATAGTGGTATGATTTGTTTTCCTGATGAAACAAGTGATAAGCTTGCCCGCCAATTAGCGTGGCTCGGTATTAATAAAGACACCTATACACGTTTTAACAAAGGTACCTATGCTTGGAAGTATGATGTTGATTATGTTGGGTACAAATACAACGGTAATGCTATTATGGCTGCTATTGCGCTGGTCCAATTGAAATACTTGGATAAGGAAAACACTCGCCGTCGCCAGATAGTCGACATGTATAACGAGGGCTTTAAGAACAATAAGGCGATTAAAAATATCCCGGCAAATTATGCAAGTGAATGTGCTTATCACCTATATGAACTTGTTGTTCCAGATAGAGAAGCTTTATTGGATTACCTTTCTCAAAAGGGGATAAACTGTGGTGTTCATTATAGAGATAATACGGAATATAGTATGTATTCCTATGCCAGAGATACTTGTCCGTGCGCTCATGAAATAAGTCAGCATCTCATCACAATGCCTCTTCATCTATGGTTGTCTGACGAGGAGGTGCAGAGCATTGTTGACAATGTGAATGGATTTGTAAAATGAATGAAATAGTTTTAAGAAAAATACAAGTATCAGATACTGAAAATATTGTTCGATGGAGAAATTCTGTTTTTGTAAAGAGGAATCTTTTCAATCAATCTGAGTTAACTGCAGAGCAACATTTAGACTGGCTCAAAAGTAAAGTTGAAAATGGGTTTTGTGCTCAATACATCATAGTTGTTTTAGGAAAAGAAACGAACACTGATATAGGTACAGCTGACGTTGTACAGTGTGTAGTATAAATCAGTAAGCGATTAAGTAGTTTAAATATATACACTGAAAACAAATAACTAGAATCAGACTGTACAAGAATCAAAGAAGAAATGCGGTATAATATATGTTGATATTATTACAATAAAGCTTTACATATAATATACTATGTTGTATACTTAGCGGTATAATGAATGTTCGAAAGTGTACCCTAAAGAATGCTCAGGGCGGTACCTATACCTACCTTCAACTCGTTCATAACTACCGCGTAAAGGAATCAGGAAAGACCAAAACCAATGTCCTTATGAAGCTCGGACGGGAAGATCAGATCGAGCCTTCCTATATCCAGGCGATCATCAAGGCACTGTCTGTGGTCTTAGGCGAATATCCTTCTGAAGTCCCTTCCGGATTTGAGTTCCATGCAAGTAGGGAGCTTGGAGGTACCTGGCTTCTCGATGCCCTGTGGAATCGTCTTGGCATGGCCAAGGCTATCAAGGGGCTACTTACAGAACGCCAGTTCGCCACACCCGTCGAACGGCTCTGCTTTGCAATGGTTGCAGGCAGGATCCTGGCTCCAGGCTCGAAGCTTTCTCTTGAACACTGGGTTTCAAAGAAAGCATATATCAAGGATCTTGCGAGCGTCGATGTTCACAATCTCTACCGGGCTATGGATCTTCTTGTGGAGTCGAGCGAAGAACTCCAGAAACACATATTTACCGAAGTATCGAAGAACGCCCACCTCGATGTGGATCTCATCTTCCTTGATACGACGAACACCTATTTTGAGACCGACGAAGATACTTCAGGCTCAGGGCTTTTAAAACGGGGTCACAGTAAGGACGGGCACCCAGAGTTGCCGTTGGTTTTGATAGCCTTTGCAGTGATACGTAGCGGTATTCCTATTCGCTGCTGGGTATTCCCTGGCAACACGAGCGACCAAACGATAGTCGAGCAAGTCAAAGGCGATCTGGGGCAGTGGAATCTTGGCCATGTCGTCATGGTCCAGGACGCAGGATTCAACAGTGCCGACAACCGAAGGATCCTTTTACGAGAATGCGGTGACTATATCATCGGAGAAAAGCTAAGGGTCGGTACCGATGGTGCTGCTGTTGAAGCTCTTCACCGGAAAGGGCGATTCAGGATCCTTGAAAGTGGCCTTGCAATAAAAGATGTCGTTCTCGATGCAGGAACGGCAACGGAGCGCCGTTTCATCATCGTCAAGAATCCTGAAGCAGAGACGCGCGACCGTGTCATACGCGAGCAGATCATTGATGCCACGAAACGAAAGCTTGATGAACTGTCGCAGTATACGGGGAAAGCGCATACGAAAGCGGCTTGTGCGCTACGTTCTCATTCTGCCTATGGCAGATACATTAGGCAGGATGCAAAGGGAGTCTTGCACCTCGATACCGCCAAGATAACTTCAGAGTCACTTCTTGATGGCAAGTTCCTGGTGTCGACATCCAGCATGAAGCTGGATGCTGCCGACATTGTTGCCGGCTACAAGCAGCTCTGGGCCATAGAACGGGTATTCAAGGATATGAAAAACACCTTGGATATTCGTCCTGTATACCATAGGCTTGATGATCGCATTCGAAGCCATATTCTAATTTGTTGGCTTGCTATGGTACTGGTACGATACGCTGAAAACTTGGCAGATAGATCGTGGTACCAGATTGAAAAAGTGTTGTCTGATGTTACTGCAGGGCTTATTGAGAGCGATAATGTAAGCCTCTGGTATTGCTCCGATATTTCCGATGAGGCGAAGGACATTTTTAAGCGCCTAACTATTGAATTGCCAAAAAAAGTGCTTGCTACGGTAACGAGTTAATCTGCTGCGGTATAATATATTTTCGATAGCAATCGTATAACTCTATTATTTATAGAGTATTAGCTGGATTTCCTATACCGCACACTGTACAACGCCAGTACAGTGTTCATCAAAAATATTGATAGGAAAAATAATAAAGGTGAATTTGGTATTTTTATTGGAGACCCCAATGCGCGTGGAAAGGGATTCGCAAAGCTGGCGGTGGCCAAAATTTTGCGAATAGCATTTACGGAAATGATGCTTAATCGAGTATATCTGACTGTTATGGCCGATAATATCGCGGGGATAAAAGCATACGAAAAAGCAGGATTTCAATTAGAAGGCGTATTGAAAGAAGATTATCTTCGCGATAGCACATATATTGATGTAATCGTTATGGGGATAACTATGAAAAAATGGCTGGAAGGAAATAAAACTATACAATGAACTTTGAACGGTTCTTTTTTTGTAATTTAGATCGTATGAATAAAAATTAAAATATGATCTATACTAAAGTTTTTGTTTGAAGAACAATGAATGCTTTTATAACTTGATAGTTAAACTTAATATTTAATCAACATTGCTGAATATAACTTAGTAAGATAAAAAATTTAACTTTCATATGTTAAAATTACTAATCATTGGCACTACCAATAAAACTTAAGATTTTAGGAAAATCATTGGCACAGATTATAGTACAGCACAATCCTAATAGTATTCACGGATTAGCAATTATTATACCTACTATTCATAGCGACTCTCGCGGCTATTTCATGGAAACCTATAATCGCAACGAAATGTTTGCGGAAGGACTTGATCTAACTTTTGTCCAGGATAATCAGTCGTGTTCTTCAAAAGGTGTACTTCGAGGATTACACTATCAGAAAAGGTATCCACAAGGCAAACTGGTTAGAGTGATTTCAGGTTCAGTATATGATGTTGCTGTCGACCTTCGTAGGGGCTCATCAACTTATAGCCAATACTTTGGGTTAATACTTAATGATCAAAATAATTTGCAGTTCTATATTTCTCCAGGCTTCGCTCATGGTTTTCTTGTTCTATCAAAAATAGCGGTTTTCGCCTATAAAGTAACTGATTTCTGGCATCCTAATGATGAAGGAGGACTTGCATGGGATGATCCGGATATTAATATTGCTTGGCCTTTAGAGAAATTGTGTGGGGCAGATATTTTATTAAGCGAAAAGGATAAAAATAATTTGACCCTGAAAGATCTTCAACATCAAGGTCTTTGATTTTAGTTTTTAAAAAATTAGAACAAGAAATAAGTAGCTTAATGTTGCGTAATAGATTGAAATGCGAATTTTTCGAGAAACCTTAAATCAAGAAACCCCAGAAACTCTGTTCGAGGTAATTAAACTTTCTTTAAAAATGTTTATTTTGTATAGACTGCCAAGGATGAATGAATTGTTTTATGAGCAAAAACGAATTAAACCTTAAGGATATATTGTAATGAGAGTATTAATCATTACTAATAATGATGTAGGGCTTTATAAATTTAGAAAAGAATTAGTTTCTAAGCTACTTGAAAAAAATGAGGTTTTTATTGCTCTTCCAAATGGAAATTATATAAATCAGTTCAAGGATATGGGGTGCCATTTCATTGAGACGGAGTTTGATCGACATGAGAAAAATCCATTAAAGGAACTTAAGCTGATTAGGCTTTATAAAAAAATCCTGAGAACTACAAAACCAAACATAGTGTTTACATATACGATTAAGCCAAATGCTTATGCTGGGATGATTTGTGCATCACTAAGAATTCCATACGTAGTTAATGTAACAGGGCTAGGAATAGCAATAGAAAACGGTGGACTGATACAAAAGATTTCACTTTTACTGTATAAGCATGGATTAAAAAAAGCACAAAAAGTGTTTTTCCAGAATGCCGAAAACATGAAGTTTATGGTTAATCATAAAGTAATTAAATCCTTGTATGACTTATTACCAGGCTCTGGTGTCAATTTGGAAAACTATAGAGTAACTGAGTATCCAAATGGAAGAAATGTTAATTTTGTATTTGTATCTAGAATAATGAGAGAAAAAGGTATTGATCAGTATCTTGATGCAGCAAAAATAATTAGGAAAAAGCACCCCGAGACAAGATTTCATGTATGCGGTTTTTGTGAACAAGCATACGAGAATGAATTAAATAGGTTATCTGATAGTAAAATCATTATTTACCATGGACTTGTAGACGATATGGCTAGTATTTACAAGAAAATGAACTGTACAGTTCATCCGACGTACTATCCAGAAGGGTTAAGTAATGTATTGCTTGAGAGTGCGGCTTCTGGACGTCCGATTATTACTACTAATCGAAGCGGATGTAGAGAGGTGGTTGATGACGGTGTGAACGGATATATTGTTAAGGAAAGAGATAGTGATGATTTAGTTGAGAAAATAGAAAAATTTTTATCTCTGTCATACGAAGAAAAAAAGCAAATGGGTTTGGCTGGTAGAACTAAGGTGGAAAAAGAATTTGACAGACAGATTGTGATTGATAAGTATTTGAAAGAACTATTCCAGGTTAATACAAATGGACTATAAAAAAATAATTAAAAAATCAGAAATACGAAAAAAAATATTAGATACTTTAAGCTTTATTCCAGACGTGCCAATGCTAAAATTACAGTATTACATCAAGCAAGGGCATAAGTTAAACTTAAAGACTCCCCAATTATATACCGAAAAGCTTCAATGGTATAAGTTATATTACAATAATCTATTATTGATTAAATGTGTAGACAAATATGATGTTAGGGAATATGTAAAAAGTAAAGGATTACAGTCCATTTTAAATAAATGTTATGGTGTTTTCGATCATGCTGATGAAATTGATTTTGATTCCTTGCCGACTTCATTTGTTATAAAAGATACTTTGGGTGGAGGAAGTAGAGGGGTTTTAATTATTCAAGATAAGAAGCGATGCGATAAGAATTTTTTATTGAGACAAATGAATTATTGGACGAATCAATCCTCCAAAAGACGAAATTTTGGAAGAGAATGGCCATATTATTCAGGAAAGAAACATCGAATAATGGTTGAGAAATATTTAGAGTCCGATCCAGCTGAAGGTGGCTTAATAGATTATAAGTTTTTTTGTTTTAATGGTGAACCGAAGTATTTATATGTTATTGCAGATCGAGAGATCGGTCGAAACGCCGGAATTGGTATCTTTAATATTAAGTTTGAGCGGCTCCCATATGATAGAGCAGATGAAAGACCATTAGAGAGAGAAGTGTCAAAACCGAAAAATTATGAATTAATGGTAAATATTTCACGACAATTATCTAGAGACTTTCCACATGCAAGAATAGATTTGTACAATATAGCGGGAAAGATTTTTTTTAGTGAAATTACTTTTTATCCAGGAAGTGGTTATATGCAGTTTTCTCCATGTGATTTTGATAGAATTCTTGGAGAGGAGTTTATGCTACCTCCAAGACTAAAATAGGAGTATTCATAATTTCTTTGAACAAAAAACTGTTGGCATTCTTGGTGGGGTGAGGCCATTAGCGATGGTTAAACTTGAATCGCGTCACAGGTTTGTTGGATTCTTATTTATGTAAGTATTGTGTTTTTTCATAAAATGCGGTTTCTGATAATTCTAGAGCGATTCTTAATACTTTATAGGAGTGTAAAAAATGAAAAAAAAAGATATAGTTTTTATTAGACCAGAGTATAGTATGAGTGCTAAATATATCAAAGAGTCTGGTTATGATGTGAACAGCCCATATAAGGGGAATACTTTTCTACTTCGAATCTTTCGAGAGTTGCATTTTCGATTAAACATTCCATTTAAATCATTATGGTATAATAATGTGGACATGTCAAGCAAAAAGGTATTAATACTCAATAATTCACTTTTGATCCCCAATTATTTGAAGTGGTTAAAAAAAAAGAACAAAAACAGCCGCATTATACTGTATTATAGTGATCCTGTGAAAGCTACAATAAATCCGGCTTTAATTGATAATAGCTGGTGTGAAAAATGGACGATAGATCCAGATGACGCCAAAAAGTATGGGCTTAAGTTTTATTATGGTGGGGATTTCTATTTCCGACAAAATGTCATAAAGAAGACTAAGGCCGTATATGATATTTTATTTATTGGTCGAGACAAGGATCGTATGCGGGATCTATTAGAATTAGAAAAGCTTTTTAATAATATGGGATTAAGTACTTATTTCCATATCACTGCTAAAAGACGGCTTTTAGGGAAAAAGAATAAGAATTATAAACCACTAATTTCATATGATGAAGTATTAAAATATTTGTCAAAAAGTAAATCTGTCTTGCAACTAGAAAAAGGATGCCAAAAAGGAGTTACATTAAGAATTAAAGAGTGTTTAATAAATAAAATAAAACTCATTTCAGATAATAGAGATTTATTAAAATATGATTTCTATAATCCAAGTAATATTTTCATAATTGGGTATGATAATTTTTCGCGTTTGCCCTTTTTTATAAACTCGCCTTACGAAGAGGTTAGTTCTACTATAGATAAATCTCTATTTTTTGATATGATGATACCAGATTTAATTGGAGAGGAAGTAACAGAATGACATTTTAGAGGTATATAAAATGAATTATGTCTTTTCTGTTGCTTACCTTATATTAACAATTGTAATATATTATATAAGTCTACGAATGTATAATTCGTCAATAAACCCCTTGTTTTGTGTAGTTGGGATCTTTTGTATAGCACTTTCATTGTTTTATGTAGCTGATTTTATAGATCATAATCTGAGTTCAAAGACAATAGTAATATATCTATTAGGATTAATTTCGTATACTATGGGATTAGTCTTAATGAGAATTCTCTATAGCAGTAAATTTACATTCAGAGCAGATTATTGCTCATTAGATAGCGAAAATAATAAAAAAAATGAGTATTTGGTGCATAACAAAATAATAAACTTAGGTTTTATTATTACAACTTTATCATTCTTAATTACATTAACGTATATTTTTTTGCATTTAGGGTTTAAAAATTACTTAATTAATATTTTTCTTTCAAATAAGGAGATGATAGAAACTTCACCGATATATAATATTAATGAATTACTTAAAAAAACACTATTGATCTTTTCTCCTATGCAAATAACTTTTGCGTTGAAATATCGAAAAAAACAAAAGACTTGTTATTTATTCTCTGCTATTGCTATTTTACTATCTTTGACCTATACAAGAGTACTTTTTTTTTATCTTCTAATAGTAAATGCTTCAACTTTTTATTTTTTTAGTCAAAATAATAAAAAAGGTAAACTAAAAATCAAAACAAGAATTTTGTTAATTCTACTTTTATTTATTGCAGTTTTGTTTTTTATGCATACAGAAAAGCTTTTTAATAAAGGTGTAAATACTTCTGGTTACATTGCAAATTATGAACTGAATAGCGACCAATTGACATTAATTTTATATTTCATTGGGACAATTAAATCTTCTGATATTTATATAAACAGCGATATGGAATCTTTGCCGTTAGCCGCGACATTTCGATACGTTTATGAGTTATTTGGTAAAAAAACAACAGAATCAGTTGGTGTGCCATTCGTAGATATTCCTATTAAGTATAATACAGGAGTTGCACAGTTTTATCTATATCGAGAGGGGGGATATGTATGGTTAGTATATGCCTCATTCATGATTGGAATACTTATTGGTACTTTTTTTGAAGA
>Ga0302252_1001854_pt1 | contig 11156 bp, 7 predicted proteins | sample AAG_RA_Leu_MG_FD_193511 | JGI IMG/M metagenome (GOLD analysis project Ga0302252, IMG submission 193511) | Enriched activated sludge microbial communities from anaerobic digester in WTTP, New Holstein, Wisconsin, United States - AAG_RA_Leu | ecosystem: Engineered > Bioreactor > Anaerobic >...
TAGAGTGGGATGCTCCTACCCAACGGATCACCCTGACGTATCCAAAAGATTGATTGATTTTTTACTTTGGGGACAAGTCCCAAAAGTACAGATATGCATTGTTAAAGACTTTTAACAAGAACGAATAATTATATCGGCTGCTTGCTCCGGTATGATATCAGAAACATCCACTTTTATTGTATTTAACAAGGCATATTGTGGTAATCGCTCCATACTTCTTTGAATACCCTCTTCCACCCGAATACCATTATGAATATCTTTTTGAAGTCGTGACAGCAACGCTTTTTCATTGCAAATCAATGATATCGAATAGACCTTACAGTCTCTGGTGTCCAGATTCGAAACAATCGTATCAATAATTTCTTGTTGATGCATGACCCATCCAAATACGATGAATTCATAAGCAGAGCACTTGATAAAGTTGTTTAAAAGAAAACAGATATTTTGTATCACCATCGTTTTTGTTTCTTCAGTCACTTGAAATGGATGCATGTCCCAGCACCAGTCGCCATCAAGGAAAACACAGTTATTAAGTTTGTTTTTTATCACCTGACAAGTGGAGGTTTTTCCCACGCCCATCGTTCCGCCGATTATATATAGTTTTTTCATGATCATCTCCATGTTAAAAAAGATAGCTTGTAAATGAAAATTAATCCAGCCAGGTAATAAATGTAAAGGTTTTGTATTTTTTGGTTAGTCCTGGAACGTTGATTTCTTGCCCGTTTTGAATATCAAAAAGCCTATCTTTATCATCCAAATGTATATAAATATAATCACCATTATTGTTGGCATAAGTCTCATAAGTTAAATCATTAGTAATATATTCAAGTTGCTTTGTTTGATTATTATTTGAATTGTACACAAAATACTTTATCTGAAATGAATCCTCTTTGGTCTTATCGGGCTGGGTGAATTCATGATAAAACCAAATAGAGTTATCATTAGAAGCTTCCTTGAGATCATGTACATATAAACCTTTAACCAAGCTAGCGGTTTTTTTCTCCACATCTACAAATAAAGAACACATCCCGACAGGCTTTTGATAACCTTGTATATTCAAAAAGCCTCTGTTCTCTGATATTTCATAAGTTGTTTCTATTTCTACAGTTTTGGATTGGAATACTATATCAAATACATCTCGGTCAGGACACCATAATATGATCTTATTCTCCCCGGATGTTTTATTAAAAGCCTTAAAATAAACAATAGATGGATTGATCTCAGTAAAATACCCGACATAATTTCCATCTCCCAGTATTTTTGCTTTCCATTGTTTATCCGCTGACATGGTGCTGACGATGGTTTCAGACGGATTACCATATCGACAAACCAAGAGGGTAGATTGATTACCCACAAAAGAGAAATTGGAAATTGACTTATCATTCAGAAGGATTTCCTTTTTCCCATCTAACAGTGAATATCGGTTCAAGGCATTTTCATAAAAAGTGACTAACCATTTGCCATCTCGGGAAATAGAGTAACTAAATGATTCAAATTGAGCAATTAATTCTGTTTTCTTCTGTAAGATATCCCATCTATAAACGAACATCTTATGCTCATCAGTAGTAAACATAAGAAATTGATCTACGTTTTGATGTTGTCTTAATTCAACTAAGGTTTGTCCCTCGAAAGAAGGTATTTTGATAGGCTGTTGTTTTTTTATTGAATACAGAAGTTTATACTCTTTCTCATTCAAACTAAAAGGTTTAAAAAGAGGGTATACATCGTCCTGATATAATAAATAGTCCTCTCCTTCGGTGACAGTAAAATTATCAATTAAGTGCCTTTTACCGGATTGTGGTATTGTAGGAGCTAAACAAGTAAGCGTTTTAATTTCTCTATCATACACCCATAAACTACAGTTAAAAAACATATTTTGTAAAATAAAATATGTTTTGGAAGCATTATGATAAACACAAGAAAATCTATCAGCTATAGACATAGGAGTGATATCTGTCAATGTTCCGTCTAGCTCAAGCACAGAAGCCTTTCCATCGACGCACACTAATGCGGAGGGAGAAGTAGATACCGCTGGTATTTGAACCGACATTTTTTTATTATGCAGAAGAGGTAATCGGCTACATCCCTGAAACAACAGCAATAAAATGACACTCAGGACAATCTTCTTCATCTTTTCACCTTCTCCACATTCATAATAAAGGGGGAGAGAAACGCAATAATAGTCACCAGAATCGTCAGGATTCCCCCAATAGAGGCTAGAAATCCGATCGCGCCACCTTTGCCTACGCCAAAAAGCTTTGCAATCAATACTCCTTCCTGAAACAAAGGAGTAAGTATCTTGTCAACCAAAGGTCCGCTCAAAGCCATGGGAAATATCCCGACAAACTGAGCGATAAACCGTCTCGCAGAAAATACTCTTCCTTGTAAATTGACAGGTACGCTGGATTGCCATATCGCTTGACTGGAAGCATTCGACATCACCATGGTGACCGCAATCAGTAGTACGGAAACTATAAACATCGGCAAGCTCTTAGATACGCCTAGCAGAATGGATCCAACACCAGTCAGCATGATACCAAGCAACAAACTCACAATTTTCTTCCTGGTACCTCCCCACAAAGTCATCATCAAGCCTCCCGCAATCCCGCCTATCCCAAAACTCGATTGTACGATACCCAAGACGACAGAACTGTTATCGGATTTGGCGAGTATCATAGGTGCAAATAACGTCTGGGAGAATCCGCCAAAAAAATTGGTCAGCAGGAATACAGATAAAACGCCTAGCAAAGGAAGCCGTCCGAATATATATGAAAATCCGAACAAAGAGTCTTGCCAAATCGATCGATGTTCTTTTTTCTGTTCTTCTTCTTCCTGTCTTTGCTCCGGTATGAAAACCAATAGAACGCTTCCGATTGCGACCAGAAGAGTAACAAGATCGAAAGTAAAAATACCTGGCAATCCAATCAACGGTATCAACGATCCGGCAAGAATCGGAGAGATCAATGCAGGGGCTGTCTCGCAAATCGAATGCAATCCATTGGCTCTAACTAATTCTTCCTTTTTAATCAATAAGGTTATCGTCACAGAATATGCTGGCCATTGGAGGGAATTGAACATGCCGGAAAAGAACGCACCGACATATAGAATTGGTAGATTCAAATGATTGCTGGTAAACAAAACAATCAATAAAACAGTGATCAATCCTGCTGACAAGTCAGGTAAGATTAATCCTCTTTTCTTGGGCCATCGGTCAATCAACGTCCCAGCAATCGGAGAAAACAATAAGTTTGGCACCATAAAGCACACGGCAATGATACTGAAAGGGGTAGCGTTCCCTGTTTTCTCCCAGATCCAGATACCTAGCCCAAACTGCGTCATGCTTGAACCAACCATTGAAATCAGCTGGCCTAATGTCAGAATCGTAAACCCTTTGAATCCTTGAAGCTTCATGATTCCTAATCTACTTTTCCAGTAGTTTTCTATATCTTTCTTCCGTAATATTTAACTTATCCATTATCGCTTTGGAAGCTAAATACTTAGACAGATTAAAGGCAGGCCATCCACCTGATTTTGTTTTTAATACCACATCCTTATCAGATATGAATTTGTAGTTTTTCTCAAGCCAAGTATCACCGTTTTCGGAATAATGACTATCATAGTAACTATCCGGATTGGATTTACTTTTTTTAAAGTATTCCGAAACCAGCACTTTTTGATGAACTTGCACGTTATGAAATCCTCTTGGAAGGTCCTTCATCAAGTGGTAATGTAGCACAATAGGAAGACTGTCATACGATAACGTGGTCAGGTATTTTGCATCCAACAATCCGGTCTTATCATACCTTTCCAAGTTTTTCTTTGTAATAAATATATCAATATTTATGTAGTTAATGATTAAATACGCAACTAATGAGATAACCACATACGACTGAAACAAACTAATCCCTCTATTCCAGATCTTCAGAAGCGCCACTATAAACAACACAAATAAAAAAATCATAAACGCGTGTGTTAATACACGTAAATACGTATATCCAAACTGGGATTCATACAGCGACATTCTCATAAAAGCAGAAATCAACATCACGACCGTACAGATCACCAGTAAGGATTGAAGGACTCTGACCAAGATGGAACCAACTTTTTTTGCATTAGGCTGAAATACCAACCCGACTAGCAGAATGGTAAAATTTATCAGAGTGACCGCCACTAGCTCAAAAAAACCTCTACGTGCATATTCCGCGTATGTTAATTTTACCGGTAACGCTCTGCTTATCGAACCGCCAAACATATAACGAAATTGAATCAGGATAAAAGCAATATACACGAGAATCAACACGCCTAATACAGTCATCAGAATGATTGAATCGATCTGGGTGTTGATCTGCAGTTTGGGTGCCTGCCCTTCATTTTTTTTCATCGATCGGATGAAGCTGTCCAGATAAGAAAACAATAGTATTGCTGCCAGTATTAGCAGGATGAATTGCATCAACAGGTCTGCCAGATTCATCTTCAGAATCACCATAAAGGCTTTGGCTAGATAATGGCCAAAAACGATATCTGCCGAAGTAAGGAGAAGCAAAACCAACGCCAACAACGGTATAGAAATCAATAATCCTATGACTACCTTTATTATAACACTAGATTGTTGTCGTTTTCCTTTGGAACCGGTCCACTCGGACAGAGCAGTAAAAAACCGAGGAATCTTCGCAAACAATCGGACAAAGAAGCCATGTAATAAATCAAGAAGAAAGCGGAAATCAAACCAATGATATCGATTCTCATTGGTAAGCAGTATAGTCTGTCCGATTATCAGTACTGGTATCATGAGAAAATTCAATCCCAACAACAACCGGTTGGAAAAGAAAAAATATGTGAAAGCCAACAAAACAATGGAAAGACTTAAAAACCAACTAAAACCAAATGCAAACGAGATCTTTTTCCGTAAAAACCAGATAAATACTCCATAGAATAGAAGTATAAAGAGCGGATAAGAGACTCCCATCGGTTTCTTATAAAAGAAATAGGTGAATACGAATCCAAGGAAAAGTGAAATCCAAAGCAACCGAATAGACAATTTATCGACTGCTTTCGATTGAAGCAGAATATCCTTAGATGCAATCTCTTCTTTGATTTCTGGTACTTCTTTTCGATTCATATTTCACCTCCTAAGGTAATATGGTATTGTATCACTTTTCCAGTATTACTCGAATAAAAAAGTACTAAAGTAAAATGTAAACTTTACTATGCGGAATATCAATACTTATTCTCAGTAGTTGGATATATACGTATCAAATGATAAACAATCGCAAAAACAGTTTACCAAAAAGACTGTCTCCTTTGCAGAAAACCAAGAATCTTCATTAGTACCTACACTCCAGAAGATACTGTTTGTTTCTCTCATAATTGTCCTGATAACTACCGATATACCCATCAAGAATGAATGGATTATCAATAAAGGGCAGTAAGTCTTGTTTAAAAAACCTCTTTTTGGTTGAAGTGGCTTCTTTCACTTTTTCATCTACCTGTGCCATGACTTCTTGCAAAGAAAGCGATTCTTCAAGCAAGTCATTTAATCTATCAAGACATTTTTTTTAGAAAAAACAACACCTTTTTATTGATAAAAATTTTCTAAGTTATAAAATGAAATAGCAGTTATAAGGAGGATCCTATGTATAATACATCAATTCTCGGGAATCCAGATTTCATCATTATGGGCGGTGATATACCTGAAGGCTCACTCATTGAATTAACACCATTAAAAGTGAATTTAATCCTTCCTGATGAATCAAGACTAAAATTAAGTGATATGATTCAAGATATTCGTTTAGTTGATAGTACTAATTATGATATCGAACAGAATAAACTAGCAAACTCAGATACACTTGGCTGTTTAGGAAGTTCAGGTTGTTTATATGCTTTGTTAGGTCCAATTGGGTGTTTGTTTGCTCCAGTTCATTTTCTTGCTAATTCTGTTAGCGGAAAGAATCAACCAAAATCACACGTGATTTATGAGATTGAATTGAACGATAACCGCTATTTACAGGTAAGCTCTATTTATCCAATATACTTAGCCATAATAAACATAACAAAAGCTAGAACTTAGATTTTGTTAATGAATAAACTGGCTTGCATCACTCCAACCCAACCGGAGCACTCGTCGCTTTTTGTTTTGATAACAGCTATTTTCTATTTTTATAAACCAGAATGGAGCCTGTTGTCATAGGCTTGGTTCTGCAAAAGACAGATTGAAACCAAACTTTGTAAGTATGATATTCTTGGGTGATTCTGGAATCTTCCATGCTACCTCAACAGTTATATTTTAATTGTACTTCAATATCTCAACTTTTGCACTTAAATATCACCTGCTAAGTATGATCAAATCAGGTTAAAAAGGTTGAAACCATCCTATACTTTGGTATAATTATATTATCAAAATAAAATAACCTAAAAGGATGGTTTCATGATGACAAGTATACAAGAATCCGATCAAAATAACAAACTATTACTGGATTCATTTCATCACTTCTATCAACTCTGTCATGTCGACTCTTTGTTAAAAAGATGCAGAATAGAAAAGAAACGGGGTGCTTCTACCGAAGAGATATTCCGCTTTGTTTTCCAGTTACGTTTTACAGGGAAGAATCTGTACAGAACGTTTCATTCAAAATGTCATCAAGGTAAAATCTCATTAATCAAACCTCATACCGTATACCGGTTCTGGAAGCAGTCCACTTTTCATTGGCGTAAGTTTTTATTACTACTGTCCACAAGGTTTCTCCGTGAGGTGATACAACCTTTAAACAACTCCGATCGAGTCAATGTTTTGATTCTGGATGACACCCTTATCAAGAAACCTTACTCCAGTCATGTGGAAATGCTATCTCTACAAAGGAACCACACCTCGCAAGAGATGGAAAAGGGATTTCCCGCATTAACGTTAGGATGGAGCGATGGCTCCACCTTTGTCCCCCTATCCTTTTCGTTGATGAGTTCCAAGAAATACTTGGTTGACTCATGCGTATCTCCGCTGTCCCCACTGTCACCCCATCACCCATCCTCTCTTGCCTTTCGAAGAAGGACAGAAGCAATGGAGAAAAAGCCTGATGTAGCTCTGTCGATGCTCAAACAAGCCAAAACACAGAGCATACAAGCCCAGTATGTTGTTTTTGATTCATGGTTTACCAATCCAGCCTTTCTGAAAAGCATTCAAGAAGAAGTCTCTTTGGATTGTATCGGGATGGTGAAACAAGCCAAGACCTGGTATGGATACCAGGGAGGACATAAAACTCTTTCCGAACTGTATGCTCTCTGCAGAAAGAAGCAAAAACTAACCAAGCTTGATGACAAAACGCTCCTCTACGGATCGTTACGTGTATCAATAGGCACACTAAAATCAGGAGAGATGCTATCCTTATTTCATGAGAATTTAACAATAAAATAGCATTAGTTAAAAGATACTATTCAAAAAAAGTTTCACTCCAAACTGATCAATGCGGTTTCTTTTTTGGTACAAGGGTTGTCCCTTGTACCAAAAATTGTTTTGTGGGTGTAGTATACTGTTTATATGATAGCAAGAAGACTGAAACAGTTTTTTTTCTTGGTTTTTATCATGCTTATATTAGTTTTTCTTAGCACTATCAAACCTCCTATTCCTTTGCACGAGCAATCATCAGACAATCTTCCGGATACCCAACAAACAGGCAATCCCCCCTCTTTTTCCCGATTTAATTTTAGAAAAGTTCACAAAAGCGTATGGAAACCTATTCCGACCATCCATAAACCAAGCCAGTCTCTTTCTAAAACAGGTATCGAAACCATCGATTTGACTAAGAATGTCTATAGCAAGCGAATCATCCTCAAAACTTCGAACAATCAAACTTCGTTTCATCAGTATTGTTGCAGTATTAAAATCAACACCCTTGAGTTAATTCAGGAAATAAAAGTATCTTTTTCGGAAGATCAGATGTTTTTTACGCTGGATGATCGAAAAACGCGAGTGCCTCATTTCGTTGAATATGGTTTTGGAACTCTTGTTACCAAAATATGGCTTCAACTTCCTGTATTGCCGATCAAACAAGACATTACATTATCTCTCTTTTATGGACCTGGCTTATCACCCACTCAACATTTATTGAGCGATTTTTCACCGCCTGATCCTTCTATTGTCGCGCATTATTCCTTTGAAGACGTTACTAATCTTACGATACCGGATATATCCGGAAATGGTTCCGAATGCTTGATTAGTTCAAATTACGACGATAGTCGATGGTCTTATCGGGGAGAAGATTTTTTTCATAAAGGAACTTACAATAACAGCTCACGCTTTTTTATCATGTTTAATGACTGGCAAAAATGGTATGACGATGAAAAAAGTGTCTATTTGACCATGAATATGCCTGCTTCGAACCGTTTATCAGAACAAGGTGCGTTAGCGACCAACTTTATATTTTATGAAGTATCTGAAGAAATTGTACAGATTCTCTTTACCGATAGTCAACAACAGATGGTTTTAGGTTTTCTTCCTGACAGAAAAGTATTTCTTCAATTGGGGAACACAACCAATCGATATGTTTGGAACTGCCATTTAAAACAAAACATAATCTATCACCTGGCCCTATCATGGGATTTTACAGCACGTTCACTCGCCTTATACATTGATGGTCAGCCTGTAAAACCATATGGCTCAAATACCGGATTTCGTTTTACAAAAATAAACCCCTTCTCATCATTTCTTTTTGGCGGTATCCCCACTTTTCAAAAAGAGTATGGTTTTTGCGGATGGGTGGAGTATCTGGAATTATATAACCGGGTTATTACTAAGAAAGACATCGCCTTCTATCGGCAGCAAAATAGCTTTACTACTCGCTTCCCTGATTTATCTATCGGAAAACTAGAGACAATTGATAAAGGTCAACCTTCCTTAAAGCAAGTTGATCTGAAAAAAAAATCTCAATACCCTTTAACAGATGCAGTAAAAGTCAATCTAGTGTACTCCAATCCAAAAAACAATTACTATTCCTGGGAAGATGCATTTTTAAACCATTATGAAAACAACGACGAGTCAACAAACATTGTCAATTCGCTTGGAGAAAAGCCCCACCCGGTATTTGGTTTTTATTCTCATTTCTATCCTGATGTAGGCACAGAAATCACCGTTAAAAAGAACGTATTTGTTTATTATCTTGGCTTTCAGGTGAATAATCCGCTTCTTATCAAAGATATCAGCGTTAATTTCTTATGGCTCTCTGACTATGGTCAATTATCGTATCATGAAGATTTGTTAAATGAAAAATATGATGTAGCATGGGATAAATACAGCTGGTTGGACTGGCTGATCCCTACTGCAAAAGCCTGTGGACCCTTTTATGGCTATTATTTGTTAGGGGAATCAAACCTGACCTACTGCTATCAAACTGATAATATCGTCTGGTATAGACTCGATCAACCACTATCTATTGATCCTTCTGCTTTAATTATGCAGTTAGCTTATCATCCCTCAGATGAGACAGGACTATTGTTGTTACAACTCAAAGAAATGATATGCCTAACCAACCAGGAGAAATTGGTACGAGCTACCTTATATCAAGAAATACCTACTGAATTGATCCAAAGAAATCGAGGTGCAGAAGAGTATTTTCAAATCAACCAATACAAAGCCGCTATTTTACCCACCATCAAGGGGTCGATCGAATTGAGCATCAATCACGAAAATGGGATCGATATTGCGTTTAAGAATGAGGGAAGAAGCGACATCCTATTCGACATAGAAAATAGATTGTGGATCGAAAGAAACATACTGAACAATATCCAAATCATGGATAGTGATCGATTGCTTATGACAGCGACAATTGATCAACTAATTCAGCCAATATGGGGGGAAACTCTTCTCCCGGGAGAGATGTTTACCTATACCCTGCTCTATCCATTTGAGCTAGAAAAAAACAAGTTGTATGATTTTCTGATCAATACTCCGGAAGGAAATGACGAAACCCTGTACGAGAAAATCTACTCTTGGACGATTGGTCCCAATCCTTATGCTTATGATTTGAAATACCAAGCAAATGAAGTCATATCCTATTTTACGTTTTGGGTGGATTCAAATAAGAAGATACATATCTCTTCGAGACAACCTTTAGAATGAGGCGTATTTTTTTACGGCTATTCATCCTATTTGGGATTGTGTTCATTTCCCTTTTTTCCTTTCCTGAACTATTGCCCTCCATGAAAGAAACAAGGGTGGATAATTCACCTTTAGTTACTCAACCGATCCAGACTATACCTTTTGATACAATATTGGGACAGAATCTGATTGTCGGCATTCCCGGGTCCTCATTGGATCGCAGCGCCTATTTTACACTATCAGAAATCAAGCCTGCCGGGATCGTATTGTACCAGCGAAACTTCCGTAATTTTCAACAATTCACCCAACTAATCAAAGCACTTCAACGAGTAGCAGTCAGAACAACCGGATATCCCTACTATATAATGCTGGATGAAGAGCCAGAAGGAGCTAATCGAACTGGACTACTCAAACACGTATTTATCTCCGGCAATCCAAATTGGAAAAAAATGAGAGAAGATATCCAGCAATTAGCTCGTATGGGGATCAATGTTGAATTAGCCCCTTTGGCTGACTTTCCCTTTGTCCCCAATTCCTTTATATCCAAAAGAATTCCATTTTCCAAAAGCGAGAACATGCGCGATTTTAACCATTCATTTATCCAGATGCTTCGCCAATATAATATACAAGCTACCTTGAAACACTTTCCCGGCTTGGGATTGTTAACCGATGACCCTCATTACAAAGTGGTTTCATCAAATTCTGAAGTTTCAATGATTGAAAAATCGATGGACCTGTTTCATGATGGCATCAAAAATGGTGTCGGATTCGTGATGTCTTCTCATGCGTTTTATAAAAAGATCGACCCTGAAAATCTGGTAACTTTTTCCAACAGGATTATTCAGCAAAAACTAATAAACGAATTAGGTTTCAAAGGCATTGTCATTACAGATGATCTATCCGATATGCCCCTAACCGTAAGCAGTTTTGAGCTTTCCCAATCCGGCATCATGGCCTTAGAAGCAGGGCATCATTTAATCATGTACTCGCACCAATTGAACAGAACAAAAAGAATATTTGCTTTATTACTCCAAAAAGCCAACCAAGACCCAAAATTTTATTCGCTCTTATA
>Ga0302252_1001856_pt1 | contig 11149 bp, 14 predicted proteins | sample AAG_RA_Leu_MG_FD_193511 | JGI IMG/M metagenome (GOLD analysis project Ga0302252, IMG submission 193511) | Enriched activated sludge microbial communities from anaerobic digester in WTTP, New Holstein, Wisconsin, United States - AAG_RA_Leu | ecosystem: Engineered > Bioreactor > Anaerobic >...
GAATGGCGATGTATTTGAAGTGGAAGTAACAAACAATACTTTCTATGCTTCTTATGTAGAGTACGGCCATAGGACAGCCAATCACGGCGGGTGGGTTCCAGGACAGTTCTTCATGACCATATCGGCAAAGGAGATAGATGAGGCATCGCCCGCTATTGTCGAAAAAATCATACTAAGGCACCTTAAGGAGGTGTTCAATGGCGACTAGCATACAAGATCTTAAGATGGGTATCAGCATCAAGCTCAACGAGCTCTTTGGTGATACCTACAAAATATACGCAGAAGAAGTAAAGCAAGGCCTGTCGCCTCCAGCGTTCTTCATTAAGCACGTAAGGTCGTCAGCATCAAAAGGAATAGGCGGCAGATACACGAGGAATAACCTGTTTTCAGTAAACTTCTTCCCGGTTGAAAATGGTGCGGAGCTGGAGCAGTGCGATGCGGTAGCAGATACGTTGCTGATAGACTTCGAATATGTTATGAGCGGGGCAGACGCTTTTAGAACCACCAAGAAAAACAGTTTCGTGCTCGACAAGGTGCTTCATTTTGAATTTGAAATAAACTACCCAATACTCAAAGTTGAAGCCGAAGAGCTCATGGCTAACCTTACGCAAACAAGCACGACAACAGAGGAGTGATATGATGGCGGTCAAAAAAGAAACCGAAGCAGCTGAAACAACTCCAAAATTCACAAAAGAACAGCTGCTAAAAAGCAAGACTATAGAGCATTCCAGGGACATTATCAGCGTTCTGCTTGAAGAAGGCAAGATGTATTCTTTGGATGAAGTAAACAGCATGGTAACAAAATTCAAACAAAAGGAAGTGAAGTAGCATGTTAGGTGGTGGAACCTTTCTAACACAAAATAAAGTATTGCCTGGAGCATACATAAACTTTGTGTCTGCTGCAAGGGCATCGGCGACTCTTAGCGATAGAGGTTATGTGGCGATACCGCTGGCGCTTGACTGGGGCGCAGAAAGTGAAGTAATAACTGTTGAGGCGGCAGATATCCAAAAGAATTGTTTTGAAATTTTCGGATATGCTTACACCGATGCCAAGATGAAGCCTCTTAGAGAGCTTTTCAGAGGAGCCAAGACAGCATATGTGTACAGAATCAATGGCGGCGGAGCAAAGGCAACAAAGATAATAGGCAACCTTACAGCTACTGCTAAATATGGCGGTACAAGAGGGAATGACATGCAGATAGTAATACAGGCCAATGTTGATGAACCGGCAAAATTCGACGTAATGACATACATGGCTGGAAAGCTTGTTGACACGCAAACAGTAGCTGATACAACAGGGCTTGTTGCTAATGCGTATGTGACATTCTCTGGCACAGGGGTGCTTGCAGCCAATGCGGGTGTATCTCTTGCTGGTGGAACAAACGGCACTGTCGATGGAGCTGCATACAGCGCATTCCTCGAGAAAATAGAAGCATATAGTTTTAACGTGCTTGCTTATCCAGGTACAGAAGACCTTATAAAAGATTTGTTCATAGCCTTCACAAAGAGGCTTAGAGATGAGCATGGCGTCAAGTTCCAGACGGTGATATACAGGAAGAGCACAGCTGATTATGAAGGAATAATATCGGTTGAAAACAAGGTTCTTGATTCTGGCGAATCCGAGGCAGCCATGGTCTACTGGACAGCTGGCCAAGAAGCTGGATGCGCTGTCAATAAATCTGTGACGAACAAGACTTACGACGGGGAGTATACAGTCGATGTGGATTATACTCAGTCAGCTCTTGAAGCTGGACTGAAGGCCGGTAAATTCATGTTCCACAAGGTTGGCGACAAAGTGAACGTGCTTGACGATATTAATACTTTCACCTCATTCACGGTAGATAAGAACGAGGATTTCAGCTTCAACCAGGTTGTCAGGGTTCTGGATCAGGACGCAATAGACACAGCACTGCTGTTCAATACAAAATATCTCGGCAAAGTACCTAACAATCAGTCTGGAAGGATAGCGTTCTGGAGTGACATGGTGGCCTTATGCAATGAGATGCAGAAGATAGCTGCAATAGAGAACTTTGAAGCAGACGACATAACAGTAGAAGTCGGAGCTGACAAGAAGTCAGTTTCGGTAACTAAGAGCATACAGCCTACTGTGGCCATGACCAAGCTCTATGTGACTACGCTAGTATCATAACAGGGGGTGAATTAAATGCAAAACACGATGAATGCTAAGGACTCTGTTAGTGCTGCACTGGCAGAGTGTTTTGTGACTCTTGATGGAAACAGATATAATTTCATGCAGGCAATCAATCTTGAGGCCAGCGTAGAGAAAACAAAGACCGAGGTTCCTATACTTGGGAGAACCGGCAAAGGTAATAAATCTACTGGTTGGAAAGGAACCGGCTCAGCCACTTTCCACTACAATACCTCAATATTCAGGGAGCTCCTGTACAGGTACAAGAAGACTGGCGAAGATGTGTATTTCGATATCCAGGTTACAAACGAGGACCCTACAAGTGCGGTGGGCCGTCAAACTGTGATACTTAAAGATTGCAACCTTGATGGCGGCATACTCACAAAGTTTGATGCCGACAGCGAAACTCTGGATGAGGATATGGATTTCACGTTCGAAGATTTCGAAATACCTGAGCTTTTCAATGAACTGCCAGGAATGAGAGTGTAACGGGCTCCCTTTGGGGCCCTCCTTAAATTTAACCGGAGGCGATAGATCATGAAGTTAAGCGCTTTTTTCAATCAGAATGCAATAGAAGAAGAAAACATAAAATATGCAGCATCAAAAAGGTTTGTTGATGAAACCGGCAACCCGATAGAGTGGGAGCTGTGCTCAATAACGTCAGATGAAGACGAACAGCTAAGGAAGGCCTGTACAAAAAGGGTTCCTGTGCCAGGCAAGAAAAACATGTTCGTTCCTGAGACTGACACAAACAAGTATCTAGGAATGCTGGCGGCCAGATGCACAGTATATCCAAACTTAAATGATGCAGAGCTCCAAAACAACTACGGAGTCATGGGCGCAGATGCTTTGCTTAAAAAGATGCTCAAGCCGGGCGAGTATTCTGACCTGCTGAGTAAAATACAAGAAATAAACGGTTTTGAAGTGACCGTAGAGGAAATGGTTGACGAAGTAAAAAACTAATCCAGGAGGGCGACGCGGAGACGAATTACGCATACTATGCCCTCCACAAGTTCCACATAAGAGTGCGCGACTTTATCGAGATGGACAAGCTTGAGAAGGCGGCGACTATTGCGATGATAGACGTGAAAATCGAGAAAGAGAAAAAAGAAGCCAAGGAATTGAAAAACAAACCTAAAAGGCGAAGATAATTTGATTTTTCCAAGAAAGGAGGAATCACATGGCAACAATAAGAACCTCCATACAAATGCACAACGGAATGACTCCAGCGCTAAAGAATATGTCCAACGCTCTCAATATTGTACTATCAAGTTTTGAGAGCTTGCAAAACGTGTCAAGTAATGCAATTGATACGCGAAGCATACAAGCAGCAAGGCAAGAGTTAGTGAGAGCTGAGACGGCTTTTAATGGCATAGAGCAAGAGATAATGCAGGCTGACCAGAGGCAACAACAATTCAATCAGCATATGAGGAATGGCCAAGGCATAGCGGATGGGCTTTGGGGCAAAATTAAAGGATTTGTTGCGGCTTACGCTGGATTTGAAGCGCTAAAAAAAGGAATGGAGGCTACAGACAATTACACGAATCAATCTGCGAGACTGGCGCTTATAAACGATGGAATGCAGACACAAGCCGAACTCCAGCAAAAGATTTATGAAGCCGCCCAAAGATCCAGAGGTGTATATGGTGATACAGCCAATGCAGTGGCAAAGCTTGGACTACTTGCAAAAGATGCATTTTCCAGCAATGATGAGACAATAGCATTTACTGAGCTAATGAACAAATCATTCAAAGTCGGCGGAGCAAGCGCCATGGAGGCATCGGCTGGTATGTATCAACTTACACAGGCGATGGCTTCCGGTAGACTTCAGGGCGATGAGTTCCGTAGCATAATCGAAAATGCACCTATGCTAGCCCAAGCGATTGCTGACTATACAGGCAAATCGATGGGAGAACTTAAAGAAATGTCTTCTGAAGGCGCAATATCTGCAGACATCATAAAAAATGCCCTTTTCACAGCGGCAGATGATATCAACGCGAAATTTGAAACCCTTCCGAAAACATTCGCTGACGTTTGGACAAGCATAAAAAACAAAGCTGTTGAGCAGTTCGAAGGGATAATGCAAAAGATTAATACCTACTTAAACAGCGACACAGGCGCAGCGGTCATTGACGGGATATCAAATTCAATAGGAGTGTTGGCCGTAATGCTTGGATATGCACTTGATGCAGGCATGGGTATAACATCATTTTTTACAAGCAACTGGAGCATGATAGAACCAATTATATGGGGCCATGTTGCTTCATGGGGGGCATATATTGCTGTGTTAGCAGTCTATAAGGCCATGATGATAGCGTCTGCTGTAGCAACAATGATATCAGCTATGGCCACAGAAGCTCATGCGGCTTTCACAAGCAACTGGACCATGGCTACTTTCATGCAAACGGCAGCCCAAGAGGGTCTTAATACTGCTCTTTTGGCTTGTCCAATAACTTGGATCATAGCGGCTGTAATAGCCCTAATCGTCATATTCTATGTCGCAATCGCAGCTGTTAATAAATTTGCGAACAAGACAATATCCGCAACAGGTATTATTGCAGGAGCATTTATGGTTGCGTTAGCGTTTATAGGGAACCTGTTCGTAGGATTCTGGAACCTAGTCATTAATGTAGTGGCTGCTATATGGAATACAATTGCAACATTCGCAGAATTTCTGGCGAATGTGTTTGTAGACCCGTTAGGCTCTATAATTAGAATGTTCTCTGGTATGGCTGACACTGTGATACAAATAATCCAAGGGATAGCAAGTGCCATAGATGCAGTATTCGGTTCTAATCTTGCGGGAGCTGTTAGTGGGTGGAGAAGCGGACTCAAAGGAGCGGTTGACAATCTAGTCGGTGAAGCACAGGTGAAAATACCGAGAATGGACACAGAGTCACTTACAATGCACAGGTATGAATATGGCTCTGCATATGACAAAGGGTGGAATTTCGGCAAAGGGCTTGAGGATAAGTTTGATTTGTCGAAAATGAGTCTGACTTCAGAACTTGACGATATCATGGGCAAAGCGGGCATTCCGGACATGACTGGGGATATAGGAGATATAGCCGACAACACAAAAGGTATTAAAGACAAGCTTGAGATATCAGAAGAGGACCTGAAGTATCTTAGAGATTTGGCCGAAAGAGAAGTAATAGATAGGACTGTGCTGAGGGACGTAAAGGTTGAAGTGGCGAATAAGTTTGGCGACATAAGAGAAACGGCCGACGTTGATGGCATACTGACAGTTATAGAAGACAGGATTTGGGCATCGCTTGAATCTGACGCCGAGGGGGTGTATTAGCATGTATAGTTTCTTTTTAGGCGGCTTAAGACTCCCAGTTGCCCCATCTAAAATGAGTCTTAAAGTAAGTAACAAAAACAGGACAATAGACCTTATGAATCTAGGAGAAGTGAACATTCTAAAGGCCCCCGGGCTAAGCGATATAAGCTTCGAGTTTCTTCTTCCGGCAGTTCAATATCCTTTTGCGGTCTATGATGGCGGGTTTGTTGCACCTGAGCAGTACCTGGCTTCGCTGAAGAAGTTGAAGAAGGACAAAAAACCTTTCAGATTCACAGTGTCCAGAATATCCCCTAAAGGGGATTTTTTATTTGAAACCAATATGCTGGTTAGTCTTGAAAGCTACAGCATCGTCGAGGATGCGCAAAACGGGCTGGACATCATGGTTTCGGTAGAATTGAAGGAGTATAAGAGCTATGGCACTCAGACATTAAAGATTGAAGCAAGCGCGTCAGATTCAGAGCCGGCAAAGGCTGTGATAGAAGAGAAGAGACCGGCAAAAGAGCCCATATCTCAATATACAGTCAAAGCCGGTGATAGCCTATGGGCGATATGCAAGAAACAGCTTGGCGACGGCAGCAAGTATGCAGAAATCGCAAAGCTCAATGGCATATCAAATCCAAGCTCGATTATTCCAGGCCAAACAATAAGGTTCAGCTGAGGTGGTTAAATGTATGAACTGCTAATTGAAAACAACGGGGTTATATATGAGCCTATCATTGAGGGTGAAATAACATGGACCACCGAAAGGATAGGTTCGCCTGGAAAGTTTACATTCAGCGTAGTCAAGGATTCAACAATCAACTTCCAAGAAGGAAATGCTGTAAGGTTTAGGGTTAATGGCGAGAATGTGTTTTTCGGTTATGTGTGGGATAAGCAGCGAGACAAAGAACAGAGAATTAAAGTCACCGCATATGACCAGTTAAGATATTTAAAGTATAAAGATACGTATACGTACAAAAATAAAAAAGCTTCAGATGTACTTAAAATTATAGCAACCGAACAGAATATAAAGGTCGGAGATATTGAGGACACAGGCCATGTGATAGCTAAAAGAAGGCAGGAAGACAAAACTTTCTTTGATATCATATATGATGCATTGGGCCTTACTTTCGACAACACAAAGAAGCTGTATTGCCTTTACGATGACTATGGCAGGTTGACGCTTAAGAATCTCGAGTCAATGAGGCTAAATGCGGTTATAGGCGAAAATACTGCAGAGGACTTTGACTACAAAACTTCGCTCGATGATGTATACAATCAAATCAAACTTGTATATGACAATGAAAAAACAGGTAAGAAGGAGACATATGTCGAAAAAGACATCGACAATATCAAATCATGGGGCAAACTACAGTACTTCGAAAAAATAGACGAAAAGACAAACGGCAAGCTTAAAGCGGACACGCTGCTTGCTTATTACAACAGAAAAAACAGAAGTCTTACGATTAAAAACGCACTGGGAGTTATCGGCGCCAGAGCGGGGGCATCCATAGTGATAAACTTGCCGGAGATAGGCGATATCAGTATTAAAAATTATATGCTCATAGACAGTGCGACTCACAGATTTGAAGATAATGAGCATTTCATGGATCTTAAATTAAAGGGGAGGATGTAATGAGTCTTGTAAATGCAATCAAGATAGCAGGGCTTAAAGCGGTTGATAGCACGTCCCCCATGCAGTCGGCTATAGGTACAGTAACTTCTGAATCACCGCTTGAAATCACAATTGAGCAGAAAGCTCCGATACCAGCCGAATTTTTGCTACTCACAGATGCCGTGAGAGATTACAAGGCTAAGCTGAGCTTTGACAATCCAGACATTAAAAACAAAGTACAGGAGTATAGCATGGCTGATGTTCCGGGTTCATCGTACAAGATAAGCTTTACGGATGATACATTGCAAAATGAAATCACAATATACAACGGACTCAAACTCGGAGACAAGGTGCTCATGCTTAGGATAGAGGGCGGCCAGAGCTATGTAGTGCTTAACAGGGTGGTGAACGCATGATTCCAAGCACAACAATAATAGACAATGACATAGGTTTTGAAGAGGTAACCCAGCCTAGCAAAACATATAAACTCGATTTTAATGAAAAGAAAGTGGCAGGTTTTGTAGATGGCATCGAGGCAGTAAAGCAGGCGATTTATAAAATCATTCGTACTGAAAGATACGAACACATCATATACAGCTGGAATTATGGCATAGAGCTGCAAGGTCTGTTTGGCAAGCCTAAAGCTCTTGTATATCCCGAACTAAAAAGAAGGTTCACAGAAGCACTTATGCAAGATGACAGGATAACAGCTGTAGAGGATTTTAATTTTTCAGAACGGAAAGGGAATGTGACTGTCAGCTTCACAGTGAAAACAATCTTCGGAGATGTGGAGGCCGAAAGGACGGTGAATAATATTGTATGAAGCTCAGACATTTGAAGTTATATTAGGTAGAATGCTTACAAAAGTTCCTGAAAGCATGGATAAAAGGGAAGGCTCGATAATATACGATGCGCTTGCTCCTGCTGCAGCAGAACTCGCAATGGCATATGTCGAGCTTGATAATATACGAAACAGGCTTGCGGTTGACACTGCCACCGGTGATGATTTAACGGAGCTGTGTTATCAAAACGGAACATTCAGAAAAAATGCCACAAAAGCTGTATGCAAAGGAGTTTTCAATACAACGGTTCCTATTGGAGCTCGATTCAGCGCAGAAAGCAGCACATATGCCGTCTTGGAAAACATCACAGGCTACGAATACAAGCTTGAATGCGAACAGGCTGGAGAAACAGGCAACGCCTACACGGGCGCAATAATACCGATAGACTACATTGACGGTCTTACAAGCGCTACGCTCACATCAGTACTTATCCCGGGAGCGGAAGAAGAGTCGGATGACCAACTGCGGGAACGATATAGACAAAAGATAACAAACCCTCCGCAGGAAGGCAATGTAGCACAGTATAAATCATGGGCCGAAGCAAATGAAGATATAGGCGCAGCAAAAGTATTCCCTCTCTGGAATGGTGGAAATACTGTAAAGGTGGCAATTACAAATAGACTGTATCAAGTTGCAGAGCCAGCGCTAATAAGCGAATTCCAGGAATACTTAGACCCGGGCAGCACAGGTCTGGGGAACGGCGTAGCTCCTATAGGCACAAAAGTAACAGTGACAGGAGGGACGGCCAAAAACTTTGATGTGGTGGGCAATATTGTTCTGGCTGAGGGTTATACTGAACCGGAAGGTGTGGTTGACATCATAAGAGACTACTTTGAAAGCATCACATTTGCCAAGGATAGCGTGAACTATATAAGGGTTGCATCTGCTGTAATCGATGCTCCAAGTATTGCGAGTCTAAGTAATTTCACTGTCAATGGTGGAACTGTTGATGTTCCGTTGGTAGGCGAAGAAATACCTGTACTCAACAGCCTAAGTCTTACGGTGGTGAGCTAGATGATTGATTATATCAAGTATACGGTCAATGACAAGTCGTATTATCTAACAAATAATGGCGATGGAACGTGGAGCAAGGAGCTTAATGCGCCGGATGTCAGCGGACTATACAATCTTGTGCTCGAGATTAGCGAAAATGGAATCAAAACGCATATAGACGGCAGTGATCCAAGATATTCTCTATATCTCGATGTTATAAGCGAAATAGAAAGAAAAGTGGACTTAATAAAATATCTTATCAATGATGTTCAGGAAGTGCCTGAATTGAATGCCATATTTGATGCAGAAAACATCGAACTAGATACGCTGTATGGTCGGATAAAAGATATTCCGCTAGATTATTTCATCCGGACAGCAAGTATAGACCGCATCACAAGGCTGGAAACATTCCTGGGCTTCAAGGGCATTGGAACCTTGGAGCAAAGGCGGCTCTACCTGCTGGCTCTCACGAAGAAGGAGAACAAGCTCAACGAAGCTCTGATAAAAGAGATTGTCCATACCATAACCGGCAGCGATTGCGAGATCATATTCTGGGGCGAGTCCGAGACTGGGAATCCGCAGCCAGGCACTAGCCTGCTGCAGGTGAAAGTATTCAGTCCTGATGGTGAAATAGACTATAGATATGCTGACATACAGCGCATCTTAAAGCCACTTACGCCGGCGCATGTGACGCTTGTTGTCATGAAATACTTTGCGACATGGGAGGATGTAAAAAGCAACTACGCCAGCTGGAATACAATCTATGCTATGCAGGATTGGAGCGAGCTAAAGAATTACATCCCGCCGCAGTAGAGGTGAGTCATGATAAAGATAATTGGAGTGCAGCTAAGCCCAAACGTGGCCACAGTTGGACAAAGTGTGCAGGTAGAAGTGGAGATAACTGAAAACACATGGGCCTATGTAAAAGACAGCTTTGCTGACTGGAATGAGATTAAGACCACAAAGCAAGATTGGAACGCAATTAAAACCATATAGAAACGGAGGGAGAATATGGCCGTTGATACAATTAGGGTGTTGATTAATGGAACCTGGACGACGCTCACCAAGAATGTGAGTACTGGAACATAGCAGCACCTAATATAACAAGCTACAACGTCAATGGAGGGCATTATTACCCGGTGACGGTGGAAGCCAAGGACCTTGCCGGCAACGTGACTACAAAGGATGATACGGATGCGACACTGGGAGCAAGCTGCAAGCTCTACGTAAAAGAGGTAACTAAGCCTACGATTTCGATAAGCTCTCCAGCTTCAGGCGCATATGTAATAAACAACAAGCAGCCTATAGTATTCAGCCTCAGGGATGAAGCTAATGGATCCGGAGTCAAGATAAGCTCCCTGAGCTTGAAAATAGACTCGACAACATTCACAAATACAAGCCCTGGCATGAGCATAACAGCCGTGACAAATGGCTATGATGTTACATATACACCTCAGACAGCTCTTTCGGATGGGGCACATACGATAACATTAAACGTCCAGGACAATGACGGCAACGCCGCAACTCAGGTGTCAAGGTCGTACACAGTTGATACAGTGCCGCCAACGCTCAACATATCGAACCCTGCAACTGATACAGTCTATGTCAACAATGCTGCTTTCAGCATAGCTGGAACCACAAACGATGCAACATCGAGCCCTGTAACAGTGACCATTAAAAAGGGTGGAGTTGACCAGGGTGCAGTGACAGTCAATGGCGATGGCACCTTCAGCAAGGCCATAACATTGACGGAAGGAACAAACGCTATAGTCGTAAGGGCAACCGATGCTGCAGGAAAATACACAGAGGTATCAAGGACAATCGTGCTCGACACTGTTGCACCTGTAATCACAAGCATCACGATAGCACCAAACCCAGTGAATGTCGGCAACAGCTACGTGATAACGGTTGAAGCAACTGACTAAGGAGGGATAACGTGCAGACAACAATTAATTATGCTTTAAAAAAGATAGATCTTACAGACAGCCCGCCAGACATCACGGCACTAAATGGCAACTTCGACACAATAGATGGAGAGATGAAGAAACACTCTGATGACATAGGCAACAAAGCCTCACTAGCCACAACTGAAAAGGGCAGTTTGGTAGGCGCGGTGAACGAAGTTAATGCGCAATTGGCCGAAAAGGCGAATCTATTAGGTGGCAAAGTACCTGTCGATGAGTTGCCAGAGTTGGATTTCATACCAACAAGCGAAAAAGGTATAGCAAGCGGCGTTGCAACTCTTGGCGCAGATGGACTGGTGCCCA
>Ga0302252_1001858_pt1 | contig 11127 bp, 7 predicted proteins | sample AAG_RA_Leu_MG_FD_193511 | JGI IMG/M metagenome (GOLD analysis project Ga0302252, IMG submission 193511) | Enriched activated sludge microbial communities from anaerobic digester in WTTP, New Holstein, Wisconsin, United States - AAG_RA_Leu | ecosystem: Engineered > Bioreactor > Anaerobic >...
GGACCAGCCGCTGGATCAAACCCCGGTCGCTGATGTCGCCGATGACCAGATCGGCCGCCGCCACCGCCGCGATATGGCCTTTGGAAAGGTCATCCACCACCACCACCTGATGGCCGGCCGTCTTCAGTTCCCGGACGACATGACAGCCGATATAGCCGGCTCCGCCCGCCACCAATACCTTCATCGGTCACACCCCTTTCCTGCTTCCTCGGACCACCGTCAGCCTGGCTATTCTTCCCGGACAAAACCGATCGCCGGCAGATTCCAGGTCGGATTATCGTAGAGATAGCCGGGTCCGTTGCTGTTGAGCAAATTGAACAATTCCACCGCATGCTCCTGGTAGAGCTCTCGGTGCCGCTCCGCCAGCAGCCGGTAGAGATAGAGTTGATTAGCCGGATTGAAACCCCGGGACATCGAGTCCGGCCGGACCCGGTATTGAAACAGCGGTTTAGGAATGACCGCCCCCCGACAGCCGTGTTTGACCAGGCTGAGCACTGCGTCATAGTCTTCCATCCCGTACTCCATGACCGGGTCGTTTTTCCCCCAGGCCAGAAAATCGGCCCGACGGAAGATCAAGCCACTGCTGTTCAGCGAGTTGTGAAGCAGAAATACCGGCGGCTCCGGATCCCAAGTCGGCCATAGCCCGTCCGCCGCTCCGAAATACTGCGTCCAGCAGCCGATAAAACTCAAATCCGGATACTGTTCCAGCAGCCGTATCGCCCAGCGGTAATATTCCGGGGAAACCAGATCGTCGGCATCGAGAAAGGCCAGGTATTCGCCCCGGGCGGCTTGTGCGCCGGCGTTGCGGGCAGCCGCCAGCCCGGCGTTGATCTGGTGCACCACCCGCACCGGATAACGCTCCATAACCTGATATAACGCTCCGATACTGCCGACATCATCACTGCCGTCGTTGACGATGATGATCTCCCGCGGCTGGTAGTCCACCGCCTGGAGGCTGACCACCGTCTCCTCCAGCCAGCGGCCCAAATTGTAATAGGGGATAACGATGCTCAGCAGCCCCGGTTCACCCCGGTTGGCGGTTGCGCTCGCCGGGATCACCGGTGCATTCCCGGCCCCAACTCCCGATCCCAGTTCCGCCGCCGGCCGGGGCCGGGGCCGGATCACCGGATAGCTGCGCCGCCCGCTCTGCCGCCGGCGGATCTGCTCCAGCACTTCCTGCTTCCGCTCCAGTACGGCGGCATAGGAGCAAACCGTTGCCACCCGCTGCCGGGCCCGCTCGCCGATTGCCGCCAACTCCCGGTCGCTGAGGGCCAGGACCTGCTCCAGCTTGGCGGCGAACTGCGCGGGTTCGTGGCGAAAGATGAAGCCGCTGGCCCCATCTTCAATGATTTCCCGCTGGCCGCCGTTTTCGGAAGCCAGCACCACTTTCCCCCAACTCATCGATTCGACCACTGTATAGGGGAAATTTTCGAACAGGGAGGGCACCAGCACCAGATGCGCCCGCTCCAGTCGCTGGGCCAGCTGATCGGGGGGGATCCGCCCCTCCAACCGGATCTGGCCGCTCTCAAAGAAGCGGCGGTAGCGTTTCTGAAGGTGCTCGGCCATCATCATTCCCCGGGGATAAAACCAGGTGTCGCCGCCGATCACCCGCAGCCGGATCTCCGATCCCGCCTCCCAGAGCGGCCGACAATAGCGCAGCAGCCGTTCGATTCCCTTCAGGAACTGAATCCGGCCGAAATACCAGATTTCATTTCGCTCCACCCCGAGCCCGGTCCCGGCCGCCTCCGCCGTTGCCACCGGATAGGGATTGGGTATCACCGTCGCCGCCACCCCGCTCAAGTCGAGGTGCCGGCCTAACTCCTCCCAGAGGTAGCGGCTGGGAGAGATCACGCCATCCGCCGCCCGCACACAGTAGCGCTCCATTTCCCCGATCCAGTAATCAGGGAACTTGTGCAGCGGAGCCTGGTCGTAAAGGTCGCAAACAAATTTGGGCGTATGTAAGGTCAACAAGACCGGGACCCGGCTCAGGCCCGGCCAGAGGATATGTTTTTGATGGAGCAGGAAATAGGCGATGCCCAAGTAATCCTGACTCTCGATCAGGTCGGGGGGACCCTCTTCCCCGATCAGGGTCGTGACGACTTCCGCAAACTGGTGGCTCAGTGCCGCCACCCAGCCCAGGGTGCGGTAGACCGGACCCTGGCCGGGCAAAAACCGCACCACTCGGAGCCGGGATCCGCTGCTCTCGATCCGCCGCGGTTCATTCAGCGAATCGTCGGCCGTGATCACCGTCACCTCATGCCCCGCTTCCGCCAGCATCCGGGCGGTATGGCCGGCATAGGTCGCTATTCCTCCGCCAAAAAACGGCGGGTATTCCGTCGTTAACAGCCAGATTTTCACGTCTTCACCGACTTTCCCGGGAATAAAAGAGTTTATCCAGACGCAACCGGAAGAATCCTCCCAACAACCACCGGAACGCCCGATTGTGCCACATCCGGAGCAGGACATGTTTGACTTCGGGCGGCACCTCCAGACTGGAAGCCGCCAACGGAACCGCTGCCCCTGTCCCGCTGACGAAGCCGACCGGGGGCAGATCCCGGGTCGGATTGTCGTAGAGATAGCCGGGACCGTTGCTGTTGAGCAGATTGAATAATTCCACCGCATGCTCCTGATAGATTTGCGGGTGCTTTTCGGAGAGCAGCCGGGTCAAATAGAGCCGATTGTCGACATTGAAGCCCCGGGCCATGGAGTCGGGGCGAATCCGATATTGAAACAGCGGTTTGGGAATGACCGCCCCCCGGCAGCCCTGTTCCAGCATCCCGACCACCGCTTCGTAGTCTTCCATCCCGTATTCCATAACCGGATCATTGCCGCCCCAGGCTAGAAAATCCGCCCGGCGAAAGAGCAGGGCGCCGCTGGTCAAGGTATTGCTGATCAGGAAGTAGGGCGGCTCCGGGTCCCAGCACGGCCAAATTCCTTCCGCCGCTCCGAAATACTGTGTCCAGCAGCCGACGAAACTCAGATCCGGATAGTGTTCCAGCAGCTGTATCGCCCAGCGATAGTACTCCGGGGCAACCAGGTCGTCGGCATCAAGGAAGGCCAGGAATTCCCCCCGGGCCGCTTGTGCGCCGGTATTGCGGGCAGCCGCCAGCCCGGCATTGGCCTGGTGCACCACCCGCAACGAATAGCCGGCGGCCACGTGCTCCAATTTGGCCAGACTCTCCACTTCGTCACTGCCGTCGTTGACAACGATGATCTCCCGCGGCCGGTAGTCCACCGCCTGGAGGCTGAGCACCGTTTCCTCCAGCCAGCGGCCCAGATTGTAATAGGGAATGACGATGCTCAGCAGCCCCGGGTCACCCCGGTCGGCGGTTGTGCTCGCCGGCCGGGGCCGGGGCCGGATCACCGGATAGCTGCGTCGCCCGCTCTGCCGCCGGCGGACTTGCTCCAGCACTTCCTGCTTTCGCTCCAGGACGCTGGGATAGGAGCAAACCGCCGCCACCCGCTGCCGGGCCTGCTCGCCGATTGCCGCCAGCTCCCGGTCGCTCAGGGCCAGGACTTGCTCCAGCTTGGCGGCGAACTGGTCGGCCCGGTGTTGGAAGATGAAGCCGCTGACCCCGTCTTCGATAAGTTCCCGCTGGCCGCCGTTTTCGGAAGCCAGCACCACTTTTCCCCAGCTCATCGATTCGACCACAGTGTAGGGATAGTTCTCGAACAAGGACGGAACCAGCACCAGATGGGCCTGCTCCAGCCGGCGAGCCAGCTGCTCGGGCGGAATTCGGCCTTCCAGCCGGATCTGCCCGTTTTCGAAATAGCGATGGTAACGCTTCTGGAGATGCTCGGCCATCATCATACCCCGGGGATGAAACCAGGTATCGCCGCCGACCACTTGCAGCCGGACTTCCGATCCCGCCGCCCAGAGCGGAGCCAAATGGGCCAGCAGCTGGACGATCCCTTTCCGGTATTCGGTTCGTCCGAAATACACCAATTGGCCCCGTTCCAGCACCTGGCTCCCGCCGGCGTCGGCTGCCCGTCCCGGCTCAGCGGCAGTCCGGTAGGGGTTGGGGATCACGGTGCCCGCCACCCCGGTCAAGTCCAGATGGCGCTGCATTTCCGCCCAGAGATAGCGGCTGGGGGAAAGCACTGCATCCGCCGCCTGCACGCAATAGCGCTCCATCTCCCCGGTCCAGTAACCGGGCAGCTTGTAGAGGGGAGCCTGGTCGTAGAGATCGCAGACGAATTTGGGAGTATGGAGGGTCAGCACCACCGGGATCCGGCTTAGCCCCGGCCAGAGAATATGCTGCTTATGGAGCAGAAAATAGGCGATCCCCAGATAGTCCTGGCTTTCGATCAGGTCAGGGGGGCCGTTCTCCCCAATCAGGGCTTCCACCACTTCTGAAAACTGATGGCTCAGCGCCGCCACCCAGCCCAGCACCTGATAGGAGGGTCCCTGACCGGGTAAAAACCGCACCACCCGGAGCCGAGGTTCACTGTTCTCCGTTCGCCGCGGTTCCCGCAGCGAGTCGTCGGGAGTAATCACCGTCACCTCATGCCCCGCCTCCGCCAGCATCCGGGCGGTATGCAGGCAGTAGGTGGCGATTCCCCCGCCAAATTGCGGCGGATATTCGGTGGTCAGCAGCCAGTATTTCATGACCGGCCCGACCCTTCTTGTTTCGATCCCAACAGCAAATCCCGAATCGGTCGCAGCAATCTGGCCACCTGCGGCTGGTCCATCAATTGCCAGTAGCGCCGGACCACTTTCCAGCCCCGGGAATTGCGGATGACCTCCAGCTCCTCCCGGCAGCGCCGGCCGTCAGCCAGCTCCGGGCCCAGCGCGGCCAGCTCCGCTTCCGCCCGGTCAACCCGCCGCTGCATTTCTACCACCCCGCCGGCCAATTGCTGATTGTGTTGTTGGACGATTGCCAAGGTGGCGGTCTGCTCCCGACGGACTGCCTGTTCGGCTGCCAACTCTTCCCGCAGGCGTTCGCCATCGGTCTGAATCCGGCCGATTTCGGACAGTACCCGCCGGTTCTCGGTCTGCAAGGCGCGTTTTTCCTCCTCCATCATCCGCAGCGCTCCGTCCGCCTGTTCCAGTTGCTGTCGCAGTCGCAGCTGCTCTTCGTTTCCCTGGACAAGCTGCTCCTGCAGCCGCTCCCCCGTCTCCTGCTGCCGGAGCAGCTGAATTTCCAGACCCTGTTTCTCTTGCTCCAGGCTTTGCTCCCGCCGGTTCCGCCGGTTGATCTCTGCCCACAGCGCCTCCAGCGGCCGTCGGCCGATCTCGTGACACAGACTGCCCAGCGGCGGCAACGCGGCTTCCCGCTGATTACTGCAAAGGGCCAGCACATACATCCGCCAGCCCAGCGGCAGGCGGGTCGGCACGGCTTCATCGCCAGCCCGGCTGATTCGGTATTCAGCCAGACACTGGCTAGGTTCAGGGGCTCCGGCTTCATCCCAAATCAGGCTGGCCATGTTGATTTCCTGCCAGGCCAGCTGGACCCGGGGGAAATAGCCCTGCAGCAGGTGCGCAAATTCCTCGGGGAAGAGCTCCTTCTGATGATAGGGATTGTGTTCGCTGAACTGCTCGGTCCGACCCCGGTCGGGGGTGGAGATCAGCAGCTGCCCGGCCGGTTTCAACACCCGCTGAACTTCCCGCAGAAATCGGTGTTGGGTTTCGCCGTCCAGATGTTCCAAGGTTTCCAACGAGACCACCAGATCGAAACTCGCCTCCGGGAAGGGAATTTCCGCTGCCGAACCGGTCATGAATTCCAGGTTGGAACGGCGGTACTTTGATCGCGCCCGCTCGATGGCCGGCAGGTCAATATCGATCCCCACCACTCGCTGCGCCTGGGCGGCCAGATAATGCGCTCCATAGCCTTCCCCACAGGCCAGATCAAGCACCGTTTTCCCGGCCGCCAGATCAGCTGCCCGGCAGTAGCGGTGCCAGTGAAACAAGAGCTCCACCCAATCGGTGGAACCCGGCAGGATTCGCTCCTCAGCCATTCCTCTCCCCCTTTCCCGGTCCCGCGGTCAGCATCCGGGACCGCACTACAATCCGGCAAATCCCCGGGTATCGGTCACCCGGCTCACTTCCCAGCCGGAATGGAACTGCCGCAAACGGGGCAGCAGCCGCTCTCCCCAGTCCGCCTCCACCAGTACCAGCCGCTGCGGCTGCTTGATTTGGAGCTGGTAGCTGAGGAAGTGGAAGATCCGGTCCTCGGGCAGAAAATTCTCGAGGCAGAACAACTCTTCCGCCTCCGTTTCGAGCTCGACCTGGTCTGCTTCAGAAGCGATCGGCACCACCACAATCCGGTAATGGCTGCGCAGCTGGCGGAGGCTTTCCCGGGCAATCCGGACATCCTCCTGGTTTTCGATCGGAGCCAGCAGCACCAATACCGCCGAGTCTGCTTCCGCCGCCCGGGCGGCGTAGCTCGGGACCTCGCAGGCGCTTTCCTGCTGCCCCCCCAGCCGCCAGGGCCGCGGCCATCGTCCGCCGCCGGTTCGCTCAGCGGGCTCCTGCTGCTCCTGATGCCGGCGCCAGGCTTGGCGCAAGCTGCGGGCCTGGGGACGCATGAGCAAGGTCTGGGCCAACCGCCGGCCATAGAGCCGCAGCAGGCTAGCCGAATCCTCCTGCTGGTACTGCCGCTTCAATTCGGCCACCCGGTCCGGATGGTAGAGTACCGGATGCTGGCGCCGGATTCGTTCCCGAAGCCGATGGTGGCGCCGGTTACCTACTTCCAGCAGCCCCCCGTTATGCCGTCGGTACCAGAACAGCGGCTCCGGAATCTGGACTCCCGACCAGTCGGACTCCAGCAGCCGCAGCCAGAAATCCCAGTCCTCATAGCCGGAACGCATCGCTTCCGCATAGCCCTTGGCCTCCGCCCAGGCTTCCTTGCGGACCAGAGCGGTGACCGTCACCACATTTTCAAAAAGCAACTGGTAGGGGGTGTAGTGCGGCCGCCAAATCCAGTGCTCATTGCCGAAATGCCGCAGCCAAAAGCAGACAAAACCGGTTCGGGGCCGGGTGGCCATGGCCCACAGCCCTTTCTCCAGCAAGGTCGGCGCGATCATATCGTCCGCGTCCAGCGGCAGCACATAGTCAGTGGTGGTGTTCTGAAAGCCGGCATTGCGGGCGGCGGCGACGCCCCGATTGGGCTGATCGATGACAGTCCGACCGGATTCCCGGACTCGCTCCAGCGCCGCCAGCGTTTCCGCTTCATCCGAACCATCGTTGACAATAATCACCTGGTCCGGCGGCACCCGCAGCGAAGCCGCCGCCACCGAGTTCACCGCCTCCTCCAGAAACTGGCCGTGGTTGTAGCAGGGGATAACCACCGCAATCGGAGCAGATGCTATTGTCTGCGTCATGCCTTCGTTCTTCCTTTCCATGTTCAATGCGCCAGCGACTTCATAAAGGCGGTATAGGCGCCGGCCACTTCCGCTGCCGGTCCCTCCCGGCAAATCTGTCCCTGGTCCAGCCAGACCGCGTAGTTGCACAGATCCTCCACCTGCTTCGGCGAATGGCTGACCAGAACGATGGTCACCCCCCGCTCCTGCATGGCTTGGATCCGGTTCAGGCATTTTTCCTGAAAGGCCAGATCACCCACCGCCAACACCTCGTCCACCAGCAGGATATCCGGTTCGACATGGACAGCAACCGCAAAACCCAGCCGAACGTACATCCCCGAAGAATAGTTGCGGATCGGATTGTCGATAAAGTCCCCCAATTCCGCAAACTCCACGATCTGTTCCAGCCGCCGGCTGGTTTCCTTCCGGGACAGGCCCAGGATCGAGGCATTGAGATAAATGTTCTCCAGTCCGGTAAAATCAGGATGAAATCCGGCGCCCAATTCGAGCAGGGTGGAGACCCGGCCGTTGACCGCCACTCCGCCCTGGGTGGGGTGCAGAATCCGGCTGACCACTTTCAGCAGAGTGCTTTTACCGGAGCCGTTGCGCCCGATCAGGCCCATGGTGGTTCCTCGCGGCACTGCCAGATTAATCTCCTTCAGAGCCCAGAAATCTTCCACCCGCTGCCGGTTCCAGAAGATCAACGTCTCTTTCAGGCTGTAACTCCGATCGTGATAGATCCGAAATTTTTTCCACAAATCCTTGACTTCGACAGCAATCACAATTATATTTCCTCCGCCACCGAGCGCTGAAAATAACTGAACACCACCATGCTCAGCAAACAAAAACCGAGGTAAGCCAGCCCCAGCCAGCCCAGCAGCGTCCAGTCCGGCCAGCGGCCATAGTAAAAGACGGCCCGGTAGGCTTCCATCAAGGGAGTGGCCGGATTCCAGACCAGAATCGCCTGCAGTTGGGGCGGCATGCTCTCCGTCCCGTAGAGCACTGGAGTCATGAAAAACCAGGCGGTAATCAATACACCGGTAATATGTTCCAAATCCCGGAAGAATACGTTGCCAACCGCCACCAGGAAGGTCAACCCCGCCACCAGGAAGGTCTGCACCAGCAGAATCAGCGGGAATGCGGCCAGCGCCGGAGTCAGTTGAATCTGAAAAAGCAGCAGCGCCGGAATCAGAATGAAGAGGCTGAGCACATAATTGACCAGGTTGGTCAATACTACCGCCAGGGGCAGCACTTCCCGGGGGAAATAGACTTTCTTGACCAGCGCCGCATTCTGAACAATGCTGGCCGCGCCTTGCATGATCGATGCCGATAAGTAATTCCAGGGCAGCAGCGCCACAAACAGAAACATGGCGTAGTCCTTGAGTTCGGAACGCATCACGAACGAAAAAACGACGCTATAGACTACCAACATCAACAGGGGATTAAAAAAGGTCCAGAGAAATCCCAGCACTGAGCCCTTATAGCGGGACTGCAGTTCCTTCGCCACCAGATGGCGAAGCATTTCCCGGAACTGGTAAATTTCCTTGATTCGTTGCCACATCTATGCTATCACCAATCATCATTTAAAATTGTGTCAGTCCGACCGTTCCTTGACCATCATCACCCGCAGGGTATGGAGCAGAATATAGAGGTCCATCAGCGGCGAACAGGAACGGGCATAAATCAAATCGAAGAGCAGTTTCTGCTCGGTTGGGGTGCTGTAACGGCCGGCCACTTGGGCCAAGCCGGTGATCCCTCCCTTGACCTGCAGCCGGTGCTGGTAGCCGGGTATCTGGTCGAGATGGCGACGGACAAAAAAGGGCCGCTCCGGCCGGGGACCGATCAGGCTGAGATCCCCCCGGAGGACATTGTAGAGCTGGGGCAGCTCATCGAGACGGGTGGCTCGCAAGATTTTTCCCACCCGGGTCACCCGGGGATCATCCCGGCTGGCCAGCACCGGACCGGACAGCGCCTCCGCCCCTTTGACCATGGTCCGGAATTTATACAACACAAATTCCCGACCGCCCTCGGTCAGCCTCTTTTGAGTGTACAGCACCGGGCCCCGGGAGTCCAGCCTGACCGCCGCCGCCACCACCAGCAGCAGCGGCGCCACCACCAGCAGCCCGACTCCGGCCAGAATCACATCCAGCAGCCGTTTAGCCGGTACCCATTGCCCGGTCAGCAGCGGTCCCTGGATTTCGTAGAGGGGGATGTCCTCCATTTGGGTCAGTCGGGAGCTGGCGAGCAGGATGTCGTAGACCGAAGGAATGATCCGGATCGCTACCGGAAAGCGGACAATCAGATTCACCAGCCGGGCCTTGGCCTCTTCGCTCAAGCCGGCGGTCAGCACCACCGCTTCCGGCTGCACCGTCTCCACAATCTCCTCAATCCGGCTCCAGCTGCCCAGCACCGGCACGGCCCCGGCAGCGGGAGCCGGAGTGGCCTCCTCCCCCTCCGGCACCACAATCCCCGCAACTTCCCCGTATCGGCTCAACTCCGCGGCCAGTTCCGCCGCCGCCACCGGTTCCCCCACCACCAGCAGGCGCTGCCGCCAGGCCGGCTGCAAGAACCGCCGGTGCATGAACCAGCGCCAGCCGGAGAGAATGACGATCTGCAAGCCGGTAGCGATCGCAAATACGGTTCGGGGAAAGGCGAAATAATAGGCGAAGTAGGACAGCCCGACCGAACTCAAAATCGTCAGCAGAACGGTCAGAATCACCCCGGTGAACTCGTCCGCCCAGCGCCGCGGCCGGCTCGAATAGAGCTGGTAAGCATAGCCGTAAAGCAGAAACAATGCTGATATCCAGGGCGAAAGCTGCAGGTAGGGGACAAAATTGTAAGCCGGCAGAGTTCCCGCATAGCGCAGCAAAAAGGCCAGCACGAACGCCCCGTGGAGCATAATTTGATCCCCCACCAGGAGCACTCCCACCAGCCGGCTCAGGTGCCGCTTGCCTTGGGTTGTCTGTCCCCAGTCCGCCCTCCCGCTCATTTTCCCTCCGTCTCCCGGACCGCCGTCCGGTACAGGCGGGCATATTCCGCCAACATCGTTTCCACCCGGAACTCCTGATCGGCCATGCGGCTTCCCGCTTGGCCCATCTCCGTCCGGAGCGCCGCATCAGTCGCCAGCCGCCGCAGCGCCGCCGCCGCTGCCGCCGCGTCTCCCGGTGACACCAGCCGGCCGCTGCCGCCGTCCGCCACCAGTTCGGCCATGCCTCCCACCCGAGTAGCCACCACCGGCACTCCCGCCTGCATCGCCTCCAGGACGCTCATTGGCAGCCCTTCCCAGCGGGAAAATAAGACGAAAATATCCAGATCGGCAATCACCGGGGCCGCCTCCCGCCGGCCCAGAAAATGAATCCGCTCCGCCAGCCCCAACCGGCGGGCGGTCGCCCGGGCTTCCGCTTCCAGCGGCCCAAAACCGACGATCACCCAGTGCAACTGCTCTAGGTCGCGCAGTCGGTCGGCGGTATCCAGCAGCATGGCCAGGTCCTTGGGCGGCTTCAGCCGGCAGGCCGTCCCTGCCAGCACCGTTTCCGGCGCTAATCCCAACTCACGGCGCAGATCCGAGCCGGCGGCCGGATTCGCCGGCGGCGGCAGGGCATTGCGGATCACTACTCCCGCCCGCCGGGGAGCCATCCCCAGCTCCTCCGCCCGCCGGGCATCCGCCCGGCTGACATAGACCAGGTAATCGGTCCAGCGGCTGGCCAGCGCTTCCACTCCGGCAATCAGCCGGGAGCCGCCGCCCGGCGCCCCCGGGGCATTAGTCCCCCAGCCGTGAACGGTATACATCACTACCGGCACCTGGGCCGTCCGGGCGGCCAGCCG
>Ga0302252_1001861_pt1 | contig 11123 bp, 13 predicted proteins | sample AAG_RA_Leu_MG_FD_193511 | JGI IMG/M metagenome (GOLD analysis project Ga0302252, IMG submission 193511) | Enriched activated sludge microbial communities from anaerobic digester in WTTP, New Holstein, Wisconsin, United States - AAG_RA_Leu | ecosystem: Engineered > Bioreactor > Anaerobic >...
GACCTGCCTCTGCGAAGATATAGGATCAATTCATCTCGTTCTTGTTCATTGAGCTTAACTATATACACCCTCTGCATTGCCATGTCATATTATAGGCAGGTTATAAAATTTAAAACTTGGGTTATGGTGCACTAGGTCTGGTATGGACTTTTCATATTCCAAATTAACGCGACTACATACAGGAAATTTTGTTTATCCGAAACTAATGGCATGGGAGGGGGCACTTGGTGTTGTTCCGCCTGAATGCGATGGATGTGTCGTCTCTACTGAATTTCCCGTCTTTGAGATTGAAGTAGAACGGGTTCTTCCAGAAGTGTTGGATATATATTTCCGAGATCCGTCAGTGTGGCCCGAAATTTCCGAAGCAAGCACAGGAACCAATGTTCGCAGACGCCGATTGAATCCAAGAGATTTCTTGAAATACAGGATGCCTCTTCCTTCACGGGAGACACAAATGCGACTGAGACAGATTGCATCCAAGCTCGACGCCCTCCGCCGCCATCAGACGGAGACCGCCGCCGCCCTGGAGGCGCTCCTGCCGGCGGTGCTTGAGAGGGCTTTCCGGGGGGAGCTCTAAGGCAATTGCTAGCTTCGTATGCATTTTCTAGATATGCAAGAATACTTTCACCCAGCGCGGCGAGAGCTTTAATAGTGAATATGCTAATATAATTTAGGAAGTACAGCAATCCAGGATATACAATGTCTACTCAGGAGATCCGCGATCCAATCCATAATTTCATCCGTATTAATCCGGAAGAGATGCAGCTGTTGGACAGCGCTCCTTTTCAGAGGCTCAGGCATATCCATCAGCTTGCATTGACCTACTTGCTCTATCCAGGCGCGACTCATCGTCGGTTTGAGCACTCCCTGGGGGTAATGGAGCTCGCCAGCAGGGTCTTTGATGTGGTAACAAACGAGGATAATGTTATCGATGGATCTGTCAAAAGGATAATTCCAAACGGTCTTCTCGGATATTGGAAAAGAACATTGCGCATGGCAGCCCTATGCCACGATCTAGGCCACCTTCCTTTCTCCCATGCGGCAGAGGATGAGCTTCTGCCAGAGGGGTGGGACCATGAGCGCTTTACCGTAGAACTGATCCGCAGCCATGAGATGAAGAAGATTTTGAGCCGGATGAAATTAGACTGTGAAGATGTGGCCAAGCTGGCAGTTGGTCCGAAGCATTACAAAGAGAGCAGATTCGATGATTGGGAGGCCATACTCTCGGAGATAATAACTGGTGATGCCTTCGGAGTAGACCGGATGGATTATCTTTTAAGGGATTCCCATCACATAGGCGTTGCCTACGGACGCTTTGACCACTACCGACTGATCGATACACTTCGCATCCTCCCAAAAGCCTCAGATGATGATCTTGGCTCTCAGGAACTGGCCCTAGGCATTGAAGTAGGCGGCCTGCATTCTGCAGAGTCGCTGCTATTGGCAAGGTACTTCATGTTCTCTCAGGTCTATTATCACCATGTTCGCCGTATATACGATATTCACCTCAAGGACTTTCTGAAGAACTGGCTTCCTACTGGCATGTTCACCACGTCTATAGAAGATCTGCTACAGATCACTGATAACGAAGTAATATCTGAGCTTTTCATGGCAGTCCGCGATAAAGAGCATCCAGGTCACGATGCTGCTTGTCGCATCGCCAGAAGAAGGCATTACAGGCTGCTCTACCAAAGGAGCCGGGAAGATCTGGAAATGAACCGTGAAGCAGGCAAGGCTGTCTTTGAGGCAGCATGCGAGGAATTTGGCAGTTCCGAAGTCCGACATGACTACGATATTCAGAAAGGCGGGGGTTTAAACTTTCCAGTGCTATCCAGAGACAATCGCATCCTTTCTTCGCTCACAGAGTCAGATGCATTAGAAAAAGTGCCATTAGTAGCGATTGATTATGTTTATATAAGTCCGGAGTGCAGGAAAACGGCAGAGATTTGGCGTGAGAGGAATCTGAAGAGGATTATAACTTCCAAAGAGGGTGAGGACGAATGCTGAAAAGAATGCAGCGAGATGCAGTATTGCTCTCGCTTATGAATGAGATGCGAGCGAAAGGCAGTTGGTGCGGCGAGACTCACATCCAGAAGTCCGCGTACTTCCTGCAAGAGCTGCTGAATGTTCCAATGAATCTGGAGTTTATACTCTACAAGCATGGACCTTACTCATTCGGTCTGACCGATGCAATTACCGCGATGCGCGCGGATAGTTTGCTTGAGTATCAATCACGTCCGCCCTACGGACCAAGCCTTCTACCCACAAAAACCGGCCAGCATTTCCTGAATCAATACCCTAAAACGCTGGATAAATATGCAGAAAGAATTCAGTTTGTAGCCGAGAAAATCGGGAAGATGGGTGTTGCAGAACTGGAGCGCCAGGCCACCGCGCTTTACGTTACTCTAAATGAAAAAGGCATAAGCAATTCACGAGCAGACATGATAACAGAACTGAAGCCTCATATTAAGAGAGACCAGGCCGAAAAAGCTCTGGAAAGCGTTGATGCTATGATAAAAGAGACTTCTGAAAAAGGCTATTGAACTGGCCATAATTCATGAACTTCAAAGTCGTCTTTCAGCAAGAAGAGGATGGCGGCTATGTAGTGAGCTGTCCAGCTATTCCTGGATGTCACTCCCAGGGCGACAGCATGGATGAAGCCCTGGAGAACATCAAAGAGGCTATAGTCGGCTGCCTGGAATCTCTGGCGAAAGAGCGAACCAGGCTGTAGGGGGATGCTCGGCTGTTCCATGATTATGAATAGCTGCTAATCATTTTCCCGACGCCCTCCGCCACCACCAAGCGGAGACCGCCGCCGCCCTGGAGGCGCTTCTGCCGGCGGTGCTGGAGCGGGCCTTCCGGGGGGAGCTATGATCTGAGGGATAGAGAATTATATCCTAAGAAAACCAAAATATCGGCGATGGGTGAAGATGCAAGCCTGGTTTCCGTGAAAGAGAAAATCCATTCATTTGAGAAGAAGCATGGATGCAAGCTTAAGGCATTTGAAGATCGAGTCAAACAGCGCACCCCGCAGCAAGCTGCGGGGTATTCATTTAAAAATAAAAATCAAGGACCATAGTGAAACTCTGAAAAGAAATTATCCGTCATGGCCAATTTCAATAAAAATTAGAATATCGTTATTAATTGTCAATTTGCCGTTAATAGTAGCGTTCTTTAATGCGATTAATTCTTTTGTTTCATCATTCCATTGATGGAGGCCCCAGCAAAGGCCGCCCCAACCACGATATTGGAGAAGTAGGTGGAGAGGCGCCAAAGTATCACCAGAGGTCCCAGCAGCAATGGGGGCACGAACTTGGAGTAAAGAACGCTCATGGAAAGCTCTGCCACGCCGCTTCCTCCGGGTGTTAGAGGCAGGATTGCGATGATGGCTAGGATGATCTGGGAGGTGATGGAGAAGAGGAACCTTGGGTCTGAACCCATGCCTATCAGCAGGGCAGAAGGGACCAGAAAGTCGCACATCCAGATCATGGCGGTGACGGCTGCCATAAGCGGGGTGCGACGCGCCGTCTCTCTGGCCAGCTGAATCCCGGCATCCCGGAAGACCCATATCTCCTTTTCCAGGCTGTAAACAATAGGCCGGTTGCCGGTCTTCTTCTTTATCCAGGCCACAAATCCGGATATCCTCTCCGGCCGACTGACCAGTTGCCAGAGAACTGCCAGAATCATGAAGAGCAGAACGAAGAAGAAAGCGCCTATCTTCAGGCCGAAGCCGGTCAAAAAGTTAGTAAAAATCAGGAAGATGGATAGCGCTCCAACAAAAAAAATACTGTCCAGGAGCCTCTCGCCTACCGCAACAGCTGTAGCCCTGCCGTAGCTCATGCCATTGTCGGCTAGGATCTTGATTCGCAGCGGCTCGCCTCCGGCTGATGAAGGAGTGAGAGCCCCCAGGAAGTTCGAGGCCAGGGTGGAGACCAGAGAAAGGCGAAATGTAATCTCATGCCCGGCCAGCGATGCCAAGAGCTTAAGCCTGACGGCATAAAAGATCCAGGAGAACATATGCAGGACTAGGGCTAGGGCAAGGAATTTTGCCTGGACCCGGGATATTAACCTCCAGCTTAGATTTGTATCAGTGAATTCTAATATAATTATGATTGAGGCTAAGCTCATAATTGTCGCCAGAAACATGGCTCTGACCTTTTCATCTTTTAATTTATTTATCAAATTATTAATCAAATCTTCTTATCCCCGAACGTCATCAGAATCTATCTTTCCTGTCAGAGCCTCTCTTTCTAATGCTCTCTATGATCACGCCACATCGCTATATGCTGCCTCTATAAGATCGATGGCCCTCTTCCAGGAGTAGTTCTCCTCCACCGCCTTTCTTCCCTTCCGGCCTAATTCTGCCCTCCAGGCCGGGCTTTGGTGAAGGCTTATAATCAGCTCGGAGAGCTCTTCCCGGCTGGAGTAAACGCAGCCGCCGCTCCTGGAAACCTCATTTACTCCGGGAGTATCGTATCCCAAGACAGGCGTCAGGCAGGCCATGGCCTCCAGGAGTACTATGCCGAAGGCCTCCAGGCGGCATTGGGCAGGATTGACCAGCATCTCTGCTCGGGAGATTGTGTCTATAAACATGCTTCGCTCCAATCTGCCAGTGAACCTGGCCCGGACCCCTAGCCTCTCCGCCAAATCCTCCAGCCGGCGGCGGTCCTCTCCTTCCCCTACCATCATCAGCTCCAGATCGGCTGTCTTTTGCACCTCCTTCATAGCCTCAATGAGAGAATCAGCACCCTTATATCCTACCATTCTACCTGCATAAAGAACATAATTTGCCTTTTCTGTTTTGCGGGGATATAGCGATGGATTTACGGCATTGGGGACAATCCTCAATTTGTCCAGATAATCCTGCAGCACAGGAGAGGTTTTGGCATAACTCATGGTCGTGGCCACAATAATCTCAGCCTCGTCAAGAATAGTCCGGGCCAGTTTCTCACTGGTTTTCTCTATGGCAGAGGAAAATTTACGAGGAAGAGTATGTCCCTTAAAGGTATCCGGAAGCACCACATCGTTATGATAGGTTACAACATGAGGTGCATTATGGCGAAGCCTAAGGGCAAAGATTGGACTGGGTATGTGGCTATGATAGATGTCTACTTGTATCCTGGGAAATTTAATAGGTATTGGAGTATAAAATAGATTAATGTTGGGAATGGTGATAAGCTCTCCAGACCATCTGCCGCAAGAGGAGACAACAGTCACCTCATGCCCTCTTCCGACCAAGCCTTCCGCCAGCTCTTTGACATGATACTCAACGCCTCCTACATGGGGTGGGAAATAGGGTGATATCTGGGCTATCTTCATCTGCTCTCGATCAGGCCTGACCTTTAGCCCTGGATAACATGATCCTTTTCAATGCTCTTAAGCGGTCAGAATCTTGCTTCTCTCCAGATCCGCGGCAGCAACAGGCCTTTTCTCCTCATCGGGATAGCCGAAGGAGATGATGCACTCCACCAGGAATTCATCGGGCAGGGCCAGAGTCTGCTTGACATAATCCTCGGCGCTCATAATGCTGCTGTGCCTCCTATTTCGAATCTGGATCCAGCAGGAGCCCAGGCCCAGGCTGCATCCGGCAAGCTGCAGGACTATAGCAGCAATGGAGCAGTCCTCCACCCAGACATCCGACTCCCCCTGGACCGCAGCCACAACCACGCCCAAGGCCGCACCCTTCAGAAAGCTGCTGCCGCTCTCTTTTGCAGAGGAGAGCTTTTCCAGCATTGCTTTATCGGTGATGAAGACAAATCGCCAGGGATTGATGCCCCGTGAGGATGGTGCGCGCAGGGTAGCTTCCTTGAGCTGCTCGATCTTCTCCCCTTCTATCTCCCGATCCTGGTATCTTCTGATGCTCCGCCGATCTCTCAATATCTCCAGCATATCGATTTAAACCTCCCGCCTCTAATCTCGGTTAAAGATGCTCTTGATGCTTCTGGTAGCCAGAAATCCCGTGGAGAATGCCGCCTGCAGATTGTAGCCTCCCGTATCCCCATCCACATCCAGGACCTCGCCCACCAGATACAGTCCCTGGACCAGCCTGGACTGCATGGTCTTGGGGTCCACCTCCGAGGTCTCGACCCCCCCTCTGGTGCACATGGCTGCATCAAGGCCGCAAACTTCGGACACCACCAGAGAGAGAGCAGTCAGATTATCAATCAATCGATTCCGCATCTTTCGGCTCAACTGAGAGATCTGCAGGTCGGAGGATATCCCCGAGATCTGTAGCAGCCTCTTTGTCATCCGGGAGGAGAGACAAAGGCCGGGTGGCGTGAAGTGGGACAGATCGGCGAGAACTGCCATCAGTCTCTTTGCCCCATCATCTTGCGCCTTTTCCACCAGCCAATCCTCCAGCGCCTCTCTTCTCTCCTCAGAGATAAAAGAGAGCTTGATTGCGTCCTCAGCCCGGATATATCGGGATAGGTCCAGGATTCCCGGCCCGGAAAGCCCGTTATGAGTGAATAGAATATCTCCATGATGCTCCTTTATCTTTGTCCTGCGGACCAGAGAGATCTTGATATCGGAAAAGGATAGGCCAGCCAGATCAGAGAAGGGATAATCCTTTATGATAACCGGCGAGAGAGCCGGGCCGATCTCGGATATGCTGTGGCCCAGAGCCCGGGCAAAGGCATAGCCGTCTCCGCTCGATCCTGTGCCGGGATAGGAGGCCCCCCCTGTGGCTATCACCAGCAGCTTGGTGCGATATCTGCTGCCAGAGGCACAGCTCACCAGAAAGCCCTCCTCGGTCCTAGCTATGGACCTGACAGCATGGCCGCAGCTGATCTCCAGTCCCAATTTCCGGCATTGCCCGGTCAGGACATTGACAACATCTCTGGACTGCATGCTTTGCGGGAAGATCTTCCGCCCCCTTTCCTGGACCATGTCCAGCCCCGATCGGGCAAAGAAGGAGATGAGATCGGAATTGGTAAACCCAAACAGGGCCGGGCGGAGAAATCTGCCCCTATCACCATAGTGGTTTAGAAATTCCCTGATATCTCCGCCATGAGTTATATTGCATTGGCCTGAGCCTGAGATCATAAGCTTATGCCCGGGGGAGTTTTTTTTCTCCAGTATCAGAATCTTCTTGCCCTTATGTGCGCAGTTTATGGCGCAAAAGAGACCGGAAGGCCCGGCTCCGACTACAATCAGATCGCAATCATCTTCCGGCAAAGGCTCAATCCCTCCGCAGGATTCAGATTTGCCATCCGGCTCGGAAAGTATCTCTTTATGAAATACAGCCAATGTAACCTCTCTTTATCAATTGCCACCATCCGGATCGGGAGGATGGTTTTGGCAATCTTTTTTATAGGTTTATGCCTAAATGGGAGTACCAGATCAGAGGTGCGACATGCTCAGGATTACTCCCTATTTAGGCATCTTAGTGCTGATCGTATCCATAGGCGGCATATTTTATCCCAAGCTCGGCTTATTCCTCCTTCTCATCTTTGCCAGCCTGATGATCATAGCACCCTTCAGAGGACGCTGGTTCTGCGGAAATCTCTGCCCGCGGGGCAGCTTTGTCGACTTCTGGATAGCCCCCTTAAGCCGAAAACTGAAGATTCCAGCTCAGTTTCGCAGCATGTGGCTCCGTGTCCTCATATTTGTTTTGCTCATGGGATTTATGGTCTATAGGATCATAAATACAGGAGGAATAATGGACAAGATCGGCATGGTCTTTGTGACCCTCTGCATCCTAACCACATCGGTTGCCATACTTTTTGGAGTGATCATCTCTCCCAGGGCCTGGTGTTCATTCTGCCCCATGGGAACCCTGCAAAGGGCCATGGGAGGCAAGAGATATCAGCTCAAGCTGGATGCAGACAGATGCATAGATTGCGGCAGATGCCAGAAGGTCTGCCCCATGCAATTGCCTGTAAACGAGATCATGGATCAGCCGGACTGCATCAAGTGCGGAAGATGTGTGGAAGCATGCCCTAAAAACGCATTGAGCTTTTAGAATGGAAGGTTTACTCGTTTTTTGTAAAATGATATAAAGGCCCTGTACCAGATATAACTTTGGAAAGTGGAGGATACAGAGCCAGGGAGTTATTTTAACCTGCTAAAAAAAAGAACTCAGGCATCGATTGCCTTTTTCATCTAATTTCTTGGTCTGAGAGCTGATGCAACTGCAATCAAACCGGCTATGGCAAAGATGCTCCCAAAACCCGCCTGGGTCTGGGCAGATTCGGATGGCTCGGCTGCCTGTCCGGATCGGGCCTGGTAGCCCTGTCCTGCTGCCTGTGCTGCCTCTTTTACCTCCGGGTTCGCGATTCTCGTTCCCGGCTCATGAATTCCAGGCGTCGACTTCGAAGCATTGGTGTCATTAATATTCTGCCGTCCCTGGCCTGTTCCCTGGGCAGCCTCCTTAAGTTCAGGATTTGTAAGTCCAGTTCCTGGCTTATGTATTCCCTTTTGGGCGGAAACAAGCGATATCGACGCTGCCAGCATCAATACCAATATAGCAAGGATTATTTTCTTGGTCATAGAATCGCCTCTGCAAGTCTTATTGCACTTATGTATGGGCATTACAGACGACATTATTTAACCGCTTTGGCGAAATGCTCTTCTAAAAACCATTAATCCTAAAAGATTATGAGCAGCCATATCCTACTTCTTTAAAGGATTTATTAAAGTCGAACTTTAATATTTCAGAGTCTTGGCATTCGCTGCTACAATCACAGTGCTTAGGCTCATCAGTAAAGCTCCTGCGGCAGGACTGAGCAGGATGCCCCAAGAGTATAGCACGCCTGCTGCCAGGGGAATGGCAATAACGTTGTACCCCGTAGCCCAGAATAGATTCTGGAGCATCTTGGAATAAGTTTTGCGGGACAGTTTAATTATATTGACCACATCTCCAGGGTTATTTCTGACTAATACAATATCAGCTGTCTGTATAGCCACCTGTGTTCCTGCTCCGATTGCGATCCCCACATCAGCCTGGGCCAGAGCGGGAGCATCGTTTACACCGTCTCCGACCATGACCACGGAAAACTCTTTCTGGATCTTCCTTATCGTCTCTGCCTTCTCACCAGGTAGAACATCAGCAAAGAACTCATCCAAGCCCAGCTCTTTGGATACGGCTTCCGCCACATATCGGTTGTCGCCGGTCAGCATCATGCATCTTATGCCCATGGATTTAAGTGCGTCTACAGCCTCACGGGATTCTTTGCGAACAATATCCGCCAGAGCCAATGCTCCTAGTGGCCTATCGTTTTCCAGCAGCACGACCACAGTTTTGCCTTGATGCATCAGATCCTCCATTTTTGCATCCTGGGCTATGCCGTGCTGGCGAAGATAACTCGGACTTACAATCTTTAGATGTCTGCCTTCTACCTGGCCTTCGATACCCTCCCCAGGAATAAGATGAAAATGCTTTACATCATAGACTGGCAGTCTTCTTTCCTTGCAATCTCGATCAATGCTCTGGCGATAGGATGCTCAGCTCTGCCTTCAAGAGACGAGGCCTGGGCAAGAATCCTGTCCCTGTCTTTCTCTTCTAAGGGCAGGATATCAGTGACTCCAAAGCGACCTTCGGTCAGAGTTCCCGTCTTGTCGAAAACAACTGCCTTGATGCCCCTGGCACTCTCGAAGGCTTGTCTGTCACGGACAAGAAGCCCGGACTTGGCGGCAAGAGATGTAGATACAGCAACGACCAATGGAATGGCCAGTCCCAGTGCATGGGGGCAGGCTGTGACCATCACCGTTACCGCTCTCTCTATGGCGAAGGCAAATTCCTTACCATAAATCAGCCATGCAGCTAAGGTGAGGCTTCCAACGGCCAATGCCACTACTGTAAGCACAAATGCAGCCCTATTAGCCAGATTTTGAGTTCTCGACCGGCTCTCTTGGGCATGCTTGACAAGCTCAACCACCTGGTTCAAGTATGTATCTTTGCCCGTTTTCTTGACTGCTACAGTTATAGATCCTGAGCCATTGATTGAGCCGCCCATAACCTCATCGCCAATCCTCTTGATAACTGGTTGAGACTCACCTGTGAGCATGGACTCGTTTACATCCGTAGCTCCTTCCAGTACCAGGCCATCGACAGGGATCTTTTCGCCCGGTTTAACCAGAACGCGATCTTCAGGCTTTAGATCGGATACCTCGACCTCATGTATCTGCCCATCTTTGATCCGGTGGGCCTGAGAAGGCAGGATCTTGGCCAACTCTTCCAATGCACGTGAGGCTCCCATGGTCGATCGCATCTCGATCAAGTGACCGAGAAGCATGATGTCGATCAAGGTTACCAGCTCCCAGAAGAAGTCCATGCCTGATAGTCCGAAGACAACTGCAGAGCTGTAGAGATAGGCAACGGTTATGGCCACAGCCACCAATGTCATCATGCCGGGCTGTCTCTGGTTCAGTTCATCTCTGAAGCCAACAAAAAAGGGATAGCCTCCGTAGAGATAGACCACGGAGGCAATCAGGAATAAAAGGATCTCGGATCCGGGAAACTGCAGACTGAATCCGAAAAATTGCTGGATATGATGGGATAGGATGAGAACAGGTACAGTCAGAATGATGGAGATGATAAGCCTTCTCTTGAAGTCCTGGAGCATATCTTTGTGAGCCGCATGGCCCTGATGAGCCTGCGGCATCTTAGCATGAGAAGGACTTGGTTGAACTTCATGGATATTATCAGATCCTCTGTGACCGTCAGTTGTCCGATCGTTCTCATATTCAGCCAAGCGGGCAGTTTCATGCTGATGATGTTGTTCCATGCCTTACACCAATATACCATTTTGTTGCTCTTAAGATAAAAGAGGTCTGTTTCTGGGTAGTCTACCTATTTTGCGTTGATCTTTGGCGCAACGACCATCATCAGGAGTTCATCGATAGCCAAATATGATCGTTTAATCCTGTGGCCATACAGCAGATCTAACTTGCCATTTTCGTTTCCTGTAAATTATAATCCAATTTCCGACTTGGACTCTTCGATAACCAGCAAGGTTTTACGCAAGTGTTTCTCCTATCTCAGGATTTTGCAGGACCTCTCCAATCTTCTTAAGAGGATTCCGATTAACTAAAGGTCGATGTTCCCCATAACGAACTCCATCAATATTTTAACGCTTTCACTCTAATTTTCCCTGTTCTTGCCTCCTGAATCCCGTTTTCTC
>Ga0302252_1001864_pt1 | contig 11106 bp, 21 predicted proteins | sample AAG_RA_Leu_MG_FD_193511 | JGI IMG/M metagenome (GOLD analysis project Ga0302252, IMG submission 193511) | Enriched activated sludge microbial communities from anaerobic digester in WTTP, New Holstein, Wisconsin, United States - AAG_RA_Leu | ecosystem: Engineered > Bioreactor > Anaerobic >...
CTATCTTCTCAACCGAGTTCATAGATATGTCAACCGTGACAATATCGGCTGACTTGACGGGTGTATTTCCTCCCATAGATAAGTAGATATACATCAAGGTATATATAGTTTGTTATGCGAGTGTCACTCTGTATAAAGGCTTAAATATACGGAGAGCAATTACGATGTGGTGTAGGATATGTTGAAACTATTGATATTGCTGCTGTTGGTATCACCAACTGCACTCGGTGTAGACTGGATGCCTCCAATGCCTGAGCCAAAGTCGGATGTGTTTGCTCACGCCATGTCATCCGATAGGTGGGGCATGGTGGAGAAAAGCAATGTGACCATGATAGACGAATTAAAAGACATGGACATGGGGTCTGTCCACTATGGAGCAAATACAACGCGAGTTTCCGGGAACCCGGATGGAAGCTGGTGTTCATTTGTCGGCCAAGGTGTAGATAATACCGGAAAGGGTAAATCCACGCAAGCTGCTTTTACGATGCAGGAGATGTGAATGCCATCAAGGACCGTTCGATCAGCTATGGCAAAGTTTGATAGGACGGTCCAGAGAAGCATAGTCAAATCCCTCGATAGATCCTATTTTGAAGGCGCTTCAATAGCCGCAAAAGAAATCGGCAGCGGCGTGCCTGTTTTTGATACTCCTTCTGCTGATGCTTCCCGTGCTGCAAAGTCCGAAGTGCTTGTGGCGGTTGGGAGGTTCAATGATGGGCTCCAGGATGCCCTAGAAAGCCGTCTTGCGGAAGATGGCACAACTATGGCCCAAGTAGCCGAAAGTGCCCTCACAGAACCAATCACAGCTATGGGAGCCTCGGGGGAGCCTTTCCGTATGGCACCCAAGTCTTACCTTAACACACTGGCCCGGACAGCGCCTTATCGAATGAAAGTCCTGGGGTATGCAGAGAACTCCTTGGCCCAGGGATCTATCGGATGGATCTGGGTTGCGGAACCTGATGCCTGCGATGATTGCCTAGAGAAGCATGGGTCAGTCCACGACTGGGGAGATCCAATGCCTCCGGATGATAGCCATCCTAACTGTAGGTGCTTCCCCAAAGCCATTTATGCAGACGCAGAGGAGCCCACGGAGGTCGAAGATGTCCAGGAAGAAGATTGAATTGCCACAGTACGTGAACGAAGAATTCTCCAGGCTTTTGAAAGTTGACAAGGCCATAGCAGCGAGGTATCTAAAAAGAGAAATGAGGAATGCAAGAGCTAGGGCTACTCGGAATCTACCTAAATAGATACTTCTTCGTAAACAGCCATAATTTCCTTTAACTTTTCTATGGACGGTGATGGGTTGGATAATTCCGCCACTATTCTCTCGAATGCCTTTACCTTGTCCATCCGCTCCTTGGTTTCGACGTTAGCTGCTTCCAACAGTCTTTCTAGGTGAATTGAAGCGAGACGCAGGCTCCTGCATTGCATCTGAAATCCTCTCGACTCTTCTTCCAGTACGGCTATCCGGTCAAGGAGATCTTGTTCTTCATCAGAATATCCATCTTCGCTCATATCAACCTCTGGCCCATGTGGTAGCAACGTGGGCAAGTCACTAATCGCTTATACGGCCAGGTTGGGAACAATTGGCGCGGGTTCTCCACCATCCTCTCACCGCACAAATCGCATAGCACCGGAGCAGGGACAAACCCGACATTGTCGGATATCTCCTGCATCACTCTCTCATTCCACTTTTTGAGAGTCGGGATATTTTGCTCTTCCTCCACTTGAATACCTCACGCAGCAACAAAAAATATTGAAGCGAATATGCATAGATCAACTACTATCAGAATCAGTAGCAGGTCTATAAGCACTTCGCTTAACTTCCCCCTGTTCACGCCATATCGCCTCCAGGTCAATCTTTTTGATCATATCCACAACTCCAAGAGGAGATACGTCGGCCTGCGCAATGTACTTGAAGATTTCGGGAGTCCATCCTGCCAGCAGGTAAGTGTCCGGGAACTTGTACGGCATAGCCGATGTGCCATAGCTATCCAAGTTCACCAGGAACAGCTTCGCAGTCCTTGATACCTTGTTCTTGTAGTACCAGAACAACTCCTGGAAGCGATCATTATCCACCCAGTTCCCCCAGAATTCTTGGTCGGTGAAGAATACTATTCTGTCCAGTGGTGGTAGCTTCGGAGTTACTTCTGAGAACACTTTGTCCGCCTCTGTTCCACCACCGAGCGTCCTGGCATAGTCATTGAATATGACTCCGGTGGCTATCAATGGATTGGTGTTCCGAGGAAGGTTTATCAGAGCGGTTTCATTGGCAAACAGGCACAGATATGGATTCTCACAGAACCTCGTGCCCATAGTAGCCATGAGGATAGCTATCCTTCTGCGATCCATGTTTGACATGGCAGATATATTCCCGCTCATAGAAACCGATACATCTCCGCAGAACAGGGTGTGTCCGGGGAGTTTAGGCATGTTGTTGATGGACGTCTCGAATGCATTGGCCAATGCTCCTTGAATCGAGAACTTTGATGCAACCATGTTCTTCTCTATTGCCGATATAGCCGCAAGATACCTGAATGGCCAAATCCTGCTGTTTGCGATAGCGTTCTGGTCCATGATGGCCTTTGCCAGTATGTCGAAGTCCTGTGGAGTCATATCTATGCTACTGAGCATGTTATTCAGGTTTCTGATTATGGCGAAATAGTTTCTGGCTCTGCCGTTCTTGAAGAATATGTTCCGAAGAACTTCAGGCCATGTCATCAGCCCCATAGATCGCTGAGTTTCCCATGTTTCCGGTATAGCCAGGTGCTTTTTAGAAGGCTTTCCATCGACTAGGATCACTTCCCCTCCTGGCGCAGTCAAATACCTGCCCATGATCTTCTCGAATAGTTCTCCCTGCTTTGGAGAATGTGGCTTGGGCCTGGACACGATCATAGCGTACTTCAGGCTGACGGATTTTCCATCTCCTTTGTACTTGGCCAATTGGTATTCATCGAACCTCTCAGACTCGAACGCCAGCTTGACGGCATTTCTGATGACCATAGGGTACTTGATGTTCTCTCGGGGAACCTTCCCCTGCTGAGACATGGACATTGCCAAGATCTCGGTCAGTTCATCCGCCCGCTGAAGGATGGTCGAGATATACTTGGCAGCTCCTGGAACCTGGCCGGGGGCGTTCTTGGCGTATTCGAGAGCCAGCATCAGAGGGACACTTCTAAGGCCCATATTTGTACGGCAATAGCTGGCGAGTTGTAGCAAGAACATTGGATTGGTCTTTGCTACTTCGGCAGCAGCTTCTCTCAGGGCCTTGTCCTGACCGCTCTTGTCGTAGAACTTCTTCTCTCCCACCAAACATGTGCAAGCAAGCTGATACAGCCTCGCTTCTGGCGGAAGAGTGAATGCAGTCCCTCCTTCGTTGTTCTGAATGGAATCTGTGCGCATCTCGAAATGTGGATCAAATGATCCGCTAGGAATATTGAACTTCGACATTTCCTTGCCTCCTCCTTATGTGCTTCCAAGTTCCACCAGACCAAAGATCTTGCCCTTCGGCATGATTCCACCTGCGGCCTTGATCATTGAAATATCGTTCGCATTGGTTATGGCTATGCCGTCTCCTACCAGTACAGCAACCACTCTATTCTTATCGTCTGGCAGGCTTGCAGACTTCTTGGCAATATCGTCTGGGATAACTATCAGCATGGATTACTCCTGGTTGAAATTCATCCCGAAAACAGGTGATTAGGCGCATGGGAGGAAGGATTGACACGGTTTCCACGAGATTGATTAGCAGTCAATTGAAGTAACCGTATCTGACGCAACCCATGCGCCCATATCAATGTAATCGGGAGGATGAATACGCAACCCGTTATTAGGTTATTAATATGGTGCTTTGATATTTAAATTTTTCTATTCTTTTACAGTGTCCATCCCCATACTACATGATACTTCCCGAGTTACTGGTACTTTGCAGCCACATGGTTCATCGCCTGAGAGAATGTACTTCATTTCCCTGGCAAATTCTCGAATTTGCTCTCGACCATCTTCCCGTAGCCCCAGGCCGGTGTCCGCAAACCTCATCATCTCGTAATAAAGCTCTCCAATTTTGAGTCCTCTTGTCATCTCGTTCATGATTGATCTCCTTTTTGATTTTTCATGCGGTGGTTGGGATTCGAACCCAAGGCCAAAACTCCCACGAAGTAACTCCTCATTACGCAACCCTTGCGGGAGGAAGAGTCCGAGGAGTTTCTTGCAGTTACACTCTACCAGACTGAGTTACCACCGCTCGGACGTTCAGAGCTGGCTACGGGGCGCACTGCGCCCCAGGAGATGCATCACCGACAGCATATGGCCATGCTCTGAATATCCAAGATTACATTCACGCCAAGCTATATATAGTTTTCCGTATATGCCCATGCCGAAATGCTCTTATTTTGAGTTTCCATCTATCCACTGGTGATCATGTGACCAAAGAAGAGTTCGAGAAAGAAGTGAGAGAACGGAGAATCAAACTATTGAACCATGAATGTGAATGCTCCCCGCCCTAAAGGACGGGGCTTCTATCGCTTTTGCGAAGAGATTGCATCCCCAATCTCAGAATGTTTATCGCTGCATTGAGATCTCTATCCATAGACAGGCCACATTCGGGGCAGCTATGGACTCTTTCGGAGAGATCCTTCTTCACTATCAATCCACACCTAGAGCACATTTGAGATGTTTGCCTCGGATCTACCAGTACAACCTTAGAGCCAGCATATGCTGCTTTGCTCTCGGTTGCTTTTACTAGCATATTCCAAGCAACGTCTCCAATGCTTTTGGCTAGGTTGTGGTTTTGCATCATGCCTTTTATATTGAGATCTTCAAATACGATTACACCATACAGATCTACCAATTGGCGACTAACCTTGTTGGCAAAATCGATTCTCCTATTAGCAATTCGCTCATGGACTAACTCAACAACTTTGAGTGCCTTCTTTCGCTCCGGTGTGCCTTTAGGGGCTTTAGAGAGCTTTCGTTGAACCTTTGCTAATTCCTTCTCTTCTTCTCTAAAGAATCGCGGATTAGCTATCTTCTCGCCATTTGATAGGGTAGCGAAGCTTTCCAAACCAACATCTACGCCAACCACGGAACCATCCTTCCATGGTGGAAGGAAGACTTCTCCCATATCGACCGAGAAACATGCGAACCATTTACCAGTAGGCATTCTTCTGATCGTACAGGTCTTGATTTTGCCTTCGATTGGCCGGTGGAGATTGATCTTGATATCTCCGATCTTAGAGAGGTGGAGCTTCCCAGAATCTACACCGAAACCGGACTGAGGATATGTAATACTGTCATACCTACCCCGTCCTTTGAATCTAGGATATCCTGGATTCTCCCCGGATTTGACCCGCCGAAAGAACGCTTTGAAGGCCAATTCCACTCTCAGCACAACATTCTGAAGCGTCAAAGAATGGACTTCTTTGTATTCTGGATGCTCGATCTTTAGTTGGGGCAAACGATTCTGAGTCTCAAACCGGCTAACTTGTCTGTGGTCTTTCTCCCATGAGTCCTTTCGATATGCCAGTGTATCGTTATAGAGATGCCTACAAAGCTCAAGTTGTCTCTCAAGAGTCCGGCGCTGAGACTTCGTAGGATATAACCTATAGCGATACGATTTAAGCATTGATAGATGGTTGTGTTATAGAGTTAAATAGTTATCGGTGGACTGAAATCAAGGGAAGGACTCCGCTTTCATCCCCACCCTGAAGGATGGGGACTTCCCGCTTCGTCCTTTCCGATCCTACAAGTTAAAAATGGAATAAAAAGAAACTATCCCTCACGCACACCTTCGGGTATTTGACCCGGTGGAGATAGCCTTTCCACGCCAAAAGTCTCTTCGACTGGGGCCGGTGGGATGTGGATCTGGACTATGGACTCTATCATTTCAGTGTATTTGTCGGAAGCTGATCTCACCGTAGTCCAGAGCGCGCCATTTCCACTGTCGGCAGACAGTAGCAGAATGAGGCACTTCCCGCTTTTAGGAAGTTCGACGTTTCCTTTCTTCCACCTGAGCTTAGTATCGTACCGGATGAAGTCCGGTGTTAATTCCTCGTAATTGCTCTTCACTACCTGTAGTAGCTTGCTAAACTGAAATTTTGGAGGCATTTTCTCCATTTCGTCACTGAATACCAATTTATGCATTCATACACCTCTTTCGCACTCTGATGTTTCTCCAATGTCTGCCCATCCCATAGGCAACTTTCTGGTTGTCGAGATTGCTGATTGGATTTTTTGGCTTGCTGCTGTCAAATCGACTTCGGTTACTGTTTTTTCTCCGCGTGGGCCTTCTATCATTTCACCAGGCTCGAAGTCAGCCGGAAACTGGCCATGTGGGATCTCCAATATACTCACCTTCATACGATAACCTTTGAGAATATCATCCATGTGAACCACATAGTCGCGTTTGAGTTCCTTGATATGTGGACCATGTAATCTCTGAAGTTCTCGCAGGTTAGATGCAATGGCCCGGATGAATTTCATCTCATCCGGGCTGACTTCCATCGGGCATCCCACCAGGACTGGCATTGATTGCAGCTCTTTTATATGCTTTTTCCAGGCTTTTGCACATTCTCACGGAGGCTTCGTACTGGATGCTCAATTTCTCTACCTTTTTCGACACCACAGGGACCAATGCAGATTTGGACATCTGCAAGTAAGCTCCGTCGAGATACATCATGATAACTCTGTCATCCGGGCTCCTTTTAAGCTCCTCAAGCGACTCTAGGGCCTCATCCAGCTTCAACTTTAATGCATCTGCTCGCAGACTATTTACCTGCAATTGCTGGACTAGGCCATCTAACTGGTTTCGCACTTATCCTCCCAGATTGTAAGTTCATGCATTTCACGAAGCGTTCACATGCCTTGGATGCGGCATATGATACCCGATTGGCAAACTCTCTTAACCATTCCATGAAGCGATTTGCAGCTTCAAGCGCCATCTGAATAAGTATCTCATTTCGCGTTCCTATGTATCCAATGCTGATCTCGCAATTAATTAATTCAATTCCCATCTTCCATCGGCTCCCAGATATTGCATGTTTCTATGGTACATCTCCCACCTATGCAGCCGCATTCGCCTTTCTTTTCAAATTTGCATCTCTTGCGGTGGATGGGTAATGGGATGCTTCTATCCATTTTCGTCATACTATCCCCAATGCTTTAACCAATAGTTCTCCTCGAACTCCTATCTTGGATGGTCGTCTGCCACCATACTTCACGGCAAATATATCTTCTGGCTTTGCTCTGCACAGGTTTTTGATGGTCCCGAATTGCCTTATGAGTGCATTGGCCATCTCAGGCCCGACACCTGGGCACTCTTCCAACATGGACTGAGGAATGCGTGCCGAATTGGTTTTGGGCTTGAACTGGGGGAACTTCCCTCCCGATATTATGTGCTTTGCCAGAGAGATTGTCCATTTCAGAGGATCGACATCCCAGAACATGACTGGGATGTTGTACTCAGCATGGGAAGTAATGCATTGGCTCATAACCAGATCCCATTCTCGGTCCAAGTCCTGTGCATTCATTAAACCCTTCTTTTTCCGAATTGACCTCTGGTGGAGCCTGACATCTCCAGGAGATCCCAAGACGGTTACGAATGCCGGGACATCTGCCTGGATTGATAGATTCTGCACCTGCCTCCTGAAATGGTCGCGGGTACAGGATGCCAGTAGATCGCCAGCTTCTTTCAGTTCTGTAGCCACTCTGTAGCCATCCATCTCGAACATCAGGTCAGAGTCTATGTTGACCCAAATTGGCCCCTGCAATTCGTCTGGCTTCTTGGCTATGATCTTCTTTAGATGGGCAACTCTGCCGTTTTCGTCATTGCAGTTTTTCTCATTATTATCGACGTATATTTTCATTGTCATACTATAACCTTTTCTCTTACAAGTTCTTTCTCTGCATTTTCCAGGCAATTTTCGCAAGGTTGAACGCCATCATAAGCATGAATGCATTCGACTCTCATCATGGATTGGACGGCTCTTTCTTTAATCACTGCTTTTCTGAGATCTCGATTTTCCTCTATCAAGCAAAAGAAACATCTATCTTTGATCATGGCCATGAACTCGCCAAGAGGCGGGGTATTCTCTCCGGAATGTTTCTCACACGGGCCGCTCATCATTAATCGAATGAAATTTTCCCGCTGAGTGGCCATCTCTGCCCGGAGACGGAAGATTTCGTTATCTTTTGCAGCCATCTGGTCACATATACGTCGAGTTGCATTGTCAACTTCATTTTGTGTTATGCCACCCACATTCATAGTCATCTCGAATGGCTCTAGGTGTCCAATTCCGTCCATTTGACACAGTTTTCTCCTAAACCTATCCTCAAACATCGACCTTGGCATGGCAAATAGGTCATATTTTATAGGGCCGTCTTTTGGATATGTCGTGCTTCCCACGCCCAGATAATCACCTGCCTCATATTCGCATCCGTCCAGAGAGAACGGTTCATCCATTCGCTTTGCTCTGATTGAATCCGGGATGGTTTCATATTCGTCCCAGAATCCTGGTGGAATCTCATTCCCGCGAGTTCTAAAGGCTTTCATGCTTTATGCTCCTTCGCTTTATCCCATTCCCAGTCATACGGCCAGGAGCCATGTCCCTTCAGGCAGGCGGGTTTGTCCATATAGGTCACATCGTTGGCGCATAGAAATGCAACCCACCGACAATCTTCTCTGTAGCGGATCATGATATCTAATAATCCGCTTGGGATATATACTTTTCCATATACACCGCACCAACAGATTTAATTAGGAGTACAGCTATATATTAGCTGTGATTGCCTCGCTGAATGTTCCTAAAGAAGAGCGTCCTTATTTCACAGTCAAAGGGACCAAGGACTACGAGATACACTACAATGGAACTCTGCGAAGATGGACATGCACATGCAAGCAATTCACCTTCCGATGCCTGGATACTTCCAAATCCTGTAAGCACATTGACTTCGCTAACAACAGATATCCGGACCTCTTCAGCCTGATTCCCCGAATTCCTGCTTTCTGCCGGAGAGGATTGGTATCGGAACTTATCAGCGGCAATCCACCAAGACTGGAGGATAGTGACTATGGCGTTTTGTGGACCACGATCACCGGCGACAATAGCCAAATTCAAGGCTACTCAACGAGAGAAATTTATTATAAGAAACGAAAAGGTTCTGACATTCCTACAGAAGAATCCCGGCGAGAGAACATCCAGGGAGATTGTTGAGGGAAGCGGACTCCGATATTATCAGGCCATTGGAGCCATCAATGTCCTTGAAAAGATGGGATTTGTGGAATGCCGAAGGCCCGGCCAAATAGGAGCCAACAAGCCAAAGCTGTTCGTAAAGGCCATAAGAATGGACAAGCCGGACTACTCGGAGACAGATCCATGAAAACAAAGACTGAACAGAAGATGGACGAGTTAAAAGAAGTGGACCCTGAACTTTGGGATAGGCTTCAAAGCTACTTCCAGGAGATGTATCGGCGGATGATGAGCATTATCATGTCGAGGTATAGAGGATGACGATTGAGCAGAGCCGTATTGATGCTTTCCTAAAGGAGCTATTCGAGTTGAGCTTGAAGCATCGAATATCAATTGGTGGTAGAACTCGCCAGTGACGTTCCGGTGTTCATGAAGAACAATTTGCGGCCTTTCGTTGGGCCGGATCAACCATTTATCCAGGAGTTTCCCGAGTTCAGATGAGGATGGAAAGGCTTATCTTTGAAGAAGATAATCAAGGTGCTGTTATGTCTGCCGTAGTGACAGTTGAAGAATTGAAGAAGTTTAGGGTGGTCCATTCCGATAGTCACCAACAGGACCACCCCACTTGCGCTTGGTTGGAGGGAACCGACCAAGAGATCACATACATATCCATCCATGCCATCCAGGAGGGATTGCAATAGATCAAGAAGATAATATATACGATCATATAAATTCTTTGCGGTTAGAGCCGTCCGATGACATTCATCAACGCCTGCTGACCCTGGAAAGACAGGTTGAAGCGATGCAAATTTTGATTGGCCGTCTTATGTCCAGGAGGCCAATTGAAGATCGTGCGCGGGCATTGATCTCTTACCTGGAATCTCATAGCGATGTGAAATTCTCATTCGAGACTATCCGGGCGGATCTGGATATCAGGAACGTCCAGACATTTTCTAAAGTCGTGTCTACTGCACTGGAACTTGATTTCCATGTGCAGAAATTCTCGGACCCTAAAGACCGGCGTGTTAAGTATCTCGTTTTCAATACTGAAGCTAAAAGAATTGGGAGAGTGAGGAGATAGTTTCAAGGAAACTAATTATACCAGCAACGGGCCAATTCTTCAGAACAATTCTGAACCATTGGATAGAGTATATATAGTATAGTATCGTATCTAGTGTTAGCCATATTAATAGAATAATAAAAAGATAATAAAAAGAGAGAGAAAAAAACTAAAATTCAAATTTGAAAACTTAGTTCATTGTGAAACAACGGGCACACAATCATAAATTCCTTGAAGGAGGGATACAGCTTGCGAAGTAGGACAAAACTCACAGATAAGATCAAACTAAGTGAATTCGACATGGCAGGGATCATAGAAAAATGGCTAATCCATCATCATGTCGAAGTGGAGAACTTCTTTTATAATTGGCCCGAAAGCAGATCATTGATTCTTGATGCTATGGTCCTATCCAAGATAAATGCCGATATGATTGAGTACGTGATTGAGAAGCCGGAAAAGGTTCTTGAAATGGTTCGTGGCATCCTCCTGAGCGATGCGGTGGATAACCCTACGGATTCTTTTATTGATTTTCCTGAGATCAGAATCCGAAACATCCCCAACCGGATCACCCCATCTGGCATAAGGGATGGCGATGTTGGAACTCTGGTGGCAGTCGAGTGCCAGGTTCGGAGTGCATCAAAGATCTTGCCAAAAGCCAAGGTGGTCTTTGTGAGGTGTGTTCGCTGCGGCCATGTCTGGAATGTCGATGTTCCCTATAGAGGAGATCCAAGCGTCCATGTCTGCCCGAATAATGCCTGCAATAGAACTGGACCATTTACCTTCATTGACGAGAGGGAAGTGAGGACATCCAGTGAGAGATTCATAATCCAAGATCCTTTCGATGCTGCGGTTGGATCTGCAACA
>Ga0302252_1001867_pt1 | contig 11086 bp, 3 predicted proteins | sample AAG_RA_Leu_MG_FD_193511 | JGI IMG/M metagenome (GOLD analysis project Ga0302252, IMG submission 193511) | Enriched activated sludge microbial communities from anaerobic digester in WTTP, New Holstein, Wisconsin, United States - AAG_RA_Leu | ecosystem: Engineered > Bioreactor > Anaerobic >...
CCAGCTTTGTCCGTTCAGGATCGACCTGTTTCCATTTCCGCTAAGTTTGGTGGCGGTAATGGGATTTCCAGAGCCCAGATCAGAAAAGACAAGCTGCAGCCCGGTTCCGGTAAAATCATAAGGAACTCCGGTGGCTGTAGGTGTCATTGTGCAGGCCGTTCCTTGGCCGATCAGCACCTCGGTGGCGATCCTGTCTCCAGCTTCACAATTCTGCAGTGTAGCGTTTATCGCGCCATTCTGATCCCATACTTTATTGCCACTGGCTTCATCCAGACGCCAGCAGGCAACCAGATTTGGCGTAGAAGCCGCCTGCCAAAGATGCATGTTGTTGCGAATCTGTTGCAGACTGAGCGCGCTGTTCCAGATGCGAACTTCGTCTATGCAGCCAGCCAGGGCATAGCCATTATCCTGGCGCAAACCCATCCGGAAATCGGCTACTGTGCTTTGCAGCGGCCAGGAAAGAGGATTGGGGCCGTTGTTTTGCCAGGTGACGTCCACTCCATCCACATATATCTTTGCCAGCAGACTGGCGGGATCGTAAACGCAGGCAATGTGCTGCCAAACCCCTGGAGTTAAAACATTGGCCTGGCTATCCAGGTAAACGTGGGTAGTGGGAATGAAGCGCAGACCGTTGTTTGGGTTGGTGTGGATTTCCAGCTCTTCCATCCCTTTGGCGGTGAGGAACTGGATATTGCCGGCTCCATTCCACTTGAACCAGGTTTCCAAAGTAACTGCGCTCAGGTTTTGCAAGGGAGCTGCCGAAACTGCACTGAGATATTCACCGCTGCCATCCAAAGCCAGGGCTCCGGCAAAGTTTGGCGCAATGGCCGTTCCAGAAAGCGGAATCAGGGTGTCGATGCGGGTCAGATTATCGCGCACCAAAAGGTTTGCGCTATGCGATCCTTCGCTTAAGGGATGATAGGTGATATCCACAGAAGCCTGATTTGTAGTAAGGTGAATCGGGTATGCATTGCCTTCGGCGAGCGTGAAGCAATCTGCATTGGTTCCCGTTATCCCCGTAAGCGTGATATCCAGGCTGGATCCGCCTATATTACTGAAGGTAAAGCGGATGACTTCCGAATTAAAGCCTGTTAGGGTCGGTGAAAAGTTTCCTGCATTAGGAGTTATTGAGAGCAGCGGTTGCGCCAAAATATGCAAGGCATAATCTTCGGTTTCTCCATAAGCCATTTCGCCTGTGGGGCTGGGGCCATAACCTCCGTTTGTATGGATGCCCTGGATACGCATACGGTAATAACCGCTTGGCGTAGTTCCCGGAATCTGAACCCCGGTTACAAATCCGTTGTTCCAATAACAATCCCAGTATTCACCCATGCCGGGAGTGTTATTAAAGACGTGGTCATTGTTCAGATCTACCCACACTCTAACCCCTTCGGGACCATAACCGCCTGTCAGATATACCGACACCGGGAAGGTTGAACCTGCTTCAGCGGTAGCGCAAATATCCTGATAATTAGTATAATCGCCCCATCCGCTGTTATTAGTTATCCCGCCCGTAATTACGGTGGAAATGTGTAAGCCGGGATTTTGGTGATGCGGAGTCTGGTAGGCCTGGGTTGTGAAGCTCCAGGGCTGAGACCAAGCGGAAACTCCATAGCCGCTAAGACCGCGCACCTGCCAGTAATAAGTGGTATTTGCGTTCAAATTGGAGCAACGGTAAGAAGTTGCCGCTGTTGAATAAATCGTTCCGCTGCCAGGTGAAGTACCAAGCCTCACCTCATAGCTTGTGGCGTTTAGTCCCATCCAGCCAAGCAGTTCATAGCTGCCAGCCGAAGCAAAACCATTTGCGGGAGTAGGGCTATGAGGAACTCCAGGGGGTTGAATGCTCAAGCTGAAATCGTCGATCACCCAGCCTGTGCCAATCTCGTTTTCATTCCAGACCACAACGAATCTTACCCTGAAGTTCTGGCAAGCGGCCCAAGGCAACAGGTCAAAGGTTTCGGTTCTCCAATAGGGAGTGATTCCCAGATCGGGATTAAAGCTTGCCCATTCGGGATAGGAACCACTGTCAAAACAGGGTCCCAAGGGATTGTTCTGTGTGGGAACGTCATAACTCCCACTGCCCAGATAGCTGGACACTGGGAAGAACTCCCAGTTTACTCCTCCATCCATGGAATATTGCAGATAGCCATGGTCGGCTTCTGCTTCCATGAAACAGGCATGCTTGACAGACAAATAAAGAGCCGGAGAGGAAGACAAATCATGGGTGCCGATTTCCACCGTCTGGCCAATGGCTCCAGAAACCATGGGAACAAAAACGCTTTGCGGATTCCCAGATTCCACATTTCCAGTCATAAAAGGACAATTGGGATTCACGTTCAAAAAGATATTCGTGGCTCCGTCGAAGTTTTCAAAGATGGGAGTTGCCAGGATGCGTGGGCCTGTTACAAAATAGTATATCGGAGTGTAGGCTTGGAAGCTCATAGCAGTGTTTGTGTAGCTAAGTGCGAAGTAGTAGGTAACGCTGCCTGCCAAAGGAGCCGGAAAAGCGAAGCTGCCATCGCGGGTTTCGATGGAGAGAGGGAACATGAGCTGGGGTTGCAGATTGTAAGGGTCGACCCCAAAGAAGATGTCCCATCTGCCGAACCCACTACCGTCACCCCATCGCCAGGTAAGCTGAGAAGCGTTTACATCCACACTAATCGCACCCGGAACAGGATTGAAATTGGAAGGGGGAGCGGCATTGGTCATAAAGCCGAAAAATTGACCACTGAGGCTGAAGGAATAATCCCCAAACTGGCCTGTTAAGCTTTGAATATAGATGTAGCGTGTATCATCATTCTGAGGTGAGTATTGGAATCCACTGGTATATACTCCATCCACATAGTTGCTGGCTATGATATTGTTGCCTGGATCCACCAGACAAACCAAAGTGTTGGAGGGAGCGGTTAGAAAGGTAAAATTAAGCAGATCGCCGGGAAAACATTCTACCTGCCAATAATCTACATCGGCAAACGCCAGGAAACCATCGTGAGTGCCATTCTCACACCAGAAAACACCTGAATCGGTAATAGAATTGTTCGGTTCGGTTTCGGTGGAGGCAAACAGATTGGCAGTAAAGACTAAAAACAGACAAAAGACAAGAACTGAGCTACGCATAACTGATCTCCCATATTTGAATATTTGTGCTTGTTACAGTTTATTCGTGAAGCCGTTCTAGCTGCAGATACAGCTATCTGGCAATTAACGTAAGATTCAATATAAGACACAGAAAAGAAGGCATCTTAAATATGTCAATCTTTATTTCACTTTGCATACTCCCATTAATTGGACGAGCCTGATTCTCTGTTACTATCTCTTGCTCTGTTCTTGGACGTATGGTGAAGTACTAAAGCCATTGTCAATTATCCGCAGAGTATCGATTGTTGGCCGTTATTTGAATCCATCAGGCTGGCCAGAATGCTTTTGGAATGAGCTAGACCCGATAGGAATTTCTTATTATCCCCTTCGGCTGACAATACAAAGAGTAACCATTTTTTCATGGCTTTAAGACTCCAATAGCCATTTGATACTATTTTAACATGAGCATTTTGCGAACCAGAGTTTTATCTGAAGTTCTCAGCTTATAACAATATACGCCTGAGGAACAGGCAGATCCTTTACTATCGATTCCGTTCCAGATTACCTGATGCGAGCCCATGTCCTGCACCCCTGAATATAGGCTCTTTACAAGCTGACCCTTCAGGTTATATATCTCAAGTGAAACCGGTCCGGGCTTATCCAGTGAGTAGCGGATGGTGGTGCTGGGATTGAAGGGATTGGGATAGTTCTGATATAGCAGGCAGCCCTCTGGCTGGGGAACTACCGGATCGTCAGTGCTTACCCAGGGCACAGAGCCATATTCAAAGCAGCCCATATCTATCCTGCCATCCCAGATGCGCCAGTTGCCTGCCAGATCATAAGGCAGGAGTTCCAAACCGCTGGTATCAGGCGTTCCAGTATTTATGCAGGGCGAAAGCTCCGATAGGCTATAATAAAGCGGATCATGAATATCATTGCCTCCCGCAAAAAGCGGATTGCCGCAGATGTTATTATCTGAGTAGTTAATCGTATTGCCGGGTGCTTGCTGGATTCCTGCCAAGCCATCTTTGATACAGGAATAATCAATGTTCAGAGTGGTCGGTTCATTATATCCTGTCATAGGATTTACCTTGATCTGATAAGGGGTGTCGTTATAAAAAATGGAATTGGTGATATTCACATTACCGTTTACCATCAGAGTATAGGCATCACCTTCGTTACCGGCAAAGGTGCAGTTAGTGATGTCAATGCGGGGGTTGTTCGATGAGCCTATAATTATCATACAATCTTGTGAAGAAATATTGCTGAAAAGACAGTTATCAAAGCTGAAATGATTCTGTTGTTGGGGGTACTGGATACCTGTAATCTGGATCACATTTGCATCATTATCATCGACAGATAGATTTTTAAAAATACAATTCTCAAACTCTAACCGCTGATCTCCGGTAACGGAGATAAGTGGCGGACCCCATACAGATGATGATACGAAAGTAGACCTTGAATCGCGGAAAACACAGTTTGAGAATACCCCTTTCATTGCAGAGATTTCACCAGTTTCTGATATTCCTGCGCTACTTTTAATGAGTTGTACCCTAGCTGGCCCAATATTCTCTATAGTAACGTTTTCCCACTTGCTTTCTCGCTCGCTAGTTGCTCCCAAATAAATTACTTCATAACTACCTGTATAACTGTCACTGGATTCTATATCATAGATTCTCAGATTAGAGAAATTCACACTAGAGTATCTTTGATCCCCGCCAATAGCTATGCAATAATAGTTTATGTTGCGGGATGTAATGGACATGTCTGAGAGGAAAACATCAGGAGCCATGACAATCGAGAACACTAAGGTAACCACACTATTATATATCAACGGATGTGGTTCTCCAATAACAGTTGTAGTATCGATTCCGCTTCCTTGCACCATCACCCAGCTCTTCAGGGCAATGGGATAGATTTGATCGTTATCTGTGCGGGAATAGGTTCCGGGCAGCAGATGCACGGTCTTTTGATTCAGGCTGTCCGCAGCGATCCGGTAGATCCCTTCGTGGATGGTTTTCAGTGGACTGGCGGGACTAAGCCCATCATTGTTGTCGTCCCCATCTGGAGCAACGTATATATCTTGATTTATCTCCTGATGATGGGCATTCTGGATATCAAAAGTCATCTGGTAATCAGCATTATCCTCGGGTAGAAAAATGGCATAGTAGGTAGTGGGAACAGCTACGGAAAAGGTATTCAGATATACATTCAGATTGCTGGTAGCGTGCTGAATATAGATATCCTGACCCGATCCGGAGCGGTTGTTATAGATCGAACAGCGATTTACGGGGTCGAAGGTTATGTTGTTTACATCCCCGCTCGCGGTGGAAGCATAGATACCTCCGCCTAGATTTAATGAGTAGTTATCGTGAATCCTTACTCCAGATAAAAGGACTGTCGCTCCGCCAATAACTATCCCCCCTCCATTAGAGGCTATATTGCTGAAAATATCACAATTAACTACAGATAATGATGATGGCCATACTGATAGTCCTGTACCTAAACCATTTACTAGAGAAAACCCACGAATTAGGATATTTTGACGTGAAAGTGTAACAGATATTGCAGCTGATGTCCGATTTCCATCTATGATCGTGGAGTCAATATATGCCGGATTGTTGGTTTGGGCTTCCAGACTGATCAGGTTCAGGTTATCGGTTTGGATTCTCAGGTTTTCATAGTAGCGTCCGGGATAGACCAGAACTGTATCTCCGGATTGAGCGGCATTCAAGGCTGCCTGGATGCTGGTGTAATCTCCGCTGCCGTCCAGTTTCACGGTGCGGGTTATGCCCATTGCCAAGCCCGGGATCAGCAGAACAAGGGTAAGCAGGATAAATAGTGTTTTCATTTTTCCTTCAAAGTTTGGGGGGAGGGGATAGCCCTCCCCCATATTAAGTTATTTCATCAGGAGCATACGTTTGGTTTGGACCTTATTAAGGCTGCTCAAACGATAGAGATATACTCCGCTGGCAACGCTGCGGTTGTGGCGATCGGTGCCATTCCAAACTATGCTATGTAGGCCGGAATCCTGAGAGCCATCGATCAGAGTCTTTACCAATTGCCCTTTCAGGTTATAGATATCAAGGCGCACCTTGCCGGATTCGGGTAGCTGGTAGGATATGGTAGTAGTGGGATTAAAGGGATTGGGATAGTTCTGGTTCAGGGCAAATTCCAGGGGGGCTACATTTTCCAGGTCTTTGGAACTAAGGGTGATATTGTAGAATGGGTATCGCCGGTTACCCTTCACATATTGAGCCGCGAACCTGCTATTATCTATACGGAGAGTTCGGCATTCCTGCGGTTGGGCTTTGTCCGGATTGTAATAGAATACGAATTCCACCACGCCGTCAGTCAGCTTTTCGTTGATATCCAGATAGGCACAGATCTGCTCCAAGCTATCTTCAACTACTACAGCACCTTTGCATACTCCATCCAGATACAAGCCGATCTCCTTCAGGTCTATCTTCAGGCTATCCGGTAGAGATACATATACCGGAACATAGTCCTGCTTTTCAGCAAAGATAAAGTGCTCGGGCAAGGTTTTCTTGATAGGTGGGGTGGGGTTGGAATCATTCCATTGGAAGGTGTGATCATTATTGGTGGTAACTACTACCATATCGCCATATTTCAAGGGAAATAGCTTTCCGCTCATCCCCCAGTAATCTCCATCCGATCTTGCCCGGACTAAGCACCAATCCTTGGTTTTGATCATGTTGATGTCTTGCCAGATGGAGGCAAAAGCTTCATGCGGCCAGGCTGGATCTTCCTTGAAGTAGCCCAGCCAGTTTTCCACTTCGCCATAGATCGTGAATGGTAAAGTGGAGTTGGTTTTAAAACCGCTTTCTCTTAAGGTAACGGTGTTTGGGAAATCAGGATTAGTGCGGGGTAGCAGTTTTACCTTGTAGCCTTGAGGACTGGAGACGTAATGTGCGTGCTGATTAGGAGACCATGCATGTTCCGTAAGACTCCATTGTATATCAGTTAATCCTCCCCCCACCATCCAGTCTATCTCATCTAAGTAAATTGGTGTAGGTGTAGGAATACCGTTGATATCCTTAAGATACACCTTAAGCAATTCCTCAAAGAACTCGCTTGCTTTCAATGCATCATTGGTTCGGGAGTTCAATACCGGGTAGCTAACCCAATACCATTTCTCCAGATCTGCCTGATTGGTGAAGGAATACTCCCACCAGGCATGGTTTTCCGCTCTCTTGGCACCAATATCGGGAGGGGTGCCATCGGGATCATTGTTTCCGATTCCTGTATCTATGCAAGGGGAAATTACTGACTGGGTCCAGAGAGGACGATAATTGTTGCCAAGCAGGGGATTACAGGTATAATTAAACCTCAGATGAGTAGGTTCATTTGAGATAGTGAATCCAACCGGTAGTGTATTGTAGAGAATGTTGTTATTTACTTTGGGGGTGGAATAGCCGTTGGCAGAAGTTATTCTAGCTCCGCTGGTGGGAAATGGGCAGGAGAGAACATTGTTTTGGATGATGATATCTTGATCTGTGGGAGGTTCAGTCTGATGTGCGAAGGTGATTGCTGATAAGATTGCACCTGTATATTCAGGCAAGTTATTATGGATAGTATTGTTAATAAACTTAATCGGGTGCTGAGCCTGCGGAAGAAGGCTGGTGTTTTCCAGATAGACTACTGTTCCAGAATACATGGAATCAAAGTTATCTACAAACGTGTTGTATGCCAGTTCAGCATTACTTGCAGAAAACACAGATATCGCATTGCTTCGTTTTGATTCGTAATCATTAGAGCAATAACTGACATTCAGATTATGTTCGAAGGTGTTGTTCAATACCTGGGTGTCCCCGGTGCCGCATATCACAAGCCCTCCACTTACTGCTCCTTGGTTGTTTGTAAAGGTGCAATTATTGATGAGGACCGAATCAATGCTGTTATTACGGACATAAACTGCCCCAGAGAGCAGATTGTCCGTAAGATTATCGTGGATGGCAGTGAGGAAATTATCTGTGAATGAACATGATCTAATCACTCCAGCACCTTCAAAGTGAATCCCGGCTGCACCATAGAGGCTTGAACCGCCAGGGATAATACTATAGCCACAAGTTTGGAACTGGCAGCTTTCTACAGTCAGCTTGATGTGGGGTGCGTGAGACTCATCAACACTATCATCCCAGATGTCTTTGAATCCTATCCCAAGTGCCGTGTTAGTGAAGCTGATCCCTTTTATCTTGTATGCTGCTGATTGTAATTGGCTTGCATTTAGGCAGTTGAGGATCACCGATCCCTCGATTACCGCATTACCTTCTCCTTCCAGAGTGAAATCCGCAATGCCAAGAGCTGCAAGTGGTGAAAGATCTACCGACTCCGGATAGGTTCCAGCCAACACCCTGATTCGGATGGGTTCGTTGTTATAAAGCCCGGAATCCAGATAATCATATATGAAATCAATGGCTGTATTAATTGAAATGAATGAACCATCACCATTTTTCGCGACGATAATGTTGTTCAAGTTAAAATCACGCATAGTGGCTTTTGGGACAGCATAATCATGTAACATCGCATCGCTATAGTGCATGGATATATCCCGATACGTTGGCAAACAACCTGGCTTTTCAAACACAAGCCTGACATTTGCATCGCGGGTGTATAGAAACGGTATTTCATAATTACCATATGGATCTAACTCAATGTCCTGATATTCAATACCATTTAGGAACATTTTCTTACTGGTGATTTGACCAAGATCATTATCTTCCACTTGACCACGGATGAAACTAACAGCTCGATTTTCTGGTTGATCAAGCCAAGCATCTGCTGAAGTAATGTTGGCCCCTACCCAATCAACATCAAGGCTGTCCCTAGCCCAACATAACTCCCCATGTCTCCAATTCCATTGACCGAAACAGTTGTAATGGGGAACTACTGGATTGGTTTGATTAATGGCAGGAGGCGCATATATTAAATGATCGAAATAAGTATGGTCAAGAAATGCATCAGTATGTGTATCTAACGAGCTGAAGTTGCTAATATCAAATTCTGCAACTTGCTCCCCTCCATTTGTGCTGCTTGATTTCAAGAAAAGGCTTGATCTTGTGGGGACTAAGGCAGGGGCAAAATATTGATTTAGATCGAAATTATAATGATACAACTCTGTGTATTTATGCTTATGACTTGTATCTTTGCTTCCAATATCATCCAGAACAGAACCAGGTTGGAAATCATGTGGTTGTGCAGAAGCAGAATAAGCATCGCTGCTTGTTAGATCAGGAACATAATGACCCAATATATACGACAAATATGAACTTTTTATATGCAAGTGAACGTTGTAATCAGAAAGAACTGAGACATTATTGCTTTCTTTTGGGAAAAGGCTTCCATTTGAGTAAGCAATGCTTTTGATGTTATTCTGTTTATGAGGGAATCCAGGTTTATATGGTGTATCAGGATATGCTGGATTAGAGTTTATTAAATCGACCTGAGTCCCATGGAGTAGCCTTTCTTCTTCATTTATTTCAGCGAAAAAATCCAGAAAGGCATCCGATCCTGTAGCGTATGTAACAGCTTCATCTCCAGCAAAAATGTTGTTTCTTATTAGTTGCTTAGCTGATGCTGTCTTCAGCCCGTCAAGATATGGATCTAGTTGATCTGGATTCTCTTCAGCGATATTAAAGTATACTGCGTTATAGTCCATCCATTCCTCTAAATTGCAGAACAAATCTTGAAAACTGCTGTTCAGGGCTACTCCTCTATGGGGAGCATCAAGCGAAATATACTGGGTGCAATAATGGGGAATATTCCAGTGCTCAGCAAAGGCAAGGGCATATCTGGCCAGAATACCTCCCATGGAGTATCCATATACGCTGGTCCCTTCAAGTAGTTGGTTAGTCGGCTGGATATTATGAATAAAACGAAGCGCTCCTAAGACAATCATGGCGTTGTCTCTTAAATCCTGGGTAGGGTATCTTAATTGAAGCATGTAGATTTTTGTGTCAGTTAAACTCCATTTCCATCTTGAGAGTAATGAGTTTGTATAGCTTGATCCACCTTCGACGATTCCGGGAGCACTAAAACCCTCAACAAAGAGAGCCGGTCTGATCGCATCATGCGATGAAACGCCATTTGTATAAGGTATTATCGTAGCATAGTCATTCTGGTAGTATGTGTTCTGGGGTATCAGCTGGAAGATCTTCGTGGAATCAGTTAGACAAAACAACGGCAACGGCAACTCACTAACCGCTTTAACTTTGAGAGTGTGTATACCCCAATACAAAGGTGCTGTTGTTGAGATTATAATCGGATTAGGTGTATCATCATCAATAATCCCATTATCTACAATTTGAACTCCATCGACCCATACATCATAAACTATACTATATGGATACAAAGAGGGTAGATGCAAACTCCAACAAAGATGAATCGTTAATGGACTGTTACTTGTCATGTGATAAACGTAGTATTCCGCTAAATCACCTGTATCAAGATTCATCTCTACGTAGTTTGCAAAAGAACCATACATATCGAAGTTTTCACATTGATCGAATCTTGGATTATACGTGTGTCCATTGGGGCTTTCGCTGATACTAAAATCTGCAAAAAGCCCCATAGTAAATACGAGGCATGCAACAAGAGTCATTAGTTTCTTTGTCATGGTAACTCCTCAATTTTCATGCTTGAGAAAATGCTCATTCATGTCAAGCATCAATTGTTCTTTCTCTTTTTCCCTGCCAGCCAGTCAGTTAACCATACGGGATGGTTGGTTGTTGATCTCCGTTTCTTACTCTCTATCCATAGCCTTACGGCGAATTATCTTATTCTTCACTAAGGTTTCTCCTTTCACTATCTCTATTCTATTATCGGGTTTAAAAAATCATCCCTATATAATAGTAGCAGATTTCGGAAAGTGTCAACCAATACAGGTGTAAGCTACTGATAAATAGGTAGATATTTTTTTTGATTTACTCTGGGGAGATTTTAGTTACGGGGCATGAGAGTCGAGGGGTCGAGGGGTCTTGGGGTCTGG
>Ga0302252_1001870_pt1 | contig 11054 bp, 10 predicted proteins | sample AAG_RA_Leu_MG_FD_193511 | JGI IMG/M metagenome (GOLD analysis project Ga0302252, IMG submission 193511) | Enriched activated sludge microbial communities from anaerobic digester in WTTP, New Holstein, Wisconsin, United States - AAG_RA_Leu | ecosystem: Engineered > Bioreactor > Anaerobic >...
AGTGTATGTTGAAGCCGTGCGCAAATACAAGCGCCTTGCCGGCTTTAAGATTCGGCGCTATGTCGCTTTCGTACACGCTCTTTTGTTTCTCGTCAGGTATAAGTATCATTATCACGTCGCTTGCCTTTGCGGCGTCTGAAACGCTCATAACCTCAAAGCCTGCAGCCTTGGCCTTCTCTGCCGACTTGCTGCCTGCGTGAAGTCCTATTACAACGTCAAGCCCGCTCTCCTTCATGTTGAGCGAATGGGCGTGACCCTGGCTGCCGTAACCTATTACCGCTATCTTCTTGCCCTTTAATACGTTCATATCTGCATCCTTTTCATAGTACATCTTTGCCATTTTACTTGTCCTCCCTGAGTTCTGTTATTTTTTTTATTCCAAAAAGCTTTTTCACATGATTTATTGCATCTCCCGCGCTGCACCCTGCAATTTCATTTATTGAAATTATTAGATTTGAACCGCAGCTAGCCTCGGATGGCTGCATGTTTATGCTTTTGATATCGAATTTCTTTCTTCTGAGCATTCCTACTATCCTAAGAAGCGATTCCGCTCCGTCTTCGGCCATTATGCAATATGTCCTGCACATTTAAATCCCTCCTTCAAAAGGCTACAGCTTCTAAATAAGCTTGGCTATCTCCTCTCCCATTTGGACTGTGTCCACGAGAGTCATGCCCTGGCTCATTATGTCGGGTGTTCTAAGTCCCTTTGCCAATACTCCTGCCACAGCCTTTTCTACCGCCTTAGCCTCATCGCTCAAATTGAACGAATCTCTCAGCATCATTGCGCACGAGAGTATTGTGGCTATAGGGTTTGCCTTTCTAGTTCCGGCTATGTCCGGAGCCGACCCGTGTATAGGCTCATACATGTGAACCCCTTCAGTGCCAAGGCTTGCTGAAGGCAGCATTCCTATCGAGCCTGTTATCATGCTCGCCTCGTCCGAGAGTATGTCCCCGAACATGTTTGTTGTAAGCAGCACGTCGAATCCCGAAGGGTTTTTGATGAGCTGCATTGAAGCATTGTCCACGTACATGTGCTCTAGCTCGATGTCAGGATACTCCGCTGCCACCTTCTCTACTACCCTTCTCCAAAGCCTTGAGCTTTCAAGGACATTGGCCTTGTCCACGCTTGTTACCTTTTTCCTTCTTTTACTTGCCATTTCAAAGGCCGATCTTGCGATCCTTTCTACCTCGTATTCACTGTAGCACTCCACATCGAATGCCTCTGGGCCGTATTTGCCTTCCCTTTGGCCTCTTTCGCCAAAATATATGCCGCCCATGAGCTCTCTCATCACGCATATGTCTATGCCGTCTTTTATGATGCTCTCTTTAAGCGGGCATGCATCTTCTAGTTCCTTGTAGAGCACAGCCGGCCTTATGTTTGCATATAGTCCAAGCGACTGTCTTAATCTGAGCAAGCCTTTTTCAGGCCTTTTTGAGCTCTCAAGAGAGTCCCATTTAGGACCTCCCACAGCCCCAAGCAGCACAGCATTGCTTTTTTTACATACCTCTAGGCTCTCCTGAGGAAGCGGGTCGCCATACTTGTCTATTGCCGCTCCTCCTACAGCTACATGTTCGTATGTGAATTTGTGTCCGAATTTTTCACCTATCCGCTCAAGCACTATTATTGCCTGCTCCACTATCTCCGGGCCTATCCCGTCTCCGGCCGCAACTGCTATTTTATATTCCATTGGCTCCTCCTACTTTATGTTCTTCTTGATATAGTTTATGAGTCCGTCCGCGTCTATTATTCCTCTCATGAACTCCGGAAGAGGCTGGGCCTGGTATTTTTCGCCCTTTGTGATGTTCGTTATCTCCCCTGTTTCAAAGTCCACGCTGACTTCGTCTCCCATTTCTATTGCGTCCGCGGCCTCCTTTGACTCAAATATTGGAAGCCCTATGTTGAATGAATTCCTGTAAAAAATCCTTGCAAAGGATGACGCTATTACGCAGCATACTCCGCTGGCCTTAATGGCTATTGGCGCGTGCTCCCTTGACGAGCCGCAGCCGAAGTTCTCCCCTGCTACGATGACATCCCCTGGCTTTACGTTCTTCACGAAATCCTTGTCTATGTCCTCCATGCAGAACTTTGCAAGCTCCGAAGGCTCTGATGTGTTAAGGTGCCTTGCCGGGATTATTACGTCAGTGTCCACGTTGTCTCCGTATTTGAATGCCTTTCCCATTAAAACTCCCCCCCTGCTCCGCATCCGAAGAAATTGATGCCGCTGCAAGGCATATGCATCTGATCCTTTGCTATTGATTCTCCCAATGCTGCTGTTTCACTGCTCTCGAAGGCCGCTCCTCCCATGTCATCTATAGCGTTGAACTTATTTTCATTTTCCATATTTTTCATTTTAATCTCTCCTTTATATCCTAATAGGTGCTCTCAGCTTACTCTACCTGGTCCAAGTCCTCAGGACCCGCTATCTTGCCTGCAACTGCTGATGCCGCAGCCACTGCCGGACTTGCAAGATATACCTCGGACTCAACATGCCCCATTCTTCCTACGAAGTTCCTGTTAGTAGTTGCCACGCAGCGCTCGCCCTCTGCAAGCACTCCCATGTGGCCTCCAAGGCACGGACCACATGTCGGCGGGCTTATTATGGCTCCCGCATTTATGAATATCTCCATAAGGCCTTCCTTCATGGCCTGAAGATATATGCTTTGAGTAGCAGGGAATATTATAACCCTTACGCCCTTCTTGACCTTCCTGCCCTTAAGCACCTCGGCCGCTGCCCTAAGGTCGCTTATTCTTCCGTTTGTGCACGATCCTATTACAACCTGGTCTATTGGAATATCGCCCACCTCGTCTATCGTCCTTGTGTTTTCCGGAAGGTGAGGGAATGCCACCGTAGGCCTTATGCTTGCAAGATCTATGTTGTACACCTCATCGTATACGGCGTCCTCGTCAGCCTCGTAAGCTACATATTCTCTTTTTGAGTGCTCTGTGATGTATTCAACAGTCTGCTCATCCACCGGGAATATCCCATTCTTTGCTCCGGCCTCTATTGCCATGTTGGCTATAGTGAAGCGGTCGTCCATTGTAAGGTTCTTTATTCCGTCTCCCGAAAACTCCATTGACTTGTAAAGAGCTCCGTCGACACCTATCATTCCGATTATGTGGAGGATTACATCCTTGCCGCTCACCCACTTTTGAAGACTGCCTGTGACGTTGAATTTGATTGCGCTTGGCACCTTGAACCATGCCTTGCCCGTTGCCATCCCAGCCGCCATGTCTGTGCTGCCCACTCCTGTGGAGAAGGCTCCAAGAGCTCCGTAGGTGCATGTGTGCGAGTCTGCTCCTATGACTACATCTCCCGCTACAACAAGTCCTTTTTCAGGCAGCAGCGCATGCTCAATGCCCACTTCGCCTATTTCAAAATAGTTTTCAATTCCCTTCGCCATCGAAAAATCTCTTATGAATTTGCACTGCTGTGCAGTCTTAATGTCCTTGTTTGGTGTGAAGTGGTCCGGAACTATGGAAATCTTCGATTTGTCGAACACCTCCGTGGCTCCCATCTTCTCGAATTCCTTTATGGCAACAGGTGCCGTGATGTCGTTGCCTAGCACCATGTCAAGCTCCACCTCTATGAATTGCCCAGGCGTTACGCTCTCCACGCCCGCATGCTTTGCAAGAATCTTTTGTGTCATAGTCATTCCCATTTATGCTTCCTCCATTCTTTTTCTCGAATATTCCAAATTTTCTGTATTTGAGTTGTGCATGTTTCCCTTTTTATTGCCGCCTCTTTCTATTTCTACGCTGTCTCGCTGCTGCCCAGCGCATTGTCGTATTCCATCTTGTTCACGCAGTTTATATAAGCTCTTATGCTGGCTTCGAGTATGTCTGTGCTTAAGCCCTTGCCCTTGTAGACTCGCTCCTTGTGGGAAAGCTTTACTGTAGCTTCGCCCTGGGCATCCTTGCCGCTTGTGACGGAATGTATAGTGTAATCATGGAGGTTCAGCTTCTTTCCGATTATCTTTTCTATGGCCTTAAACGATGCATCAACCGGACCGTCTCCTGCCGCCACCTCTTCTAAAATCTCGCCGTTGTGTCTTATAGCAATCGTCGCTGTAGAAGTTATGGCGTTTCCGCTGTTTATTATAAAGCTCTCAAGCTGGTAGGCCTCGCTGACTTCCGTTGCGAAATCCTCTGCTATTATAGCTTCTATGTCCTTGTCGAATATTGTCTTTTTCTTATCTGCAAGGGCCTTGAATTTGTCGAAAGCCTTTTCAAGCTCTTCCTTAGTAAGCTCATAGCCCATATCCTTTAGCTTGTCATCGAAGGCATGCCTTCCCGAGTGCTTTCCAAGCACCATCTTGTTCTTGTTTAAGCCTATAGATTCCGGAGTCATTATCTCGTATGTGCTTTTTTCCTGAAGCATGCCGTGCTGGTGTATGCCCGATTCGTGAGCAAATGCGTTTGCTCCGACTATAGCCTTGTTAGGCTGGACCTTTACGCCTGTAATAGATGTAAGCAGGCTGCTTGATCTCATTATCTGAGTGGTGTCTATCCTGCACTCGGCATTGTATATGTCTTTTCTTGTGTTAAGCGCCATTGCAACTTCCTCAAGTGCTGCATTTCCAGCTCTCTCGCCTATTCCGTTTATAGTGCACTCAAGCTGTGTGGCTCCCGCCCTGGCCGCCGCAAGAGTGTTTGCAACCGCCATACCAAGGTCGTTGTGGCAGTGAACAGATATGTCTACCTTGTGTATGTTCGGCACGTTTTCCCTTATCCCTGTTATAAGCTTGAAGTATTCGTCCGGTGTTGTGTAGCCCACGGTATCTGGTATGTTTACTACCGTGGCGCCCGCGTCTATTACCTTGGTTATTATCCTGTAGAGGAATTCCGCGTCACTTCTGGTTGCATCCTCTGCCGAGAATTCTATATCCTCGCAGCAGGCCTTTGCATATTTTACCATTTCAACAGCCTGGGCCATTACATCCTCGGGCTTCATCTTAAGCTTGTATTTCATGTGTATGTCTGATGTTGCTATGAAAGTGTGTATTCTTGGAAGCCTTGCATGCTTTACAGCATCCCATGCACAGTCGATATCTTTTTTTAGTGCCCTAGAAAGGCTTGCCACCCTGGACTCCTTTATGTTTCTTGCTATCTCGCTTACAGACTCGAAGTCACCTTTTGACGCTATTGCGAATCCCGCCTCTATTACGTCCACCTTCATCTTTTCTATCTGCTTTGCCATTTGTATCTTCTCACTAAGATTCATACTGCAGCCTGGTGACTGCTCCCCGTCCCTAAGTGTCGTATCGAATATCTTTATTTGATTTGCCATTGTTATCCCCCTTATGTCTTTTGTATTCAGCACATTGAATGCATGGTGTTTGAGTAATAAAAAAGTCCCTGAACTTTATGTTCAGGGACGAATATGTTCGCGGTACCACCCTAATTGCCTGTTACGGCCTCTCTTTAATGGGCATTCTCTATGCCCCGGTATTTAACGGTACCCTCCGCCGCTTCCTACTGTTATTTCAAAAGCGGTGCTCTGGAGCTAGTAGCATTTTCTCTGAAGCATCGGCTTGCACCAACCGCCGACTCTCTTTAGCTTACCTGTAAAATGCGCTCTCCTTCGTTGCATCTGATTATATACTTATATATTATATGTTCGAATTTTAATTACGTTTTTTGTTTGCTTCTGGATTTGTGGGTGTTACATTTCTGAAATGATAGCATTCGATTCAATAAGAATAAAAAACGTCCCTGAACTTTATGTTCAGGGACGAATATGCTCGCGGTACCACCCTAATTGCCTGTTACGGCCTCTCTTTCACGGACATGCTTTCATGTCCCGGTATATAACGGTACCTTCCGCCGCTTCCTACTGCTATTTCAAAAGCGGTGCTCTGGAGCTAGTAGCATTTTCTCTGAAGCATCGGCTTGCACCAACCGCCGACTCTCTTTAGCTTGCCTGTAAAATGCGCTCTCCTTCGTTGCATCTTATGGAATTGAGTTGTTGATAAGTATTCTATCAGCCTTTATTGAAGTTGTCTATACTTTTTTCGAAAAAAAATGAATTTTCAGATAAATTTTCAGCCTGCCTTTTTCGGAAATCGTTTCTTCCAAAGCCCTCGGATCATTGATTTTTTAATATTTGCATTTTTTCAGAAAATTCTAAATTATTTTCGCAAAACATGTTGACATTATTTTGCGTCCCCTTTATAATAACAATTGTAAGATAAATGTGCAGAATATTCAGAAAAGTTATGACGGAGACGAAGATGCCTGGCAAGACTATAGAGAGCTAATGGTTGGTGGAAATTAGCGTCAAGCGGCATACGACAATCACTCCTGAGCTTCCATCTCGAAATCTAGTAGATTTGGACGTACGCCAGCGTTATATGGCTAGGGTTGATTTGACCTGAACAATGAGGCGGATTTGTAATCCGCAAAATAGGGTGGTATCGCGAAGCATAAGCTTTCGTCCCTATGGATGTTCTATAATATACGTTCATAGAGTCGAGCGCTTTTTTTTATCTCTGAATTATCAGAATATTCTGTGTATTTACAATGTCAATCATATTTAATTACTAGGGAGGAATACTATTATGGAAAAGAAATTCGATATGTACTCAGACGAAAGATGTTTCGAGCCTGCTTCTTACAGCATGGATTTCAGCTCACTTTTTTCTACTGGCAAATCATTCGAGGATGAACTTAGAAATGATGTTGTAAACGCACCCGTTAACTTCTTTGGCTGCGGCAGCTTCGAGCTTTATTAGTATCTGACTTTAACAAACTAACCCAATTTATAATCTGTTTATTAAAATTTAGGAGGAATATTATTATGGAAAACTCAAAAAAATATTCAAGCGAAAATGCATACGATGTATACTCACCTGCTGTAGACTATAGCTCTCTTGAAAACGAATCGGGCAACACATCTGAATTCAGACATGAGGTTTCTCAAAACAACTGCAATTACTTTGGATGCGCAAGCTTTGAATTCTAATAAATAAAAAGGATGGTGCATTATGGAATCAGACATTGACCTAGACATTAACATTAATATTTCGAACTAAAAAAGACATCTCACTATGGATTGTGAAGATGTCTTTTTTAGTTACTCTATTTGATTTGCTATATTCTATTCTTCGGATTTCTTCTCAAGCTTGGCAAGGGCCTTAGCTGCTATTTCCTTTCCGCCTATTCCAAAGGCTATTGCCGCTGCCACTGCTACTGCCCCTATAGTAAATCCAAATGCCATATTTATAATCTCGTTGGCTATTCCCATCTGTCTTAGTCCCATTGCTATTGCAAGGACTATTATTGATATCCTGGCTATCGCCGAGAGCATGTCAGAGGATGCAGACTTCTTGCTGCTTATAACAGAAGCAACCAGCTGGGCTATATAAAGTCCTACGCCTATTATCACTAGGCCAAGTATTATGTGGCCAACCAGGACTATGAACTGGTCCACAAGCCCTGCAAGCATATCTAGTCCCAGTATGTTAGCGGCTTCGAGCGCTGCAAAGAATACTACTGCTATCTTTACAAAATTCCCTGCCATTGCGGAGATTGTAGTCTTGGCGCCTTCAGGTGTTATAAGGCCCATGTCTGCAAGCAGCTTTTCTATACCCATCTTTCCTAAAACTCTTGAGACAAGGTCTCCAAGAAGGCGGCCTATGAAATAGGCCACATATATTATTACAAAGGCTGAGAACAGGTTCGGAATAAATCCAAGGACTCTGTCCAGCATATTTGTGGCCGGCCTGGTTACAGCCGAAAGGCCTATCATGTCGAGCCCTGCAACGAGCACAGGTATTAGTATAAGCACATATACTATGTTGGCTATTATTTCTGAAAGCCTGTTCTTTTCCTCGGCTTCCTCCTTGCCTATCCTGTCTATTCCTACAGATCTTAGGATCTGGGCTGAGGCTTCTCTTATCTTGCCGGCTATGAACCAGCCTATTGCTATTATCAAGCCTGCTCCTATAAGGTTAGGCAGCACAGAAAGAATCTTGTTGAGCATGTTCTGAACCGGCTGGAGTATTCCGCCAAGTGACAGTGCGCTCAAGATTCCAGGAAGGAATATGAGGAATACAAACCAGTAGGCAATTTCAGCTATAGCCTGTGACAGCGGAGCTCTTCCCTCCTCGACTGCCATTCTTTCATCAAATTTGACTAACGCTAGTCCCTTGAGCACAAAAAACTTGACTATCCTCGCCAGGAGCCACGCCACAGCCAGCAGCATTACAGCTCCTATTATCTGAGGTATGAAGCTGGATATGTTGCCCAGGAACTTGTTGAGCGGCTCTGTCAATATTGTGAAGCCCAGAGCCTCGAATACGGCTGTTATTACGAATATCATAAGAATATAGTAGATGGTCTTTACTACAATCTTGCCGAATTTTACTTCTCTCTCGGTTTCCCCGAAAAACTTGTTGATCCATTCGTTTATTTTCGGGTTCTTTTCAATTAGCTTGCCAATGCCTGATGCTATATACTTTGCAAGCAAAAGACCTATGACAAGTATCGCTATTGCCCCTATTATTTTCGTAAAATAGAGTGACATGAACTGGCTGATAGCAAACGAATCCATACAGATTCCCCCTTTTCTTTTAGATTATTCCCCTTGTAGTGTATTATCCACGCCTGATTTCACTAGAAAAACGTGGTATTAATTAAAAATATACCCATATACATTTTTTTAAAAGCATTTTTAAAATAAAAAAACGCGCCAGATAAAAATTGCTCCTCCGCGCGTTCTGTTCATATTAAATTCGCTAAGCACAAGTCTTGAGGTTATTACTTGATTAGACTCCGCTGTTTAAATCTGTTTTGCTGCTTTTGCTCTCTATAAGTTCCAGCTTTTGTTTTCTGCTGAATTTCTTTATCGCCCATTCGCGTTTTTGAGCGTCTATCTTATTTTCTGTTTCCTCTAAATAGACCAGCTTAACTGGAAGTCTGGCTCTGGTATACTTTGACGCCTTGCCTTCGCTGTGCGTCCTGAATCTTCTTTCGATGTCATTCGTCCAGCCTGTATAAAGGCTTCCGTCGCTGCATAATAAAATATATACGTAGCACATAGCTATTCCTTTCATATCCCAGGGTAAACAAAAAAGCCTCCAAAAGATTAGTATCCTTTGAAAGCCTTGCTAATGGTGCGCCCACAGGGACTCGAACCCCGAACCTTCTGATTCGTAGTCAGACACTCTATCCAGTTGAGCTATGAGCGCAAAAACCTGAAAATAAAAAATGGTGCGGGTGGAGGGACTTGAACCCCCACGTACTGGACACTAGATCCTAAGTCTAGCGCGTCTGCCAATTCCGCCACACCCGCACATTAAATTGTTAATTGGAGGCGGCATCCAGATTCGAACTGGAGGTGAAGGAGTTGCAGTCCTCTGCCTTACCACTTGGCTATGCCGCCTCATCAATTGGTGACCCATCCGCGACTCGAACGCGGGACACCCTGATTAAAAGTCAGATGCTCTACCGACTGAGCTAATGGGTCGTGAAAATTTGGGGTGGATAATGGGACTCGAACCCATGGCCTCCAGAGCCACAATCTGGCGCTCTAACCACCTGAGCTATACCCACCATAATTTTGTTGGTCGAGGTGGAGGGACTCGAACCCCCGGCCCCATGGTCCCAAACCACGTGCGCTACCAAACTGCGCTACACCTCGAATTTGAATCAAGCAAGCTGAAAATAAGATGGTGGGCCTTCAGGGACTCGAACCCCGGACCTACCGGTTATGAGCCGGGCGCTCTAACCAACTGAGCTAAAGGCCCATCTTGGTAGCGGCAACAAGGATCGAACTTGTGACCTTTCGGGTATGAACCGAACGCTCTAGCCAGCTGAGCTATGCCGCCAAGATTGCTTTGCTTGATTTCTAAATGGTGCCCAGAGGCGGAATCGAACCACCGACACGGGGATTTTCAGTCCCCTGCTCTACCGACTGAGCTATCTGGGCTTGCTATGGCGGAGGGGGTGGGATTCGAACCCACGTGGGCTTGCACCCTAACGGTTTTCAAGACCGCCCCGTTATGACCGCTTCGGTACCCCTCCGTAATTGCTATGTTGAATTAAATAAAGCTGGTGACCCATCCGCGACTCGAACGCGGGACACCCTGATTAAAAGTCAGATGCTCTACCGACTGAGCTAATGGGTCCTGTTAGTTGGCTGGGGATGCTGGACTCGAACCAGCGCATGCAGGAGTCAAAGTCCTGTGCCTTACCGACTTGGCGAATCCCCAACACCTAAAGTGGCGCGCCTGCAGGGATTCGAACCCCGGACACACGGCTTAGAAGGCCGTTGCTCTATCCTACTGAGCTACAAGCGCATCTTGAAATGGAGCGGGTGAAGGGGATCGAACCCTCGCAACCGGCTTGGAAGGCCGGGGCTCTACCACTGAGCTACACCCGCATTAAATTGGTGGAGGAAGCTGGATTCGAACCAGCGAAGTCGGTGACAACAGATTTACAGTCTGCCCCCTTTGGCCGCTCGGGAATTCCTCCGTATGGAGCTGGTGATGGGACTTGAACCCGCAACCTACTGATTACAAGTCAGTTGCTCTGCCAATTGAGCTACACCAGCATATTAAAATGGCGATCCGGAAGGGGCTCGAACCCTCGACCTCCAGCGTGACAGGCTGGCATTCTAACCAACTGAACTACCGGACCGATTTGGTGGGAGCAACAGGGCTCGAACCTGTGACCCCCTGCTTGTAAGGCAGATGCTCTCCCAGCTGAGCTATGCTCCCACTAAATGCAAAGCTAATGGTGACCCTACCGGGGTTCGAACCCGGGTTACCGCCGTGAAAGGGCGGTGTCTTAACCGCTTGACCATAGGGCCTTGATTTTTTTGGTTGCGGGGGTAGGACTTGAACCTACGACCTTCGGGTTATGAGCCCGACGAGCTGCCAACTGCTCCACCCCGCGTCATTATTGGCTGCCTCTGAAAATATTTAGTGGCTCCGGAGGTGGGATTCGAACCCACAACCTCTCGGTTAACAGCCGATTGCTCCGCCATTGAGCTACTCCGGAATAAACTGGCTGCGACCTACTCTCCCGGGACCCTTCGATCCAAGTACCATCG
>Ga0302252_1001871_pt1 | contig 11053 bp, 13 predicted proteins | sample AAG_RA_Leu_MG_FD_193511 | JGI IMG/M metagenome (GOLD analysis project Ga0302252, IMG submission 193511) | Enriched activated sludge microbial communities from anaerobic digester in WTTP, New Holstein, Wisconsin, United States - AAG_RA_Leu | ecosystem: Engineered > Bioreactor > Anaerobic >...
GCATTTGGCAACTTCACTATTCTCATCCAATCAAAGAAGAATCCATTTGGTCAATCAGGCGTTTTACTGGATTTACAATTTGATGCTATCCGTCCAGGTAATGGAAACGTATCATTTTTAACAATAGAGCTGAGAAATAAGGATGGAGAGGAAATTCACTTTAAAGAAAAGAAAGATCTTTCCTTCACGATATTGCCAAAAGATAAAACACCGCCTAAACTCATCATTTCCCCTTTGCCAAAAGAAGTCACGGAATCCCAACTCATTATAGAAGGAGCAACTGAACCGGATGCACAGGTTTTGGTGAACCAGCTACTCGTTGAAATAAAACCAGACGGAACTTTCTCTTACACGATAACCTTACAAGAAGGATTGAATACCATCCTCATCTCTTCGACGGATAAAGCCGGTAATACTTCGGAACTGACTTTCCAGGTATCACTGATAAAAGAGATCGTCATTCAGCTGTGTATTGGCAAGCGCATCTTGATCATCAACGGAAAAACCATCCCGATCGATTCAGAACCTTTCATCGACCAAAGATCCGGCAGAACAATGGTCCCGGTGAGAGTGATTGCGGAAAGTTTCGGCGCAACAATTCATTATGAATCCGTAGAAAGGCGAATAGAAATTCAATACAATAACCTATCTCTTATCTTCTGGATTGGCAATCCCAAGGCGGTTGTCAATGGGAAAGAAGTCGATATTGACCCGGAGAAACCGGTTTCTCCAGTCATAGTGAAGAATAGGTCGTACTTACCTTTACGCTTTATTGGAGAAGCTTTTGGCTTTCATGTGGATTGGGATCCTGCCACCCAATGGATCACTCTAACCAATTACCACGAGGACGGTCAGTTATTGATTCAATCTTTTCCGTAACTTCATCAAGATCGGACACCAGTTCCAGTCCTCGTTATCCGACTTATTCAGCCTTGTGATTTAACTAGTGTAATCGCATCTTCTATGGTTATTTTATTCTCAATCAACATCTGACATCTGGTGATAGTCTCATCAGATAATTCATATCCTTTAAGTCGAAAAGTGGCTTTCATTCTTTCCAGTTAATCCTGACTATCAAAATAGACATCATTTTTTTCGGTTTATCATTATTTTCATAGTAATATTATATCATAAACGTTGTATTAATCAATAATTTCCTAATATTGTTGAATCCATTTTTCAGATCTACCTTGCTGTTGCCAATAGTCTCTTGCTCTATCTAAAGATTTAGAAGGATCAGTCATGTCTTGAAGTCTTTCATATCCGACTCTTGCTAACCAAAGTTTGATTGGTTCAGCTTTGGGACTGGGGACTGATTGAATTAATCGAAGAAGTGTTTCGGGGTTGGCTACATCGGTTAAGTATTTTTTCCCATCAGCAGCTACCATTTTCAGTTGGTGACAAATTGTCACCAACTCAGTTCCTTCTGAAACGAGCCGTTCTTTGAGTTTATTCCAGTACTTTCTGGCAGTTTGATGCTCTGGTTGCTGGAGTAAAACTCGGATAATATCCACAATCGAAAAATACCAGATTCCACTCTTCTCATCATACTCTCGGCGAATTTGATAATCTTCAAAAATGGCTAACTCTTTTTTTTTCATTTTTGCTTTCCTTGGATTACCAGCCAGGTAACGAGTTCGAAGTTGTCCATGCTCTTGATGAAGGTGGGCTCTCTAAAGAGAAACCGAAGGCGATCAATCGAATCCAGCTTTTCTTTCAATTGCTGATAGGCATAGATAGTGAAGAATGCTGAAATATACATTAAAGAATAGTCAGACTCTTACATTCTTTGAAGGACTTTTGCTTGTATTCGCGCTGTAGAATCGAATACATCATAATATTTCTGATTTTTCCTTTCGCAAGCAAGGACTCTCTCAATAAACCTTCTTTACTCATGCCTGCTTTTTCCATCACTCTCGATGAAGCTTTGTTTTCTTCAAAACACCGTGCTTCTATTCTATTCAAATCCATATACTCAAAACCAAAAGAGATCAATCCTTGTAAAGCTTCGGTGGCGTATCCCTGATTCCAGTATTCTTTGGCAAAACAATAGCCTACTTCAGCTTTACGATGTTCCGGACTCCACCAAACAAAATCTGCTGTTCCGATGAGTAGGGAGTTCGAGTTCAAAGCAACACCCCAGCAAGCGATTTCATGATTCGCATATTTTTGCAGGTTCATTTGAATAAAATTAATCGTATCATCTATGGATCGATGCGTTGGAAAAAGTACATACTGGGTAACTTCCGGATCAGAAGCGTAATGAAAAATAGCTTCTTTGTCATCCAGTGTCAATTGACGAAAGCATAATCTTTGGGTTCGCATTCCTTGCCAATTCTGATATATGCTTTGGGTATCCATGTTAAAATTGTATTAGAACTAAGCTTGTGAATCAATCCCACGTCCCAATCGATTGTTCATCAAAATCAGACAAACCCTAATAAATACCGGAGATGATATTCAGCTTGCAGCAAAACGGATTGATCTAGATGCCCTATTCTTTTAAATAACCTTTGAACAGAAACAGAGCGTATATCCTCCGTTTTGATATAACTCACCGAGGGTAGAAAATTTGCTTGAATCTGAATATGCGTGTTTAAACCTTTTCTCTTGCTAGTAATAGGCAGTACAATAATCAGCCCAGATAAGCCATTGTTAAACAAATCGTCAGAAATGATAAGAGCAGGACGTATACCAGATTGCTTATGCCCCATACCAGGATTCAAGTTGATTAGCCAGACATCGCCGCGAAAAATTTTCTGGCTATTCATCTATACCGTCTGAAAGAGATACTTCCCAGGTAGTTCTTCCATTCTGTTCTTCATTCCAGTCTTCTTGGTCGTCTCTGAGCAAGGAATAAGATTGGTTAAGCTCTTGAAAATACTGTATTTTTTTGTAGTGTTGGATAGCAAGGTCAATGATTTGATGAATCTTCTTTTTTTCTTTGTTCGCCAATGTTTTGATATCGTTATATGTCTGGCGATTAATCCGAACTGTTGTCGTATCCATGATCTATTCACCTTTTCAAATTAGTCTACATTTTAGTATACGGTTTTTATCACAAAAACAAAACATCTTTTCCGTACACTTGGGAAACCTCTTCAGCAAGGAAAACTTAATTCTGGTGTTTGATATTAATCTCTGGAATGTTATTTGATGAATTTTCGGTATAGGTTGCCAACTTCGGAAGCCAAAGCACATCTTAAGCACATCTTAGGGAAGTTCTTCAGGTTGAAGAAATCAATCTATTTTTTCACCTCTAAGATCAGAGTTCGGGATCCGGAACAGCAACCATGCAGGTCCATTCTTTCCAAAGCGATGTCGTGGGCTTTTGATTTATCCTGATACACATAAAATATCTGCCCTCTAGAGAATTGTAGCCTCTCGTTGACGGTCGCTTCGTCTAATCTGATAGAGGAAAGAGGGAAATCACTACTTTTTCCATTTTGATACTCCAGGTGAAGAATACCCTCTGAGACAGAAAAATCTTGTAACATTTCCACATGATAAGGATACTCTTCGCAATTATAATCGATATCACTCATTTTCAGCACTCCTATAAGTTATTTCGATGTTATCACCAAATCAGCTTTTTATAATGCTAACCAAGTTATCGCTCACTACCAATTATAGGGATCAAACTCTATTTCCTCCTGCATACTTTTTACCACAGGATTGCTTTCAGGAGCGATCGGAAAGATCGTCAAGTTGAATTGATAGGTTAATCCCTCTTTATTTCCATCATAACGGGCAAGATAGTGGACAGGAACGTTTAAGTCCTGGGTATTTGCATTCTGAAATACTTTATCCAGTGCAGTGCTGTCATCAAAAATCAGGATAGAAATATGCTCTGAACGTTTATCGTGCACGACTAATTTCTTCACCAGATTCTTTATCTGAACTACATGATTCTTTAATGACAAATCCACCGGGGGTATCAACACATATAGTGTTTCATTGTAATCCCCTCTCTCCTCTTTGGTTGTTTGAATTATCTCAAATTTTGGGATCAACTCTATCTCCGGAAAGGTGGGAGGTGGTTCTTTTGTATCATCAGAAGGAGGTAGAGAATTCTCTGTTATAGGAGGGTTTTCTGGATTTTGCAATACAGGAGTAGTTTTTTTACATGACACACCTAACACACTGAATAAAAGAAATAGTATTAGCCACATCTGTATTTTATTCATCCTCATCTATTCACCTCCTGTGCATTTCGTTACCCTATTTTAAAAAAACAGTATTTACTATCCATTGTATCCCGAAATGGCAAACCATCCATACAAAAAAACCTCTTTCCCCCCTTATCATTTTTTATTTTTATTATTTTTAGTACAGGGGACAGTCCCCTGTACTAAAAATAAAGAGAGGGGTTATTTGTTAATGATGCAAAAGAAGTACAATACTATACACGGAGAAGAGTGCAAAACATGAGGGAAAAAATGAACGATAGTCACAAGAAAGCGAAGATAAAGATAGTCAGTAAAGGACCTTACAAAGTAACCGGCAACATCCCCCTGTACAAAAAAACCATTACCAGAAAAGGTAATACTTACGAGCTAACAGAAAATCGTGCTATTCCTCATGATGAAGAGTATTGTTTATGCCGGTGTGGAGTATCAAAAAAAGTCCCTTTCTGTGATGGCTCTCACATGAAAGCTAAATTCACCGGTTCAGAAACAGCCTCCCGGGAATCATATCGACAACGGGCAACACAAGTGAAAGGCAAAACGGTTGATCTTTTGGACGACCACCGCTGTGCATATGCCAGATTTTGCCATCAGGAGCATGGAACTGTGTGGGACTTGGTTGAAAAAGCAGACCAACCTGAATTAATTCAGGAAGCGATTCAGGGCTCCAATGAATGTCCAACGGGCAGATTAACGATAGTACAGAAAAATGGAGAGTGGATAGAACCAGACTTTAAACCTTCGATTGAAATTGTGCAAGATCCCGAAATGAGAGTGAGTGCAGGCATTTTTGTCAAAGGAGCCATCTCTCTAGAAGGAGCAGACGGTCAGCTCTATGAAACCACTTCCAGAACAGCATTATGTCGTTGCGGAAAGTCTAAGAATACTCCCTTTTGCGATGCAAATCATGTTCGTATCAAATTCACTGATCGTATAAAATTATGAGTCAACCTTATCAATCCAATCATTTATGCTTCGGTTGCATCCCAATTTGATAACCATTGTTGATTTGGTAAAGATAGGTTTGAATTCCGCGTTTTTTTTGAGAAAACTTGTTTACTTTTTTTATATATAAAAACATATTGGATTGAACTTGAATGAGCGAAAAAAATATTCTACTAGATTACCTCCTCTCCTCTGAGGAATCCCTCCTATGCAAAGCTGTTCTGGGAGCAGGAATTAGTACCGGCAGTAGCCCCTTGTACCAGAGTGGAAAGTGGTCAAAAGTCAATAATGAAGCGCTTTCCCATCCTATTTTCCAGTATTGGTTGAGCCAGCTTCCTGGAAAAAAAACCTTATCTGCCTTGCACGGAAGTTTTGATTCCTGTTTTGAAAACGCTTGCGGTAAATGTCTCCAGTTTGGTTTTACGATTCAGGATAATGAATTCAAATCTGAACTTGATCCTTACCTTCAATGGTTTTTCACATTACCACCGACTTTCTCTGAAATCAGTTATTCCTATGATTTTTATCGAAACTTATTGGCTTTTCATCTCTTAAGAGCGGGGTATGAACATCAATCCATAATCGAAACTGTTCAGTTTCGCCTTCGACAGGTGTATGATTTTGTCAAACAGGATCGGTATGATATTTATATCTCCTCTGAAGACTTTCCGGCTATGCCAAAGAACTTTCAAAACAAACCGTTTGTTGATCCTGCTTTGTTTCAAAACGGCATGAGCGTGTTCCCGAATATTCATGATATGATTGCTTTTCGCTATTATAATCAGAAAATGGCTACCACCAAAGAAAAAGAATGGATTAACCGCATCGCACAATATATTGCTAACTCACGTTACCAAAGCATTCAGGAAGGATATGGGGTGATGTTTGCCCCTCCCAGATCGTATTATAGTATTGGCTGGAGTGTTCATTTTAACGGACATAATAAGCTTTTTGGATACGCTCTTTGTCATGTTTTCCCTGCTTTTCAGTCCAGTGTGATGGGCAAAGAGATGTTTCGTTTATTTGAAAGTTTCCAACTACCGGATCATACCTATGAAGCCCCTTCGGTTTATCTACAGGAAAAAACCGGATACTTAGTGAGTGGATCGCATATGGGAATGGGATTAAACCGTCGAAAAAAAAACTGGAGACAGCTTGAATCTTCTTTCTGGTTGATGCTTTCTTAATCGCATGAATTTTTAGTACAAGGGACAGTCCCTTGTACTAAAAATTCATGCGTTAAAGCATAGACAAGCTTTTCTTTTCAAAGATAATTAATAAATCTTGCTATACTGCGAAAGGAGAATAGGAAATGTGGGGTATGCCTTTGCTGACGTTTCTTTCCATTGTCTGCGGTTTGTTTACCATCCTGGTTGCGATCCTCTGGGTGCTTTTTCCTGGTAAGGATGAGGGTTCGGAGGGTAATGAATGAATTTGCCACTCGTTTATATCATTGTGTTAGCAGCTTATTTTGTTTTATTGATCATGATCGGCTTTATCACCCAAAGAAGCACAAAATCGACATCTGATTACCATATCGGAAACCGTAATATCGGTCCTTGGGTGAGTGCCTTATCGTTCGTTTCCGCCTATTACAGTTCCGTAGTTATCATTGGTGGCGGAGGTTTCGGGTACAAATTTGGTCTGACAACCCTATGGATTGCTGCAATCAATGTTCTACTTGGTTGTTTTTTAGCTTGGGTAGTCCTTGGCAAAAGAACACTAGCTTTAACAAAAAAATTGAATGCAATCACTCTGCCCGATTTTTTGGCAAAACGGTATCAACTTCCCTTTGCCAGAGTTTTCATCTCACTAGTCATTGCTCTCTTTCTGATTGTGTATAACGTCAGTATTTTAAAAGGACTCGGGGATACCTTTAATGTTCTCCTCAATATTCGTTACGAGTGGGGAGTCTTTATATCCGGTTTAATTGTTGTCATTTATGTTACTTTTGGTGGTTATTTAGCCGTGGTTTGGACAGGCTTTATACAAGGTATCATCATGTTCGTTTCCATGGGTTTGCTCCTTTGGAAAACCCTTCAGGTCACGGGGGGATTAACAGCGGGAGTAGCTGCCTTAAAAGCCGTGGACAAAGGTTTAGTGGAAACTCCCGGATTGTGGGGGTTTCCCGGTATGATTTCTTATGTATTGGTAGTCAGTTTAGGCGTTTGGGGTATGCCACAGATGCTCGCTCGTTTTTATTCTATCAAAAACAACAAAGCCATTCGAAACGGTGCCTTGATAGCCTCTGTTGGCGCTGCTATGGCTTTTGTTCCCTATTTGGTAGGTGCTTTAGCCCGAACTAAGCTCCCCTTAACTGATCCGGCACTAATGAAAAACGCAGATTTGGCAATACCAATGCTTGCAAAAGCTTATCTTCCCCCTATTGTCATCGCGTTATTCTTTATCGGCGTCATTGCAGCCGGTATGTCCACATTTTCAGCTGTACTGATTATCTCTGCGGGTGCAACTGTGAGAGACTTAATTAAAGATTCCTTCAAATCCAAGATCAATGATAAAATGGAAATACGATGGAGCATGGTTTGTAGCCTGATTGTTGGATTGATTTCTATGGCCTTAGCTTTAAAACCGCCAGGATTGGTACTTCAACTTACCGCTTTTTCCTGGGCAGTCATCGCTTCCGCTTGTCTTATTCCATTCCTTTTTGGTCTTTACTGGAATCGTACTACCAAAACCGGTGTCATTGCCTCAATGGTAGGTGGTTTTTTAGTTTCAATCGGGTGGATGATCTTACAGCAGATTCTAAAATCCAAAGGACCCTTGCAGGGAATATATCAATACCATGGATTTATTCCCGGAGTATTGGCTTCCTTTATTTTAATGGTGGTCGTGTCATGGACAACCAAGGATATAGTTAGCATCCCGACTATGGATCAAAAAAGAAATAAACTTAATGTGTAACTAAATTGTAGATTATTTGTATCTTTTGTAAGTAAACAATTGGAAGGTGTGAAAAATGAAGAGATTTTTGTTACTTTTTGTAAGCGTGATAATATTGATCGGTACATCGACTGCATTTGCTGCCGAAACAACACCACCTCCCGCTTCTTCTGCTCCGGTTACTTCTACAAAATCAGTTGACAAGATAGTGAATACTGAAATGAAAGATGTTCTCGTTTGCCCGATGATGTCTGGTAATAATGAAGGTAATGTGTATTTCGAGAAACGGGTTATGCCTTTTAACGGTCCCGCTAATTCGGAAAACGGAAAATTTTTCAAGTTCCGCTTCAATCAAAATCAGTCAAATTGCTGCCAGGGACCGGATATCTTTCGTTGGATAGGAATGGGTATCAAGTTAATTGCCTTTTTGCTATTCTGGGTGTTGTTGATTGTATTCATGGTTGTTTTGATTCGATGGTTACTGAAACCGCATCATCACCATTTCTCCTCCTGCTGCCAATCCAATTCAAACGCTTTAGACATCCTGAACGAACGGTATGCAAAAGGGGAGATTACCTCTGAACAATTCGATGAAATGAAAGCAAAATTGACCAACTAACCAACTTGGTTACAAAAAAAAGCCAAAGGTTTAGTCCTTTGGCTTTTTTTATTGATTCCGTCTGTATTTTTTGCCTATCTGTAATACTAACAACTTATCCAAAGAAAAATTTTTCACTCAGGAACTTGATTAATTCTATATCCTTCTCTTGTTGTGCTACTTTTTCAACATAGAGCGAGTCTATTAACACAGAATCCTTGAAAAAGAATTCATTATGAGCATATTTGATCAGTTGTAATACAAAAACATACAGTTCGATAAAGCTCTAGAATGAAAACAACAAGAATTGGCAAGAAAAATTCAACAATAAAGATGCTCATTAAAATATCATAGTCATTGATTTTGTGAGACCATATATAAAGATAAGCAGGTCCAAGCAGAATCAAAATCAATAACCAAATTGCTATACTCCACTGAATATAGGATTTTTTCCAGATTTTTTGATAATACAGACTAGCATTATATGGATTATGGTTGATTTTCTCATTGGCTTCAGGATGTGTTTTCTTGTACTCACCGAGTAATGCTCCCACAAAACAATTCGTAGTTGAAATAATCATTATCAATAACTGACCAATATGTCTATAAGGTGTAATATTCCAAAGTCTAGACAAGAGTAGGTGCAGAATTAAACAAACAACACCTGAAATAATCAAAGAGAGTATGCATTTATGCTTTTTCATTTGATATCCAGACCATTGTAAAACTACCAATACACTTTTTGATTGACAAAAGCACAATAGATGCTTAATTGTTTTCAATTTTCATTCTCCTTACTTTTTTATTATCCAATATGCATAAGATTAATGCAATATATAAAAGATTTATCATGATGAAAATAAACTTAGAAAATCATGTAATCTCTTAAACAGGTTTATAGTTAGTTTTCTTGACATTTTTTTACTACCCATTATGATGGCTTTTATGATTTCTGTTATACAAAAACAACGTCAAAGGAGATTTCAATGAATAAAAGATTGTATTTGCTTTTGTATTACTTCTTTGTACTCTCCTTGTCCCGCTGACTGCAATGCAAACGGTAGAAGCTGACTGTTTAGACTGATTAAGTCGTGTTTTGACCTATCACTCCCAAAAATCATTTAAAAAAGGATGTCAATAACTTCACTTTTAAAACACATAGTATCCAAATGTTAGGAGAAGTAGCATGAAAAGGAAGATTCTGACAGGTTTGGTAATTTTCAGAAATGTTTTTTCTTATCCAGTGTATAATTGGTGTTGAAAGGATACTAACGTGCAAAAAAAGGTAGCATATACTTATTCATTGGTTTTACTGCTTCTTTTCCTAAATGGCAACTGCACAAAACCTAACCAAACAACCGATTTACCACCTCCCGAGGAAATGTTACCCTATTTACCAGCATTACAGGATACGATGGAATTATCTCCCAATCCTGATAATGTTCCTGCTATTCCATTCAAAGATCCCGGTCAGTACCCTCAACGGATCATTCCGATCAAGCAAATCTACTATCCGATCGATGTGGGTATCCACGAATATACACACACGTTTGGTGATCTATTTGTTGTTTCTCAGTGCGAGGATGGATTGTATTCCTTCTCCCGCGAGACAGGGAAACAATTATTTCGGTATAAACGCCCGGAGGGGTATGGCTATCAGGATAATTACCTTTACAAGAATCTCTTTTTTATTAGTTTAGATGTTCCAAATAAAGGAAGCATTGTTACCTGTTATGACGTAAGAACCGGCAAAGAGATGTGGTCATACGGTATCAATAGTATTGACGGATTCGACATTATGTATTGTAATGACCAGGTTGTGGTATTGTTTCAGGAGAATTATACCGTGCTGGCATTACAATCAGGCAACGTCTTATGGAAACCGGATAAAGTTGTCACTTTTATAGCCGATGACGACAATCAACTCATTTTCTTTGAGGACAATAAGCTGGTAAAATATGATCCAAAGCTTAACTCAATAGTATGGCAAAGCATAAACTTACCTTCTACCCTAGTTTGTGTGAATCTAGAGAAAAATAATTATCAGTTACCGGTGGATGATAACAGGAATAACATCAATACAATGTTCTTTCGCAATAAAAAGGGATTTTCTTTAGAGGAGTATGGTTATCTGATTGATTTAAAATCGGGAAAATTACTTAAAAAAGGAATCCATACGCCTTATGCAAAGGACATCACGTTTGATCCCTCTCTCGGTCATATAGCAGAGCCAGTGTTGCATAACGACCGGTATGTGTATCAGGTTTCCAATCAGGATACAATATCTTGCTTTGACATCGAAACCATGACAGAAGTTTGGCGGTTACAGCTTCGTATCCAAAAACACCTAGGTGAATTAACACCTGAAGAGAGCTTGATGCCTGGTTGTTGGATCTTTAAAGACCAGCTGTATATCTCCTAT
>Ga0302252_1001872_pt1 | contig 11042 bp, 9 predicted proteins | sample AAG_RA_Leu_MG_FD_193511 | JGI IMG/M metagenome (GOLD analysis project Ga0302252, IMG submission 193511) | Enriched activated sludge microbial communities from anaerobic digester in WTTP, New Holstein, Wisconsin, United States - AAG_RA_Leu | ecosystem: Engineered > Bioreactor > Anaerobic >...
CCGTATTTTTTTAATACATTATTTTGCTTACAGTTAGCGATGAACTACCCGGAATTGCCCTCAGGTTTTAGATCATTTTGATATATCGATTTGATATTTTCGGCCAGTAATCTTCCTTGCTCGCCCCCGCTGTGCCACCCGAATCCCACCCGAATGCCACCGGTATCAGGTACGGGAGGAATTCGGGAGTTTATCGAGGGGTATTCCCGTGAGCAGCAAGGATGGGCGGATCGAGGCTGAGGTTTGGTTTGCTTGATGCGACTGGACGATTAGACCTTCCGGGTCAGAATGACATTGCCGCCCGGTTCTGCAGTACTACCTGTTCAGGGTTTTTACCCAGAGGTTTCTGGTATTGATTGCGGCGTTGGTCAAAGACCACAATGCCCCTACTCAGGCAATCCCCCCAGACCTCCTTGCGTATAGGCAAATAAGCGTTGTAAGCAGTTATGAAGCTTTCCAGTTTATGGGCAAAGGCCTCTCCAGGAAGATCAGAAGCCCAGAAGAGGAAGAGGTGGCAGAGGTCGAATTCGGGATATTCCCTGCGGCTATCTGAAAAATCCAAAAACCAGAAACGGTCTTGGGTGGTCAGGATGTTGCGAGGTTGATTATCAATATGGCAAAGACACCTATGCCCGTCAAAACTGGCCAGATGAAAAGCCGCCAGGCTTTCAGCCAAGCCTTTTGCATCAAAATCTGTATCTAGATAGGGCAAGCCCTCCACCCTTTGCATCTTGATCCAATGTGGAGCGCAGAAACCTAACAGGGCTGGAACCATAGGCAAGGCAAGCTGATAAACCCTAAGCTCCGCGTAGAAATCTGAGGCCGAGGAGAAGTGTTTGCTTACCTCACCGGAGCTAAATTCCAGATGATTTTTTATGGCAGCTTACTCCAGGGGAATTCGGATAACTTTGTCCTGATTAAACAGGGGCACGATAAGTGAATTATCCGGCAGGTAATAGAAAATATCTGCTGCATCCCTGATCTCTTTGAATTGAGCGATAAAGCGGTTTTGTTCCTGAGGAATCATGAAGATCATATCTTCCGACCAAGTAGTGATATAGATTCTGCCCAGATCGTCGATGGCAATGCCGTCCAGATCGGAATAGATGCTGTCCATGAAAACCCCGACGCTTCTGTCCTTCGTGCTTAGACTGAGAATCGGACTTCGCTTGCTGAATCCCACGATAAACATCTGGTCGCGCGGCATGTCGTACACAATACCGTTTGGGGCTTTCAGGAGCCGGTTGCGAATTGCCTCGGTCTGCCCATTTTCGGGATTAATCAGGAAAACGCAATCTGCAGAAGTATCGGTAATGTAAATCAGGCCGGTTTTATCCAAAGCTATATCGTTCAACATTTTTGCCTGAGGTACCGGGATTTTGTTTAGCAGTTTGGCGGTTTGGGGGTCAAAAACTTTCAGAGTGGTTTCGTCGGCTACATAAAGCTTTTGCTTCCAGATCGCCATCCCTCGCGGAGCGTTCAAGCCCTTTTTGATAAAGGTGCTGTACCTTCCTTCGGGACTCATGCTAACGATGCTGCGTCCCATGGTATTGGAGACCAGAAAACGTTTCCCGGTAGCGTCCCAAACTATGCTTTCCGGACCATCCAGAGCCCGGCCTGACGTGAGCAACAAATAGATCAGAATAGCCAGGGCCAGAATCAGTAAAAATCCTATTCCATATAGATATCGTTTCTTCATTTTTGCTCCTTGATAGTCCAACTGCAGCCCTCTGGAGTGTCCTTCAATTCGATTCCTAGTCTGGCCAAATCGTTGCGGAATTTGTCTGAAGCAGCCCAATCCTTGTTTGCCCTGGCTTCAGCCCGGTATGAAATGATCAATTCGATCAAGCTCTTGGAAAGATCAGGCATTCTGGAACCCAAACGCTCATCCAGGTCAGAAAAAAAGCCTAAAACAGATCCCAGCCTGACCATCAACTGCGCTGCGCCTAGCCTTAACTGAGAGCTGTTGCTATCCAGCTTTGCCTTGTGGCTAAGTTCAAAGAGAACCGCTATGGCCCTGGCGGTATTGAAATCATCTTCCATGGCCGTTATAAAATCTGCCTCCAGGGCTCGCAGGATTTCTGCATTTCCTGGTTCCAGGTCTGGTTTCGCATCACGATTTTCCAGAAAGTCCACCACACCGAGCGCCGCATAGAAATTACCAAGGGCTTTCCTGGATTCATCTATCAGTTCTCGGTTAAAATCTATTGGTGAACGATAGTGCTTCGACAGGAAAAAGAAGCGAATGGTTTCCGCATCATAATCCTTCAGGATGTCGCGGGCTGTGAAGAAATTCTTCAGGCTTTTGCTCATTTTTTCGCCCTCAATATTCAGGAATCCGTTATGCATCCAATAATTGGCCAATGGCTTTCCACTGAGAGCGGTGGCCTGAGCCAGTTCATTTTCGTGGTGTGGAAAGATCAGGTCGCTGCCCCCTCCATGAATGTCGAAGGTCTCACCCAGATACATCTGGCTCATTACTACGCATTCAGTGTGCCAGCCAGGCCGGCCTTCACCCCAGGGACTGGGCCAAACCGGCTCTCCCGGTTTACTATGCTTCCAGAGCGTAAAGTCGGTAGGATTGCGCTTGTAGGGGTTCTCGGCTACTCGTGCCCCCACAAGCTGTTCTTCGGTTTTCTTGCCGGAAAGGCTACCATAGGAAGGCAGAGAAGTAGTATCGAAATACACGTCTCCCCCTGCTTCATATGCGTAGCCATGCTGTACCAGCTTCTCAATGTAGGCAGTGATCTCTGGCACCACATCCGTAGCCCGGGGCTGAACATCAGGCGCTGTTATCCCCAAAGCCGCCGTATCCTCCAGGAAAGCCCGAGCGTATTTGTCGGCAACCGTTTTGTAGCTTACTTCTTCTTCTTGGGCCTGGGCTATGATTTTATCGTCGATATCGGTAATATTCTGTACATAGGTAACCTCATAGCCCCTATACTGAAAGAATCTGCGTACCACGTCAAAAAAGAGGAAGGCGCGGGCATTTCCGATGTGGAAATAATTATATACTGTCGGTCCGCAGGCATATAGCTTTAGTTTCCCTGGAGATATGGGGATAAATTCTTCCTTTTTACGGGTTTGGCTGTTATAGAGTAACACGCTTAGTCTCCTATTTATAAATAACTACTTTTTCTGTCAGTTCGCTGGTTTTCCCGCCAGGTGCCATGGCTTTTACCTTCACAAAATAGGTATTGTTTGCCAGAGCGCTGCCCTGATCGTCCCTACCATCCCAGAAAATGCTATTGAATCCCTCTTTCCCGATTGTTTTAATGCTGCGTATCTTTTTACCCCGTAAGCTGTATATGCCGATGTTCAGCTCAGCCGCTTCGGACATCATAAAGGTGATCTGTCCGTCCTTACTCATGGGATTTGGGTAGATCAACAAGCGATCCAGGCTTAGTTCTCCGCTCTTCTTCACTACGAAATGTGTGGTAGCCACTGAGGGAAGGTTAAAATTGTCAAAGGCTATCAATTGGATGGTATGAGGTCCTTCGCTCAAATTGGAAAGTGGATAAACAAGACTCCCTTTGGTAAGCGAACCTTTCTCGTAGCTGAAATAGTCGGTGATAGAAACAGGCTGCAGGGCGTTATCTAAAACCATTAGAATCCCGTGGCCTGCAGTTCCGGTAATGTTTATCCCATTCGCATCGGAAAGCGTGGCTAAGAGAGAGGTTGTGGTGCCTACTGAGTCACCAGGACGAAAATCTGGAGTTCCAAGATAAAGCTGAATCTGCGGTGCATCCAGATTTTCCACAGCCAAGGCTGCATCAGAATAGCCAACTGGATAGAAGTAGCTGCTGTAGTCCTTTTTTGTAGCTTCATCCCACAAATATGCCACCGCCAGACCGCTGTTTCCACTCCGAATATCGTCTGGTACTACAAATCCCGAGGTAAATTCGGAGCCCAGCACCTCAGCGCTGCCACGAAACAGCTGCGAACCCCGGTGGCTAACGGTAGTCTGGGGGCCTAAAGAATATCTTTTGCGGGTGTCGAAAACTCTTACGCTTGCCTCTCCGGAAAGGCCGTCCGCCATGAAGGAACCAGAGATAGACGCGGTGTCGCGGGAGTGCAGAATGCTTGTCTCGGCTTGCCCATGGACAGTCATACTGCTGTCTCTTTCAGGGGGCAATACCCTTAAAACCGGATCGCCCAACAGCACGTATACAGCATCATTGCTATCGCTTTCGGTATAGCGAATCTTGGCATTCATTATACTGTATCCCAAGGGATTACGCTTATTCAGCAGGTTATCCAACAGGTTTTTCACCATGGGGTGATTGTTATCGGGATAGCTTAGCCTGGTAGCGGAATATGAGGCAATTGCTCCCAGATCGTTCATCATCACCAATTTCTGGCCAAGGCTTTCAAAGCCCCAATAATCAAAGTGAGAAACTTTACAGGATGAAGCTATGAACAAAGGCAGTTTTCCGTGATTGTTAAATCTGCCCATATCTGTCGCTCCGTTCAAATAGTCTTCCGCGCCCAGTTTATCATATTCTCCGTGGCCGATGTAATACCAAACCAGGCGGCCTTCATTGATTGCTTTAAACATGTCGTCCCGCGCCCGGGGTTTGTTTTGAAACTCATCATACTCGTATTCCAGAGCAAAGATGCGGTCGGACAGAATGCTTGGATTTACTACATTGGCGGCTTCCTCAGTCTGCTGGGTATGGAGATACTCGTTTGTGGAGCTGCCATTGTTCAGGTCATCCCCCAGAACCACGATTGAATTTCTCCACCACCCCGGAGTCGGATTTGCAGTGTAATTCGTCCAGTTTTGCAACATGATCTCCAGTTCAGCGGTAGTTTTAACCGGATATCGACCAATGGCCAGTTCAGGATAGGAATTATTGTTCAGCATTACAAAGTAGTCGTCTGACAGGATGTAATCCCCCTGCCAAACGATCATCTTATTCTTTGGAGCTGAGCTGCCAGAATTATTTCTCCAGTCGATTGTTCCCAGCCCCAAAAGAGTTACTGAGCTGAGTCGCGGCTGGGGAAGATTTTGGAAAAAGTATTTTAACATCAGCCGGATGGCAGCAGGGTCGGGATGACCGCCATTAAACTGATTGAAAACATCCTGCAAGGCAACCACGCGGCTACGGACACCGTATGTATCAAGGTACTTCGACGCCAAGAGGTTGGCTTGGGATATGAAATCGGAGGGACTGATGATTATGTTATCGATCTGGCTATTATCTGCCAAAAGGTCAGTAGGCTCCACAATCTGCACCGAAGCCGGAGTCCAGGCTTCTGCCAGGCTAAGCATGGCATATTTGGTATTGCCAGTTCCGGACGACACAAAGCTGTTGTCGATCAGATTCAGGCGTTCCACCTGGTAGATACCGTTCATCCGGAATACCATCACTTCACCGAGGTTTCCGCTGAGTTCAAAGCGGTAGCTTGAGCTGTTTCCCTGTGGATGTGAGAATAGCTTTTGGGAATTCTCTTTGCCAAGGGGTTGTTGGTAAGACAGCCGAAACCAATCCAAAAACAGGTTATCAGTATAACTTCGCAATACTTTTATGCGTATGGTATTCAGCCCATTCACCAGATTTGTCACCGGGCGGTTGAAGGTAAAGAAGGAATTGCCGTACCAACTGAAATTGAGATTCCCCTCAGCTTCGTTGCTATAAACCGGCAACCCATTCACCTGAACGTTTATCAAATGCTGCACTGAACTTACAATGTCTTCCTGCCTTATTCTGAAACTGAGGCTTTGAGAACCTCCACTTTGCACATCGCTAAGTGTGGCAGTTAGTTCATATTCCGCAGTGCTGTTTCCAAAAAATCTTTCGGAATACCAGGTAAATCCATAGTCTTCACGGCGCTGTACTTCGCTTTCAACCTGCTTTTGTTCAGGAGTGGCGGTAAGCGAGGCTACATAGCTGCCGCCACTGGCTGCCAAGGGCATACGCAGGGGTTCAGAACTGAAATCACCGCCAAAGGTCAGCCAGAAAATCTGGTTTTGCGAATAGGGATTTATCGCCAAAGGATCGCTCTGGACATAGCTATTTTGAGCATAGTTATCCCGCGAGCTTCCATAAAAGAGGATTGCATCGCCAATATCCAGATTTCCGTCTGCCTCACCAACAACCATGATCGGCACTTCACGGAATTCTGCGCCATTCTGCTCATGAGTGTTTTGCAGAACCTTGCCGCCAGTACTGAAAAGCCTGAATTCTCGAGGGTCTATATCGGCGAGCGGCAATCCTGATAACTGAGCCGGATCGATCTTGTAGATGCCGTCCCGGTTGGTTTCGATCTTTACCCACCAGTTGCTATTGGCAAAGAGAGAATGGTTTATCTGGCTGCGAGTGTAACTTATCCAGTTTTGGGCTGGGACGGGGTTCACCACCTGCGCCAGCATCAGCTTCATGACTGGATCTATTGACTGTGCCGCCTTGTAGTTCACATTTCCAAGCACATCGATCCGAAGAATAGCCTGTTTCACGATCGTCAGCTCCCGCTGGCCGTCGTAAGCAAAGGGATTGATCCTGATGGGAACGAAGCTTAGCCCTCTGAAATTGTGTACGTTTTGCCTGAGTAAAAATTGGGTTCCGGATTCGTTGTACAGCGCATCATCAGGCTGGTAGATGTATTCGCTTACGTCTTCACCTTGCATTACTGATGGAACGGGCAGCAAGCGAGAGGGCAGAGTAATCTTTTCTGTGCTGGAGCTGAGCAGGGTGTAGCGCAGATCACCTTCCGGCGGCAGGGCAACCTTGAACTCGTCGTACGGCAAAAGGGGTGCACCTGGTTGGCGATTGTAGTCCATTTCTTCGGCAATAATCCTGGTATAATCTCCCTCAGATGCCAAATCCCAGGAGCCCAGAGAATATTCCAGAATCAGCGAAGAGCCACTGTCGCTGCTTAGCCGTATCCCTGCATAAAGCACTAGGGACATAAGCAGCCCCAATAGGGTCAGAAACAATCTTTTCATTATTGCTCCCGAGGGGTGAAGATGCGCTCCAAAGCGTAGATCAGCAGGTAGAACACTGCCATAAACACGAAGATGCCCAGCATTCCCTGAGCCATCATCCACAAGGAGTATTTTATGTTGTATAAGGTACTGGCCAATATCGGTATCATTTTATGTTTCCTTTATATATGATAAGCCCGGTTCGCTTTGATCATGAAGGCCCGGTAAATCTGTTCGCAGATTATCAGCCTGGCCATGCGGTGCGTAAAGGTAAAGCGGGACAAAGCAAGGCAGCTATCAGCACGGTCAAAAACGCTGGGTGCCACCCCAAACACGCCACCAATCAAAAACACCGGGTCTTGCTTATCTAATATACTAACCAAAAAACCGCTGAATTCAAGCGATGTTTTGTGTTGTCCGCGTTCGTCCAGCAGAATCAGATAGTCATCCTGCTTCAGGTGTTTGAAGATATTCTGGGCTTCTTTTTCTTTCACCGCCTCCGGATTTGCATTGTACTTCAGGCTTTCATCGGCAATTTCCACTACCTCCAGTTTGGTAAAGGCAGCCAGCCGCTTAAGGTATTCGTCGATACCTTCCTGCAACCATTTATCCTTGGTTTTACCTACCTGGATCAGCTTTATCTTCACTTGATATGCATTGTGGCCAAGCCCATAGCCATGCACAGCATCTTGGTTTCACCGTCGTCTGCCCGAGAAGGGATCATGATGGGAACCTTGGTGCCCATAACCACATGCGCTACTCGGTAATGGCAGTAGTAGGTTAGCATTTTGCCGTGCACATTACCGGTTTCGATATTGGGAAACACCAGGATATCAGCCTGTCCCCCAACTTCAGAAGTGATGCCCTTTATCCTGGCTGCTTCCTTGTCCACCGCGTTATCGAAGGCCATTGGCCCTTCGATTATGCAGCCGGTAATCTGGCCACGTTGATTCATCTTTGAGATCAAAGCGGCGTCAATCGTTGCAGGCATTTTAGGGTTCACGGTTTCGATGGCACAGATCATAGCCACCCTGGGCTTTGGATTGCCAAAGGCGTGCGCCACTTTTACAGCATTTTTTACCATGGCTACTTTCTCGCTAAGTTCCGGCAAAATGTTTATCCCGCCATCGGTTTGCAGCTTCAATCCTTCCGGGTGTTCATAGGCAAAAACGTCGGAAATAACGTCACTTATACGCAGGCCCTTATCTTTGTCCAGAGCGGCTCTCAGGATAACCGAACTTTCCATCTTCCCTTTCAGGATCAAATCGCCTTTGCCTTCCCGGGCAAGTTCCACTGCCCTTTGTGCTGCCTTGGTTAAATCGCTGCCCACATCATCTATGGTAAAGCTATTCTCCAGTTCAGGAGCCATTTTTTGCAATAATTCCCTTATCGCCGCAGCATCTCCTACCAGGATACTTTCGCATAGTCCTTGCTGTTTGGCCAGAATTGCGGCTTCCATTGCAGATTCGGTTTGCGCCCCGGCGATGATTGCAATGCCTTGGCAATTGGTTTTCACATGCTCCAGCATTTCATTAAAATTCTTGAACATATCGCTTTGCTCCTTGTCTGGTTGTTTATTCTCTTGATTTAGCAGGAAAACTATTTCAGGGTGTCTTAGTAATGATACTTTTCGATAAAATCATCCACGAAGGCATCTTCTTCGGGTCTTATCTCATGCAGGATTTTCTTCAAGGCTTCTTTCTGGATTTGGCGAACCCTTTCCCGGGACAAGCCCATTCTTTCCGCTATCTGAGCGAAGTTTCGAGACTCATGCGATTCGTTCAATCCAAAATAGGTCCTGATTATGTCGGCTTCACGGGCATCTAGTTTGTCGATGGCCGAATTGATCTTCTCCTGCATCCTTTCGTGATAATAAAGGCTTTGCGGATCTGATCCCTCTTTGTCAACCAGCAGGTCCTTGGCTGTATAATCCTGAAAATCGTCGGTGGAAAGAATTTCATCGAAGGAACTGGTTTCGGGAATCTGTCCCTTTAGCTGGTCTATGGATTTTCCGGTAAGGTGCATCCTTTCGCTAAGTTCGTCCGTGGAAGCCAGTTCTCCGGTTTCGGCGAAAATTCTATCCTGAGTTGCCTTCACTCGGTGTGCAGCGCTGGATTTGCCCATTGGAACCCTGATCAACGAGCTTTTCTCGCTTACCGCTAGCATTATCCTCTGTTTGATCCACCATATCGCATAAGAGATCAGTTTAATGTCTTTTTCGGGATCAAATTTCTCGATGGCCTTTATCAAACCAATATTCCCTTCACTGATCAGCTCCGATAGCGACAATCCCCGGTTTTGGTAGCGTGAAGCTATTTTTACCACGAATTTCAGGTTGGACTGAATCAGACGGTTCATTGCCTCAGCATCGCCATTTCGGGCTTTTATGCCAAGTTCATGCTCTTCTTCCCGGCTAAGGGTTTTATATTTTGATATTTCGTTTAGATAGTTCTGCAAGGCTTTGTCCGCAAAAACGCTTTCTCTGCGATTCATTTTACCTGCCTTTAAAAAGACAACACCTTACGGGGATTAATCGCCTTGCCTTTCAGGCGGTATTCAAAATGCAGATGCGATCCCTGGGCGTTTCCTGTGGAACCAACTGTAGCAATCTGTTGCCCCTTAGTCACCTTGTCGTTCACGCTTACCAGGTTTTTTTCATTGTGAGCATAAACAGTCATTACGAAATCGGGATGTTCGATCACCACTACATTGCCATAAGCACCCTGAACTCCAGAATATACTACCGTCCCGTCCAAAACTGCATATATGGGAGTACCGCTCTTGGCCCCGATATCAATTCCCTTGTGCGGCCTGCCATTGCGCAAGCCATACTCGGAAATCACCTTACCTTCCACCGGCATATAAAGGTCGCTGCGAATGCGATCCCTTTTCTGCACTTCTTCGTCGGTGAGGCGTTCGGTAACAGCGCTGGAACTTGAGGTTCGCGGTTTGCCGGCAAGGTAGAGTTTTTGTCCGGTCTTGATTTCGTTTGAGCTCAGGTTGTTCAGCTTTTTCAGTTCATCAACCGTCATGCCGTTCTCACTTGCAATTTTAAACAAGGTGTCTTTGCGTTGAACTATATACACTCTTTCGATAACCACTGTGTCGGGGCTGGCAGAAGCAGCCGACGGCAAAGGGGCGGGTGTTTGCAAGCTTGGAGTGGGAGGCGTGGAACCGCTGAAACCTGCAGGATTCTTTATAACAATCCGATCGCCGGGATGGATCGGAACCGAACTATCTGCAAAACCATTCCAGGCAAGCAATTCGGCCAGCGTAATCCCATTGTTCACAGCCACTCTGTAGAGGTTATCCTTGGGCTTGATTACATAATAATACTCGTCGCTCAATTCGGGGGAAGGAGGAGAAACATCGCCCGTCTCATCAGTAGGCGTCTGAGGAATAGGCTGGGGAGGTTCGGTCGCCACTGGTTCCGCAGGCAAGGGTTTCGGCTTGGGTTTTGGCTTTGGAGCTTCAGCTTTTACTACTAACCTCTGGCCAATGGACAGATTGCTGGACGAAAGGTTGTTCAGCTTCATCAGTTCATTCACCGTGGTACCGTATTGTTTGCTGAGGCTATACAGCGTGTCACCCTTGCGAACTTTATGAATCTGGGGTGCAGCCATCAGCAATGCAGGAATAATAAACATTATCTGCATCAGCAGTAGCCATAGTTTTTTATCTAATCTCAAAATCATCATACTTCTTTGCGCTATCAAGTTCTATCTTATCAACGTGCTCAACCCGCGCCAGGCGATTGCCGTTTTCTACGGCAAGCTCGAATGACTCCAGAAGGCGTGGCTCCCCTTGGGCCAGGATATAAACCGAGCCATCTGCACGGTTTTGGACATAGCCACAAAGGCCATTCTGCAAAGCAATCCGTTGAACGTACCAACGGAAACCAACTCCTTGCACCCGGCCCCGGGCGATTAATTCCCAAGTCTTCATTTATCACACCTTTAGAGCGTTTGTTCTTGATAATCGGAATAGGGATATTTGTCAAGGATTCGTTTTCTTCATCTCCTATGCAGAGCCAGCAGCTGTCCATAAGTTTCCACCCTGGAGCAGGTTTTTTTCCCCAGCAAGAAATCAGAGAACTGGAAGTCAGGGATCTTGC
>Ga0302252_1001875_pt1 | contig 11028 bp, 11 predicted proteins | sample AAG_RA_Leu_MG_FD_193511 | JGI IMG/M metagenome (GOLD analysis project Ga0302252, IMG submission 193511) | Enriched activated sludge microbial communities from anaerobic digester in WTTP, New Holstein, Wisconsin, United States - AAG_RA_Leu | ecosystem: Engineered > Bioreactor > Anaerobic >...
TATTACGAACCTGCTAAATTCTGGTTTCATGTCCCTCCTCGAATTTTTGCCCGGAATACGGATATTCGGGTTGACACCCCTCCCGCCGGCAGTATTCCTGAAAGCGAACAGTTTTATGCCAGCCGGGCGGTGGAAGTCGCAATGACCGATCGGGAAGGACAAGCGGTAACTGGTTTACCCAAACCAATCCGGCTCGCTTTTGGCTTCGATGCCATCGATCATAAACGAGCCAGCCGGCTGCGAACCGAGCAATCGGTCGGACATTTCCGGGTCGGCTATTGGGATGAGCAGGATCAAGATTGGATCGCGCTCCCCTCAATCGTGTTCTGGAATGGAGAAGAAGGTTTGGTGGAAAGCGAATCGGATCGGGGAGCAGGAAAATATGGATTGATCTGGGCCTACGGTGACAGCAGCCCGCTGAGTCCGATCAAGGGTGACGAAATCCGGATCTTTGTCGATTTTAACCCGGTTCGCTCCATTGATCCGCCCTATATTGTTGACAGCCGAATCATGGTTCCGCTTCGGGTTATCGCCGAAAACCTGGGCACTCGGGTGGAATGGGATTCCAGTGAACAACGAATTGACATTGTCCGTAATTTAGAAAAAATTCAGCTTTGGGTGGGCAAGACCGAAGCCGTTAATCTCCAGGGTCAGACCATCAAGTTGGACGTCGCTCCCGAAATCAACAACAATCGAACCTTTGTTCCGCTCCGCTTCATCGCCGAAGCCTTCGGAGCCAAAGTCGATTGGGTAGCGCTGACTCGGAGCGCCCTGATCTTCAGTCCTTAAGCGACATGACCAAATCAGTTCGGCCCAGTTTGCGGGCCATCATCGACAATTGGCGTCAGAGTAAGGAGCCGCCGGTACGGCGGCTCCTTATCGCTTTGCGCAACAACATCACCAAATTACTCACTGCCAGCAACTGCTGCGGTCATTGCGGAGAAGCCGGTTGCTGAATCAGCTGCGAGGAAGAGTCCCGGGCGGACTCCTCGGACCGGCTATGAAGATCGATGATTTTCGACGGCAGATCTGGAGCTTTTACCATGAGCAGGGTCGCCGCCTGGCCTGGCGGGAGACCCGCGACCCCTATGCCATTGTGGTTTCGGAAATTATGCTGCAGCAAACCCAGGTCGAGCGGGTCGCGCAAAAATATCCTCTCTTCCTCCAGCGATTTCCTGATTTCACCGCTCTGGCCGCTGCTTCGGTGGCGGAAGTTTTGGCTGCCTGGCAGGGCCTGGGTTATAATCGTCGGGCGCTCTATCTGCTGCGCCTGGCCCAGCAAGTCCAGTCCCAGCACGGCGGCATCCTGCCCGCCGATCTAGCCCGGTTAAAGGCGTTGCCGGGGATCGGTGCCGCAACCGCCGCTTCCATTCTCGCCTTTGCCTTCAATCAACCAGTGATTTTTATCGAAACCAATATCCGCCGGGTTTTCCTCCATTCCTTTTTTCCAGGAGAACAGAGGGTGCACGATACCCAGTTGCTGCCTTTGATTGAGGCCGCTCTGGATCGAGAAAATCCTCGAGAATGGTATTATGCCTTGATGGATTTCGGCAGCGCTTTGAAAAAAAAGACCGCCAATCCCAACCGGCGCAGCGCCCACTATCAGCGGCAGTCCAAATTTGCGGGCTCGGTTCGGGAAATGCGGGGAAACATTGTGCGGTATTTGCTTGATCATCGTTCTTGCGACGAATTAACACTGCAGCAGCTTTGGCCGGATGCCGAACTGCGAATTCGAACCGCTCTGGAGCAGCTGACGGCAGAGGGTTTTCTGATTTGCGATCGGTCGGGCCGCTACGCTCTCTCCGAGACTAAACCGGACCAAGTTGATTTAGCGGAGAACCAGATTGAACAATGAGCTTCACAGCCGCGATCAGGATGACGCCGGCGGCATTGCTCAAACCTTGCTTATCTCTCCAGCAAATCCGTCAGCAGTCGTTTGATTTCCGGTAAATTGATCCCTCCGGCGAATTTCGGTTCGCCATTGATCACAATCACCGGGATTGGATACCCGCGTTCGAGTGCCGCTGCCACCTGGGGATAGTCGGCCAGCTCGACTTCATCAGTATCAACGTACGTGACTTCCACCCGCTGGCCAAAATCAGCTTTAAGGTCATCCGCCAACTGGGCGACCACATATTCCATCGGGAAAATCGGGCTGGCGCAGCAGGAGCGACAGTCACGTTCATTGCCAAAAACTTGTACCAACACGCTTGCTGCAGACATGACAGCCTCCTCTCGATTCGCCGATCAGCGAGAAGCTTCGGTCAACATTCGTTTCAGCTCGTCCGGTTTGGGAACCCGGCCGGCCACCTTTACTGTCCCGTCAATGACCAGAGCCGGCGCCGTCAAGACTTTATACGCCATCATCTGCTGGATGTCACTAACTTTTTCCACCGTTGCCTCCAGATTCAGTTCCGATGCCGCCTTGCGGACATCTTCATACAGCGCGTTGCACTTGCTGCATCCCATACCCAGGATCTTGACTTCCATTTCCGTCCTCCTCACTTAATCCGCGGATGAAAACTTACGGTCCTCGTTCGCCAAGCAACGCCTGACCCGGGGATTGCCCTCCAAATCTGTCAGCCGTTCTTGCTCAGCCGCCATTTCCGGAATATCCGGCAATTGGGCGTTCATAAATCCGGTGAAGGCGGTGAGCATGTTCTCCGCAAATTCCGGGGCCAAGCGATAAAACGAACGCTGTCCTTCCCGCCGCTCATGGGCCACTCCCGCCGTGCGCAATACCTTGAGATGCTGGGATACCCGAGGCTGACTCATTTCCATCAGCGCCACCAATTCACAGACACAAAACTCGCGAATTGACAAGAGTTTGACGATTTTGAGCCGGGTTGGCTCTCCCAGCGCTTTAAACTGCTGCTCGATACTTCGCAGCATCAGATCCGCCTCCATTATCGCTTATTTATATTATTTATGCTTTATATTATAGCCGCTATCACAGCCAGTGCAAATAGATTTGCTTCCCTGTTCGATAAAAAAGCGGACCCGCTCGGGTCCGCTTGGTTCTGGCTGGTTATTCCGCTTCCGCGGTCTATTCCGGTTTGTCGGCCGGCAATTCTTCGCCCAAAGCCAACCGGCAGAGATCGCTGATCATATAATTCTTCATACCCGCTTCCTTCGCTAGCGGCTGCAGCGTCTTGAAGCACATGGCGCAGAGGTAGACCATCGCTTCCGCCCCATTTTGTTTGGCATCAGCGATGTTCTTATCCCGGAAGGGAGCAAAATTCTTGCCCCGCGGGAAAAGTTTTTTATTGGGCCCGGCAATTTCCACCCCGCAACAGAGTGCGTCGATGCCATCGTATTGCCGTTTAACCCGCTCGACACCGATCATCTCGAAGATTTCATCCAGTACCTTCTCGACTTCCGGCGGGGTGTGCCGGGAAGCGCAAGGGCGCTGATAGGCGACTTTCATATTTAGTGGCTTGATCTCATCCTTGTGCTCCTTGAGATAGTCAAGCAGGTATTCAAAAATGTGGAGCACTTTGAAGGGGACTTCAACCCCGTATTCCCGAGCCATATCATTGATCAACGCATAACAGTCTTCGTGCACAAAGGCGATTTCCTTGGCCCCGGACTTGGCCAGGTTATCAACCAAGCTCTGCAGGCGATCTCGCATGATCGACTCATTGCCCATGTGGGCAAACAAAACGTTGCAGAAATACGGCAGTCCCTTGAGCACGGTCGCATCATCGAACAATCGGCCCTGCAGCGCCCAAGGCATGTTACCGGTCATCACACAGAAGGAGATAACCCGTTTCTTCAGCTCCACCGGCTTCGGTTCGCCCTTAGAAATAAAGCGCCCTTCCATTTCGTCCCGCAGGGCGGGCTCGGTAAAGTTACCGTCCTCATCCATCCGCTTCAGAATCAGATCAAACGGTCGAGCATTAGTGGGGCAGTATTCGTTGCAGGCCATACAGGTCACACAATCGTACAGCCAGTCCACTTTTTCCCCCGCCGCCAGTTTGGCGATCTCTTTTCCCCCGCTCTCCTGGTCAAATGGCAGGTAATAGCATCTCCCGAGACAAATCCCACAGTAATCGCAATTCTCCGGATGAAACACTCGAACTCCTCCCTTCATTCCCTGACCAACGTTAGTGCTTTTTGGGCAAATCCAGGGCTTCCACCAGAGGATCCAGCAACTCCTGGGCAACCTCCTCCATTTTTCCCTGATCCGCCAGTTCACTTAATCCGGTCGAGAACGGCAAGGCAGCCACCAGCGGAATTTTTTGATCCGCAGCCACCTGTCGGCCCCGGCTGATTCCGAACACCGGTATTTGTTCCTGACAATTCGGACAAGCGACGTAACTAAGATTTTCGACCAGACCAATAATCGGCACCTTGAGCGCTTGGGCCATTTTCACAGTTTTCTGGACAATCATCTGCACCAACTGCTGCGGAGTCGAGACCATCAGCACCCCGTTTACGGGTAGCGTCTGCAGCACCGTCAGCGGCACGTCGCCGGTCCCGGGCGGCAAGTCGACCAGCAAATAATCCAGTGAACCCCACGCCACTTCTTCCCAAAACTGCTTTACGATTCCGGCCACCATCGGGCCCCGCCAGATCACCGGATCGCTTTCTTGCTGCAGCAAGAGGTTCATAGACACCAGTTTGATGCCAAGACGGGTCTGGGCTGGAATCAGGCCCAACGGGCTGACATCAAGACGTTTCAGGCCCACTCCCAGCATGCGTGGGATACTGGAACCAGTGATATCCGCATCCAAAATCCCGACCTGATACCCTCGACGAGCCAATCCCACAGCCAGCATCGCGGTCACGGTCGATTTGCCCACGCCTCCTTTGCCGCTCATGATCGCAATGATCTGCTTGATCTGATTAATGTTCTTGGGTTTGGGCAGCTCCTGCCCGCAGGTCGCACTACCGGGACAGGTGCCACGGTTGCCGCTGCCACAGCTGCTGCAATTGTTTTCACTCAATGAACTTCACCTGCTCCACTCTTTTCTTCATCTTCTTGATTTTCCCTATAAATTATCCTCGATTACATTGAGATAGAGCAAGCCTTTCCCGAAATTCTTCTAAAAAATAGTTGAAACGCCGGATCGCATCCGGCGTTTCCCACGAAAGATCAAGCTCCTCTGGCCGTTTCCGGCCAAGGATTTATTGCGCATTTTGCCCATTCAGAACGGGGCATTGCCCCCGGCCCATTCCCCCGCGCAGGCCGCCGAATCGGCTGCAGCCGTTTTCCTGCTGATTCTTCAGCCGCTGCTCGACTCGCTCCAGCATCCGGTCGGCCTGAGCCTGATTGATCAAACCAAGTTCCACCCGTTTCTGGATCATCTGCTTGTGCACGCTCGCCATTTGTTCCCAAAGCGGTTGCAATTGCTGTTTCTGCTCTTCAGTCAACTGCTGACAGGCGCCGGCGGCAGCCGCCTGGCCATTCTTCTGGCAGTATTGGCCGCAGTTGCTGCCGAAATTTCCTTTCCCCGCCACTCCATCGGCAATGGCATAGGGCACGATGCTTAATGCCAGCAGCAACGCCAGCACCATACCAATCATCACTTTTGTTCGTTTCTGCATATCGCCACCTCCTTTCCTTCGCTAAAAACGATCTTAAACTAACCTTACAATGAAGATTTGGCAAAAGTATGCCCAATGTGTGAACTTTTTGCGAACATCTCGGCAATCGCTTGGCCGCTGTTTTCCCGGCCAGTTTGCTCCGAGCATTGGGTCAGCGGCAAGGGTTGCCCCTGTTCCGGGGTCAAGCAGAGTTGCAAAGCCTGGCCCGGACAATGACCGACACACAGCCCGCAGCCCAGACAGCGTTCCCGATCCAACTGCGGCGGTTCATCTGGATTTTGCCGCCAGGCCGCAAAGGGACAAATCTCTACGCAGCAGCCGCAGCCGATGCAGTCTTCGCGCTGCATGATCGGCTGATACCCGGAAGTTACAAGCCGCGGAACCCCCCGTCGGTATGATTCCATGCCCAGGCAGCAGCAGCGGCAGCAATTGCAGATCGCATAAAATCGGTCGTGCATCGCATCCTTGAACCAAGCAGTATGGATATGACCACGCTCCTCTTCCGCCACCAGAATTGCCTCCGCCTCCCCAGGGGTGATCCGCCGGGCTTTGTCCGGTTGGTGGTCAAGAATAAAACTGACAAACGGTTCGCCCAATACCAAACAGACCTCGAGCGGTGTGCAGGGCTGCTCCCGCTGTTCCCGGCAGGGACAACGCAGCACAGCGATGCTGTCCAGCGGCTGAGATCTAATCAGTTCCCGTGCCCGCTGAAACGGCAGAACCTGATCCGGACAGGTGAAGGCTAGCGGCTGTTGGAGCCGAATCAGGCGTATTGCATCATTCCCAGTCAGCACTTTGCCATGGTAGCCTTCCGCCCCGGTTCTGGAATCGAGCCGTTCCGCAAACCGTTTCCAAGCGGCCGGCTTGAGATACCAGGAGGTTCTGGCGGCATAAATATAGCCTTCGATCTTTTTGCCGATGGGGATTGAAGACAAACGCCAAAAAGCGAGAGTCGACTTCCGGGGCCGGATGCCGCGTTCCAATCCAATCCAGCCGGCGGCCAGAATGCTGCCGACTCCGATCAGAATCCACCAAATAGCGTTCATGACTTTTCCCTCAACGACCGTCAGGAAAGATTTCCGTCCGGTCTGTTATAATAAATGCATGAAAAAGCAGGAAACAGCAACCAGCTATGTCGAGATCAAGAAAGTTACGTCCTGGACGGGGATGCGCCGGTTTCTTTCCGTGATCGCACTCTTCGCCGGAATTTTCTGGTCATTTTACGCATTGCGCTGGCAGCGGCTCTGGCGGTCGCCAGCCTGGATTCAGGCTCGCCGCCAGGAACTCCTGTTACTCCAAAGCCGCCGGTTTCGTTCTACCGCCATTCAACTGGGCGGATTACTAATCAAGTTGGGACAGTTTTTAAGCACCCGGGTGGACATGCTTCCCCAGATCGTCACCAAAGAATTGGCCAATCTTCAAGACGAAGTGCCGCCGGTTCCCTTTTCCCAGATCCGGCAGGTAGCGGAAGCGGAATTCGGTCAGCCTCTGTCAGCGATCTATCGGCAGTTTGAGGAAGTTCCCCTGGCCTCCGCTTCACTGGGACAAGCCCATGTGGCGGTACTACCAGACGGACGGACCGCCGCCGTCAAAATTCAACGCCCTGGTATCGGTACGGTAGTGGAAATCGACCTGCTCGCACTTCGTCAGGTTGTATCATTTCTTAAATCTTTCACCAGTTGGGAAAAATACATTGACTTCGACGCAATTTTTCGGGAATTTGCCGATACCTCGCTTGCGGAGCTGGACTACGAAAGCGAAGGACGCAACGCCGAGCGGATTGCCGTCAACAGCAGCGATCCCGATCTGATCATACCTCGGATCTATTGGGAGTATACCACGCGCCGGGTGCTGACTTTGGAGTACTTGGCCGGAATTAAAATCACCGATTACCAGCGTTTGGGCGAAGCGGGCATTGATCGCCGGCAGTTGGCCCGGCATTTGCTCGAAATCTATGTAAAACAAATCCTGGTTGACGGCTTCTTTCATGCCGATCCGCATCCTGGCAATCTCTTCGTCAGCACCGAAGGCAAGATCATTATGATCGATTTCGGCATGATGGGTTCAATTTCCCCCGCTCTCCGGGACAACCTGGTCAAGATGGCCATGGCCATGGTCAAGCGCGACTATCCGCAGGTGGTCAACTATTTAAAGAAAGTCGGCTTTCTCCGACCGGAAGCGGATAACGCCGCTTTGGTCCACGCCATCGGTCTTTTTATTGATCAACTGCTGGGTTCGGTGCAGGACATTTTCAGCGCTGATCTGTCCGCTCTGCTGGAGGATCTGGAACACCTGCTGTATGAACAGCCCTTTCAGGTGCCAGCCAATTTCACCTTCCTGGGCCGGGCGCTGGGCACTCTCTATGGGATTTGCATCGGCCTCGATCCGAAAATCGATTTCCTCGAAACAGGCAAGCCCTATGTTCTGCAATTGGCACCGGTAGCAGGGGGCGTCTGGCAAAACGTAAAAGAAAAGGGTGCCGCCGTTGCCGCCTCCCTAATCGAACTCCCCCCCCTCACCGAACGGGTGCTGCGGTCAGCGGAGCGGGGCGACCTTCGGCTGCGGATTCAATGGCAGCCAGTCAATCAATCGATTCAAGCCAATACCCAGGCGGTGCTCGCTGTCGGCTGGGCGTTGTGCTACGGCTTCACCTTATTGACGGCCGCGTATCTCTATGTTCATCAATTTGTCCGGGAATCCTACTGGGCCTTGCTGGGCAGCCTGCTCTTGCTGGTGCTCTTCATCGCTCGCAGTTCATCGCGCAGCCGTCACTTGACCAAGGTCGATCCCGCCTGGATTAGTCGGCGGGAACCGGAATAACCGGCCCCGGCGGTCAGCAGACGAAAGGAGTGTAATCCATGTTTTACCGCAAGCTATTCATTGGTCTGTTCAGTTTCATTCTGTCTGTAGGGATTGCCTGGCCTTTGGCTGCGGCTGAAACTTACCTGCTCGATGCCGGCAGCCAGCAACAAACCGTCAGCATCGCGGTTGGCGATACGCTCCGTCTGACTTTAGCAGCAAATCCGTCAACCGGCTATGCCTGGAGCTACGCCGAACCAATCGATGACGGAGTGCTAATCGAAACGCTACGGGAGCATTTACCGGTGCAACCGCAAATCGCCGGCAGCGGCGGGCAGGAACAATTTACATACACCGCGGCAGCCGCCGGCAGCAGCCCGCTCCGGCTGATCTACAGCCGGCCCTGGGAAAGCCGGCTGCCGGCCGGGAGCTTCGCGGCCACCGTCACCGTCCAGCCGCCGGCTGTCAGCTGCAGCTTTTTCGGCCGGATAGAAATTGACGGCTGTTCCGTGGCACCCGCTGGACCGGTCGTAGTGTACGAGAATCGCATTCTGCTTCAGCCGGCAGCCGCAGCGGCGCTTTTCGGCGCCCAATTCGTTCAGGACAGCAGCCCCAATCCGGTGTTGGTCAAAGGCGACACTCGCTTGTCGCTGCGGCCTTGGGGCGAAATCGCGTTTCGTCCCGATCAGCGCGGACCCGGGACGATGGCCTTGATCGACCGCCCGGAAGGCCGGCTGATTGTGCTGCGGTCGCTCGCGGAAGAGCTGGGGTATCAGGTGACCTGGGAGGAGTGCAGTTCGACTGCTCGTTTTTTTAGCTTTCGCGGTTGACAGTCCTTTTTGCGGTTGACAGTACATTTTTAAAGGAGGGATACCATGAAAAAGTATATCGTTTGCATTCTTGCGATTGTCGGTCTGCTCCTGATGCTCGCCCCGGCCTCACCGGCGGCCGTCACCCTCACAGACATCGAGGGCCACTGGGCGGAAACGGACATCAATCAACTGGCCGCGCAGGGTCTGTTGACCGGCTATCAGGACGGAACGTTCCGTCCCAATGCGGCTATGACCAAGGCGGAATACATTGCCGTACTGGTCAAGGCCCTGGATTTTCCAGTCAATGATACCAGCAGTCTCTATTTTACCGACATCAAAGGCCATTGGGCTAATCCCAGCATCAACGCCGCTGTTCAGAAGGGTCTGCTGGTCCCCAGCGAATACGCGTCCGGCTTGAAACCGGACATTCCAGTCAAACGCAGTGAAGTCGCCGCCCTCACGGTGCGAGCGCTGGGCCGGGATCCGGAAGCCGGAACCCCGAACTTCAAAGACAAAGCTGACGTTCAGCGCAGCACCTACCGGGGTTTTATTACTGCCGCCTATAACCTGGGATTGATTAAAGGCGATTCCCAGAACATGTTTCGACCATTTGAAGGATTCACCCGGGCGGAAGCCTGTGTGATTCTAAACCGATTCCTCGCCATCAGCGGCAGTCTGCCGGCAACCACCAGTCCGGCCCAGCCGCCCACCGGCAGCGCCAGCACCAAAATGACCCGGGTGATCTATAACGGTCAAGTTTACAATCCCGAATACGTCCGCCTCTATGTCAACAACATTTACGGAGAATATTATTTAAGCGACGCCGACTTTATTGACTCCTTCGCGGTCAAAGTCGGGGACTCCGATTTCGATCTGCGGACCGATATCATCACTATTGCGCTCGGCACCGACTATTTCCGGATCAATAAGGTCGACTGGGAAGAAGGCCAACCGGTCGTCAGCAGCCTGGAGGAAAGCGAAGAAGTGGTCATCCGCAAGCCGAGCAAGTCCAGTATTCGAGCCATCTATGTCGATGACGCCCAGCTCAATTTGGATAAGATCGACAACCTGTTTTTTGTTGTTAATGGAGAGAAGCTGGAGGTTTCGGAGGTTACCATCGACGCCGCCGGCAACTTCGTCAAGGGCGGCCAGACTTATGCCCCCGGGGATACGGTGCTGATCGCTGATCAGGTCAATTACGCCATTGAGCGAATTACGGTTCAGGACAACAAGTTCACGTTCTACTGCACCCGCAGTGAAATCCTCTATTGGGTGCAGATCAACGACACCCTCCGTGATGCCACTAACGTCCAGATTATTCGGGGCGGAGAGCGCTTCGATATTACCAGTGTCACGGTGATTCGGAAAAACATTATCCGGCTCCGGGGCAAAGAATACACCGTCAGTTCTGGGGACATCAAATGTCTGATTGACAATCGGCTCTATAGTGTCGAGGAGATCAACTACGATTCAGATCTCGACTGCAATGTACTGAAAGTCACCGAAGCCGAAGGCTCTTTGGAGGCAAACCAGCCGGAGATGTATTCCTTCTATTTTAATAATGCCCTATACCATTCCGGCCAGACCAACGTCGAGATCCTGGCCGACGGAAAATGGACGGCCTTAAATCGGATTTTCATCACCGATCCCACCCGATTTAATTACGGAACGGTCACACAGCCCTTGATCGGTGCGTCGCTCCGAATTCAAAGCTACAACTTCAAAATTGACAACGTGCTCTGGGAAGGCAAAAACAACACCATTAAATTTTATCTGCAGTAGCCCCTTCAGCACGAAGTTTTCACCGAAATTGATAATGGCCAGTTCCCGTCGTCCGGGAGCTGGCCATTATCATTGCGGCGCAACA
>Ga0302252_1001877_pt1 | contig 11014 bp, 4 predicted proteins | sample AAG_RA_Leu_MG_FD_193511 | JGI IMG/M metagenome (GOLD analysis project Ga0302252, IMG submission 193511) | Enriched activated sludge microbial communities from anaerobic digester in WTTP, New Holstein, Wisconsin, United States - AAG_RA_Leu | ecosystem: Engineered > Bioreactor > Anaerobic >...
GCAGATGCAAAAACACGCCTCATCGAAGGCTCCCGGGTCTGCATCCCCTGTGCGGAATCAATTGCGAAAGAGAAGGCGGACCGTACTGCATGAGTATGGAGATCTACCAATCGGGGACGCTCGATCACCTCTGTGAGAGAAAAAATGCCCTGCGGCAGGGCAGCCTTCTCTTTTTTTTTATGGCAGATGGTGACGAATCTGAGTGTGTGGAATGAGAGGGAAGGATTCACGCTTCCACCGTGACACGATAGGGAAAAACGGGGTGAAATCTTTCCAGTAACTCTTTTTTTCTCCAATTACTAATGCTACAGGGATGCCCATCCGCGAATCTGCTTTTCATGAGGTGATATAATGAAGGAGTACCACTCCGGTGAAGTGGCGTTTCCCTTTGGCATGTCTCCTGAAAAGGGAAGGTGGATACTCGTCGCACTGGGTATGATCATCAACCTCTGCCTCGGAACACTCTACTCCTGGAGTGTGTTCGTTGAGCCCCTTACAGAGTATTTTACGGGGGAGCTCGGCCAGGTGGTTACAGCGAACGAGGTATTAATGCCATTCTCGGTGTTCATCGCAGTCTTTTCAATCACGATGCTCCTGACCGGGAAATACGTCGAGACATTCCAGCCGCGAATCATTACCATCGCCGGGGGAATCCTCACAGGCCTCGGCTGGCTGCTCACGTCAACGGCGACCTCTATATTCGCACTTACGGTGATATTCGGCGTGATCGGAGGGATGGGTGTTGGGATTGCCTATGGGGCAACGATTGCAGTAGCAGCCAGGTGGTTCCCTGACCGGAGGGGACTTGCAGTGGGGATGACTGTGCTTGGCGTGGGATTCTCTGCTGTTGTCACCGCGAACCTTGCCGGCTATCTCATTGATGTATACGGTATCATGACCACGTTCCTCTTGTTTGGCGTAGGGATTCTCGTAATCACGGTTCCCATGGCACTCCCGCTTACTTTCCCCCCGGCCGGATGGAAACCCCCTGGATGGACCCCTCGGGGTGCGGGAGAGAATCGGCACGTGACGTGCGAATGCACCCGTCGCGAAATGGTGAGATCTCCTGCATTCTATGGTTTATGGATCTGCTATTGCATCGGCAGTATTGCGGGTCTGATGGCAGTCTCAATTGCAAAACCCGTGGGGACAGAACTCGTGCACATCGAAGCAGGCCTCGCAACATCTCTCGTTGCATTCTTTGCCCTCTTCAATGGCGGGGGCAGGCCGATCTTCGGGATGCTCACAGACCGGATGACCCCGAGAAACACCGCTATGCTCTCGTTCATCCTCATTGCCGCCGGAGGTCTCGTGATGTGGCTGACACCGACTGTTCCGGGGTATATCATCGCTTTTTCACTCCTCTGGGGCTGCCTTGGTGGATGGCTCGCAATTGCCCCGACCGTGACCGCCCATTATTTCGGGACATGCGACTACCCGAGGTGCTATGGGGTGGTCTTCCTTGCGTATGGGGCGGGAGCGATTGCAGGCCCGCAACTTGCAGGATTTGTGAAGACGACGACAGGGAACTACCTTGGCGTGTTTCCTGCCGTGTGTGCCCTTGCAATACTCGGCTTTTTCGTTGCATTCTTCCTGATGAAGCCTCCCAATAGAACACTATGATGCAAAGGGCTTCTGAAGTGAGATAATTCTTGATGCTGACCAAAAAATGGGATTTTCGCGCCATAATACTATTAAACGCTTCACCCTAATTGACTGTTAAGTAACATGCGGATTCCCTGATTATCCGGGGCGAATACCGGGTGACACCATGACCGATCGAACGCTGCCTTTTAAGGTGACGAAAACACAGGTGCTCAACGTTATCCCGATCCTCAAATGGCTTCCTTCTTATGAGAGATCATGGCTGAAATTCGATATCATCGCCGGACTCACGCTCGCCGCAGTCGCTATTCCCGATAATATTGCGTATGCGACCCTCGCAGGACTCCCTCCTGAATACGGCCTCTACGCAGGGATAATGGCTCCCCTTGCATACTTCTTCTTTGCCACCTCCCGTCACGTATCCATCGGACCGAGCTCATCCGAAGCGATCATGGTCGCAACGTTCCTGGCAGCCATGGTCATATCCAGCCCTGCACAATATGCTGGACTTGTTGCACTGACTGCAATTCTTGTTGGTGTGATATCACTTGGTGCATGGCTGCTCAGGCTTGGGTTTCTTGTCAACCTGATCTCAGGGCCGGTCATGAAAGGATTCCTCGTCGGCACAGGGATTGTGATTATCATCGGACAGATCCCAAAAATCTTGGGTCTCTCCGGGGCTCCTCCCTCTTTTTTTGAGAAAATCATCTTTATCCTTCAGAATCTGCCCGGCACCAACATCTATGCACTTATCCTTGGTGCCGGGGCGGTGTTCATGTTTATTGCTCTTGATCGGAAATACCCCCGCATTCCCGGTCATCTCATCGTGATGCTGCTCTCAATCTTCCTGGTTGGCCTGGCCAATCTTGCCCATTACGGAGTGGAGATTGTGGGTTCTATCCCGTCAGGGCTCCCGGAGCCCGGATTACCTCATGTGTCTCCCGGGGATTTACAACTCGTCTTCCCACTCGCGGTGGGTCTCTTTATTCTCTCGTTTGTCGAGCTCAGTTCTGTTGCCAGGACCTATGCAAAGATCCATGAGTATGAAGTCGATAACAACCAGGAGCTGCTGGCGCTTGGTGCAACAAGTATTGCAACAGGAATTGGCCAGGGCTTTCCAATCGGCCCCAGTTTCTCAAAAACCGCGATTAATGAGAGGAACGGCGCAAAGACACAACTGGCGTGTGCCATTTCTGCACTGGTGATAATTCTCGTCCTGCTGTTCCTGACCGGATTCTTCTACTACCTTGCCGAACCTGTCATCGCAGCACTCATACTCGTTGCAGTCATCAAGATGGTCGATATTCCCGGACTGGCCCGGATCGGGAAGATCAATGTACCGGAGATCTATATTGCCCTGGTCACGCTCGGGTGTGTGCTTATCTTTGGGATTCTTGCAGGGGTTCTGATTGGTGCAGGGCTCTCGCTCATCGAAGTTTTATACAGGTTCACCTTCCCCCACATGGTGGTTGTCGGAAGGATTCCCGGGACTGACGTGTATGGGAATGTCGGTCGCCAGCCGGAAAAAGAGGTGATTCCAGGGATCTTTATCTATCGGATTGATGCCCCCCTGATCTTTGCCAATGCGGAAAATTTCAAGGAACGATTTCTTTCCGCACTTTCCCGCGAAGAACGCCCGATTCACCTTGCGATCATCGATCTCGGGTCATCCCCAATAACTGACGTGACCGCGGTTGACATGATCCATGATCTCATTGCGGATCTTGAGAGGAGAAGGATAACCCTGCGCCTGGCAAACGCTTCAGGACCTGTAAGGGACATATTCCAGGCTGCAGGTATCGAGGAAAAAGTGGGAGCACTGGATCGCACCACGACAATCCCCGCTCTTGTAAAGGAATGGCCAGAAGGCCAGAGAGAGCAGCGATAAGATCCCCTCTTACGGGGAACATTGGAGGAGATTTTAGGAGACTCCCTTCTTTGATCATTCACGGGGCAGTGAGAATACACCAGATACCTGATCAGGGATTGCAACAACCACTCTCCCCCATACCGGTATGACTATGGGTGAAGAATCTGGCGACTCCAGGTATCGCATGTGAATCCATGTGTTCTATGCCTTACCTTTCCGGTTCAATGGTGAACGTGTTCTGATATGCTTATTATTTAATTCAGGTTTTTCACCACAGTCCCTTACAGCCGGCATATCCTTCCTGGATTGATCCTTCCGGTTGTAGACGCGATGCCCCATGACTCCAAACATCTCGATTCGGGATTGTCCTCCAGGAGATATTTCTCTTCCTGGCGGAGGGGAATCGGGCATTATACTCCACCAACTCCGGGATCGAATGATCCCGTATAAAGACAGAATTGGGAATAGTCAGGCATTTCCTGACTCGAAATTCGTCTTTTCAGATAAGGACGATGTATCTGGTTTCAGACAGAATGCATCCCGGTTATCCAGGAAACAGGGAGGAACCCATCAGTACCGTCCTTCATTTTGGGGGTGATACCGTTTTACATGATATATCCTGAACACCGCAGTGTGAGCATTTTGAACACAGGGCGCCTTCGTGTGCGCCTGGCAAATCCAGTTAAAAATCCCAGGAAAACAACCCATGAATACAAGGAAAAGATATTTTATCCTGATACTGGTTGTATGTTCCCTCTGTTATTCCGGAGTTTCAGCATATTCACCCGGAAACGTGCAGAGTGATATTTCTTCCCCAAAAAATATGGGGGCTGATACTGACATCACAGGTTTCCGGTCACCAGCGACTTCCAGATCTTTTACGAGCGGAGATCCTGCCACCACATTCGAATGGTCAAAACCTACAGGCTCGGGAATCAGTCTCCCCTGGGGAGTCATTACCGACAGTGCCGGAAACACCTACGTGGGAGACGACATGTCGTTCTCCATCTGGAAGATAGCCCCTGACGGGACTGTTCTTGCAAAGTGGGGGTCGTATGGCACAGGAAACAGCCAGTTTAGCGAGATTGCAGGCATTGCACTCGGCAATGGCGGTAACATCTATGTGATCGACCGGGACAACCACCGCGTCCAGGTCTTTGACGAAAACGGCAACTACCTCAACCAGTGGGGGACCTATGGAACAGGAAACAGCCAGTTCGACGCTCCCATCGGGATCGCGGTGAACAGCAGCGGATACGTGTATGTCGCAGACACCTCGAATAACCGGATCCAGGTATTCACGCCCGACGGCGAATACATGGACCAGTGGGGATCGTGGGGATGGCCCGGTGGATCAGGTCTGTTCGCGTATCCCACGGGGATCAGAGCGAACAGCAGCGATTACCTGTATGTCGCAGATTACGGGAACAACATGATCCAGGTATTTACCCCGGACGGGAAGTTTGTCACCCAGTGGGGTTCCGATGGATCAGGTCCCGGAGATTTGTATTACCCCCTGGATCTTGCACTTAGCATTTCAGATCAGGTGTATGTTGCGGACACCTACAATAACCGCATCCAGCAATTCGGTCCCGATGGCACATATATCACCCATTGGGGATCTGAAGGGCCCGGGAACAGCCAGTTCAACCTTCCTTACGGCATCACCGTGCACCCGGATGGAAGAGTACTCGTCGCCGACAGTTATAACTGTAGGATCCAGGAATTTTCCCCCAGTGGCGAATACCTGGCACAGTGGGGATCCGGCAGCAATGAGAACGGGCGGTTCATCCTTCCCCGCGATGTGAGCGTTGCCGCCTCAGGCAACCTCTATGTTGCAGATACCGGCAATCACCGCATCCAGGTACTCTCCCCCGACGGTTCCTACGTCGCTCAGTTTGGATCCTTCGGGAGCGGGAACGGCCAGTTCAACGAACCGAGGGGAGTTGTCGAGAGCGAGAGCGGCACCGTGTATGTCACCGACAGCAAGAACAACCGTGTCCAGGCCTTTGACACAGACGGCAACTACCTTTCCCAGTGGGGATCACAGGGCTCCGCTGACGGCCAGTTTTCGAATCCGTACGGCATTGCCATCGATCAGAATGGCAATGTCTACGTCGCAGATGCGAACAACAACCGCATCCAGGTCTTTGACCCTGACGGAAACTACCTCTCGCAATGGGGGTCACTGGGCTCCGCTGACGGCCAGTTCAACTATGCGATCGACATTGCACTGAATTCGAGCGGGTATGCCTACGTGACGGATAGTGACAATAACCGCATCCAGGTCTTCGACGGAGATGGGAACTACCTCTCCCAGTGGGGTTCGGCGGGATCCGGGAATGGCCAGTTCACCGATCCGACTGGCGTCACTACCGACAATAACGACTACGTCTATGTCACAGACTGGACGAACAGCAGAGTCCAGGCCTTCGATGCGACCGGGACCTATGTCACCCAGTGGGGATCGCCGGGCTCCAATGATGGTCAGTTCATGAATCCCTGCGGAATTGCGGCCGGCAGCGGGAACAGCATCTTCGTTGCTGACCTTGGAAACAGCCGGATAGAGAAGTTCATCACGGCTTTTGCCCCCGTCGTCGTTCCAATCCCAGGATATGTACATGCCCCGACTGATCCTGATCATGACGGGATCTACGAAGATCTGAACGGGAACGGTGAGACCGATTTTGATGATGTTGTGGCACTGTTCAAGCACATGGACTGGATAGAGACCAACGAGCCGGTTTCTGCATTCGATTTCAACGGGAACGGTAGTCTCGATTTCGATGATATCATCCGGTTGTTCAGGGAGGTATAGCGTCCATGAATCTGAACCTGAATAACACCCGTGCATCGCCAGAGAAGAACACCGGGATACACCCCGGAATAATCCCTGGAAATCCAGGAGAAAGATAAAACAGGAGAGAATACACAATGAAAAAATTATTCCTAACCCTCCTGGTGCTGCTGTCGCTCACCATGCTTTTCAGTGCAGCGGGAGCATACACCATTCAGGTGCAGGACGGCCAGGTCGCCAACGTCGGTGAAACTGTGCCTCTTGCCATTACACTCGATTCGGCATCGCCGTCGGGATTCGCAGGATACGATTTCAACGTCTCGGTGAGTGACCCCTCGGTTGCAACCATCACCAATGTTGAATTCCCCTCGTGGGCATCAGTAAAAGAAAACTCCACTATTCCTGCATCAGAAGTCCGATTGCGGGCTACTGACCTGATGGAACAGGTCAATGCAGATGCCACCTCCGTATCTCTTGCAACAATTTCTGTAAAGGGATTGGGAGAAGGCTCGACAAGCATCACCATCACTCCAAAGAAAATTTCCGCTGATGGCGGCATGAATCTGATTCCGGATACCATTCTGCAAGTCGGAACTTTCACTGTAGAAGGGACACCGTCAACAGGGAGTGTCTTGGTCACTTCGACACCCGCAGGTGCAACAATCACTCTGGATGGAACCGAGACTGGTCAGGCCACCCCACACACCTTCGACTCACTGACTCCAGGTGAGCACACGGTCGCTGTCAGCCTTGATGGATACGAATCCCAGAACCGGGAGGTCACAGTCACTGCCGGTTCGACGGTGGAAGCCTCCTTCACGCTTCTCGAGGATCCTGAACCCGGCAGTGCGATCATCGCAGATCACACCACGATAAACCTTGCAAATGTCCCGCAGGATGCCATCGTCCAGGCAAAGGAGAACCTCCACATCGCCTACGGGCACACTTCGCACGGGAGCCAGATTACGACCGGTATGACAGGCCTTGTCTCCTTCGCAGGAGCTCCCTATGGTGGAAACCTTTACCGGTGGAACAATGGCGGCACGAATGATGCGCTAGACCTTCATGACTATTTCGTCGATGGCGACCTTGGAAACCCCGACAGGGTCACGTGGGCTTCACGGACAAGGACATATCTTGACGCCAATCCGGATGTCAATGTCGTCATGTGGTCGTGGTGCGGCCAGGTCGACGGCACCGAGGCAGACATTAACACCTATCTCGACCTGATGAGCGATCTCGAACAAGACTACCCGAATGTAAAATTTGTCTACATGACCGGCCACTTGAACGGTGGCGGCGAGAGCGGCAATGTGAACATCAGGAACGAACAGATCCGGAACTACTGCCGTGAGAACAACAAGATCCTCTTCGATTTCGCAGACATCGAGAGTTACGATCCCGATGCGGCAACCAACTACATGCTCCTCTTCGCTGACGATAACTGCACCTATAAACTGGGTGGTCAGACCCGCAATTGGGCGACAGAGTGGCAGGAAAGCCACCCGGAGAATGTGGCGGGCGAGCCGTCATGGTACCAGTGCAGTGCAGCACACACCCAGCCGCTCAATGCCAACATGAAGGCCTACGCGGCATGGTGGCTCTTTGCCAGGCTCGCCGGCTGGGATGGCTCTTCGGGAACTACCACCGGATCCTTAACAGTCACCTCAACCCCGGCTGGTGCCTCGATTACCCTCGACGGAACTGCAACGGGACAGGTCACACCGTATACCTTCAACAACCTGAATCAGGGTGAATACACTGTTGCCCTGAACCTTGCAGGGTACGAACCTGCCAGCAGGACAGTCAATGTGGTTGCTGGATCTTCGGTAACTGCTGACTTCACCCTGATCCTGATCCCAACTACCGGATCAATCGTCGTAAATTCAACGCCTTCTGGTGCTGCAATCACCCTTGATGGTACCGAATCCGGCCAGGTTACTCCATACACCTTCGATACACTGACCCCAGGTGAGCATACGATTGCGGTCAACCTTGCAGGATATGAGCCTGCGTCTCAGACCGTCAATGTGGTTGCAGGATCTTCGGTAACTGCTGACTTCACTCTGGTCGAAATCTCAAATCCAACTACCGGATCAATCATCGTCAATTCAACTCCTGCCGGTGCTGCTATAACCCTGGATGATACCGAAACCAGTAAGGTGACTCCGCATACCTTCGACTCTCTCACTCCGGGTGAACACACGGTTGCAGTCAACCTTGCAGGATACGAACCTGCTTCTCAGACTGTTTCAGTTATCGCTGGTTCCTCAGTAACCGCTGACTTCACTCTCGTCATGATTCCGACCACGGGATCAATCGTCGTGAATTCAACTCCTGCGGGTGCTGCCATCACTCTCGACGGAACAGAAACCGGCCAGGTTACTCCACATACCTTTGATGCACTGACCCCGGGTGAGCACACGGTTGCAATTAACCTCGCTGGATACGAACCTGCGTCTCAGACCGTCAATGTTGTTGCCGGATCAACTGTGAATGCAGAGTTCACTCTCGTTCTGATCCCAACGAGCGGATCAATCGTCGTGAATTCAACGCCCGCCGGTGCAGCTATCATCCTGGATGGATCAGAGACCGGGCAGGTCACTCCGCATACCTTCGATGTACTGACCCCGGGTGAGCACACGGTTGCAGTCAACCTTGCCGGGTACGAACCTGCTTCCCAGACGGTTGCGGTCGTTGCAGGATCAACCGTGAATGCAGAGTTCACTCTCGTTCTGATCCCAACGAGCGGATCAATCGCCGTGAATTCAACTCCTGCCGGTGCTGCCATCACCCTTGATGGTACCGAAACCAGTCAGGTCACTCCGCATACCTTCGATGCACTGACTCCGGGTGAACACACAGTTGCAGTCAACCTTGCAGGATACGAGCCTGCTTCTCAGACTGTTAATGTGATTGCCGGGTCTTCAGTACCGGCTGATTTCACTCTCGTCATGATCCCAACTACCGGATCGATTGTCGTGAATTCAACTCCGGTCGGTGCTGCCATCACCCTTGATGGTACCGAAACCAGTCAGGTCACTCCGCATACTTTCGATGCACTGACCCCAGGTGAACACACGGTTGCAGTTAACCTTGCAGGATACGAACCTGCTTCGCAAACGATCAATGTGGTTGCAGGATCTTCAGTGAATGCTGATTTCACTCTGGTCGAAATCTCGAATCCAACTACTGGGTCGATTGTTGTACAATCAACGCCCGCCGGTGCAGCTATCACCCTGGATGGTACCGAAACCAATCAGGTCACTCCGCATACCTTCGATGCACTGACTCCAGGTAAGCACACGGTTGCAGTCAACCTCGCAGGATACGAGCCTGCGACTCAGACGGTCAATGTGGTTGCCGGATCGTCTGTTCCCGCTGAGTTCACTCTGGTTGAAATATCGAATCCAACTACTGGTTCCATCGAAGTGACCTCAACTCCTCAGGGAGCGGCAGTCACCCTGGACGGAACCGAGACTGGTCAGGTTACACCGTACACTTTCGACTCTCTAACCCCCGGTGAACACACGGTCGCAGTCAACCTCGCAGGATACGAGCCTGCGACTCAGACGGTCAATGTGGTTGCCGGGTCTTCAGTACCAGCTGAATTCACTCTTGTCATGATCCCGACCAATACCCCGCGTATCAAGAAGGTTTCTCCGAATACTGGCGAACAGGGACAGGTCATATGGAACTTCATGATCACCGGTGAAAACTTCAAGAACGGAGCAAAGGTCAAGCTCCAGAAAGACGGTCAGACTGACATCATCGCAAGCTGGGTCGGAGTCAGAGGCGGAAAGACAATTACGTGTATGCTTGTGATCCCGCCTTCAGCAGAAGTCGGCCCATGGGATATCACAGTCACCAACCCTGATGGTCAGGCCGGAACGGCAACCAGCGTCTTCACTGTCAAGCAGACACCCACCCCCGTCGTCAAGAAAGTTGCTCCAGCAAGCGGTCAGGCGGGAAGAGCGATATGGAACCTCGTAGTCACCGGTGAACACTTCAGGCAGGGGGCTACGGTTAAGTTACAGAAAGCAGGGCAGGCCGATATCGTTCCCATGTTCAGTATCGTTCTGAACGAGAAGAGAGTGTTCTGTATGCTCGTCATCCCTGATTCGGCAGAGGCTGGATCCTGGGATGTCACGGTTACGAATCCTGGCGGACTTTCAGGGACAAAAACTGGTGCCTTTACGGTGAAATCTGACAAGAAATCTGGAAGGACTTCTTACACGGAATCCACCCCCGCAAAGGGATCACCTGCTGCTGCCAGGACCTGAAAATCTCTCCCTTTTTTTCAACCTGCCAGAAATCCGGGTTTCTTAAGAGAAGCCGGTTGAAACAAGTATTCAGGTTGCCGGAGTTATTACCTGAGTTCCGCAGGTGCCGGTCAAGATTCCTTCCGCTGTTCCTGTCATTGGACCCGCCGGATGCACCGCCAGAATAGAATCCTTTTTCCCAATCCCGCTTTCGCAGGGGTGGAGATCTTGAGAACAGTGCTCATCTGAAACCTCCTATCCAATTGTGGCAACGGTCTTGATCCGCTATTATAACAAAAAAAATAACCGCGGATTCCCGGACTCAAACCCAATCCGGGACAACTTTGAGATGAGATATAATAATGATTTTAATTATAACCGGGCAAGCACATCGATCAACACACTGCATCCACCATTTTTGACAAACTCCATATGCTCATCAATAGTTCCAACGTGCTTATCGCAGATCCTTTGGCATAA
>Ga0302252_1001878_pt1 | contig 11006 bp, 9 predicted proteins | sample AAG_RA_Leu_MG_FD_193511 | JGI IMG/M metagenome (GOLD analysis project Ga0302252, IMG submission 193511) | Enriched activated sludge microbial communities from anaerobic digester in WTTP, New Holstein, Wisconsin, United States - AAG_RA_Leu | ecosystem: Engineered > Bioreactor > Anaerobic >...
TCTATTTTAACAATTGGATTATTAGCTGCATACACAAATAAATTGTCTCGCATAACTTCTACACCCAAGGGATCCCTCTGCGTGAACCTTCCCGTGCCCTGCTGGTAGAAGCGTGCTCCCATATGATATAAGCCGAGGGTATTATCCTGCCATCGGACGCCGTGTGCTCCGACATACAGGAACGGGTTCACGTCTTTGCCCTCACCTCCTCTGGTTATATCGCCCCATGGGCCGTACCTGTAGCTCCGCAGCACGTTTCCACGTGTGCCCGTAATCTCGGTGATCGATCCGAGGGCGTCAGCCATATAATATCCTTTTAACTGCTTGGAGTCAATGGCGTTCAGGCCCAGGCCGTAGGAATATGTGGAGATAACCTTTCCTTTTGCATCGAGGTCCATGACAAGCGAGCTGCCGTCATAGAGGTGGATCGTCTCGTCTCCCGATGAGGGCGGGGCGCAGCGCGTGTCATTGTCTCCGCGCACATTGCTGACCTTGGTTTTGATGCGGTTTCCGTCCTCGTTGTATGTGAATTCGTATCTCTTGATGCCTTTTATCAGCGCCGAGACCATACGGTTATCGTAGTTGTAGCCATAGGTGTTAACTGCTGGCTTCCTGGCGCCATTGAGAAGAGTTGATTCCTTGATTTCGTTTCCGTTTCGGTCATATTCGAATGTTACAGTTTCGGATGGTGTTGTTGCATTGTCCTTTGTCTCCTTCAATGTGAGGAGCTTGTTGGCGCTGTCATAGTCGTATTTCGCCACGCAGGTCGTATATTCAGGGTGGAAGAGGTAATGGACAAAGCATCTGCAGGCTCTGTCATCCCATTTCCAGCCATTGAAGCAGGGACAGAAGCGCCGTTTCTTTGTTTCGAGCACTGTTCTGTTTCCAGCGGCATCGTAGGTGTAGCGCTCTTCTTTATGGTTGGGATAGGTGACTGATGCCAGACGATACAGGCTGTCGTAGGCATATACGTTGGTCTTAGGCCTGCCACGCAGCGATTTTTCTTTCATGCTCAGGCGATTTCCCACGTTGTCATAGGTATAGGAGAATCCTGAGATGAGGTGATCCTTCCATAGAGCCTTGCGGTAGTTGCTGATGCTGTCGATTCTGTTCATGTTATTGTAGGAGTATGATGTATAGGTGTCATTGGGATAGGCTACCTTTGATGTCAAGCCGAGCTGATCGTATGAATACTGGATTTTTTCTCGGCCGGGAAGTGTCAAAGTGCTCAAGCGATCCATTATGTCATATTTGTAGCCGTAATTCTTACCGGCATAGTCCGTCATTCCGATACGCTTGCCCGATGGGTCGTATGAATAGGCGATGCTCTTGCCGGACGGCAGGGTAATCTTCGTAGGCCTGTAGAGGTTGTCGTAACTGCAGGAATAAGTGCCGGTGCGATCGGTCATGGTGAGGCGGTTGCCTACGTCATCGAACGAAAACTGGGATTCTGCCCCGTCTGGCGCGATCTTTTTCGTCAATCGCCCGGCGGAATCATACTCGAAGGTCGTAACTGCGCCATTTCCGTCGGTCTTGCTCTTGATCGGCCCATAGGAATAATACATGAGTGACTCTGATGTGTTGTCAGGGTAGTGGATGCTTTCCAGACGGTTTACCACATCATAGGAAAGCGTTGTCCTGTTGCCCTTCGGGTCGATGATGGCGGTTCTATTGTCGTTTTCATCGTATTCGAAGGAGGTGGAGCCGCTCGCCGCGTCCTGTGTCCTTATCAGGCGTCTCTTGCTGTCGTAAAAATACAGGATGCTGTTCAGGTTGGCATCCACGACGGATTTCAGTACGGCGCAGCAGGGATACCACTCGTACTTCGTGGTGGTGCTGTCAGGGTTTGTCTGCTTGATGAGCTGTCCTTTCACTCCCAGTTCGAAGGCGGTGGTACGGCCTTTTGTGTCGGTCGTGGTGATTCTCCTGTTGATGGCATCATATGTATGAACGGTCAAATAACCTGCTGGATTCTTTTCTTTTACGAGGTTTCCATAGGTGTCGAACTCGAAATGATAGGTGTGGCTTGAAGCGTCGGTCATGGATGTTCTGTTTCCGTGACTATCGTATGTGTAGGACGCCACGGTGTTGCCGTTTGTGTTCACTTCTTTCAGCAGATTGCCTTTCGTGTCGTAGAAGAACTGCCTTGTGCTCCCCAGGGCGTCCCGGATCGTGGAGACCTCGTTTTTATCTGTATACGTGTAGGTCGTGGTCTTGCCGAGCTGGTCGATGTGAGTCAGCATATTTCCTTTAGCATCGAAGGTGAAGCTCTGCGTGCCGCCTCTCGGGTCCACAATCTCAGTCACGTTGTTATTATCGTCCCAGGTATATTTCGTCTCGGCGCCTGAAGGGTCAATTACGGAAGTGGTCCTGCCTTTGTCATCCATCTTATAGGTGGTAACATTACCCTTCGGATCCCTGGTCGTGGAGGTCTGTGTTGCAGGGTCGTAGTTGATATTCGAGGTTTCGGAGGCATAATTCGTTCTGGAGATCAGTTTCCCGTCCGAATCATAAGCAAAAGAATAGGTTTTGTTGTCAAAGGACGTTACTGTGGTGAGCTTGTGTGAGGAGTCATAGGCGTAAGAAGTGTCGAGGCCCGCGATATCGTTTACTTTGACAAGGTTTTCGTCTGCATCGTAAGTGTATTCGACCTTTCGCTGGGCCGGATCGACTATCTTGCTTATCTTGCCGTTCGCATCGTAAGTGATCTGTGTCTCTCTTCCTGATGTGTCTCGTATCGTGGTAAGCCTGTTGGCGGCGTCATAGACGAGATTCAGGGTATTGCCGTCCCGGTCGGCGATATACAGCAGCTTTCCGTCGGACCGGAATTTTTTTGTGCTCTGGTCTTTTTCAGTGATGAGGTATGTGCTATCAGCGACGTTCTTTGTGAGCACTGAGTTTCTACCTGAAGGAGCTTCATAGGTGCCATCAGGTTTTATCGCATAGGTGTAATGAGCGCCTGTTTCATCAAGCTCCACGATAGAGCTTTCATTTTGAAGGTCCAGGCCTGTATTGTAGTTGAAGGTCCAGCCATAGCCCATGGGGCCGTTATAGCTCCATTGCGAGCTGTATGCCCTGGAGAAGGAAGGTGAAGGGCCCTGGGCGCTGTATGATATGTCATTGGCGGAAAGAAGATTGTTGCCGCTGTAAAGATTTCCTCTGCTTGCAACCTCACACATGCCCGATGAATCTTCAGGTTGCTCCGGATGCGAGCCAGAGTTTTCTGAAATTGAAGGTATTGGATAGGTATTATCAAAAAAAGTCCAATGCCATTGCCCAGGATAATGAATCTCACCTGATAAATGGAACATCTTTCCTGTGGGATTATGGTGCAGCCATATTGGAGATAAACCTGCAGCACCTCCCCATACATCAAATCCCACAATTCGCAACAAATCGCCTGTTTTCGCATTAAAAGTTATGGGATCAATAAAATCTGCAAGGCTGGACGGGTCTGCGTAAAAATTATTTCCATTAAGATACAAAAAAAGCATATCATCGGCAAAAAGAGGTGCAGTTGGATCCGGCCCACCGGACAATGTCCATGAGGAATTGCCTGAAGTCGCGTGAACCACAGCAGATGGCTTCGCCAACTGTTGTGGTTTTTGATCCAGTATCCACTGTGGCGTGGCAGAAGGGCAGGGCGTAGCAGAGGGCGAGGGGGTTGACTCCTGCGCCAGGGTGTTTTTATCACTGTGGCCTGAGAGGAAAAAAACAAGAAGAACAATGAATGAGAAAAACGTGAAGGCACGGCGCAAAATTTTTAAAGTTACCATATACATCCCCTTACATTTTGAATGTGGCTCTTTGACAACTCAGTTGAAAAACAGTGAAAATGTACAGACTCAATAGATAATTTGGGAAGAGATGGGAAAGAAACAATACTAAAGCTAAAGTAGATGTGAGGGAATGATATATCTCGATACCCGATCAGTAACGAGTATAGTATATCAAAAATGATGTTCTGTGTTCAAAGAGGTTCAGGTATCTCTGCAACCTGTATTTCCTGCTGCAGAATGGGCTCATCTCGTTTTTGTGTCATATGCTCTCTTTTTTAATGTATTTCAGATTTACAATCTGCTACTACTGAAACTCTGACGCACTTTTTTTCAAAATATCACGCTATGCACCGTAAACAAAGCATTTGCACGGCATTGCGGCTCAATACATAATATATGACAGGAAACATGGAAGCACATCAAATACAAAAAATGTCATATACGAATTGAACGGAATAGAGTGCTGCAGAAAACCCTTTCTAATTCCCGTCATCTTTTATATCTGAAGACAGATTGGCTTTCATATGCTTTTATTACAATTTTTGTGTTATACATTGCCGCCATATGGATAATTGTGGTAGTATAGAATATACTCGAATCTTTGGGGGGTGGCCGATGAAGCATATACCATATCACATACTTGCGCTCATGTGCGTGCTCATTCTTCTTGTCTCATGTGGCAAGGCCAAAACGAAGCCGAGCGAGGCTTTTCAGAGTTTTAAAGTAGCATTGTCTGACAAGGATTTTTCTGCTGTCTGGGAGATGCTGTCGAACAAAAGTAAAAAGAACTTTGAGTCGCGCTTTTTTGATGAAGCAAAGAAAGAGATCGACAACCTTTCTCCGGAAGAGAAAAAGAATGTGAATCCCGTGCTGGGGAAGACCGGAGAAGAGATTCTGAAGATGAAGACCAAGGACTTCTTTGTGCTGCTGATGCAGGAAACAGAGGCAGGAGACGAGATGACTCAAAAAGCCGGAGCTGAAGTGGAATTGGTCACCTACAATGGAAACTCTGCCAAACTCAGACTCAAGGAGCATAAAGATGAAGTGACGATGGTGAAAGAGGGTGGCGACTGGAAGGTGGAGCTTTAGGCGGCGTCACAGCGAGCGCAGTATCGCAACGGTGACTTTTCTGCCCCCAGGTGAATTGGACGATGTCACAGTCACCTCTATCTGCTCAAAGAGCGGATCGGCCTTGTAGGGCTTCACGTTTACGCGGTATCCGTAATCCGAAAAGGGCGCTGCGAAAGAGCCCTCCGACGTGGTTATATCATCCTCTATCAGGACCTCCTCCATCTTCTGCTTGGCGAGGAACGAAGATGTGGCAAGGACGCGCGATTGTCTCATCCGTATGGCGCCAACGGAAAACATTCCGAGAAAAAGTAGCACGCAGCTCACCAGTATGACTGCGGCAATCATCAGCTCCACAAGGCCTATTCCACGATTTTTTCTCATTTGATTATGGCCTCGTTTCGTATCTTGGTCCGGAGGTAGTTGTCCGACTTCGTCTGCAAGGTAAGCTCTGTCATCAGGAGGCCCTTGTCTTCTCCCTGAAATGTCAGGCTGAGTATATTTCTGGCAAGTGTCCTGCGCGATCCGGGTGTGGAGCTTTCCTTCTGAGTGGCGGAATCTTCCGGATCGTAGCCGGGATCGTATACCACCCGCAAGAGCTCGTTGCGCTCCTCATCTACGAGGTAGCCGATTACCTCAAAAGTTCCTGCGTCAGGAAGCTCTTTCACGAATACTATGCCTTTGGAGCTCTTGGGCGCCATAATGTCTTCAGGGGCCGGGAAATAGAGCTCCGTGGAGGTTGTGTCCTGAAGCTCCCTGGACATCCTGTCGAGTGCAATGACGGCAGATTGGAAGGTATGGACATCTGATGAGCCTTTTTGATAGAAATGGAGGCCTTGCTTGAAGATGTAGCAGATGACGCACATCATCAGGGAGAAGATTCCCATAGTGATGAGTATCTCGATAAGGGTTGTGCCTCTGCGCCTGGCGCTCATGGCGAGACCTCGTACCATCTGCGGATATCTCCCTGCGGAGCCTTCAAAGCCCGCCGGAGCACTTCGCTTCCTGAGTCACTCGCTATTATGCCTGTTGAAATTACGTCGTTTTCGGTCACTTTTATCTCAAAGAGCTGCCTCCCCGTGTCTCCTTCGATTTCGAGTCTCTTCCTGTCGCCCGGGCTGAATGCTGAAGAATTGACGCTATAGTATTCCAGACCGCTTCTCGCCAGGTAGAAGGCCCTGATGCCCCACTCTTCTCTCACGGCTATCCGGTAGTCGCTGCTGCTGACAAGAAGATAGCTCACCGCCAGTATGCCCATCACGCTGACAAGGAGAAGGGTTATCATCAGAATATAGCCGCGGGCGGCTCTATTTCTGTTTCGCATGGACCTCCTTTTTCATCAGGATTTTCTTTCTATAGGCCTGAAAGTTGAATTCTCTGCTGTGCTCTTTGTCGTGGCAGCGCATACAGGCGTCAGAAGTCAACTTTTTGCCGCTAGTGTAGTGCTTTTCGCACTTCATGTGACATACTACACATTGCACATTTACCTGCGATCGGCAAATCTTCTTTTCGAGGACGGCGTTCTGGCCGATGTCGCTCCCGGTCGTTCCGTGGCAGGGCACACAGCCAGAGTGAGAGCCTCTGCCTTTGTTTATGAGGTCGTCAAAGGCTATAGCGTGTTTTGTATTCTTCCAGGTCTCGTATTCACCGGTGTGACATTCTCCGCAATACTGAGCCGACAGCTTTATCTTCCGCTCATCATCGTCCTGAACCACGGCGATTCCCAGGTGTTCCCTGTACTGACTGTCGAGCATTGACCTCATGGTCTTGTCTTCGCTGATCCCTTCATTCAGAGGGATGAGACCGGCTTTCACGTCGTATGCTCCGCTTCGACTGTCGCAGCTCACGTCGGCCTTTCCCAGATATTCACCTTTGGTGCCTGTGGGGAGTATGCAGGTAATGCCTTCCCGCACAGGGGCTCCTTCTCCGCTCCCGATGATGAGGTTGATCCAGGGGTTGTTCCGGGCTATGTTTCTGTCCTCCTCATGGCCCATCTGGCTGAGAAGAATGATGAAGGAGGCTTTCTTTCTCAATGTGGATATGCTGGAAAGAGATTTTTCAGGATTTTTGCAGACATAGTCTCCTGCGACGCCTCCGGGAGATCTGGTAATGCCTGCGATCGCAACGAAGCCTTCCCCTATTTTCCTGAGGATCCAGCTCTTCGGTGACCGACCCTTCAATGACACATTGGTGGAGAGATATGGCGTTTCGCCCTCTGGTTTTTCGAGGGCCAGCTCGAGCTCGGGCAGAAGGAAGAGGTCGCTTTCGCCGATGTTGATCGCATCATACATCGACATTCCGAGCGCTTTATGCATCATCGGTATCTTTTTTTTCTCCAGCTCCAGCGTTTGATTGGAGAGGTAATAATTGACCTGGTTGCCACTGTCCACCAGAAGCACGGGTTTGTCGTCACATCGCGCGCTTTTTATGGCGGTCAGCCTTCTGGGCAGGCCTCCCACCTGATGCCTGCAGCATCCGCAGGGCTCAAGGTAATTCCAGGTGTTGCCTGTATAAAGGATGGTGAAGGGAGGGAGGAATGGTCCGGCTTTTTTCAGAGGGTATACATAGATTCGCGTGAGTATTCCCATAAGGGCCACCGCTGTTATGAAGATGAAAATGGAAATTCGTCGTGTGTTATGTGCCATATGACTGATAAAAGGGAGGGCCTGGGATCGGCAAAGCTGGCGCTGCGATGGAGAACTGGAAATGTGAGCTATATCTGGCACACCCCACTCTTATTCTTTTCTTCACGAAGTGCCGGAAATCTTTGTTTATTGAAGTGATTTTCGCAAAAGGTGTGTATCCGATATTAAATGTGTTTTGCGACTACGGTTGAAGAGTTATCCACAGGGTGGAGGGAATGTGCCGCAGATCGGCCGGCGCCGGATGAGCGGGCTGATTGTCGTACTGACAGAAAAGCCTAGTGTTATCGAGATTGGAGCTTTTAAACATGGGTTCTATTTTTTTATTTTTGAGGCTCTCTTCTGTTTTATATATATGTTTTCTCTTAAGACATGTTTTACGTACCTCTTGAAGCCACATGAAATCTAGGCTTTTTATCTTAAAAAACTACTTTTTTGGGACATGATTTTTGTCAATTACTACTTTTTTGGGAAGAAATACCATATAACTGCTACTTTTTTGGGAAATAATGCTACTCGAAAAAATTATGGTAGTATTTTTGATTAATTTCTGATATAATTACAAAAAGACTGGATACGGGGGGCAAAATGGAGCAATTGCAATTATCATTGGTTTCAATAGATTCAGAGAAAGTGAAGCCTGGTGATTATTGGGTTACAAAAGCCAATAGTCTTATAGAAGCCAATTATCGCCTTTCGCTTGTACAACAGAGGGTAATACTCATTATGGCTTCTATGGTTCAGCCTGATGATGAAGATTTTAAATGGTATCGCATCAGAGCCAATGATTTTATGAAAGTAACCGGTACCCACAGTCACAATCTTTACCAAGAGATGGTATCGTCAATACACAATCTCATGGAAAAAGTCATCACCATAAGTATAAATGAAAAGATTATTCTGAAGACCCACTGGATCAATGATGCTCTTTACAGGGTTGGGGCTGGCTATGTGGATGTTGCTTTTTCGCCAAATTTGAAGCCGTTTTTGCTACATCTGAAAGAACGTTTCACTTCATACAGACTGGAAAATGTCATACAGCTAAAAAGCTCATATTCAATAAGGATCTATGAACTGTTGAAGCAGTACCAGAGCATAGGCAGAAGAGCGGTTACCATTGAATTGCTGCGAAAAATGCTAGGTATCGACTCGAATGAATACAAGACGTATAACAACTTGAAACGCAAGGTTCTTATGGTCGCCCATAAGGAGATTAACGAAAAAACCGACCTGTGCTTTGAGTTCCGGGAGATTAAGCTCGGCCGGAAGGTTAACGAGATAGAGTTCGTCATCAACAAAAAAGAGACGGAGAGTAAGAGTGAGAGGTTGAAGAGGCAAAGGGAAGCGAAGAAACAGGAAAAGGAAGATAAAGAAAAGGCGCAGAGGCGGCAGAAGATCGACGATTATCTGGCGCAGCTCTCGCCTGAAGAACAGGCGGCGCTCGATGCAGAGGCTGAGGCGATTGCACGTAAGGAAGGAAGCGCCTTTATGAATGGGCGGAAGATAGCGGAGCACATATTGAACGGTTACAGGCTGGAGATAATCGGGAAGAGGCTGGCGAAGCGATAATGACGGGCCGTCGGTTCGGATAGTCAGTATGCCATTATCTGAAAGATTCTGGCTGCGATGCGGTAATCTCTGAAGAGCCTCTCGAATGACTGTAAGTGTTCCAGAGGGACTGTTATTGAGCCGGGAGAGAGCTTTTCCCCGCCATATTTCTGCAGAAGGCCGTGATATTGTTTTCCACGGCGGTTGTATCCGTAGAGATTTCTGTTGAGAAGGACTCGTTTCGAGTCGGAAAGTCTTGTGTTGTCCCAGGAGAATATCACCTGGTGCTTCCCTTTGACATATTCAGGCTTGTATTTGCCATAGAGGATAATACCATCGGTTATGATGGAGGGATGGAGCTCTTCCCATTCAGTCAGCTTTCCCACTTTGAAACTGATGATATTGGCTATGCCAAAGGGTTTCCAACGGGATTCTGAATGCTCATGGAAGTCCTCGGTTATGTTGACCAGCGCATTGTCTATCTCATTCTCGTGTGAGGTGACGTCCACGAACAGATCGATGTCGCTTTTTTTCGTGGCGTCGCCACGGGCGGCAGAGCCGAAAAGAATGATGAGCTGTACGCTGTCGAGCAGCTCGGGCTCGATGGTCCGAATGAGATATGAGACATACTCCTGGGCATAGGAGAGCAGGAGTCTACGATCCATTGGGGCTCAGCTCCTGAAATATTTTTTCGAGAGCATGCAGGCGTTCCACCTGTTCCCTTATGCTCGGCTCCGGCTGGGGATTGCCATAGCAGAGAATGTTCCTGTTTTTTTCTATGAGGTGCATCAGCTCCAGTATCTCCTGCTTTCGAGGGAAGTCAAATGTGAAGCGCTCCTGCAGCTTTCTCTTCGAGGTAAACCATTCGTGCTTGAAGTTGGTGCTCAAGTCTATGAGCCTGGCATTATGGAGAAAGAGCTCGAACATGTTGCAGGCGAGAAAGGATGTGTAAAACCCTATTGTCACCTGTCGTTTTGTATAACCTGCAAGTATGGAGCCTTCAAGCTCTTCACTTGCCTCCTGGATCTTCAGGCGGTGTGTATCCGGTTTCATATGGAGCCTCTTTTCATTACTTTTGTAATTATTATACATCCTGTTCCCAGTAATATCAAGATAATGTCGTGCAGAAAAGCAGAAACGTTGAAGTATATGATATTCCTGCTTTTGCCGGCCGGTGAGCTGTGATTCCGGCCGAATTGCGCACCAGCCCTACCGGCCGGGGAAGGCGTAGGAGAGAAAGCGGTGATGGGCGCGGCTGGAAGCGTCCGGGACAATGTGGGTGTAAATCAGCGTGGATGAGAGGCTGCGATGGCCAAGAGTCTTTTTGAGGGTGAAGAGATCGACGCCTGCCTCCAGTGAATGGGTTGCGTGGGTGTGGCGGAGCGTTCTGGGACTGGTGCGGGCGGCGATCCCGGCCTTCTCGGCATAATGCTTCACCATATGCTGCAGATATGACGCCGTGAGAGGCTTCCCGTTTTCCTGCAGGAAGAGAGGGCCCCGGCTCCGATATCCGCCAGGCGCCTTTACCAACTCTCTGAGCTTGACGAGCAGCTCCGGACCGAAGGGGATGTAACGGGCCTTTCTCCCCTTTCCCATCACCCTGATGCGCATTGAAGGGGAATCCACATCTTCGATCTGGAGCGTGACGAGCTCGAAGAGACGAAGGCCCAGCTCGTAGAAGGTGAAGAGGATGGTGTGATGGAGAGGAATCTCCAGAGACACCTCCAGAAGACTGAAGAGACTCTCTCTGGTGAGATGGGACGGCTCTTCTCTGATACGCTTCGCAGAGGGAATATTTTGCGCCGGGTCTTTCTCGATGAGCCCCTTTCTGAAGAGGAATGAACATTGGTGTTCGGTTAAGTCCGACCATAATTCAGCCTCAAAGTCCGATTACGATTAGGATCTAAGAACTCATGGACAAGATGATTTTCCAGATCTTTCCACCATCTGATGACCTCCCTGTCAGCTG
>Ga0302252_1001881_pt1 | contig 10999 bp, 10 predicted proteins | sample AAG_RA_Leu_MG_FD_193511 | JGI IMG/M metagenome (GOLD analysis project Ga0302252, IMG submission 193511) | Enriched activated sludge microbial communities from anaerobic digester in WTTP, New Holstein, Wisconsin, United States - AAG_RA_Leu | ecosystem: Engineered > Bioreactor > Anaerobic >...
GAAGGGACAGGGGCTGGTGCTGCTTGACACCGGGCGCTAAAGATCCCCTCTATTCTATCCTGCGCAGCAAGCGTGAGGTCTCCCGCCTCCAGATACTGGTCGAGATCGCCGAGCACCAGCCGGCCGTGCGCCAGCAGGAGATCGCCGGGAAGCTGGGCGTGACTCCGCAGGCAATCTCCGAGTACATCCGCGAGCTCGTGGACGAAGGCATGGTATCGGCAAGCGGCAGGGGCAATTACGAGGTCACGAAATCGGGCATCGAGTGGGTCCTCGCCAACGCTGAGTCGCTTGAGTCCTATGCCCGGCACATCCGGCGCGACATCATCCAGCAGGTCTCGGTCTGGACCGCGATTGCGGCCGAGAACGTAAAGGCCGGCGACGAGGTCGGCGTGTACATGAAGGACGGCTTTCTCTATGCCGCAAAGAAGCCCTCGGCAGCAACCGGCTCGGCGATCGCGGATGCAAAGAAGGACGAGGATGTCGGGATCGCACGGCTGAACGGGATCATCGACCACCACGAAGGCATTGTCCATGTCTGCAAGGTGCCCCGGATCCAGCACGGGGGCTCGCGGAAGGTGAAGCGCGACAAGCTCCTGGACGTTATCGGAAAAGCCGGTTTTGTCGGTGCGGTCGGCCTCGAGGCGTTCATCGCCCTGAAAGCAGCCGGCAGGAAGCCGGATATGTTTTTTGGCGCACGGGAAGGTGTAATCGAGGCTGCGTTCCACGGGATCGACTGCACTATCGTGGTCGTGGACGAGGAGTTTACGGATTTCTTAAAGCGGCTGGAAGGCGTGGGGCTCTCGTATGTGATCCACGACCTGATCGCCCCGTGAACCCGTTATGAAGATCATCATCCAGCCCCAGAAAGGCGACAGTTACAAGCTGCTCTTTTACGACGGCAGGAATGTCCGGGGCACCGGGTACGTCGACCTGCAGGACACCCCCCGCGGTCCCCGGCCCACCAAGTACCGTGTGAAGTGGGGGACGAAAAAAGAGTACCGGCATACGCCCTCAAAGGACCTTGTCGCGAATATGCGCGAGGCGGAAATCCTGCTCGTGAAGCGGGACCACCGGTTCGAGACATTCCTTGCCGATTTCCAGATGAAGTCCGGCACGGTTGATGCATGCCGGATGTGCCTCCTGGACGAGAAGTTCACGCAGCTCGATGCCAACAACACCGTCCAGTTCGGGAAGAACGAGAAGATCTGCCTCGATTGCGGAAGACGCGAGCTCCGGCGCGAGGTCGCCCACCTGGGGCGGCTCGGCCGCGACGGGGTCAAGCATCTTGAGAGCCTTCTCATCCAGTTCCGGAACCTGGACCGGGTGCTTGCAACGCTCAATCCCGAGAAGATGACGATGGGTGCGGCGCTCTTCGATAAGCTTGAGGCCCACCCGGTGATGACGACCGCCCCGCTCAATGAGCTCCCCCTCCCCCGGCAGTTCATGGATGCCTGCGGTGTGAAACAGCTGATGCCGGCCCAGCAGCTTGCCGTCGAGGCCGGGCTGCTCTATGGAAAGGACCTGCTGGTGGTGGCTGCGACGGCGAGCGGGAAGACCTTCATCGGCGAGATGGCCGGGCTGAAGAACTATCTCGAAGGCCGGGGCAGGACGCTCTTTCTGGTACCGCTCGTGGCCCTCGCGAACCAGAAGTACGAGCGGTTCACGGAGCGGTACGCGAAGTTTGCGAAGACCGGGCTCTTGACCGGTGTGAGCCGCCTGAACCTGCCCGAGACGCGGAAAGTCGGGGACCGGAACCCACAGGCCCCGATTATTGTCGGGACCTACGAAGGCGTGGACAACATGATCCGGCGCGGGGAGAAGATGAAGAACATCGCAACCGTCGTGATCGACGAAGTGCAGATGCTCGAGGATCCCGAGCGTGGCCACCGCCTTGACGGCATGATCGCCCGGCTGAAGTATCTCTGCCCGCAGGCCCAGTACCTCTACCTCTCGGCAACCATCGGGTCCCCGAAGATCCTGGCAAAGAAGCTGAACTGCAAGCTGGTCCAGTACGCGGAACGGCCGGTGGGGCTCGAACGCTACCTCCTCTTCGTTGAGCGCAAGCAGAAGATCCCGACCATCAAGCAGATGACAACCGAGGAGTACAAGCGGACGTCCTCGAAGGGCTACCGGGGCCAGACCATCATCTTCACGAATGCGCGGGCTAGGTGCCACACTATTGCCGACGCCCTCGGGATGCGGGCTGCCGCGTACCACGCCGGCCTGAGCACGCAGGAGCGCCGGGATGTCGAGACCCGGTTCCTGCAGGGAAAACTGATGGCCGTAGTCACGACGGCGGCGCTTGGGGCCGGGGTCGATTTCCCGGCATCGCAGGTGATCTTCGATGCCCTTGCCATGGGCCGCGACTGGCTCTCCGTGCAGGAGTTTAACCAGATGGCAGGGCGTGCCGGGCGGCCGGACTTCCACGATCTGGGCCGGGTTGTGATCCTGGCAGAACCCGGCGGGAGTTACTCACGGGAGAGTCCCTGGACGGAAGAGGAAGTTGCAATCCGCCTCCTGAAAGGGGAGATGGAGGAGGTTGCCCCCGAGCATGACTTCGAGCAGAGCTCCGAGGAGTACGTGGCAAACGCGGTTGCCTGCGGGGGCGAAGAGGCCGATCTCAACCGGATCAACAGCATGATGGTCGGGAGCATGGAGCCTGTCCTGCCGGACCTTATCGCCAACCGGCTTGTAGAGAAGCACGGGACAAAGTTCGTAATGACGCCGCTTGCCCGGGTCATGGCCGAGCATTTCATCGGCATGGAACGGCTGCTTGAGATCGTCCGGCTGACAAAGACCATGGACGACCCGGTGGAGATCATCGCGGAACTGGAGAGTGGCGGGCTGGAAAAGGAAGTCAAGCCTGATCCCGGCAAGGTGAAGGAGCCAAAAGCCGGGAAGCAAGAGAAGAAACAGCACGGGCGAAGGCGCAGATAACGAAGACCGGAATTCCAGAACGGAAGCGCCCGGTCCGGTGATCAATCAGCATTATATGGTTGGCCTGCCCAATGGTTTTCCATGACAACCCCCAAGGAGGAGGAAGCTGCGATCCAGAAGGATATACAATATCTCACCCGCACCCTGACTCCGGATAATCTTGATACTAACGTCATGTTTGCAAAGAAACGGGGGATCCGGTCCTGCACCCCGCCGTTCGATGCACAGGAGAGCGGCCCCAATGTCCGCGAGCGGTTAAAACGCGTCCAGCCGCCAGAAGAAGAATGAAAACCTCTTACGCTTTTTTCGACCGGCACACCCAGATATCATAGATAGGGTCGGCAGGGTTCTCGCTGATCTCCACCGTCCTTCCCATGCCTTCGCCCCATTCGCGGATTATCCGCGCTTCGGGCTCTGTTCCCACCGTGATGAGGGTTTCTTCTGTTACCGCAAAGAGTTCGGAGACGATCTGCTGCCACATCTCCTGCGAGAATGAGTTGATCGCGCCCATCATGATCCCGATCCCGCGGGGGACGGGAGGAGTGAACTGCGAGACGGCCGTAGCATCGATCCACATCGTCTCCTCCGGCAGGAGTCGCCCGGTCGAGAGACCGAGCGAGAGGAGCGCCGGGTCGTTGTCGAACGAGAGGGGCGTATAACCAAGGTCACGAAGCACGAGTGAGCCGACACCGGATCCGCAGCAGGCATCGATGCAGGGCGTGCCGTTCCCCTTACCCCAGGTCTTTTCGATCAGGTTCTTCAGGATGCTCCGCCGTCCGGGGTTGAGGTCTTCGATTGTCGGGGATACCTCTGCCCTGAGGGCAAGGCTGAAGTATTCCCTGACAGCCGCAGCCCAGACAGCCCGGTCCTCCTGGTAGATCTCCCCGTTTACGTTCTCGAACTTCTCGATAAGGAGGGCTGTCGGGTTCCGGAAGAGGAACGACCCCGTGACCCAGCAGTCGCCGTTCTTAAACGCGAGGGCAAGGGGCTCCTCGTGTTCGTCCAGCAGGAACCGGCCCTCGTCACCCCCCGCCAGGGTCAGGGTATCGTTGTACCGGGGATCGGCGAGGACCGAGAATTGCGGTTCGACAAACACGATATCGTCAACACCCAGGATCTCTGCAGCCTTCATCCTTAGTCCCCCCGCTCGATCCGCATCCCGTGCGGCGCCTCGATAGTCCCGTCAATCTTGGCGTCCTCGTGAAGTACCAGCGACTTCGCCCTGACATCGCCGAGGATACGAGCCCCGCGTTTCACGAACACGGTCGATCCGCTCTCCACGTTCCCGTGGACGGTGACGCCGTCCACCACCGTGATCCGGTTCTTTGCCCGAAGGCTGCCGAAGATCACCGTATTCTGCTGGACATCGATGGACCCTGCCCGGATGTTGCCGTGCAGCCGGCACCCTTTCCCGATCTTCATGGTCGAGGGAACAGAGAAGACCTTCATGTTCAGCTTTGACCGGGCGGGAATCATGAGCGGGACCTCCTGAGTCTCCTCATCCTCGTCCGAGAAGAGATCGTCGAGAATCCGGTTAAGCTCCTTCTCGTTCTCGATGTGCAGGAGGGTCATCAAATAAATGATGATGAACATGTAGACCGGCATCGGGTTCCGTATCGCGATGTCGCCTTTTGCAGAGAACCCGTCAACGATCTCGACTTTTTCGCCGATGTCAAGCGCCCCGTTCACTTCCAGCTTCCCGAAGATCTTCACGCCCTCGCCGATATAGGCGTCCCGTTTTGCGATAACATCGTTTCCTATCTCGCACCAGTTCCCGATCCGCGTGTCCCGGGCTGCCCAGACATACTCGCGGATTTTCGAGGATTCGCCCACGAAGACATCGTTGCCCCGGAGCCCGTAGTCGATCTGGCAGGACTCCCCGACCACGATGTCGCGCGCGGTCTTGAGGCTGTGCTCCTGCAGCTCCGTCCCGTCGGGAAGGAGGCAGTGACGGTGCCAGTCTTGTGCGGATCGTTCTTTCATGGATCTCCGGGAGGGGGGATTATGCCCCGAACTTGTGCGATTTGTTGACGAGGTCAAGGGCTATCAGCAAAAGGTCGACTCCCCGGATCCGGCCAAGGCCGCCCTTTGCGCAGGAAAATTCATCGTACCGGACAATATCGTCCATCCGTACGCCCTCGCCCCGGATCAAAACAGGGACCGGGTCGGCGGAGTGGTCCTTGATGCAGACCGGTGTCGAGTGGTCGCCCGTGATAATGATGATGGTGTCCTGCAGGCCCAGCAGGGGTTCGAGCAGCGGGTCGATCTTTTCAATGAAGGCCTTCTTCTGGTCGGCAAGGCCGTCATGGCCGGACTCATCGGCGCCCTTGATGTTCATTAAGACGAAGTCCTTTGTCTCAAGCTCCCTGATCGCCGCTGCAACCTTCCCGCTGATGTTGCTGTTCTGCGAGCCGGTTATCCCGGGAACCTCAACGTGAGGGAGGCCGACCGCTTTCCCGATCCCGGTGATGAGGCTTGCCGCCGAGATGACCGATCCCGACAGTTCGTATTTTTTCTGGAAGGGCTCGAAGTCCCCCATCTCCCCGGCTCCCCGCATCAGGACGATGTTAGCGGGGGCGAGGTCCTGTTCTACCCGCGCCTGGTTGATGGGGTGGTCAAAAAGGATCTTCGTGGACTGTTTCACGAACTCGTTGCAGACCGCTGCCGTCTTGTCCTCTTTCTCTCCCGTACGGAGCACCTTTACGGTGAGCGGGGCAACCCCCTCTTTCTTCGGGTCGTTGGAGGAGACGCAGTGGCTTAATCCCTCGCCCTCAAGAGCCAGGGCTGCCCGGTGCCCCGCCCCGGACCGGAAAATGAACTCAACGCCGAACTTCGAGAGATCGACGCCTTCCTGGATGGCTTTACTCAGCGCTTCCGTGTCGTGGATACGCCCCGCACGGCGGTCAATGACCTTCCCTTCGGGAGAAAGGGTCGCGTAATTGCACCGGAACCCGATCATGCCGGCCTTCATGTCGATGCCGGTGCCAACGCATTCGAGTGGTCCCCGGCCAGTGTAATACTTGTACGGATCATAGCCGAGGAGGGCAAGGTGGGCGGTGTCGGAGCCCGGGCGGATGCCGGGAGCGATCGTGTCCATGACCCCGCAGATCCCTTCGGCAGCGAGCTTGTCGAGAACGGGTTTCCTTGCCGCGGAGAGTGGTGTTCCGCCCCGGAGCGTCGGGCAGGGACGGTCAGAGATGCCGTCAAGGACGATGAAGAGAATTTTCTTTGCGGTCATTCTTGTGCAATGGTTGGGCGGGAGGGGTAATATGGTTTCTTCCCTCTGGAAGGATATCCTGACGCCATCCGCCAAAAATTTTCAATCGTCCCCGGGACCCTGCTTGTTTTTTCAGCGGCTCCCGGTTGATCGGCCGGCTCCCTCACTACAGACACGCAGAAAAATTGTATGTTGTTCAATAGTTTTGTAAGTTCAATACCCTGCGATCGCCTCGTTACCTGACACCATGTTATTGCGATTGAACATGTTCAGGCAGGGTGTGGCCCGTATCCCCGGTCACACCGGTATACGGTACAGCATGTCTGGAACGGATCAGGCTGATCATTCCGCGTCCGGCACGATGGCCGAGAGGATGACCGCGATGACCGCAAGGACGAGCCCGGCTCCTACGGCAACCTGGAACCCGTACACGAGTGTTGCGCAACTGATACTGGCAAAGTCCACAACGGCTCCGGCTTCCCTTGTGGCGAGCGTGAAGATCGCAGCATAGGATGCCGTCCCGAGCATGCCGGCGAAATAGACGATGGTCATCACGATGGAGGACGCGGTACTCTCCTCGCCCCTGGGTGCCTTCTCGATGATCCTGGTTGACGCAGGCGCGGAACCGATCCCGAATGCAAGCCCCATCAGGATGAAGCCGAAAAGGAGCGGCACGATGCCGTATTCGGGGGAGACGACCGTGAAATACGCGCTGTACACGGCAACAATGGCACAGGCGATGATGGCGAACGGCCGGCGGCGGCCGGTCTTGTCCGACCATCTCCCGAACGGGACACTGGTGATGGCGATGACGGCCGGGGGGACCAGCAGGAGGAGACCGCAGGTCATGAGGTCGAACTGCATGCCGCTTGTGAGATAGAACGGCAGCAGGTACAGGATGCCCGTGAAGACGATGTTGATCAGCAGGAACGCCACAAGGACCGCCGAGAACTGCCAGGATGTAAAGATCCGGATGTTCAGGAACGGGTCCTTTGTTGTCAGCTGCCGGGCAACGAACAGGGCCGTGCAGACCAGGGAGAGGATCACGTAGGTGAGGATCCCCGAATCCGCTGCACTCCGGGCAGGCAGTTCCTCAAGGGTGAAGACCCAGAAGACCATGCTGGCAAAGAGCAGGATGGCGCCCAAGTAATCGAACGATGCCGCGCCACGTCCCCGGTCCTCTTCATCGGCCGGAATCACCCGTGACGCAAAGAGGACGCCCACGATCCCGATAGGGATGTTGATTAAGAAGATCCAGTGCCACGAGAGGTACTGGGTGATCACCCCGCCGATTGCCGGTCCGACAGCAAACCCGATCGAAGCGGCTGCGGCGATAACCCCGAATGCAGTCCCGAGCATATCCTTTGGGAGGTAGCGGATGCAGAGCAGCGGGGCCACAGCAGCGATCATCGCAGCTCCTGTACCCTGCAGGGCCCGTGCGCCAAGCAGGACCTCAAGCGACGGGGCAACCCCGCAGACTGCCGAACCGATCGTGAAGACCGCAAACCCGGCAAGGAAGAGAAATTTCGCACGTCCCTGGTCTGCGATCTTCCCGAAGACCAGGAGGAGTCCTGCCATCATCAGCAGGTAGGTGATGATAACCCATGCAATCGTCCCGGTGTCTGTACTGAAGTATGAGGCCATGGATGGCAGAGCCACGTTGACGATTGCACCATCGACCCCGTCCATGACTACGCCCAGAGCCATCGCTCCGAGCAGCAGTTTCTGGCGGAACGGATCGGTGATGACGGAAGACATGAAGCAGGAAGTTCGTTTGAAAGATGATAAATATCTAGTATTTACACCCGCCCGGGCCGGCATTTGTCAGGAATGAGGCACCGTTCTTCGACCCAGCGAGCCCTTAACGTATCCGACCTTGTATTCCAGAAAAAGAGAATAATATTATGAGGTGTCGACCGGCGCTGCGACCGGTTCGACCTTGGACTTGATTACCTCAACCCGGCGGGTTGGGTAGATGGTCTTGACGGCCTTGAAGAGGTCGCGGGAGATCTCACCCGAGACGATGCCGTTCAAGAGGGTGGTCAGGTCCCATGCGCCTGCCTGTGCGGCAATACCCTTCATGATCTCACCGCGGATCGCGTGCTCCTGCGAGAGGTTGGCACGGGCGAACGTGTACGTGCAGACCGTGAGGCGGACCTTCTTGCCTTCCTTTGTGGTGATCGGCACGATGGTGTCGATGCGGGAGCTCCGGCGCTTGACGAGCGAGCGGAGGTAGTCCCGGGTCACTTCGTGGCCCACGAACTCGGTGTATGCCGAGTCGCCGGTCACGGTGTTGATCTTGAAGCTCATCTTCATGTGCTGCTTGGCGTAGTCGTTTGTGATCTCGCCGAGCGTTGCGTGCATGATGCGGCCGACAACGCTGTCAGCATCGTTAGCAATGGTGTCGCCGATGTACGCCTTGCCGAGGTTGTCGGGGGTGTGCACCTTGAACCAGCTCTTGGCCTTCCAGCCTTCAACTCTTCTTCCTACCTGTTTCTTCTTTGCCATAGTATCACCTGTCGGATTTCGCGGTGAGAGAACATGCGTCCTCTGCCACTGCCAGGTTCATCAGATAATCGTCCACGGATGCGATGACCGAACGGAGTTGTGTGCCCGTGATCGTGGTCACGACCAGGTCGCCCTCCGCCCGTGTCTCCATGCTGCGTAAATTGTCGGGCATGAGCGCTGCGGCAACGCAGGTTGCATTGTCGTGCAGGGTTGTGATAGTTCCTTCGACCTGCATCATGCTGCAACAGCCTCCTTCCAGCCTTTTGCGAATTCCGCGATCTTGTCGCAGGGGACCGTTGCCCCTGCCCGGAGCGTGTGCCCCCCTCCATTCCCGCCGCAGGCTTCCGCGATGGCCCGGACCTTCGGCCCGAGTTCCACGGTGCACCCGCTCGGGTTGCGGGCGGAGATCCGGCACAGGCTGCCGCCAGGCGTCTTTGCAAAGACGAGCACCGGGCAGGTGGCCGGGATGTCGCGGCAGAGGATGTCGGCAACGTCGCTCACAACGGTTGCGTCCTTCACCTCATACACGCTGGCAATCCCCCCGTACGGATCTGCGGACTTCACGGCATCGATGATACGGACGCGGTGCTGCCGGGCGATCTCCCATGCACGGTCGATGTCGTGCGAGGAGCGCAGGCAGAGCGATGCGCCGATGTCACCATTGCCGGTCTTGCCGCAGGCATCGATGACCGCGGTGAGAGCATGGGCATCCTCGATCACCTCGCGCTGGAGGTGGTAGGTATCGCCCCAGATGCTCTCAAGACTGGTAAGAGTAGCCTTCGGCGCCGCTTCGAGTACCACGCGGGAGACCAGCGTGTCGAGCCGGAGCGGCTCGTCGCCCTTGGCCAGGTCCCGGGACTCATCGATCATGTCGGCGATCAGCTGCTCTGCGCCGCTGATCCCGTCAAGATAGGGGTGTGTTGCAGTATACCAGCGCTCGACCATGTCCCGGCCCGGGAGCAGTAAGCCCCGGTCCGGCACAATGATCCCGTTCGAGATCGCTTCATTGAAGATCGCAAGGTTCCTGCCCCGGATCTCCTGCCCGTCCCCGATGATGCCGGGGATAACGAGACCGGCAAGGTCGCGGTTGTCGCCCATCTGCTGGGCAACGTAATACGCGGTCCCTGCAGCCGAGAGCTCGCGGTCGCCGTCAATATTGGCAAGGCGCGGATTGGCATGGAACTCCCCGGTAAAGAGCGGGAGGTGGTGGTCCACCACCATCGTGGCTTTCGGGAGGTCTGCTATGCCTGCGCCGATATCGCAGAGGAGGTATGCACTTTCAGCGGGGATGTCCGCTGCTGTTACGTCCTGTCGCACCCGGAGCCGGAATCGTATGCCGGCACGGAGCATCGCGTGGCAAAGGATGGAAGCGGCTGCAATGCCGTCTGCGTCACGGTGCGCAAGCACCTCGACAAACTCCTGCCTGCGGATCTGTGCTGCAACGGTGGCAGCCTGGGATTCAAGCGACACGGACATGGTGGACGAACTCCTGATGGATTACCTGGAGAGGAGGATCTCGGCGTTCTCCGGCTTGTAGACCCAGCCGGCGGGCAGTTTCTTGCTCGACGTGTAGTACTTCACGAGACGGCGGATCTTGGACTCGACCAGCTGGAGCTGGCGCTTGTTGTGCAGGTCACGCTTGTTCTCGCCAAGGTGTTTCCTCATGCCAAGGGCCTTGCTCATCAGGTCGCGGAGGTCCTCGGGGATCTCGGTTGCGACCTTGTTCTCGCGGAGAATGGTCCCGATCCGCTTGCCGGTTGCCAGCTTTACATCGGGTACGCCGTGCCGGTCCCTCAGGACCAGGCCGATCTTTGCGCTCGATGCGCCTTCCTTCCGGAGGTCCAGGATGATCTTGGTGATCGCCGCGGGGTCAGCATTCGACCAGGCGGGCGCCTGTTTCCGGTAGGGGCGGACCGAGCATGACTTGCCCCTTCTGCGGGCGTGCATTCGTGCCATGGTGTAGCCTCCTTGAATAGACGAACGTAAGTCCAGAAAAGTGCAGTGCAGGTACTGCTACTGACTCTCTGTAATCCCAAAGCCATGTTCAGGCAGTGCGGTGGTCGCACGTCGGACTTACATCTGTCAGCACATTGAACAGTGCTGGCTTACTATTGGCGGGGAGGGGTAATAAAGGGCACCGTAGTGTGAGGCCTCCCCTTACAAGGGAGCGTCCTGCCCGGTGCGTCGCCATTTGCCCGAAGGCACGACAATATCGAACTGTGCCCCCTTACCAAAAGTTCCGGTTTCGGTGATGGTGATTCCCGTGATGCGGAGGATCTCCCGGCAGAGGAAGAGCCCGAGGCCGGTGTGGTTGCCGTAGCCCTGCTCAAAAATCTG
>Ga0302252_1001882_pt1 | contig 10998 bp, 9 predicted proteins | sample AAG_RA_Leu_MG_FD_193511 | JGI IMG/M metagenome (GOLD analysis project Ga0302252, IMG submission 193511) | Enriched activated sludge microbial communities from anaerobic digester in WTTP, New Holstein, Wisconsin, United States - AAG_RA_Leu | ecosystem: Engineered > Bioreactor > Anaerobic >...
ACGTTAATTTTTTTACCACAAAGGGCACCAGGATGCTACACAAAGTTCACAAAGTGCCATTTATAACCCTTCTAACTCCATCCTTTAATAAAATAACATTAGAGTTCATCATACTATTTCATTTTTCCCCTGTGTTCTTTGTGCATGCTTTGAGAACTTTGTGGTTAATATTCGCCACGTAACCTTATTTACGTTAATTTTTTTACCACAAAGGGCACCAGGATGCTACACAAAGTTCACAAAGTACCATTTATAACCCTTCTAATTCCATCCTTTAATGAAATAACATTAAAGTTTATCATTCTCTTTCATTTTTTCTCTGTGTTCTTCGTGCATGCTTTGAGAACTTTGTGGTTAATATTCGCCACGTAACCTTGTTTCTGTAAAGTTGGATTAAGTATGCAATAGTAAGTAAATCACTTATTTACGTTAATTTTTTTCCACAAAGGGCACCAGGATACTACACAAAGTTCACAAAGTGCCGTTTAATATTACTTATTTAGGTAATACTAAGAAACAACAAAAAAATCGAATAAATAAACTAATCGCCTGATTATTTCGCTTTTTTTGAAATTACATTACCTGATTTTGGAGGGTTTGGGATTTACATGTTATGTCCAATAACATTTTCCCATCACCGTTTGTTATACTACTTTTGAAAAACTAAAAATTACCGGATATGAATTTCGACCTGATAGTAATAGGAAGCGGACCGGGCGGCTACGTTGCTGCCATTCGGGCCAGCCAGCTGGGGATGAAGGTTGCCGTTGTGGAGCGTGAAAACCTGGGAGGAATTTGCCTCAACTGGGGTTGCATTCCAACAAAGGCACTACTGAAAAGTGCGCAGGTTTATGAGTATGCCTCACATGCTGCCGATTACGGGGTTAAGACAACCGATGTAAAACCCGATTTTGAAACAATGGTGGCGCGGAGCAGGGGCGTTGCCGAAACCATGAGCAAGGGAATACAGTTTCTTTTTAAGAAAAATGAGGTAACCGTAATCAACGGGTTTGGGAAGCTAAAGGACAACCATACGGTAAGCGTAACCGCTCCCGATGGTTCAACCTCCGACTACACGTCAAGCCACATCATTCTGGCAACAGGAGCCCGTTCGCGCGAGCTGCCCAACCTTAAGCAGGATGGCGTTAGGGTGATTGGCTACCGGCAGGCATTGAACATGAAGAGGCAACCTGCCTCCATGGTGGTTGTCGGCTCCGGCGCAATTGGCAGCGAGTTCGCCTACTTCTACAACGCCATTGGCACTAAAATTACCCTGGTTGAGTTCCTGCCAAACATTGTTCCGGTTGAGGACGAGGAGGTAAGCAAGGCGCTGGAAAGAGCATTCAAGAAATCGGGGATAACCGTCAAAACAGAGGCTACCGTTGAGTCGGTTGATACCTCCGGCGAGCTATGCAGGGTAAGCATTCAGACAAAAAAGGGAGTAGAGGTGGTTGAGGCAGAGGTGGTGCTTTCGGCTGTGGGCATTACCCCTAACATTGAGGGGATAGGCCTTGAGGAGCTGGGTATTTCCGTAGAGAAGGGACGGGTAAAGGTGGACGAGTTCTACCGCACCAACGTTGAGGGTGTCTATGCCATTGGGGATATAATTCCAGGTCCTGCGCTTGCCCATGTGGCATCGGCTGAGGGGATAACCTGCGTGGAAAAAATTGCCGGTCTAAACCCCGAGCCCATTAACTACAATAATATTCCCGGCTGCACCTACACCAACCCCGAGATTTCATCGGTAGGCATGACCGAAAAGGCTGCAGTGGAGGCCGGGTATGATGTAAAAGTAGGTAAGTTTCCATTTACCGCCTCGGGCAAGGCAACCGCAGCCGGACAACGCGATGGGTTCGTTAAGCTGATTTTTGATGCCAGGTACGGCGAGCTGCTTGGCGCCCATCTGGTTGGGGGAAACGTTACCGAGATGGTAGCGGAGCTGGTTGTTGCCCGGAAACTCGAAATCACCGGGCATGAGCTTATCAAGAGCATACACCCGCATCCCACCATGAGCGAGGCCATCATGGAGGCCGCTGCTGCTGCCTACGGCGAGGCCATCCACATATAACCGGAACACCGCTAGTCAACTTCAGGATTAATCAGCTCATCCCCAACGATTCCCATAACCGTTGGGGATGGGCTTTTATGGCAAATAATGGCATCTGCCCCATAAGCACTTGGGCTTTAAATTTCCTAACCCTCCCCCATCCTGTAGCATATTCTTTCGCCGTGTATATAGGTTGACCCTGCCAAACCACCTTTTTTTTTACAGCCAAGCAGCATACCAAGCCAAAGTAGGGTTAAAAACAACCCCAATACCCACAATTGCCGTACAAAAAAAGTTCACAAAAAATCAAATCATTCTCTTGCGACCTGTAAGAATTTTTTTATTTTACTGATATATAGAAAAGTACACCTCCATGAAGCCAAAAAGTATGCAGCATATTCCATTTGGGTTGTATATATACACCTTTTGGCAGGGAAAGGTGTATATATAAACGGGTTGTGTGTAACCTTATGATGCATTTAGCAAGATCTTCTAAATTGATTATCTTTGTGCTATGAACCTGATTGAACGAAATATTGACAAGATTCGTGACTTGTGCTCAAGACACAAGGTTAAAAGTCTTTTTGTTTTTGGTTCTGTTTTAACAGAGAGATCTGGCAAAAATAGTGATGTTGATTTGGTTGTAGATTTTCAAGGTGTTGACCTTTACGATTACGCAGACAACTATTTTGACCTAAAAGAATCACTTGAAAAGCTTTTCAAAAGGGATGTGGATTTACTTGAAGAGAAAGCGATAAGAAATCCATATTTAAAATAATCTATTGATTCATCAAAGCAACTTATATATGGATAGCGAGATTAAAACTTGGCTGTATGACATCCTACAATCAATAACTGAAATAGAGAGCTACTTTGAGGATAGACCGAAGAAATATGAGGAATATATTATCGATTTGAAAACAAAACGAGCAGTTGAGAGGAATATTGAAATTATTGGAGAAGCTGCTAATCGTATTATAAAAAGAGAGAAGAATTTTCAACTTGAGAATGTTCAGAAGATCATTGGAACTAGGAATAGGATTGCCCATGGCTATGATAAAATTTCTGATTCTTTAATCTGTAGTATTCTAATAAATCATCCTCCAAAACTAAAAGAAGAAGTATCTCAGAAACTTCAAGAATAAAAGGCTACACACAACAGCAAATTATTTCCATGAGGGTTGATGATGGTTTGGAATGTTCACGGTTTTTTGCTAGCCGTTGCTAACGGCGGATAAAGACGCTGACTTTTAATTCCCAGCAGTTGTAACCACGGAATCGTTGTAGTGCATTTTATTGATGTCTTTATGAAACACTTTCTGACAATCATTCTTTTTTTCTTTCTCTCTACAGAATCAATTTGTCAGACGACTGACAGCAATTTGATAGGAGTTTATAAATCGAAAAAGAATGGATTCGAAAAATGGTCTGTAATGACCTTGAAACCTGATAATACTTTTATTTATGAATATGGACTTGGTGGGTGTCAAGGAAAAATTACTGGGAAATGGTTTAACGAAAAGAATATTCTTAAATTTATTAATGACAATCAATTTCTAGAAAATCAGACAGAAAATTTAACAGAAATAAAGGACAAAGAATCGAAAAATATAGAATACTGGAGACCAATTTACCCTGACTTAAGTTTAACAAATTGGAAATTCATTGGGAAAACGATAAAGCCGCTTAGACCTATTGATTGTGGTTGTTTTAACGTGAAGGAAAGACATAGAAAGAAAAATTAAAAACGCACCGCTAACACGTGGTTAAGTCCACTGAGGCCGATGATGTAGATGCATAATTTTATAACCTTTTACTAACTTTTTAACGGCGGATAACGCTGCTGGCGGTTAACGCCCCAGCAGCCCAGACCCTTGCTCGGCGAAAATTGTGACTTCGCCTTTTGGGGGTTTAAAATCTTTCGGTTGAACCCGTCTTGTTTTTCCTTACATCCGGACTCAAAAACCACCCTACTCCTTCTTTCCGTATGCCAGATCGCCCGCATCGCCTAACCCTGGAACAATGTAGGCCTTAACGGTCATCTCATCATCAATAGCCCCCAACCAGATGGTGGCCTCCTTCTCGGACAGGTTGCGTTTCATGTACTCCACGCCCTCCCTCGAGGCTATTACGGATACGATATGGGTGTAGCGCGGTTTTCCCCTCTCGAGGAGCGCCTTATAGGCCAGCAGCATCGAGGCTCCGGTGGCCAGCATCGGGTCCATTAGAACTAGAGTTTTGCCTTCTATATTTGGACATGAAAGGTGTTCAAACTGGATACGAAACGAGCCGTCCTTGTTGTACTTGCGGTAGGCCGAAATGAATGCGTTTTGGGCTGTATCGAAAAAGTTGAGCATTCCCTGGTGGAGCGGGAGCCCGGCTCGAAGAATGGTAGCTAAAACCAACGTTTCGTTGGGCAACCGCATATCGGCAACCCCTAGGGGTGTTTGCACCTGTTCCGGCTGGTAACTCAGCTCCTTGCTAAGCTCATAGGCAAATACCTCACCGCACCGTTCCATATTCTTTCGGAAGCGCATGAAATCACCCTGTACATTCACATTACGCAGCTCGGCAATGAACTGATTCAGAACCGAATTCTGATCGCCAAGCACCCTTACCATCGGCATACTTTTCTTTTTGGCTAAGTTAAACAAAGATTTTAAAACCGGAAATCTACTTGAACAAATTTTTATATCATGCGCCCCGCTTCACCATGCTGCCAGCTTAGGTAGCCAGGCTTCAGCATCAAGCAGAATTAACATTCGACTTGCCAAAATGCCCAGGAAAGCGCCGCTTGCTGTTATATTGCCTTACCTTATTCCCGTCAGTTCACCTCAATTCACTGAAAGTTGTAATAAGCCGAACAAGATAAACTATGGGGTTATTAAAGCAGGCACTAGTGCGTTGCCCAAATGCTCTGAAAAATAGTAAACCCTTAACGTTTATGTGAATTTCAATTTTCTAAAAATCGTGTAAATAGCTACAAATGCTTTTTAGAGTTTTATGCCGAGGGTTGACAGGCTGAAACTCGTTGGATTTAGCTGTTGAGCATATCATGTTGACCGTTTTGAGCTACCTTTAACCCGTATATGCTGTAAAAAATGTCAAAAGTAACTGGCGTCAGTCAAACGAAGCCATTTATAGCTATAGTGCTCTTCCTTGTGCTGTATGCCTGGGGTGCCAGCAACAACAGCACCCTTGATGCCTGGGGATATGCTTCTCAAATCGAACAAGGCGAAGAGTTGCTCCAGCCCCACCATCTGCTTTACAACGTGCTTGGCTACTGTTGGGTTCAGCTAGTTGGTGCAATCATTCCAATGGACACCATGGGGCTGCTTAAGCTGCTCAACGCCATTTTTGCCTCGCTGTCGTTGCTCGTTTTACACGAAATTTTAGCCCTACTAAGGGTGAAGGAACCCAACAGGGTAGGCTGGATTCTACTTGTTGCCGGTAGTTGGGGAATTATGCGTTTTGCAACCGATAATGAGACCTATATAGTTCCCATATTTTTCTCGCTGTTGGGAGGTTTTTTCTTTCTAAGGGGAACCGAACGTTCAGGGAAAGGCAGTATTTTCTGGTCTGGTTTTTTTTCAGCATTTGCCATTCTGTTCCACCAGGTAATGATTTTTTGGTGGATTGCAATAGCAACGGGAGTTATAGTTCGAAATAGAAAAAGGGAAATATTCCAATTTTTCTGCCCTGCTCTAACTGTGCCAGCCGCCTACTTAATTGCCGTTTGGCTGGAGTATGGCAGCATCAGGGTTCCTGTGATAGTGAAATTTGGGCTATCAGACTACTACAATGGAGCTGCAAAACTTGAGTTTAACGGCAGGGTGCTCTTGATGTGGTTGTTGAGCTTGTTTCGCTCGTTTTTCCAGGCTCATGGGTACATGTTTAACCTGTTTAGGCAAAGTTGGACATGGGTGATAGCAGGAATTTCGGCCGTTATGCTAACCGGATACGGCCTAACCAACGCTATTAAGAATGGGAAAATCCAAAGTTCAGCATTTAAACGGCCAGTTTGGATTTTTGCATTGGCTGCTCTACTGCACATTTTCTTTGCTCTTTTATCCGGTGGTAATGCCGAATTCATGGCCATGCTTCCTGCTCTACTAGCCATTGTGCTTTCGGTAATAATCGATATCAACCCAAAAGCCTTGGTAATTACGGCTCTGGGAATGTTAGCATGGAATATTACCATCGGACTCATTCCTCTAAAATACTACACGCTTGATGGCAGCAGTATGGTAGTTAACAGCATCCTTGCAAATCCTCAACCATCAAAGTCGGCTTACCTGCTACATAGCGAGCAGCGGATCAAAAATGAGCTGGAGTACAGGCAAATTTCGCAAAAACCAGTTTTATTGGGCAGAGCCAGGTATAACACCCAACAGCTAACCGATAGTCTGGAGGTATTGCTGGAGGAAGGTTTTGCTGTTTACACCGACGACTACCTGCGACCGCAAACAGTATCGCGTGAGTACATTGTTGAAGATCATCCGGCATCTGATGATTTGTGGGCTCCCTTTCGCCTAATACCCTGCGATTCAGTTGTTACGCTAACTGGGACCTACTCGCTTTACCGTGTTTTACCTCCTGTTGCTAGTAGCCTCCACCCTGAACGTTGAAGCTACCCATGATGAAAATTTCCTTGGGTGTAACGCTTAGCACAGGAATAGGGCTTTTGCTGAGCATCTGCTGGGCCTGACTACCCAGCACAAAATCGCTGAAGCTGAAGTTCTGCTCGGTCATTATGCTGATAAGGTCGGCATTAACATCAAGAGCATACTCAATGGTAATATTGGTGATATTATCGCCTCGTAGGCTGGATGTTTGAAAGCGGACCTCCCTGTTTTTCAGGTAGGTTGTAACCTGCCGGGAGTAGGCGTTGAGCTTTAGGTCAATTTCGTCCGACTGGGAGGAGGCAACGGCAACAACATGAATTTCGGCGTCAAAAGCCTTGGCAATATCGGCCGTTACCGGAACTTTCTGCCGGGTATCGGTGGTTATATCAATTGGAAGCACGATTTTTTGGATGTCCCTGGGCATGGAGCCATGCCTGATGGTTATAACCGGCCTGTCCGTAGCCGAAATAATACGGAAAGCGTTGCTCCCAATGAAGAACTCTTCAAACCCCGAAGCGCCATGGGTTGAGCATATTATAGCCGAATCCTCAAAGGCCTGTGCCTGATTGACCACCTCGCTGTAAACTTTTCCCTTTTTTAGGATGTAAGTGAGGTTGGCACTTTCGAGCATTTTGGGTGAGTACTCTTCAACCAGCTCCATAAACTTTTTCTCCTTATTCCGACGGTCCTCCTCCTGCTGTCCGGGGGTGTATTCGGAAGGGAACTTCTGTACGTGCACCATTTGAATATCGCTGCCAAACCGGTTGGCAAATATGATGGCCAAACGAAGACCGTTAAGAGATTCCTTCGAAAAATCGATGGGGACTACAATGTGCTTCATGGCTTAAGGGTTCAGGTTAAACGTAAGCAAATCTACGTCAAATTATTCCGTTAACCAATGCGACAGGTCAAATTTATTTTACATCAGGGTTGGAATAACCATAGGCTCAGGATTACGCAAAGTTCCGTAAATCGCCCACAACCTCATTGCTGCCGCCTGCTGCAAATCGTTTCGAATAGTAGCTGCAAAAAACCTGCTTGCCTGAACCCTTCACCCTAATTAATGGAATAGAGATCATTCACACTAGACCCCGCCAAGCTAGGCCTTTCCTGAAAGAATCCTTTCTCCCTCCAGTATTCTCTGCAGATGGCAGAAAAGTAGCTCTCCGTTTTGCTCATTTCGTAGGTGCATGCCGTTGCCCTCGCAGTAGCCATAAAAATCACAATCGGCACAAGCACCTGTTCGGGTCCAGCTCCTATCCCGGAAAGTTAAAAATCGTTGCTCCCACACATCCCTAAAGTTGTCCTTGTAAATATTCCCCTGGATGAAGTTGTCCCTCAGGTTGGGACAGGCTGAAATAGAGCCATTGGCCAGTATGGAGGCAATGTTGATGCCAGCGCGGCAAAAAAAGAGACTATCGCGAACTTCGCCCTCGTAGCTGCCCAGAAAGCCTTCACATCCGTAGTTGAGCTTAATTTTATTCTCCTTTCGAGTCCAGCTGATGAAATCGAAAAGCTGCTTGAACTCTTCAGGCTGCAGCTGCAGCTCGGGGATGCGGCTTGCCCTTCCAATCGGAAAAATGGTGAATATCCGCCACTCCTTAACTCCCACTTGAAGCAGCAGCTCCAGTAGCTTGTTCAGCTCATCAAAGTTCCGCCGGTTGACACACGTTACCACATCAAACCTAACATCGGGGACAGCGCAGAGTAACCTAACAGCTTCAAGCGCCCGGGAAAAACTCATCCCCGAGCCCCTCAGCCAATTGTGCGAGGCCTCCAACCCGTCAAGGCTAACCGTCACAGACCTAAGCCCTGAATCAACTAAGAAGTCGATCCGCAGCTTGCTCAGCAACATCCCGTTGGTTACAATTCCCCAGGGAAAACCTTTCCGGTAAAGGCTTAACCCCACCTGTTCCAAATCATTTCGTAAAAGAGGCTCACCACCGGTAAACACAACCATGGTGCTGTTGGGATTGGCAACTTCGGCAACCTGGTCCATTACACGCAAGAAATCATCAGCAGGCATATCGCCTACAGAGGCATCCATTTTACAATCGCTTCCGCAGTGAAGGCAACTCAGGTTGCAGCGTAGGGTTGCCTCCCAAAGAACGTAGTTTAACTCGTGCAGCTTTGCCGCATTACGCCGGTAGGTCTTGAAAAGGTTAAGGGCTAGCTTTTTCCTAAAAGGGATAGCGGTAGCTGTCATTCTTTCCCCTTCAGCTGAACGTTAAACTCCTTTTCAGTCTCACCCTGGTACCAATGGCCATCGCCACCAGTAAAAACCGGATTATTGAAATCAACAATGGTATCCAGCTCCTGAAACTCTCCGTTCGCCGCTCCGTCGCTATCCTGGAACTTAAGGTTAAACGATTGCCCGGTAGGTAAATCCACTCCGGCGTTAATTTCGAACTGCCCTTCGATTCCGGTGAACACCGTATCTATCTGCGACGTCACCTTAATACCCTCAATGGGCTGTTGGGCTGCAGCAGACGAAACATTTCCCTTTGCCTTAAACAGGGCATGTGGAGAACCATACTCGTCGGCCGGGGTATCCCTGCATGAGGATAAAAATCCCAAAATTGCCATGAGGCAGGTAATCAGCACGTTGTAGGAAACAAGAATTATACGCTTAGCTTTCTTCATAGCTGACATATTAAACTACAATTTAAGCAAGTTAAAAAAAAACAGGACAAACCAGTAAGTGCCGGGTAAAATATTGAAAGGAAATAAAAAAATTGTCACCAAAAGTGATGTGGAGAAGCAAGATACCACACGAAATAATTTATACCTGAGTGAATAAAAATCCCTTAGCTACCTTACGGTTGTCCTCGGCGTTTTCCGCCGGCTGGTGGATCGGTTCGTGACGTGTGGCAATCCTATCCCTACTCTCAACAACATACTAAGCCCATCCTTATGTTTAAAGCTGATAATCCCGCTGAATTATCTTGCTTTTACCCATTACTTTTTCTCTTCTACCACTTACTTTTTTCTTCTTCTACACTACCACACGAGAGGACTAACTTCGTTGAGCTCCCTACGGTCGGTTCGTGCGGTTGCATGGGCCCAACGGTCGACGGTATGAAACGTTGCTTTTTCAGAGCGTTTTGTTGTCTAGGTAGCACGAGTTAACCAAAAGCAGTGACCTACGCAAACCCTCTACTAGCAATGGTTTATACCTGTTGTTGGGCACAGTTTTTTATCTATTATAGCCTCTGTCACGATAATCGTATATATTCATAAGTTTAACAGACAACTTCTTGTCTTTTATTTTGTTGTACCAAAACCCTTCAGTGGAATAAAGAAAATCAACCCATTCAAGTTCAAAATTTCCAGTCATAGCGTTATTTACAAGTTCATTCATGATAATCTGCTTTGAACCAGTTTGTATTTGACCTTTAAGCAATATTTTTTTATTCTGCTTCCAATAGAAATATTCACCAACAACATTGTCCTCCTCTCTTTTGAGTATAGATAAAGATATCTTATACTTTTCATCTATCTTTCCAACAAAATGAAAATAAGGTTTTACATCGCTATATGAATATCTCAAACCCAGCAGCCATTTGCCATAGTCGCTCAAATAATCTTCTATTTCGTTTATTTTAAGATATTTTGACGAACCAAAATTGCAATTTTGCCAAACATGAGGAAAACAATTAGAATTATTACTAATAAAAATAGAGTCATTTGTTATAATGAATTGATGATTCATTTTATGGCATTGAAATTCGCATTCTCCTTCTAAAGTATATGCACTATCTGATTCGTAGTTACCGGTTTCATTACCATAAGCACATTGATGTGCTTCTTTTATAGAATTACGGCAATCATTTAACCAAAATTTTTCAAGAAAATCAAAATATTTTGCTCCGTCAATTAAATCAGGCATTAAAATCAGTTCACCTCTTTCCAAATCGAATTGTAAATAATCTGTTTCAGCTCCAACTGGATATGGACCACCTGCCCAGTCAATATCAATGATTATTTTTATAAAATTTGGATATAATTCGTATGTGTAGTTAAGGAAACTTATCCCTGATTGGTCAATACTGTCATTCCTGATAAATAAATATTTCTCTACTGAAGGAATGTTAGTTTTATTAATGATTTCATCGTCATAAAATAATATATGCTGTAACCTTTTATTAATTTGATTTGCTACTTCATCTTTCTCTGGAATAGCAGATGTGAAAAAGGGAAATTTAATTGTTGAATTATCAGTCTTATATGTAATATCTTCTATCAACAAAAAATAATAATTAGCAGAAGCAGTAAGTCTGAAACTACATATTAGTGTGATAATTATAAATGCTAAAATTTTTCTGG
>Ga0302252_1001883_pt1 | contig 10975 bp, 16 predicted proteins | sample AAG_RA_Leu_MG_FD_193511 | JGI IMG/M metagenome (GOLD analysis project Ga0302252, IMG submission 193511) | Enriched activated sludge microbial communities from anaerobic digester in WTTP, New Holstein, Wisconsin, United States - AAG_RA_Leu | ecosystem: Engineered > Bioreactor > Anaerobic >...
CCTGCGCAGGCAGAATATATGAGCCAGTATTCTGAAATATATCGATAGAGAATAATATTTCACACAGGGACCGGGACTATGAAACCAACCATCATCAGACGTCTTCACAAACATTTTAAGGATTTCGTCCACGTGCAGGATGGTGTAGAGTTCTGGTTTGCCCGGGATTTGCAGGGCCTTCTCGGGTACGATGACTGGAGGAATTTTTTAAATGTTATCAAGAAAGCAAAAGAGTCCTGTACATCATCAGGTAATACCGTAGCAGACCATTTCGTTGACGCCAACAAAATGGTTCTCCTCGGATCGGGATCGCAACGGAAGATCGAAGATCTCCTGCTCACCCGCTATGCCTGTTACCTTATCGCCCAGAACGGAGATCCGCGAAAGGAAGAGATCGCATTTGCCCAGAGTTATTTTGCCGTGCAGACCCGAAAGCAGGAGATCATCGAAGACCACATCCGGCTTTCCGAGCGACTGAAAGCAAGGAAACACCTGAAGGATTCCGAGAAAGAATTATCCCGGAATATCTACGAACGCGGAGTGGATGAATCGGGTTTTGCCCGTATCCGCAGCAAAGGAGACGAAGCCCTGTTCGGGGGTCACTCTACCATCGCGATGAAAGAGCGCCTCGAAGTTCCCCAAAGCAGGCCTCTTGCGGATTTTCTTCCGACCGTTACCATCACCGCCAAAAACCTCGCAACCGAGATCACGAATTTTAACGTCTCCAAAGAGGATATGCAGGGTGAAGATCTGATCACAACCGAGCATGTCCAGAACAACCAGGACGTTCGGGACCTTCTCCTGAAACGGGGAATCCGTCCCGAGGCCCTGCCACCGGAAGAAGATCTCGTGAAACTGGAACGAAGGGTGAAATCGCACGAGAAGACGATTGCCGGGCGCTCGGGAAAAATTACCCCTTCATCACCGGATGAGAGATTAGGTGAACCATGATTCCGGATCGTTGCAGTTTCTGTAAAGGAATACTCCGCGAAGGAACAACGGAATTTATGGCACATGCTGCCGGTGAGGTCATCGTGATCAAGGATGTCCCGGCCTATGTCTGCGAGCAGTGCGGTGAGGCATATTACACAGCCGAAACTTCCCGGAAAATCGATGGCGTGATGCAAGACGCCCACCAGAAGAAACTCTGCATGCGACCGCTGCCTGCCGGTGAAGTGTCACTGAAGGGATAATTTTTTTATCGATTGTTTGGGGGGGTCTCTTGCAAACCCCCCCTCCACTTTTTTTCTAAATCGATCACACCCCCCACCCACCATAGGGGGGAGGTCTGCGGGAGACCCCTCCCCCCGTCCGGCCCAAACAGACCCCCCCTTGCCATTTTCACGTAACCTTCCTGATGTTGTGTCACGCCGGTTAATGTGCGAGCCGTGCCGGAATTTTCGCGTGCAATACCCGTGCATTACCAGAAATGGAGGGAGGGGTGTGCCGGACACCCCCCCTGCCTGTTGCGTTTGAAATTGCGGAGACCCCCCCTCCCATTTGCTTTCTGGTGCGATCAGACCCCCCTCACGATCCGGAACGTGAACATTTCCGGACCCGTGTTTCCCGTCGTGGAGTACGCCGGGCAGGGGGATCGTGTGCGTTTTTTTAAAAGGGGGAAGGGGGGTGTCCGGTATACCCCCCTCCGGGATCACTGATGGAGGGGGGGCTGACCGAGCACACTTGCCGGACCCTGTTTTTTGGGGCTATGCCAATCCGGCCCTGTATTGCGCCCGGATTCCCTACTTTTCCGGCCCCGGCAACCAGGTTTCGTGAAAAAGCAGCCAATAACCCCCCATTTTCCCACACTTTCCCGTCGGAGAAAAACAGGCAGGTATGGCCAAGTTACAGCGGCCGATCTCCTGCCGGATCGGGCTATGAGCTGTGGGATGCGGGGAAATCCCCCTTTTCCGGGATCGCCTCTCCGACGGTGGAGGGGCTGGGCATCGCCACACCCGGGCGGAGGGCTTTGTGCTGGGGGGTACCGGAGGGAGTGCTGGCTGGGTGCCTGCCGGAATTCTGTTTTGTGGGCCATGCCAATCTCCTTTGGATATTTCGTTCATGCATACCCGGACACAAAAAAGATAATCCCGAACACGAAAAGGGAATCGTGAAGGTGAGAGGGAAATGGCAGATCCGAAAGGAGCGATCCGGCAGCGCGACGGGATGACTTATGCGGTCGTGACACGGATGCCGGCCGGCCTCGTGACGCCGGAAGATCTTGAGAAGGTCGCACAGATCGCCCGGGCGTACAAGGTCCCGATGCTGAAGGTGACAAGCGGCCAGCGGATTGCACTCGTGGGCCTCCGGCCGGGCGATGTGCAGAAGGTGATCGATGAACTGGGGCCGCTCGCCAAACCCGAGACCGCCCCGTGCGTCAAGTTCGTGCAGGCATGCCTTGGCACAGAGATGTGCAAATTTGCCAACCAGGATGCGATCGGGATGGCCCGGGCGATTGATGAACGGTTTAAGGACAAGACGTTCCCGGCGAAGATCAAGATCGGGGTCTCGGGCTGCCCCCGCTGTTGTGGCGAGAGTCATACCCGGGACATCGGGATCATGGGGACGAACAAGGGATGGACGATCCTCTTCGGGGGCAATGCCGGGACGCGGCCAAGGTTCGCTGACATCATCGCCCGCAACCTGTCGGCAGCAGATGCGCTTGACTGTGCTGAGAGGCTTGCCGAATTTTACCGGACCCATGCAAAATCCCACGAAAGGACTGCCCGTTTCATGGAGCGTGTCGGAATGGAAACGATCCGGTCCGAGCTCTTATCGCTCCTTCCGTATATTCCCGTTGAACAGGTGAATTGAGATGAAAATTACTGAAGTAGCAAACGTGAAATCAGTGAAAAATCCGCACAATGTTGATGTGCGGAAAATCTTTGAATCGCCGAGCACTGCGGTCGTCGCGATTACCCTCCAGCCCGGTGAAGCACTCAAGAAACATGTCACTCCCGTTGATGTATTCTTTTATGTGCTTGAAGGCACCGGTATCGTAGAGATTGGTGAGGAGCAGCAGACGGTTAGTAAGGACGCTCTCGTGGAGAGTCCTGCCATGATTGCACATACCCTGCGAAACGAGAGTGATGGAGTGTTCCGTTTCCTTGTGGTGAAGATGTTAACAACGGGTACAGGAAAGAGTGGCGGCATCCTGTAACTTTTTTTAGCGAGCCGGTCGCAGAGCGGAGATTTATACGATTCAGGTCTGCAAAGCGTGCGATGCGGACGAGCGAGTCCATGCCGAAGCCCGTATCAGCGGTGGCGCGGCTGTCCCTTCCTGGAAAATTTTGGGCGGGCCTTGATCGATCTAATTTCAACCAGACCTTGCATGAAACTTTTTTGCCGGACCTTGCTCAAAAAGTTTTGATCACGGGTACACCCCCTGCTTCATTTGTCGATCCGGATCAACCGGACCCTGCTCGAAAAAATGTGAGCGGCCCCTGCTTGATCTGCTTTCATGCAGACCCTGCTCGAAAAAAGTTAAACGGATCTGCATGAACCATAAACCGACATCTCCCCCATCCGTCGAAACGTGTTCCGGTTTTTTCAGCAGACCCTGCTTGAAAAATGTTGAGCAGACTCTGGTCGATCTGGTGTTGAGCAGACTCTGCATGAAAATATTTTGCCGGACCCTGCTTGAAAAATTTTGAACACGCTCATGATCGCGATTGATTTGGTGCGCCGGATCAACCAGACCTTGCTTGAAAAATTCCGGGCAGGGTCCGGGCTGGGCATCGCCACACCCGGGCAGGGGGCTTTGTGCTGGCTGGGGACGGAGGGAGTGCTGGCCGGGTGCTCAGAGGAATGGCCGTTGCAAAAAGTGAAAAGGGTAGGAGGCGCCCGGACACTCCCTGCCGGCGAAGTGTCACTGAACAGGTAATTTCAGCCGGCTTTTCAGGAGTGTTGATCCATATCCCGGAGTATTGCGGAAATCGCTGGTTTCACTTCAGGAAGATCGTTGACGATGACATTCCAGACAATCGAATAATCGATCCGGAAATATCCATGGATGATCCTGTTACGAAGAGCGGCCATCTCTTTCCAGGGAAGATCCGGGTATTCCCCTTTTACAGACTCAGGGACATTATTTGCTGCTTCGCCGATTACCTCAATCGCACTCCGGACCGCATGGCTGAAGTAATCGTCATTGATGAGATCATTGAGCGTTCGATCTTTCGCTATCCGTTCCAGGAACGCGATCTCGTCAAGGATATGCCGGAGATAGACGCTGTCATCCTTCAATCCAGATCACCTCGGCCTCAACCCGGGGCCGGATGTACTTGTCAATCCCTTCGACCGTGATGAGATCCACGTTCCTCATGAACAGGGCTTCCAGTCGCTCCGCGAGAGCAACAAAATTTTTCAGGGTAGCGTGCCCTTCGGCAAAGTCCACGACAACGTCAACATCGCTCTTCTTAGTCTCTTCACCGCGGGCAAACGAGCCGAAGATCCCGATCCGGGTGACACCGAACGTACTGCGGATGGTCGGGGCTGCTGCTTCCAGTTTTTTTATCACCGGGCTTTTCCTCCGTGGCTTTGCGATGAGTCCGGGCATGCCGTTCCTTCCTATATGGAATTGGACATTCGGGTACTATAAGGATATGGTGGGGACGGGAGTGCCGGGCTGGGGTGTTGTACCTCGGGCGAAGGGTCCGGGCCGGGCATCGCCTTCTCCGGGCGGAGGGCATTGTGCTGGCGGGGGAGATACGGGAGCGACTTCTGAGGGGGAGCGACGGGAAACCCTGCAAACGATGAAAAACGGGATGATGAGATAAAAATGACGAGATTCCCCGCGCAGGAACAATCACGACGGCCAAATCAGCCTTGACACCTGCCGATTTCATTCTATATACCTTTTATCACCGAGTACCTTTCGCATTTTCAAACAGGTTAACTATTGTATCATAAATTATTTATATGAAACTATTCAACTGCCCATTGTGGACAACCGGCGGTTGTCTCACAAGAAGAAGAGGACGGGTTCACCAAGCGACAAACCTGTGTTGAACCCGGTCCCGCCCGAAGGCATGAGAACATTATCTTCTGTTCCTATGAAGGTTTTCCCGTGCCGGCGAGCGAAGCGCATGGAAACATGCGGGGAGTTGAAGAAACATGAACCTACACAAAACAGTTGTCGTCCTGCTGGCACTCCTGCTGGCAGGGATGGCATTTATACCAATTGTTAGCGGAGAAGAGCAAGCAGTTGATTCTACCGCTGCAAAAGAATTGAGTATCCAAGATAATTATCGTCATCATGAGATCCCGAATGATTATCTCAAAGATTCAAAACCCGCAGAATGGCTTCCTGAATCTGAGATGATTACCATCATTCTCTCTCAGAAAACCCTTGCAAAATACGGTCAAAACAGCAAATCTGATCTCATTGAAATTCCCATCTTGTATTTAGATTCGAAATCGAGTTTTGCAGAAAATGGAAATTTCCCTTCTGCATACAAGGTCGAAGCAGGAATTGATCCAGATGAACCGATTGTTCTGATACGGATGCCAACTCAGTTATACCTCTCCTTCATCAGGGAAGATCGTGATGGAAAACTGACATTGCCCTCCGACTATTTCTGTCGGTTTTATGCGAATGTTACGGATCTGAAATCACATACAACTACCGTTGACGGATCCCTTCAGATAACTCCGAGCAGCCAGTATCCAGTTCCAGGTTTATTGGATAAGAACAGCAAGCCGATAAACGCCGAAAAGGTATCATCGGGTAAGTCGGGCATTTCCTCCCCCATACAAAAAATAGCGAGTGAAGCAACCCTAAGTGTACCCCAGAGTTATATGCAATGGGCCAGATTCTGGAGGACTTCATCAACGAATTAGAAGTATAGTATAGGGCGGATAAGGCCGTACAGCTGGACATTATCTGGATCAGGAGCAGATTTGTTCAAACTGTTTGCCGAACGGGAGTATAAATTCAATAATGGCGAAGCCTTGGAAATTGTTGTCCAGTATTTCGATCGAAATGAGTTGGCTGGGATCAAACTTTATCCGGCGCTCTACAGAAATGGTGCAACAGATCCAATCCCGACGAACGGATGGTCCCATTGGGGTGGAGATGTAATTATTAATCCATTTGATCTTCCTCATTCATACGGCTATCATGTCCAGACAACAAATTCCGGCAGTGGATACCAGGTGAATTTTGAAGATATGGATACACTCCAATGGATTGCTTACTATACCGTTAGTGCGGCCTCAACCGTTTCATCATTCACGGAATTAGACGGTTCAAGCGAGTATAATCAGATAAACGTCCCATCTACTGACACCTTCTCTGCAACAACAAGTCCGATAATCGATGAATGGATAATCGATGTGAATGATGTCTGGCATTACCCTATCAATGCATGGCAGGAGCCAATCATGGATCCTTTGACCGCACCTTCATATGTCAGCGTTGTTCCATCGTGGGATAGCAATGGGAGGCTGATAACAGCGTCCTATGCCCATTATCCCTGAAACTCATTTTTTAACTATGACGGAATACTTTCGAAAAGTTATTCGATTATTGTAATAATATTCTCAAGATGAAAAATGATTGATCATATCTTGACCTCATTGCGTGATAACATATGAAATTAATGAAAGAAAAATTCCGAACACTTATCATTATCATTCTGGTCATTGTTGCCGGAATTGTTCTGTATTCCCTGATGCCCGGAACTATTTTTCCGTCACAACTGGAAAAAGAGAAGAATGTAATAACGGGGAACCTGACCTCTGCGGTCCCGCTGAAAACTGATGCAAGTTTTGAGATCCAGGAAGCGGATGTGAGTAAAGTCAAGTACATCAACAGCACAAGAGTGACGTACGAAGACTTACAGATATATCCGGAACTTGAGAGTTACCTGCATGGCGTGAACAACGACCCGGGCGTCTGGCACAGTGGCTGGAGATATGTAACCTCGTTTGAGGGCAACATGAGCAGGTATGATACTTTCGTAAAAAAGATCTGTCAGGGAAAAACGATCTTTGAATGCAGCCATGGCACACTGATCGAATATCACGATCAATTCTATCAAGTGGGATACAAGGAGTACGGCATGTTGAGACGTACTCTCGTTGCTGGTGAAGGGCAGGCATCTCCCTCCGGGTAGGCTGAGGCGATCTCCTCCAATCCGGGCACGCATAGCGCCCGGATTGCCCCCATCCTCCGGTCCGGCAACCAGGACTCGAAGACTATCGTCTTCTCGTGTCTCACGTCAAAGAACCCATTGGGTTCTTCTCCTGCCTCGGGTCTAAAGACCCCTCGGCATTCAGATGACGTTCGACATTTCGCGAAAAAGCAGCCATTAACCCACACTTTTCCCCCACTTTCCCGTCGGAGAAAAACAGGCAGGTATGGCCAAGTTACAGCAACGTATCGCTGGAGGGATCGGGCTATGAGCTGGAGGAAGTGGGGAAACCCCCCTTTTTCCGGGACCGACTCTCCGGCGGAGTGAATTCCCGGCCCGCTCCCTGAATACCTATTTATCGGCGGACACCCCCATTACCCATATGCACCGGGCATTTGTCCCCCCTTCCAGAGAGATGACGCAGGAGCCTGCTGACACCAGGCCCCCGTCCATCTGGAAGAAAGTGCGTGTCGCTGCTTTCGGTGCGGGAACCATCCGGGATAAGGTTGGCTTTCCGTACGTGATGTGGGGGAGAGGAAACGGTGAGGCGGGTGTCCGCGATGTGTACAGGTGTTTAACTTTTTCACAATGAGGAAGTGATCGCGTTTGAAAAAAATTCAACGCGATCCGGATCGCACGTAAAATTTTTCAAACGCGATCGCGATCGCATTTGATCTTTGAAAAATTTTTCCGGAATTTTTGCGGTTTTCCGACGTGAACGGGAAAATATTTCCGGAGTTTTCGCTCTGAATAATTTTTCATCGCGGGAGTGATCGCGTTTGAAAATTTTCAAACGCGGTTGCGATCGTGAAAAATTTTTTTCAAATGCGGTGATTTGCAAATGTGAAAAAGTTAAACAGGTTTGCATCAGGGTGGGCTGGCTGTGCGGTTGGCATGCAGACCGTTGCCCGGCAAGGGGCTGGGCATTGCCATAGCCGGGGGGAATGGAGCTGACCGTGAGTTGGGGGGAAAATCGTACCAAACGATGAATTTTATTTAGGTAATTTAATCCTCTTTTCGAGTAATCATCCCTCTATGATTTCAATGGATTGGATGAACATCGGAATGGACGTAGTCTCTCTCATTGTATCGTTCATTATTGTAACCATTCTAGCAATGTTTTTCTTATGGCTTATTGACAAAGCACTGCCCGAAGTGGATTTTCTCACAATACGTGACGATCCGAAAGCAAAAGCAATAGCAAATCTTGGATGGCTGATCCTTTACGCACTGGTCTTTGCCGGTGCGATAATCGCCCCCTACTCACTGGATGTGGTGATTATCCGCCAGTTTGTCTGGACATTCGCGATGCTCCTTACAGCCACGATACTTACAATCATCGCGGTGAAATTTGTCAGTCCTTACATGCATTATTGTGGGAAGGAGGGACTCCATAGCTTAAGTAACGACCGTCTGGCCACATCGATCTTTTACCTGGGATTATGCATACTTATCGGGGTCGTAAGTTTCAGCGCAAGTACAGCATGAGGCAGAAATAATTTTTCTTAACACTTCTTGCAGTAACCCTTCACATAGGTTCCGGATTTTTTACGATATCCATTCACGTAACATTTTCCGGCAGGACAAGTCCCGCTGTTGTCCGAATCGGAACTATCATATGATTTTTTAGAAGAGGTTTTTGCCATCCCGCTTTCACAGGCAACACCATCGTCATCAGCATCAAGACAATGGACATCGCCTTTTCCACGGCTCTTACAGTAATCATAGCAGGATTGAGCTTCAGAAGTTGTTGCGAAATCTGCACAGTTGTAGAGATTTCCAGAACAGTCACAGGTTTTTGATGACCCGGGTGTTGCTGCGTTTACTTGTGGGCTAAAGCAGAGTAAAAGTATGAACAGGAAAAATACTACCTTGAGAATTTTTCTCATGAATGATAAGAAAAGTCGTGAGACGATTAAGTTTGTGTTTTCGAAATAGACACAACGGAGGATTGCTGATACTCATTTTAGAGAATGGACCCTCTCTCATTAGCGATGCCCAACGCGCAAAACGCCTCGTCGGGTTTTGCGCTACGCACTTACCGGGATCATTTGTGATAAAAATAAAAATTCAGATGGAATTGTCTATATCATAGGAAAATATCATTCAACGTATGAAAATTTATGGATATATTGAATTTAAAGTTCTTGGGGACATCATCAGTGAAGCAGTAAATGATGAACACGTTTTTACTATAACAAGCAATCAAAATACCAAATTTGAATTAAAACTTCAATTGAAGGAAAAAAAGATTCTTACAAGATGTCAGAAAGAGGTTTCGGATGACTTGTATATTTTTTTGAAAACAGGTTATTACAAGTCTATCAAACTTACAGATGAAGAGGGTAATTTTCGGAAAGATATTGATGAGAACATAATTCAAAATTTTCAAGATGACTTTAATGCTTTTAAATCTGGTTTTTTCGAAGTTACAAATAGATTATTACATTATATCAAAATGTGGCTCTCTCATGAAGAAATTATTGGCATTGAATATGAGTCTGTTATATGTTCATTCGATGGCGAGACCTGGTTAAAATTTCAAAGTATTCCAATGTTAAGCGCTATTGATAAAATTATTTTTTCCAATTTAGATGAGGAAAATTACAATATGATTCAAACATGCATGGATAATAATATTGAGCCATTTATTGCTTTAGAATTTTTAGCAAAAGCAAAATCAGAACATGATTCACGATATAGTTGGCTATATACAACAATTGCTGCTGAGTTGGCAATCAAAGAATTCCTAATTGCAAAACATCCTCATCTCGAAACATTGCTTAATGAGTTACCTTCACCACCATTGGATAAATTATATGGAAAAATCCTAAGAGAATACGAGGGCATTGACTCGTACATAAAAATTAAAGATATTAAAACTGCTGTAAAAATTCGAAATCACCTTATTCATAGACCAAACGTAAGAACTCCTATCTCAGGTCAGAATTCATTTATTTACATTCGCCTCGTTGAAGCGACAATTTACCAATTATTACAGAGGCTATATCCTCAGTTAGAACCTATAATAAAAGACCATTATCCCCCCCAGATGGGTTATACAGAACTAGAGAAAGTTCCGGATTTTTAAAACTTTATTATTAATAACGCAATGAAAAGTGGTTTTTAAAACACGACCACCTAAAATGAAGTACCGTGCTACTACTTAGCACACACCTTTATATCCAACCAGCTCCAACAAATTGAGCATGCAGGAAGAGTGCCACAGCATTCGTGAGGGTTTTTTCGCCCGTGAATGTCTTTATCTCAACTAGCCAGCCCTCTGTCCGTTGCATGATCCGCACTTCTGAAAGATCGCCCGACCACGGTACCGTCTGGTCCCGGGTCTCCGGCTTTTTTAGCAATTTTAGCTTTTATTACCAGTTTTATTACTGGTATTGATCAAGCCCTCTGGTTTGCACAGTAAAGCGTGTGAATGCAGGGGGAGGTGTTGTTGTTACTATGAGAGGAAAAGAAATCCGTCTGGAAAGAATAATGAATCGCAATACGAAGAAGACCATCATCGTGCCCATGGACCACGGGGTCTCGGACGGCCCGATCGCCGGGCTCATCGACATGGGCCAGACCGTCAACCTGGTGGCGGATGGCGGGGCGAACGCGGTGATCGGGCACGTGGGGCTTGCGCTGCACGGCCATAGGCAGGGCGGCCGGGACATCGGGCTCATCCTGCACCTGTCGGGCAGCACGAAGCTTGCGCCGGACCCGAACGAGAAGGTGCTCGTCAATACCGTGCAGAACGCCATCAAGATGGGGGCCGACGGGGTCTCGATGCACGTCAACATCGGGGCCGAGTCCGAGGCGCGGATGCTCGCGGACTT
>Ga0302252_1001884_pt1 | contig 10962 bp, 9 predicted proteins | sample AAG_RA_Leu_MG_FD_193511 | JGI IMG/M metagenome (GOLD analysis project Ga0302252, IMG submission 193511) | Enriched activated sludge microbial communities from anaerobic digester in WTTP, New Holstein, Wisconsin, United States - AAG_RA_Leu | ecosystem: Engineered > Bioreactor > Anaerobic >...
GTATGTAATGTCAGCACTATTGGCTGCTATTCTTTCAGCGTTCTGGCTGGGAGTGCTGACTTCGATCAGTCCCTGTCCCCTGGCTACCAACATTGCCGCCATATCATATGTCGGACGAAGGGTCGATAATCCCCGGATGGTTTTCCTTTCCGGTCTGCTCTATACCGCAGGAAGAACGATCACCTATGCCCTGATCGGCATGCTGCTGGTTTCCAGTCTGCTTTCCGCTCCCTGGCTGTCGAATATCCTCCAGAAATACATGAACCTGGCGATCGGTCCTTTGCTGATTCTGGTCGGGATGGTGCTGTTAGGTCTGATCTCGTTTCAACTCGGCGGCGGCGGCATCAGCCAGGCAATGCAGATCCGGGCAGACCGGATGGGGATCTGGGGTTCTGCCCTTCTTGGGATCCTCTTTTCCCTCTCATTTTGCCCCACCTCAGCCGCGCTTTTTTTCGGCAGCTTGTTGCCGCTGGCGCTTAAGCAGCAGTCCGGCTTACTCCTGCCGGGGATTTACGGGGTGGCCACCGGCCTCCCGGTCCTAGTCTTCGCAGTGCTGATCGCGCTCGGCACCCAGCAGATCACCCGGTTTTATAACAAAGTGGTTTCCTTCGAACAGCGCGCCCGTCAGATCACCGGAGTAATCTTCATACTAGTGGGCATCTATTATTGTCTGACAGTCATCTTCGGAGTTTCGTTGTTCTCCTGATCAACAGCCGGTCCGGCTGCCCGATTTCAGCTGACATGCAGCAACAGGATCAAGACCAGCGCCAGCGAAGCCCAGCGGTGAAATTGCTTCTCCACTGATCGGAAACCATTGAGAGCAGGAAGCAGCTTGCTGATTCCTCCCACTGACACCAGGATTCCCAAACCCAAAGCGATCACCCCGGTCCAGGATTCGCTATGCCAGGGCCGATTACCGAGCAGAACAAGGAACATGTGGATCCCCGCCAGTCCCAAAAATAGAAAAGCCGCATGCGGGTGCAGGGTATAAAGCGTCCGGCACAGGCTTCTTATCCCTCCCTCATCCCGGCCTTTGGTTTTATCGCGCAGCACCTTGCCCAGATACAAGATCGCAGCCAAGGCACCTGCACCCAGGCAGAGCTGGCCGGTCAATTCAATCCAGTAGCGAGCCTGGCCAAAACGTCCAACCGTGTTTGCGATTGCGGAATTGTCGATCAGGTAGATTGCCAACACCGTCAGCGCCGACATAACCGCCAAGGAAATGAATACTGTTCGTTGTTTCATGGTTAGACTCCTCCTTCCCCCTTGACGGGGGTTTTCCCTTTATTGTCAGTATGCGGAGGAAATCTTAACCATTCCTAAAGTGAGGCTGAACGCCCGCTAAACAAATAATAAATAAAGACCGTTCCCGGTCCTGCTCCTCATTTATCCTTTCCTCTTCCGTCCATACCGTCGGAAAAAGATTACTCCCACCGCCAATCCGGTCATAGTCAGCAGCAAGAAAACCAGATGCCGGATGCTGCCCAACAGAATCCGGTCGCCCAAATAGGACGCGAGCAGCATGAACGGCAACTGCCCGATCCCGGTCGCCCAGAAAAATCCCCAGAATCCCATCCCGCTCAGACCAGCGGCATAACTAACCAGATCAAAGGAAACAATTGGCAGCAGCCGAGCAATCAACACTGCCCAGCGGCCATGTTCTTGCAGAAAGCGGTCGGCTTTCTGCAGGGAGCTGCCGCGGATCAATCGTTCCACAGCAGATCGTCCCCAATACCGAGATAAGCCGAAACAAATCGCCGCTCCCGCCATTGCCCCGCTCCAGGAAAGCACCGCTCCCTTTACCCAGCCAAACAAGCCGGCATTAGCCAGAGTAATGAACGCTCCTGGTATCGGGGCCACAATCGCCTGCAGCACCATCATTCCCAGAGAAACCACCGGTGCCCACATTCCAAAGGAACTCAGGTATTCCCGGGCTGCGGCAACGTTGGTCGAGGAAAGCACCGCCACTGCTCCCAGCACAGCCGCCCGAAAGGACGGAATAACTCCATAAAGAACCAATACCATGAGGAATCCGAGGAAAAGCCGATGCCAGCGGCTAGTTCTCCTGCGCATTATATCCAATAGCGCATAGCGGGTATTGCCAAGTCTGATTCTGATTTTTCTCACCCATACTTTTCGCCAGCCAGCTCGCTTCTCTACTCAGGCTGGTCGCTCGATTTTTGCCCAAGTATCCTCATTATACCGATCACTCAAATTTGCTCCAAGCGTCAATTATTCAGGGCATAAAGCAGGAAAGCAACCGCACCTCGCCGAATATCTTACCAAAAAAAGTATGGAGGTGTTGAACCGATGAAACGATGGTCGCTTGTAACAATCGCAATCACCCTGCTGGCCCTGCTCATCAGCGGCTGCGCCACCCAGCCGCCGGCTCCGCCTGCGACCCCACCCCCTCCCGGTCCCACCGGCATGACCGCCCCGGACGCCGCCGGCAACGGCCTGATCAAAGGCATGGCCGCGCTGGACCAGGCTTACATTCCGGCGCTGGTCACCACCAACCAGGGCAAAGCCGCCGAATCGAAAGCGGCCATGACTGCGCTGAATGCGCAATGGCAGATCTTCAAACAATCATTTGCCAATTACCGCGGTCAGGACCCCCAATGGAGCAAAGATTTGGAATCAGTCGAAGGCTCTATCAAACAGGCCACCGCCTCAGTCGAAGCCGGCAAATTGACTGACGCCCATGCGCAGTTGGAACCGATTCGGGATACCATGGTCCAGTTGCGCAAACGTAACAACATCGAGTACTATATCGACCGTTTGAACACTTTCCATGAGCCGATGGAAGCCATCTTCCAGCTGGCTGACAACAAGAAACCAGAAGAAGTCAATGTCGAGGGCATCAAGACACTGCTGCCGAAAGCCAAGAGCACTTGGCAGTCTGTCCTCGATGGCACCATCGATCCGGTTTTGTTCGGACTGGACCAAGCCCAGTTGGATAAGATCGCCGGCCTCAAAAATCAGGAAACGGCTGCCCTGAGTGAGCTGGAGAAATCATTGAGCGGATCAGACAAAGCCGCCATCGCCAAAGCCGCGCTGGCCATTAAACCGCCGTATTCGGCACTCTTTGCCGCCTTCGGCAAAATGCCCGCCATGCCGGCGGCTCCGGCTGCCAACGGTGCAGCTCCCGCTCCCGGCCAGGCTCCGCCGCCGGCCGGTGGCCAAGCACCACCCGCTGGTCAGTTGCCGGCAACCCACTGATGATTCCATAATTGTCCAATTCTTCAGCGCCCTTATCCGCAACGAAAAATCCCGCCAATCCGAAAGGCTGGCGGGATTTTGACTTCAATTGGATTGGCGCTAGTCTTTTATGTTGAGCCGGCTGTCGAACACATAACGGTTCAATCTTTCCAAGATCTCATCCATAATGACCCCTTCCCCATTGCACATTTCCGTTTCCCGGGCAATGGTGATCAAGCCGGCTTTGTCTATCAGCCCCTGGATGAACTTCTGGCCGGTCCAGCCTTTGGTCGTAATATAATGCGATTCTTCCAATAATTCTTTGACGAACACCTTATCCGCCCAGGAAAAATAATGACCCCTCCACACCATCATGAACGTATCCAGATCAAAATCGAGCAGCACCCTTTCCCTGCCCGGAGCGAAGCCAAATCCTCGTTCCGGATCATGGACCCAGCCCAACAAGTCCCACAAATCCTGGTGAGCGAACGCCTTACCCAGATCACTCAGCTCCCGCTGAAAACCCAGGGCTCCCCGATTAGGGAACTTCGCCAGCCGGATTTTATGGCTCTCACCCAGATGATCCTTATACTCCGATAGCTTTTCCGTTCCGACTTGATCCTCAACCCCAAATATCACTATGTCCCGGATCAGTCCCAGTTCCATGCCGGCTTTCACCCAGTCGTCGTCCAGTTCCCGAAGGTGGTTCTGACACAGTTCGATCACCACCGGGACCGTCAAGCCAGCTTTTCGGGCCTTCGCCAAAACGGGGATAGAATCTGGTATCCTCCCATCATCATGAGCGTCAAACATGATCACATCGCAGGGAGCGGGCAGATCCCCGATTTGCTGCGCGTACACGATTATGGGCAATACCCAGCGATGGTCTTCGTGCAATAAACAGGTATACGAATCCGGCGAGATATCCGTCAAACCGTCGATTGTTATCAAGGGAGCTAAGGTTTTCAAATAATCAGCCAAAACATCCTCCGCATATCACAGTCACGCGGCAGAATCCGAAGTTCATCATGCGCTACCGCCGGCCTGTTTGTTTTGATTAAAATTCGACGTCATTCGCTTTTTCCCTTTGAGCATTATTTCAAGTCTTCTAGGCCATACGCTATTTGGCAATTTGCAACTCCAAAGCAGTCTTTTTTAACTAATTCTTAGCCTGGATCCCGCTCGGCAAACAATCAAAGGTTTTCAGCTCAAACGTAAACCTTCCAGGCTTTTCGCTCAGACAGATATGGCTTCGAATCCTTTTACTTTTCTCGCTATGGTTTCTCTAACTTGAGATTCGCTCAAATAATGCCAATCAGCAGATCGGATTCCTTCATCTGGCTGAAAATATTCGCAAGTCATGTAAATTTCATCGAGTTTATCAAATTCGCCAGCAATAAGCTGCTTTTGATTGTCCTCAAAGTATTCTTGATAACACTTTACAAAGGCTTCAATGGCAATTTCTGAAGCGAGGAACTTCTTGCACATGCTGATCAAAATTATTGCAGCATTGCTCATCTTCGATCACCCTCTCATCAGCATGCAAAATTTCTTTTGCTGTTGTTGCAGCAACAAGAGCCAATACGTCGCAGTCCCCTCTTAGGCGGGGCTGTTTTTTTGTCGTTACGGGGGCTACTGGGACGAATACGAAGGGACCAAAATCGGGTCGCAGTCCCCTCTTAGGCGGGGCTGTTTTTTTGTCGCAGTCACTCAGCCAAAAGCAAGCAGAGTTCCAGGCGAACCGTCGCAGTCCCCTCTTAGGCGGTGCTGTTTTTTTGTCAGAACGAAAAGAACGAACATATACTTTGATTGCAGATGAAAATAGTCGCAGTCCCCTCTTAGGCGGGGCTGTTTTTTTGTCGCGGAAAAACCTTCGTCGATAATACCGGGAATGAATTCCCGTCGCAGTCCCCTCTTAGGCGGGGCTGTTTTTTTGTCCCTACAAAAACCCAGTTGGAGCATTGCCGAGAAGTGTGTGTCGCAGTCCCCTCTTAGGCGGGGCTGTTTTTTTGTCATGGACGACGGAGTCAGCAGCAACTACGCGCATCAGATCCACGTCGCAGTCCCCTCTTAGGCGGGGCTGTTTTTTTGTCTACCCGCAAGCAAAAACTACAGTTTCTGCACCGTAGAAGGGAAGGTCGCAGTCCCCTCTTAGGCGGGGCTGTTTTTTTGTCAGGAACATTATTAAATAACCCACAATGGATAATAGATATAGCAACTTGTCGCAGTCCCCTCTTAGGCGGGGCTGTTTTTTTGTCAAATCCCAGCTTCGTGGTGGGCGGAGCCGCTCGGAGTTGTCGCAGTCCCCTCTTAGGCGGGGCTGTTTTTTTGTCATGAAGAATGTTTTATTTTATCAAAGAAGGAAAAAATACAATCACGTCGCAGTCCCCTCTTAGGCGGGGCTGTTTTTTTGTCGAAAACGGACTGTTACTCGCTTAGAGCGAGTTAAAGAGGGAACGTCGCAGTCCCCTCTTAGGCGGGGCTGTTTTTTTGTCGTGACGGACGATGTAGTCCCAAGTTCCAAAAATTTTTCCCACTGTCGCAGTCCCCTCTTAGGCGGGGCTGTTTTTTTGTCGTGTATCTTGTTGTCCGTATTGCAGAGAAAATAACTCATGTTCTGAATGGTCGCAGTCCCCTCTTAGGCGGGGCTGTTTTTTTGTCGAATATAGGCGTAGTCGTCAGCGTTTACCCGCCCGTCGTCGCAGTCCCCTCTTAGGCGGGGCTGTTTTTTTGTCGCAAACTCCCGCAGCCGGTGGGCGTTGCGAATGTCGTTGTCGCAGTCCCCTCTTAGGCGGGGCTGTTTTTTTGTCGGCAAAAGATGTAGATGTCGTTGTAATAGATAATGAAAATATAAGTCGCAGTCCCCTCTTAGGCGGGGCTGTTTTTTTGTCCTGGTCAAGCTGCCACCACATTCACGACGGTTGCTACCGTCGCAGTCCCCTCTTAGGCGGGGCTGTTTTTTTGTCGATCAAGGGCGCGATCAAGGCTTCGGAGAGCATGCCGCTCTGGTCGCAGTCCCCTCTTAGGCGGGGCTGTTTTTTTGTCATTACCCTGCTCGAAAGAGTAAGGGAAGGGAGCCGTCACGTCGCAGTCCCCTCTTAGGCGGGGCTGTTTTTTTGTCACTTGAAGAAGTACGGATCTATATCGTCAAACAGACCATGGAGTCGCAGTCCCCTCTTAGGCGGGGCTGTTTTTTTGTCCGAAGCAATTACATGTGCCTGCTGCGGGAAGCGAAAGCGTCGCAGTCCCCTCTTAGGCGGGGCTGTTTTTTTGTCGGAGAATCTACTATGTTTAACCGATGATGTTGTTCCATCATCAAAGGTCGCAGTCCCCTCTTAGGCGGGGCTGTTTTTTTGTCGAAAAAGAATGCAAAGAAGAGGGTGTATAGATGACATTAGGGTCGCAGTCCCCTCTTAGGCGGGGCTGTTTTTTTGTCTCCACTAACGACTGAACCATTCCAACATCAGTAGAGTGAATATTAGTGTCGCAGTCCCCTCTTAGGCGGGGCTGTTTTTTTGTCTAGAAGTGACAAAAACAATGGGGTTGCCAACAAAAAAACTCATTGCTTCTAGTCGCAGTCCCCTCTTAGGCGGGGCTGTTTTTTTGTCATAATTTACAAAGATACAAGTAGTGTTGAGATTAATTGTGAACGTCGCAGTCCCCTCTTAGGCGGGGCTGTTTTTTTGTCCTTGCAAGACAAAATCCTGCAAGAGCAGCAGAAAAAAGAACAAGAGTCGCAGTCCCCTCTTAGGCGGGGCTGTTTTTTTGTCTAATATATATGAAGTGGAGGAATAAAAAAATGGCAAGAACACTTGTCGCAGTCCCCTCTTAGGCGGGGCTGTTTTTTTGTCGTGTCCATACTGTCAAATGCATATAGGAATATCAAAACTACTTGTCGCAGTCCCCTCTTAGGCGGGGCTGTTTTTTTGTCCCCTGTTTGATTTCAATTAATCGTCCCAAAGGGTTCCAGCCTATTTTTGCTAAGCGAACGTTTGCTCTCATCAGAGATCCCTCTTTTATCCAAAAATCATGTATTCTTCACCTTTATTCCGGTGCTCACCTCCTTTTGCTGCAATATTTCCAAGTTTGTATACATAAAATCGGGTAACCTAGCGAAATATACCACTTAATGGTAAACCAATTTAATAATCACGCCTGCTTATTTCCAGCTAAGTAAAGCATATCATAAACAGATCGCTTAATTTCGGATTTAAGATTCTTCATTCACGCATAGATTTTTCGTCCGAGGAGACGTAAAACTTCGTTTTCCATATTTGGCACACATTCGAGTTTGATATATTGGCAGCCCAAAGGAGTTTTTAGCAAGTAGCGCAAAGCATTATTCACAGTTTCCACATATTCCATTCTTGTATCTCGAGTCTTACCAGTTTTCATTTCGTCAAGGTAAATTGCATTTAAGTGGGGAGCGCAGTCGAATAGCCTGCGAAACAATTCTCTTACTTTTCGATCATTGATTTCCTCTAAGCTATTGATGCCATCTCCCCAAAGCGAGCTGTGCTGCTTATACGTACGGACAACATATTGCTTATCAATTTGTCGAAGCCGGCAGGCATCAATAAACATCCGCCCGATCGTTGAATACCGATAACCCTGATCCGATTTTTCGAAAAAGCCCCTGACCTCTACGGGCAGAGTTCGGATTATCGCCAGGCCCTCCTTCCGACTCGGAGCTTGAAGAATTCTCGTGAAGGTCTCACCGTATTCATTCAGCCAGCGTTGATCGCAACTGATGGGCAGAGGCGGAAATCGCATCAGGTTATTAAAATCCTCATACATGTATACCACTTCCAAGCCAAAGAGTAAGCCGTAGAGAGTAGCGAAGGCAGTCTGGGCTTTGAATCCGCCGGTAGCGTTAATTATCACTTGATGATCCCGGTGCTGTTCGTGAATGCTACTGAGTCGCTCATGCAGCTTGGGCAAACCCTGCTCCTGGAATGACCGGTAATTACTCTCCACCAGCTGCGGTACGGGATAGAAAAATACATAGTGAATGCCTTGCTCTTGATAGTACTGTTCCAATGCTTGCAGACACAGCCGGCAGGCCCTGGTATCACTCCCGACGAGGTGGATGTGATCTCGGTTTTTAATCTCCAATTTGCGAAGTGAGCTTTGTTCGGCACAACTATCCTGATGTGAGCGAAGAAAATCGAGCAATTCCTGACCAGAGGGCCAAGCCCCTGTCTCAGCCTCTGTCCGCTTTCTCCAATTCGTCAATAAACTGGTGCCGGTTGTGGCGATTACCACCAGCATGTTAATGTCTCCTCTCTTCCTCCCTATTCATTCCATGCTCTGGTAAACAAATAAACTCATATCCATCTTGTTCGCCCTCGACCGAAAATCCGCTGATATTCGAAAATGACTGAAAAACCACTTTAACCAAATCAAGGAATTCCTTGTATTTTTTCTCCTTCAGTGACCTGAATCCATGAGCGAAGATGCTTTCATTGCGATTCAGCGCTTGGCCTCTAACCTTTTGCAGGTTGATTCCCGCGGCCAGGGGGTCGTTCAAAACTTTAAGCAAGATATATCCATTAAGTAGGGCGATCGGATTAGGCAACTGGTCTTCCGCTCGCTTCGCATCCACTTCCAACGATACTTGACAATAGCTTGCCGCGAGATCCACCGGCAGGTCAGGCGATGTATAATCGGGACGAGCCGTATCGATCCCGTAGCTAGCCAAACGCACCTGCGAGCAAATTTCAAGTAAGCGGTAAAGCAACAATGCTGCCATATCCAATCGGCCTTGCTTCTCCCGTCTGTTCGCGGCATGCCAAAGGGTGAGCATCAGTGCCTTGGTGCGATCAGGATCTTTCAGATCAGTTGGGCTTAGCTTGCCTCCACCTGCCAGCATCCGAGCGAGCGATTGCAAGTTGCGCTCCTGTAAGTGCAGCCGCTCAATATACTGACCAAGTGGCATCGAATCTCCAGCAGCAGTATATTGCCGGTGCCGGGAAAGCAGTGTTTGCATGCTTTCTAACGCCCGCTGGGCATCCATGTTATCCCAGGCATCATAGCATTCTGTCATCCAATATAGGAGCTCTGTCCTCCTGGGATCCGGTATTCTTTCCTTCAATCGGCGGAACACTTGGCTCGCAGCGGCGTAATTCTGATGGCGCATTAAACTAATGCCTTCAGCAATTTCCAAATCTCCGAAAACCAAATAAGGATTGGCGATTTTAACCAAACGCTCACTGCCCGGCAAAGGGCGCCGCAACTCATCATTATATTTGCTGGAGATGTAGACCAACTGCGCTCCCAATAACGCGCCGGCCATGGCACAACCGCTGGTCATCGCTTTAGTTCCGCCGGTAAAATCAACAACCAGTCTTTGGGGTCGACCCCATGCTTCATAGTATTGTGATATCTTTTGGTAGACAGCTATGGGTTCATCTTCTTTGACTGCCTCATCGTGAATGATGGTTTTAATTTTCAATGATAAGAAGTCCTTTAGTGTGTGCAGCAACTCTCTTGATGCCGGGCTGCAAATGATCAGCACCCTTTGGGGTTCGATTGCCGCCAGAGTCAACGCCAATGGTTCCCATGACTTCCCTAGACTAAGAATCAGCCCCTCGCAGGGCTCTTCCACAACATATTGGTTCTTTTGGGCAAACAACTGCTGCAGCTTAGGAAATAACTCGTTCCGATAATAGCGTTCTGCCTCTTCTCGCAGTGCGCTCCCCCCGCGAGCCAGTTGCAGCCAATGGTCTTTGCATCTTTCCAGTTCCAGTTCAAGTGCGTTTGTCGCATCCACTCCGGCTCTTCCTTTCTTCATTCGCTGCTAGATGACGATAAATTCCTCTTCAATTGGATACCCTTTTTCTTTTCCCATTATTCGAATTTTCTTCCGGCAACTTTCACAAAGCTGATAACAGCGGATGCTGTCTTCCCCATAATCTATCACCCTCTCCAGACGAAGCAGCAATTCCAACAGCGCCGACTCCGTCAGGCTGCATTCAAATACGCTGTACTGGACCCTGCGACCATAGTCGAGCAGAATCCGGGCTACACGGAGACGGCGGGTGTTATCACATATATCGTAACTGATCAGGCAAAAAGGCATTATTAGTGTCACCTCACCGTGCCTGAAAAGGTTGATATGGTTTGCAATCGCGCAATGAGCTTTCCAGATTGGCCACCTGCTGTTTCAGAATCTCCCGCCAACTGCCGTCAGATCCCGATCCGGTACCGATTCCTTCTCTCATCCTTGCTTCATAACGCTCTAAATATTTTCGAAAAGCATCATGTTTAAGGTAGACGCCGGTATTCGCTTGCCCTTCGAAATCTTCGGTCTGAAAGATCTCCAAATTGATCAGGTTCAATGTGAATTGATCAACCAACGGCTGGCGAAATTGTTCTAGAAGATCAAGCGCCAACGATTGCCGACCATATCGCAACCCGTGTAGAAAGCCGAGGTAGGGATCGAGCGACATTGCCTCGATTAATGAGGCCAATTCATTCAGCACCAATGTATAGCCAAGACTGAGAAGTGCATTGACCGGGTCCGGAGCCGGGTGCATAGCCCGTCCCAAAAAGCACAGATCCCGGCGCATCATCCGAGCAAAGCATTGAAAGTATGCCCGGCTGCCAGCTCCTTCAATACCCATCAACTGATCTGGGTCTTCACAGCCAGCAAGATGACTTATCCCTTGTTCAATCGTATCCCGGGCATCCCGAAAGTCGTTTTCGGAATGATTATGCTGAAATCGGACCAATTCAGCAATCATGTTGCGTAGCTTGGCTGCA
>Ga0302252_1001886_pt1 | contig 10953 bp, 6 predicted proteins | sample AAG_RA_Leu_MG_FD_193511 | JGI IMG/M metagenome (GOLD analysis project Ga0302252, IMG submission 193511) | Enriched activated sludge microbial communities from anaerobic digester in WTTP, New Holstein, Wisconsin, United States - AAG_RA_Leu | ecosystem: Engineered > Bioreactor > Anaerobic >...
AGATGCTGGACCCGGACTCGTTCGTTGAAGAGTCCGATGAGCTGAGGACCTGCAGGGCAATCTGGGAGATCCTGCACGAGCAGACGATCTGGGTCATTATCCCCTACTCGAAGCGGATCCGGTTCAACGCTATCTGCAACCGGCGCAACCCCGACATGCTCTACGATCTGATCAAGAGCCACGCGGCCCTCTTCTTCATGCAGCGCCGGCAGAAGATGAGCGAAGATGGGACGCTCTGCGTATACGCGGACGAGGCGGATTTTACGGCGGCAAACGATGTCTTCACGCTGCTGAACGGCACGGCGGGCGGGCAGGAATCGAAGATGACGAAGAAGGAGTCGGACCTGCTCACGATCATCGACAAGGCCGGGCAGCTGGAGTTCACTATCCAGGACCTGCAACGGCTCACCGGCTGGTCATATTCCAGTATCTACAAAACGGTGAAAGGTTATGACAGCCGGGGCAGGAACTACACGGGGCTTCTCGAAAAGTGCCCGGCCCTATCCTTCACCGACAGAACGGTAACTGTAACAGAGAATGACGGGTATGCAGTCCGCCGCAGGACCGAGGCGTTCGAGTGGGACCGGGAACTGTACCGGCAATGGAACGGAGGTGGGGCCTGCTGGCTTGACCGCGACCCGAAGGATGGCGATGGAGGGTCGTTTGCTGCATTGCGGCACGTTTCCTGCAACTTTGCTGCAACTGCAGCAAATGAAAAAGGCGCTCCCGGTGCCTTCGTTTCCTGCAATGGTACTGATATTACTAATAATTCTATACTAAGTGAACGTGATTTGCTGCAAAACCGGAATTATACTGCTACTGAAAAAAACAGTCCGGACACATCACAGTGTCTCCATAATTCCGCAATTGCAGCAAATGAAAATAGATCTCCGCAAAAAACGACCGGATCGGAAAATATCACACCTCTTCATCCCCTGATTAATTGCTGCACGTGCAGCAAACCTGCCGCACCGGTGCAGCAAACAACAGCTCCTGCAGCAAAACAGGACCGGACAATCCGGGCCGGCGATTACAAAAAACTCGAGGTCCCGGAGCCGAAGACCCCGTGCTATGCCTGCGGGAAGAAAGGCTCAAGGTATATTGAAAAATATACCAAAGAGCGGCGGGCCCGGCCCAAGGACCAACAGGAGGCCCGGCGCATTTGCCGCTCGTGTTACAACGAGGCGGTGAAAGCGGAACAGACAGCTTCGGTCCCGCTACCGGGAACCGTCGATGTTCCCCGGTGCACACGGGTTACGGCGGATGTCGGGAAGTGCTCGGTCTGCGGGATTGCGAAAGCTGTATGGATCGATCGCGAGGCGGGCGTGAAGCTCTGCGAGCATTGTTACGGGAGAGCCGTGCGGGAGGATGCACGGGAGGTGGGTGTGGTGTGACGGTCCTTATACCGGTGTTTTTTTTTATAACATACTGTTGGTTGTGAATTTTTTTTTTGAAATTCTATTCATCCTCTAACATGTCAAATGTCAGAAATAATATTAAGACAACTGTAATTATCATTAAACACAAGATTGATAAAATGATAAAAAAAGTGAGAAAAAAAGAAGTCCCGAATTTTGCAGAAATTTTACTGAAGAGGAGGGCTGAGGTTAAAGGATTTATTGAAAATAATGAAGAAAGTAAATTTTATGAATCGATAATCATTCAATATTCACTTATTGAAAGTACGTTAAAATACATGGTTTTTATTCAATTGGCGTTAAATCTGGGTCTTCTTCATGTCAGGAAAAAAACGAGCCAAGAAGATTTTGGTATAAAAATGGATCATCTGAAAGCCTATTGTAAAAATTTATCTTTTTATCAAGCACAACACCTTGCAATTAGTTCAAACATTATCGATGAAGATCTTTTTGAAGAAATCGATAAAATTAGGATAGAACGAAACGATTGGATTCACCAATGTTGGCTCTTGCAAATCAAGTCCAGTCCTAAAAAGTTAAAAGAGGATTTAATAAGAGTCAACCATACTTTCTGGAAAGTTACAGTGGCTTTTGGAGATTTAGCAAATGATGTAAGGCGCCCTTGGATCTTTGATTTAAATCTCTTCTTCATTAAAAGAAAAAAGAAAAAACAAAATAAGGAAATTGCAAAATGACTTCATTCTTAATTAAAATGATGATTTTTCCTTCTCTGAAATTTGCTGTGAATTTTTCTTTCAGTAATACCTATCCTCCGAATTTTACATATCATCATATCAGATGACGGTCTCACCGGCCTTGCTCTCCCATGAGAGCACGGAGCATTACACACCGCAGTATATCCTCGATGCGGTTATAGCGTGCCTGGGCGCGATCGATCTGGACCCGGCCAGCAACAGCCATGAGATCCCGAACGTGCCGACAGCGAGGCACTATACAGCTCAGGACAACGGGCTCGTGCTGCCATGGGTGGGGCGGGTGTATCTCAATCCGCCGTTCGGGCCCGGAGTCGAGCGATGGTTCTCGAAGTTATACCTGGAGCGATCTGCAGGCCGGACCACGGAGGCGATTATTCTGTGGAAGTCGGCGACCGAAACAGCGGCGTGGAAGACGTTGACGGCGATATCGTGCCGGGTGTGCTTTTCCTTCGGCCCGTATCCGGTTCATCGGGCCTAACGGTGATGGCGGTCCCGGGCCGACGTTTTCACCAGCGCTGTTCTATGTTGGCGAGAGGCCGGAGCGGTTCGAAAGGGCGTTTGCCGGGATTGGGGCGGTTTGGGTTGTACCAAAAAAGTAAGTGCAAATATTAGCTCATCCCTGGTGAGTAAACGCATTCCACAACACTTTTCCTATCTCTCATCATTTTAAATTTACTTCGGACTGATTCAACACGCACTGCATCAAATGTGGCAAACCAACAAAACACGGCGAATCATTTTGTGAGCGATGCCAGAATCCCCACGGTGGTACATATGGTTCTTTTGAACAAAAGATCATCTCACACCGGCCCACGTACGAACAGTTTAAACATGAATTTCTTGATCCTGATCAGGTCAAGGGTCTTTTCTGGGCAGATGATGCCCTCCTGGAGTATGAATATTACAACACCGACCGAAGAGAGTCTGGTAAAGCTCACTTCACACCCCTTCTTGAAGGACCTCACGGGGGAGATTATGGGCCAGAACATCAAAAACTTGAACTTTGGTTTATCGATGGATTCTTTGGTATATTCCAGGAACGGGTCCACGCATTAGACGGAGGCAGAGTCAGTCCTGCATCTTTGAAAGGTGTACGGGAACATTTTTTTGCATTCAGACAATCGCTCAATCTGATTCATCAGAAATTTTCCAGAGATTCTTACATAGGAAGCCTGCCTGATATCGAGCCGATTAAAATTTTATTGAAAAAACTCCTCGTAAAAAACAAAAAAGACCCGCTCGCCATTGATAATGTCGGGCAGGTTTTTGATCCGGGCAGCGCCCTTTTTTTCCTCGAACTTTATGTAACCCTGCAGGATTCGGATCTCCTTGCCACCATTCAGGACGATCTCATCAAACTCTCTCCGCAGCAAGCGGATAATTTTACCCGCTCTCCCCAGATTATTGTTCTTCCCTGGGAACACCAGCAGGCTGCATATGACGCATGGGTCAAGTCTGGCCGGCAGGGTATTATTGAGATGGCAACTGCGACCGGTAAGACTCTGGTCGGGCTGATGGCAATTGAGGAGATTGCAAGAACAAAAGAGAATGCCACGATCCGTGTCATAACTAATTCTCGTGCATTGCTGAATCAATGGAAGCGCGAGTCGGTAAAAAAACTCGGGTTATTACAGGATGTCACTCGCGATTTTAATATCTCGATAAACTGGAAGGGGATTGCGGTTCATTTCGATACGATCCAGAGGGTAAGTGCTAATCCTGAACTATACCCTGCGGATTTGATTATTTTTGATGAAGTCCATCACCTTGCTGGTCCGGAGTTTAGCAAAGCCCTCCAGATCCCCTGCCCGGAAAAAATGGGGCTCTCGGCAACCGTTGAAGGTGAATTGAAACTCTCGATCCTGAAGGACGAGTTGGGGCCGGTCGTGTACCAGTTCGGGTTGAAGGATGCCATGATCAAAGGTATCATCCCCTCCTTTGAATGGAAGGTAATCCCGGTCTATCTTGCGGTTGCTGAGGCTGATGAATTCAAGAAAATTTCCCAGGATATCACTTATCGGTTCAGTTCGGTAAAAGGTGACACCGAGACGATCTCCAGGATTACCGGCGGCAAACGTAAAAGAATCGAAGATCTCGGAGAATTTATCCGGCTTATCGAGCAGGCACGGTATAAAAAGATGGAACTGCCTGCAGAATGGAAACAAATCCAGGCACTCATTCTCAAGAGACGGTGGATCATTCACAAGTCCCAGCCCCGGCTTGAGCATGCAATGGAACTTGCACAAGATCTTGCAAAGACGAAGAAAGTCATCCTCTTTACGATGGATACCGATAGCTGTGACTATCTGGGGAAAGAACTCGAAAAGGATAACAAAAATATTTTTGTAATTCACTCGTTCATCAAAGGAGATCCCAATATTCTCATTGAACGGTTCAAGCGTGCACCGTATGGGGCTTTGATCGGTGCCCAGATGCTGGGTGAGGGAATCGACATCCCTGATGCAGAGATCGGCATTAATGTTGCTGCTTCAAAGACCCGACTCCAGCTGACGCAGCGGATGGGACGTATTCTGCGTAAAGGAACCGGGAACAAGAAGGCCCCTGTCTTCTATCATTACGTTGCAATCCCGGAGCCGGAGAGTTATATTCCTGAAGAAGATGATGTGGCCTTCCTCGATGATCTTGCCTGGGTGCAGGATGCTGCACTTCGTATGGGTCTTGATGCGGAGGTTATCGGCAATGAAGAGCTTCTGAAACAAGAACTCGCCGTGGAAAATTCATTCTCAACGCGATTCTTCGACAAGGATCTTACAAAGAAGGTCCCGAAGTTCGGGACATTCAACCTCAAATATGTTATGAGCCAGCTTACGGACCGATCAATATTCCGTATCATTACCATCCTGCAGAATCTGGAAGCTGTCAAAGAGATCTCAAACCCCCAGTGGGCCAGGATCATCCGGTCATCGTGTGGAAAGAAGAGGCGGGATGAAAAGAACTGGGAGCACCTGGATATCCCCGGGTACTGGTGGCTGCTGATATTAGGAAAACGCAATCCTTCCAGGATCATTGAAATTTTCAAGAGCGTCCGGGCTGATCTGGATCATTCTGCCGATGAGACTGATGAGGAGATTATTCGGGAAGTGTCAGAGGAGTTGAATAATCCTGATATCTCTGCTGTCGGGCCGGAAGTAATTGATGATAATGTGTTAGCAGGGATTGAGCAGGAACCCGTTGCGATGCAGATTGTAATTTCTCCAGAAATTGTTGCTGCCGATGCTGTTCCCGTGCTACAGCCTGAAATAGTTGAGCCAGTTCAAGGTTCGGTCAATGAACAGAAATCAGAAAAGGTTGTATCCACATTCAGGGTTGGGAACCTGAGTGTATCGGAGATAGAGATTGACCATGATATCGATGAATTGTTAGAGGAGCCGCCACCCAAGGAATTTGAGGGAAAGGATCTCACGCAATTGACGCTTGAGGATCTGTTTGAACCTGAAGCATAATGGATCTAGTGTTAAGCAGGCGTTTGCCGGGATTGGGCCTGTGTGGGTGGTTCCGGGGAAAAATTGTTATTAAGGTAAAATGGTATGAAGCATCTTTCGGATATATCTCTCATCTTCCTGGAACAGAACATGGTTCTCATCATAGACGGTATCTGCAGGGTAATCGAAAACCCCGCCTACTGACTGCTTTTCTGTCACGGAGACGATGAACGAATCAAGCGTGATACTTGATCCTTTTTTCTTTTCATTGAGTTTTTGTTCAAGTTCCTTGATGGTATTGCATAGCTGGATCTTCTCATCTTTGAAGCCGGATTTTATGTTGACGAGACCTTTGGGATCCACGAAGAGGAGGTGCTGCACATTGCCATACACAATCCAGATGATGAAATCCGGGAAGAAATTGACATTCTCGAAAAATCCGACACCACGTTTCGGGAAGTTCCGGAGAACAAATACCTTCTTTCCTGCGAAGGCGTCGGGGTCGTTCTCTATGTGAGACTTGAGGTCAAGAACGAATTTTCGTTCACCGGTGTTGAGACCTTCCGGATGAATCTCGACTTTTAATGCATCTCCGTACCGGGCGAGAAGTGGCTGATAGAGATGCCTGTCGAAGAAGACGTTGACGAGGTTGAGATTTTTATCCCCTTTGTAGAGTTTTTCGATATCACTTTTGATGAGTTTTTCAATGGCTTCAATGAGGGCCTGCTCTTTTTCACTGACGCGGATGTGGTACGTAAAGTCGAAGTTTCCATGATTTTCGTCGAGAACTTTAATATCGAGATGGTTCTTGACCCAGAGGTTACGCTTTTTGTCGTAATACTTCTGGAGATATTTCCGGAGGATAGCGATGGTGATATCCTCAAGGATATGAAGATCCTTGCATTGTTTAGGAGTTATGAAATCCTCCTGACATTTGAGGCGGTAGAGCTTTTTCCTGATAATCTCTTTGAGTTCAGTTTCGCCGAAAACAAAGTTGTACCAGTTCTTCTGAATTCTTGTTTCAAGGAGTGCAAAGTAGATGCGGTTCCAGTTGAGTGTATCGATGTGTGCGGGATTGAGGAACCGGTCCGGGAATTCTGTTTCGGCTTCAATGCCATATCCCTTTTTCAGACTGTCTTCGACATCGACCTTTGCCAGGAGGTCCACGTCTGCGATGATACGGTCATCGACAGTAAGTGTGAAGAGTTCTTCTTTTTTGAAGAGTCGTTTGTCTATGTGGGGGATGAGCAGACCTGCCTTGAGATAATCTTCGTTGATGCGGATAGAGAACGGGATATCGATGTAGGTATCGACTTCGATGCCCTCTTCAATGAGGTACTCGCGGAACTGTTCGAGATAATTTGCCTCGATACCGAATATGTTGAGGGTTTCAAGGAGCGGAACGAACTGGGGGGCGGAATCTTCCAAGGCACTACTGCGTTTGAGTTTGTGATCCTTGCCCTTGAGACGGACGCCTCTGCCAAAGAGCTGGATAATCTGGGTGCCTTCGCTCTTGCCGATGTTGAGGAGGCCCATGGTTGAGACCCGCCAGGTGTCCCAGCCTTCGATAAATTTTCGGGCACCTATGAGAATGTTGACCGCCGATGTTTTCTCTTTAATGCTGGAAAAGAGCGATGCGGTGAGTTCATCCTTGTCGGAGCGGATAGCAGCCTCCTGCTTTTCCACGAGTTTGATAAATTCTGTATCTTCCCCGATGTTGATGACCCCGAAATACGGGTTGTCGTTCCCGCAGCGGAGAGCGATTTCACCCTGTGCTGTTTTCAGGTTTACGAGATGGAGCGGGGCCGGAGCCGGGGCATGAAAGATTCTCGTGAGGATGTCTGCGTAGGTCTCTTCAGGTGTGAGGTTCTTTGCTTTGAGGTAAGCGAGTTTCTGCTCGGGATAACTGGGGGAGAAGAGGTCTCTGGCGGAATTTTTGTCAATGAGCCCGGATTTTCCGTCATAGATGGAGCGGATGGTATTTATGGTCCAGTTATGATCGTTTTTCAAGACTGCCGAGAGAAACCGGACTACTTCGAGAACATCGGACTCGCCGGTCTTTCCCTGCACCCGACTGCCAACAAAGATCCAGAGCGGGGCTTCGATGTTGTACTCCTTTGCAAGCTCAGGATTTTCATCGAAGACCCGCTTCTGTTGGTAGAATGTGAGCAGGTTCGACAGCATGACAATGTGTTTAATCTTCTGATCGAACTTGGCATCTTTGACATTGAGGAGCCGGTAGTCCTTGCCATATCCATCGCGGTAGAAGTAGCGGTACGAATAATCGAAGAGAGTAGATTTGCCGTAACTGGTGAGGAGATCGTCCTCTTCTGCCTTTTTCCCGGCTGCGGCGACTGCCTGCCCGAACGTGGCGCTATACTCGAATGTGAAACCATCGGTTGCCATCTTCTTGCGCAAGTCCATCCATGAGGTACCGCCGCTGCCTTTATGTCCTTCGTCAACGAAGACAAGGTTTTTTGTGTCAAAGCTGGCGATGTCAACCGAAACTCCCTGCCCTTTTTTCCCCTCGGTGAGTTTATTGATGTCGATGACCTGGACTACGGATGGGGCAACAGCAGATGCAAAGAGGCCGCCCCGAGGTTGGAAGGGTTCGGCAGGGATTCCGCTTTTTGCAAGTTCGTTAAGATGTTGGCCCGTCATGGACTCATTGGGGGTGATGAGGAGAATATTATCGAGGCTGATGCGGTTTGCTCCTGCGTTATAATGCGCGAACTGGAGGTAGTTGAGGTGGAGGATGAGGGTCTTGCCGCTGCCGGTGGCCATCCAGAAGGCGAGTTTACGGATATCGTCCTCATTGTAGAGGAAGTTCATACTTGCATTCCGTTTCTCGATCAGATCATACGCGTACTCGTTAAGTTCATCGAGGAACTTCTGCGGGCTCTGGAAATACCGGTCAAGGAAGATTTCGGTATAGAGCACGGCTAGGTGCTGGAAGTACGTGAGGGTTATTGGAGTATCCCGGTGCCGGTTGATCCGCTCCACGTAACCCCGGATGCGGGCGTCGTAGGTTTCAAGGTTTGTCCGGATCCGGGGATCGACTCCGATCCACGAAATCAGGGCATGGAAAAGGAAGCTCTTGCCCTCTTCATCATACCCTTCCTGCACACCGTTTAGGAGCGCCTGCATCTCGTCAAAGCTCTTTTTGCCAAAGAGCCCGTGCATGTATCCCGCGAGGATTAGATGTTCGGCAAGCCGGGAGGTGGGTTTTGCCTTACCCTTTGCATTCACGGTCTTTGTCTTCGCTGCTGCCATGCGATGCTCCCTGTTCAGGCTCCCATAAGCCGCTGGAATTCGGGTTCGATGGGGAGAGCACCTTCAACATGGAAGTCCCCGTTGATGAAGACCCGCTCAGCTTTGAGTTTGGGATCGGTGAGAATCTTTTCTTCGATGAACGCTTTATCCTTTTTAAGATCAAGCCCGGAAGTTGTGCGCCAGATAATGGTGGTCGCCTGCCCGGCAAGCGTCTCGCCGTGAACGACCCGGTACGTGGTCCTGTTCTCCGCGAAGGTCCGTACCCGTTTTACCTTGAGGCCAAGCAGGTAGTTGAACGTCTCGACAAGATCCGCGGTCTCATCGTGCATCTCGGAGTCCTTGGTAATGCGGAGCGTGTACTCAAACGGGCGTTCGAGTTTTGTGGCGTTCATACGGCAAGGGCTTTCCCGTGTCTCGAAGTCGAGCATGTACCGGAGCATATACCCGTCCATGTCCATGAGTGTCTTCTGGACAGTGCCACCTTCCATGAAATCGATGTTGTTGAGTGTGTCCTCGTATTGCTCCAGCGTGAGGTACTTGAAACAACCCCCTCCTTTCCAATTAAATTGCTTTGATATACCAGAGGAGTCACCATTTAATGTATTTTTTAATCGTGTAATTGCCAAATTATCAAAGTAGTTCTCACTATCAATCCCAATAAATCCCCGACCCATTTTCAATGCTGCAGCACTAGAGGTACCGCTTCCGACAAAATAATCTAAAACAAGCTCTTTCTCATTTGTAAACAACTCAAAAATTCTCTGAATTAATTTTTCAGGCTTTTTCCCCTTACGGAGAGAGACGCCTCCCTCATTATGAAGATCATTTGGCAAAACATCAAACCATAGGTCTGTTAGTAATTCGCCGGGCGCAATTGTATCTCCAAATTTTAGTAATCTATCGGAATAGAACAAAATTCGTTTTCCATTTTTTATATACCAGTCTTCATATTGATCTCTCTGAAGAGTGTAGATTTTTTCTGGGTTCTGTTCAGATGAACTTTTTATTTGTTTGGCTTGAGTACTAATTTTTGTTTCATCTAAATTCGCAAATTGATACACAGACTCTGCATGAGAAAAAACAAAGGAATCCAATTCACTATCAAGTTTTTCTCCGAATTTTTCTTTTAATTCACTTTTTTTAACATTATGATACTTTGAAAATGCATCCAATAACGAAATGAAGGTCCATTGGTCAAGTGGAGCAAATCGATTTTCGATAAAACCAGAATATCTTACATCTCGATCTTTTTCTCTGTATGCATTATTAGGGCTCCATGAAACACTATCTTTAGAATAGATTAGCAAATATTCGGCAACGTTCACTACACCTCTGTTGATAACCTTAGGTCCCGTAACTGAACCGCGTTTTACTGCAATGAGATTTTTCTTATTCTCTCTCCCCAAAACCAAATCAAATATGATGAAGAGATTATGAACTTCCTTAATATCGATACTACTGGTAATTGTCCCCTCAGTTTTTAAATAATTCATACCTGATATGAGTCTATCGAAAATCATCGTAATCCAAGTCGATTCTTGGTAATTATCTTTGTAGATGAATCCCTCATCACTCCCTGTATTATAGGGTGGATCGATGTAGATACACTTCACTTGCTCTCGGAATCGTTCCTGAAGTAAATTCAATGCCTGCCAGTTCTCAGATTTCACCATGAGTCCATCTGTTGACTCATCGAGATCATCGAATGTCGCAAGTAGAAGATCCTTGAATTGCTGAGGGAAGAATTTCGTATCTAGTACAAGATGCGGGTAAGCTTTCAGGTACTCCTCATCGATATTATTACCCTTTTTATTTGAGAGAGTTGCCTGTACCCCGGGCTCTCCAATATAAAAGAGCGCTTTCCATTCCGCAATCTGTGCTGTGTTCTTCACAACCTCCGTGTAGAAAGATTCAGGCACCCGGTCGAGTGTCATGCAATAATTGGCACTTATCACGAATTTTTTCTTTTCGAAGAGTTTTTTCTGGAAATCCTCTATCTGGGCAAGGAACGAGATGATCTTTATGGATATTGCTTTCATCACCCGAACCCGGTTGAGGTACTGATCAATGGGGATTTCTTTATTGGTTCCCAAATCATCGAGA
>Ga0302252_1001887_pt1 | contig 10944 bp, 8 predicted proteins | sample AAG_RA_Leu_MG_FD_193511 | JGI IMG/M metagenome (GOLD analysis project Ga0302252, IMG submission 193511) | Enriched activated sludge microbial communities from anaerobic digester in WTTP, New Holstein, Wisconsin, United States - AAG_RA_Leu | ecosystem: Engineered > Bioreactor > Anaerobic >...
TAACACGGCTATGATCTGTTCCTCGGTGAAGCGTTTCCCTCTCATGCCTCGGTCCTCCTTGATCCTGTATTTTTGTAGTATACAGAATCTCTATTCTCATGGTGTACTAAATTCGGGGGACAGGTCAGTATTTTTCTTAGATGAATTTTCGGAGTTGTTCGAGACAATTCATGATAATGCGAAAAAGAGCATACGAGACGAAAAATTAGTGGACGTAGAACTCATGCGTTTTATTAGCAACCTTTTGAAAGATAAGAGCCTAAAAGGTAATATCGTGTATGTCTTAGCAGTTAGACCTTTCTCCGCATATTATCATGACAAGTATGATATGCAAATATTCAAGTGTATTGGTACACCCATCGGCCTTGATTTTTTCGACAAAGAAACTACAACCAAACTAATTAGAATACCAACTGAAGGGAGACTCGACTTCAATGAAGAAGCAGTTGAAAAAATATACAGCCTGACTGCGGGACATCCATGGTTTACCTCATTCTTCTGCAAACAGTTAGAGCGACAGTCAGATTTGGGAAAGATTACTAAAGGAAAAATCACAGCAGAGACAGTAACAAGTCTTGCATATGCAATGACAAGTAATGAAAAAGCATTTCAATATCGACATGTTTTCTCGGTACTCGAAACTGACTTTACACTAGATGAAAATATTCATGACGTGGGAAAACAGATCCTCGCTATAATTTCAAAAATTAGCCAAGATGAAAACAAGTGGCCAGGTTTTGACCGTCTGTTTGAAGAATATTCTAAATATATAAACGATGGCAAACAAGCTATTTCTGATACATTAGCCCATATGGTTGATGCCAAAATATTAAAAGAAAATATAAATACAGAAGGTCAACTAGAGTATCAGATAAGAATGGGTATTTTGAAAGAAAAATATGTCAATCAGAATCTTTTCCATAGATTTTTTAGATAAACTGCATCTTTAAATGTACAGCATATCTTAGAAATATCAAAATCAATGTACATATTATTACTTTTATTTTTGTTAGTTTAATGTTGAACTATTTTTACCCACCTAACTGATTTTTGCCCATCTGGTCTAAGTGCTGTATAGGTATCCCATGTTCCTTCACCGAATATTTCGTTGAGGGCTCTTGGCATAATTGAATAAGCAAACTCCTGTCGCTCATTCGGAGTCCACTGTCGTGGAAGGTTATCCATTAATACTTTTTGAATATTCCACCAGGTCTCACTTTCATGTCTAATTTTGTTTATAAGTCGATTATTATTTTTGAGATTTTCTATTGCATTACACGCAAATGTTTCTCGTGCATCCGGTACTTCTCCTGTATGTTCTGCCTCACCGGGATTACCTCTTGCCGCAACAATTTCTTCTGCTGGCATAACAGCTTGTATCACATTTACTCCCCCTAAAAGTGCAGTAAACTCTTTTTTCGTTTCTGCTGCAAAGCAATCAACTGAAGGACGATTATAATTGGGGTCAAGCATGTTAAACATATGCTCAAAAGACATTACTCGAACAGGTATAGGATAAGGAGTTCCTCCCTGTTCATCACTTACACTGCTCCAGTAAACCCCTTGTCCTACAATTGGTTCATTTAAAAGAGCGCTCAATATGTCATCGCTAAAATGAGCATTGGCTTTTTTCAAGGCTAAAAGATCACCAGCAGAAAGTAGATGAAAGACAAACCAGTTGTCGCCCTGGCTGAGAATCTCATTAGAAATGCTCCCAGGTTGTTGAGTGACAAGAATGGCGCCAAGGTCATATTTTCGTCCCTCTTTGACCCACGTAACATAAGGTCCTTCTCCCGAAGATGTAGTGCTTCCCCCAAGTACTGATTGAGCTTCTTCAATAACTGCAATGACCGGAATAGTGCTTGGCTCAGCCTTGGTGAATTCCTCTTGGTTATTATCAAATATTTTTTGTAGTATTAGTCCAGACAGTACCAGCGCCGGGGTACCACGCATCTGGGATACATCTACAACACACACTTTTCCCTTTCTTAATGCATGAATAAGCATGTCCATTAATTGACTGCTGGGATCATGGAGCATCTTAACAATTTGGGTCATATTTGCCCTGGCAGCATAGAGTTCAGCCTCTTGGCCTGCTTCAAGGCGCAGCAAGGGACGAATAACATCTGGTGCAGCATTGTTCCCCTGGCTGTGTATCTCGTCAACCAAACGTGACCAGTTCTCTTGGTTCATGCTTTTTAGTTTTCTGACATTTTGCTGATCCTGTTTTTCCGGCGACAGAGCAATTGTAACAACATCACTTGGCCGTAGTCGTCTGATGTCAAGTTTAATCCCACCTACAACGAAAGACTGATAGAAAGCACTGGGAGCTGCTTTATTGGTAAAAACAACGAGACCGTTTTCCAGGTGAGGCACATCACATAAACCTGGTCTCCCTTTATCATCTGGCCAGTAATATTCGCCATCTGGATCGAAAACCAGTGTACCCACCGGTACCTGTATGTCTTTTCTTTTGCTGACGGTGGGAGTTGATTCATAAAGATTCGCAAGAAGTAATTTGATGAGATTTGACTTTCCAAATCCCGCTCGGGCAAATACAAAGCTACGACGGGACAGCAAATGTCGTACGTTAAATTTAGGCATGACACAAGGTTTCCTTGACTGCATCCCCGGCAGCAAAAGAACACGAGAATCATCACCGTTGAAAATAAACTCGCCAAGCGCAAAGAACCCCAATGCTCTGCCTTCGGCATTATGCCCAGCAACGGCTTTGAGAGCGTCGTCTCCCAGAAAAGCCACCTTACTCCCTACGTGAGGTAAGCGCCGATGGGATGCGGTAAAGATTAGCTGAGAGTCGTTTGCCTTTTTTACAACACCGAGGACTCTTATATTGACTCGGTACTTGAGATATTGCTGGCGAATATCTTCCGGTATCGGTCGCTCATCAGAAACTGCTCGTAAAGTGAAGTCTTCACCAGATGAAGATGCGAGTCTGCCTTGCGATGAAATCGAGGTAATGCGACCAAGGACCCCCTCATTCTCTGATTCTAATTGTACAGCAACAAACTGACCATGCATAGGTGCGTTTTGAAACTCGCTTCGGTAAGGGAGAACCAGTTCTGCGTGAAACTCAAGTCCTCCTTCACTGAACCCCAGGAATACACCAGCAATCTTATCCTTTGGAAAAAGATTCATTCGTATCTCCTTTTACCAACATCTGTCTGGAGCCTTATAGTATCGACAATGTACTTGTTGGACTCGGGTAAAATATCGCGGACGGCATTGTAGACTTCGTCTTGCAATATATCTTGGTCAAATCCACTGATGGTTGCATATTCATGGGCTCGCTGCAGACAACGTGGGTAATATGGAATTGGAAAACCGTTGATGGCATCAGCTAACAAATAACCAAAAATTTCCTGATCTTGTTCGATCTGGGAATTAAGAATGTCCACTGACCAAACTGGGTCATTTTTGAGAGATCCAAAGCGGACGAGATAAAGGACACCTGCCACAAATTTGGGAAGTTCTCCCCCTTCACCCGTTTCTTCCCCTCGAGCCCACTCAGGCCATACATAAGCCTTTGCTTCAAGCTCCCTCGGTATCCGTACAAAGCGTGGCGACCCGCCAGGGAAAACATCCTCTAGGGCCATGGCAAGCTGGTATCTTTGTAATACTTTACTGTGCTTGGCGAGGCCTACGAGGAAGATTGTACGCTTATCTTTACGGGCTATTTCTCCAATACGGTCAGTAACCATATTGCACATCTTTACAAAGAGATCCCTGACAAAGATCTTGCTGCGAAGAAGCCCATCTCTCACGAGAAGTGTGTCGGTGCCGAATTTGCCTTCCATTATCGTGTCAAATAACACAGCCCACTCAACTAAATCCCTGTAAACCATTACCCAGGAAGGCGAAACCTTATCTGGATGTTTACGAACGAGTTCTCCTTTTGGGATCATCGTGCTGAGATCGCTTAACAACCTTGATCTAATGTCCAATGCGGACATAAGTCTCCCTAAAGCTGTTCGTGGTGTTCCATTGGATTCAAATTGGCGTTCACTTAGCCTGTCAGTATCGGTGCTTGGTGAAATAGCGTCCAGGCACAACTGTTTTCCATATGAATCAACAACTCGAACGAGGTGTACAAAGAAAGGATCGAATTGCAGACTGTTGTTGCCGCCATCAGAGGCCACAAGGGATACGGCGGTCGTAGTACGTGAATGTATGGGTCGTACAGAATGTTTTAGGCTAACGGCCTCCGTGCGAAGCTCTTGCAAGAGTCGTTGATCTCCTCTCGCGCATTCCCTTACCGATTCCCGAAGTTGAGGCAACTCTTCATCGTTAAACATATCAACACTCCATTCTTGCATAAAGATCAACTTCACGTATTGCCACACCCGTTTTTCGATTGAATTGGTCAGCTTGTCTCTTGCCTTTATAGGCAGTACCAGCATCTTTGACTGTTAAGATCTTCCAGGGAGATGCGGATCGTTCAAAGGATTTTTTGAGTAAGGTCAGAGGATCGATATCAGTGCTAGGCAAAGCCCCAAACCTAATAACTAATCGCGCCTTTGGCATAGCAAATTCAGAGATTCGATTCCACACGGTAGATAATGATTCAACGAAGGATTCCTCGTTACCATTACTAAGCTGGCCCGAGGTATCATAGTCGACACTTGGCGGCCCACCAATGAACCAATTCCGAAGCCACTGATCGGGTAGATATGTCCGCATGCCGTAATATGGCGGAGAAGTGATTATTGTAGAGAATTTTATATTATTCTGAGGCAAAGAGAGCTTTCTGCTATCAGCATGTACTACGAAACCGGATGTCTTAGGTGGAAGAGAGGATAAAATATACTGTGCTCGACGTCGAACACAATCGAGAAGATCAATTTTAGCAGGTTGTAGGTTGTGTTTCTCCCAATATGTAACGGCAGCACCGGGTTTTGTAGCATAGGTCCTCGGCATTTGGTTCGAAAGATAAGTAGGGGCTGCATATTTATTTCTAGGCCCATGGAGAATACCAAGAAGCAGGGCTCTCAATATCAATTCAGAATCGGTGAACTGATCATGTGTAAGAAAATGCTCACGCAGGATGCATATGTTATGAAGAGTTTTCGGATGAAACGATAGTCTCCAGAATTCTGAATCGGGAATTTTTGGATGCAATTCTTCCGAATGAAGTATGTTTTCGCACATAGTTATAACATCATTCGCATTTGCATGGGCCAGCTTAGCTTGTGATATGGCGCAGGCAACTAGATTGGAATCTATCCCGATCGCTGGAAGACCATGAAGTCTTGCAGCATAGATTGTTGTGCCTCTTCCACAGAATGGATCTAAAACCCAGCCACGCTGCGATGTGTTGCTTAAAATCTGAAAAGGAAATTCGAGCGGGAACATAGTAAAGTATGGACAAAGATAGTTAAGTTTGAGGGTAGAATTATTTTTGTTAAGGTAACTGGACATCATGGTCCGTTTCTATCGCATATTGCGTTTTTAAGAAGACCAAAGATGTTGTATTTCTTACATAATACATTTAACCATAGTAATTGCAAATACAAAAATTCTCCGACACCCTGCTGTCAGCGGTCTGAAGTATAATAATTACATGAAAAACAAATAATTACAGGGGTATGAGATGGGGAAGAAGGAAGAGAGGGATATAAGCATTTTTTGGGAGTTGATGGTCGAGGCGATCAACGGCCAGCAATGGGAGAGGGCGCGGGTAGTGGGGGAGCACCTTCTCACCACCACGCCTGATGATCCATCGACGCATGCTGTCTTGGGTCTGTCACTTTTGTGGCTGAACGACCTGAAGAGGGGAACCCGTGGGGGACGTCCTTCAGTATTTCAATTCGGTACTTCACATTCTTGCTGTTGAGCAATTGAAGAACGTCCCCCTGCTCCTATTCACGTGTCAATTGTTTTGCGTCCGCCGCTGGCCTCAAAAAGTATTTGAATCTGTAATATAAACAGGTTACAATTGTAATACGAAAAGGTTACAGTAATGGATATAGCGAGGTTGTTCAGGTCAAAGGCGCGGAAAGCGCTCTTTCAGCTCTATTTTACCAATCCGGAAAACTCTTATTACTTGCGGCAACTCGAAAAGATATTCAATATCCCTGTCAGTATTCTCAGGAAAGAGCTGATACGGCTTGAGGAGGAAGGGGTGTTTATTTCTGAGAAGAAGGGCAATCTCCTCTATTACCGTTTGGACAAGGAATACCCCCTCTTTGAAGAGCTTAAGAATATTGTGCGTAAGACCATCGGTATAGAAGGGCTTTTGAAAGACGCGATAGGTGATATAGAGGGTATAGTGGCCGCATTCATATACGGTTCTTTTGCGAAAGGCAAAGAGAAGTCAGCAAGCGATGTGGATCTGTGCATCATAGGGTCCATCGACGAGGATAAGTTGATCTCGAAGATCAGCGCCATCGAGATATCTGTAAAAAGAGAGATCAATTATACCATTTTTACAATGGGAGAGTTCAAAAAGAAAAAGAGGAGCAAGGACGGGTTCATCCAGGAACTTATCGACAGCAAGAAGATAATGCTGAAAGGAAAAGAAGATGACCTTCGATAAATTTGCAAGCATGGGTCAACATGGTCAGCCCGTGACATGTGACAAATCTTGAGGGCCCTCTGCTACCAGGCGTTGTAATCCGACTAATAATAGAATAGTTTTCCTTCCCTTGACAGCGTCGAATACGTAGCATATTGTAGTATAGGGGATGCATCGAACATGGGATCAGCGCTGTCGGTAAGCCTGTCCAAACATCGGGCGGGGGCGCATTTTCAAATGTCAATTGCCATATGCTCATCGAAAAAATTATGAGAGAGGCATGTAGCATTTCTATCGGATCTATCCGGAAAGGAAATTATTATGAGATTGAACGAACAAGAGATAAACAACTATCTGCAGCCTTTCTTCGGGCAGCACGAAGATGGTTTCCAGCAGGCCTGGCTGGAAATACTTGAGCATGATCCGGAAACATTAGAGGAGGTTGCCCCCATTGTCAGGAAGATCAGGAACAGGGCTATAAAACAGTATCTGAATAAAAAATACAGGGAGGATAGCCTATACAAACCCATGGGAAACAATGGCGATGAAAGATTTACCCTTGAATCGATACTGGCAGGTCCCATGGGTGAGGCCTCTGAAGAATACAGTGTGAGGGATGGTTTTTATAAAAAGATAGTGGACTTTTTGATCGGGGAGTACCTGAGCCAGAAAAACGAGAATCTTGCATTAAAAAGAAAAGAGATCGACTTGAAAGCAGAAAGGCTGCGATTACGCAAGGAGCTGCTTCAATTCAAGAAAGATCGCTTCAGATCCTGGAAAAAACTCATGGAGGATAAAGGAGAGCAAAAAGAGAAACAGCTTAAGCTTAAAGTCCGGCTGCAAAGGGAAAAGATCGCATTCAAGAAAGAACAGCTTTCTCTTAAGCTGAAAAAATGAGGATGAGGGATGTAGGTAACTTTGTTGTTCAAAGAACAGAGATCTGTATCCTCTGAGTGCTCAAGTCATGCACGGGCATGGAAGCGAGCGACAAAGGGTTGCCTCATTAGTCTCGTGTCTCTTTGATTTTAACGTTGAACATAGAACGTAGAACATTGAACGTTGAACAGTCTTTATCATGTATGACACCCTGCTGTCAGCGGCCTGAAGTATAATAATTATAGGAAAAACAAATAATTACGGGGGTGTGAGATGGGGAAGAGGGGGGAGTTCCGGGCCGATATTGAGACGATCGAGGATGATGCGGAGGATCGAGCGCCCTGGCACAATCCGGCCCCTCCGCCATCGAGGCGCTTGATCGTAAAGAGGGGAGGGCACAGCATCACGCGACAGATCCCCAAGCCAATGGTCCTCGTGGATACTAGGGAGAGGGACCCTCTCGATCTCAGCGGCTTCCCGAACTGGATCGCTGGAGAGAGAAGGCAAAAGCTCGGGGCAGGGGACTACAGCGTGGAAGGCATGGAGGACGTGCTTGCGCTTGAGAGAAAGACGCTCTCTGATCTCATAACGACGGTCATGCAATACCGACCGAGGTTCTTCAGGATGTGCGAGAGGCTGGCCCGATGCAAGTGGAAGGCCTTATTGATCGAAGCTAGCTACGAGGATATAAAATCGCCATACGATGGAGAATATACGTTGGCCCACCCCAACGCAGTATCCGGCACGCTCGACGCCCTCGAGGCCAAATACGGCATCCCGGTGATCTATGCATCCAGCTACCGGTCTCTGGCGCAGGAGAAGGCTGCGAGCTGGCTGTCCAAGCACTTCACCTACTGGTACCTCGAGGAGAACGGATTCGGCAGGGTACTGCAGGAGGGTGATCTATGATGGATTTTAATATGGATTACTTAACCGCAGGAGACCTCCTCCACGGTTATTTTGAGCTTTTGGGACTTGAGCCTTCGAAGAAGAGCTGGAGTGAAGCGAAGCTGAAAGACAACCCGCCGAGGTTCTACAGGATAAAGATGCTCAAGGCCCTCTTCAAGGCCTTTGAAGCGGGCGATATAAAAAAATTAGAGAAAGGCGCATTTGTCATGAAACGGAACCTTAAAGACTATAACGGTCTTATAGAAAGGATCGTTGCTGATCCTGTCTCAAAGGATACCTTCCAGAAAGAATGCCCTATCAATCTGCGCGACATAGCGTGGGCGTTCCAGAGACTGTTCAGGTACCGCAGCATACTGGATAATGTATTGAGGTTCAACCAAGGCGTGCTGACGGCAAGTGGCATCTATGCCTTTGCTGCGAAGAAAGCCGAATGGATGAACGGGATCATACATGAGAACATACCGGCCATTGACGATATTCTATGCGCGATCATCTCTCCCTCCAACAAAGCCTTTAGCGAAAACGAGATGATCGAAAGGTTCGGCTACCCAGATATAGACCTCAGCGCAATCGACGATGACTGGATGTGGTAATACCCGATAAAGTTGTATTGACGCACATCTTATTACCTCCAAGAAATATTTTATAGCTGACCAGGTGCTGTCAGGGTGAGTGTTATATGCTCAACTATCGAGACAAAAGATCTTTCCATGGAGGTGCATATGGCCAGGAGGATATCGAGGAGAAGGCAGACGCTCGGTCTTTGTACCGAGTACATATTCAACTCCCACTTCGAGGAAAAGAAGGTGTGTGAGTACCTGATAAACCTCATCAGGTCGAAGTTCTACTCTTTGAAGCCACAGAAGCTCTTTGCGATGGTTTGCACGTTCATCGGCACATCGGCTATCGCCGTCCTGCACGAGAAGCATCCCGACCTTGTTACCGAGGAAGTCATGAACGAGCTTGCCGACTGGGAAGGCCAGGAATACGAGAGATTATCCAGAAAGAACCTTCCCGTCGGCGTCCAGCAGTTGTTCCTGAAAGAGGATGCGCCGGCTATCCTGTCGGAAAGGCTCAAACAGCTCTCAAAGCAGAAGCCCTCAGAAACGGACAGGCGCCTCGATATGCTCCGGGAGACCTTCAGGCTCTCTTCGGCGGAGGTGGATGTCATTACCCTACGCTGCCTGATCAGCGGATGCCGGTTTCTCTCCGACTGGTTATCAAGCGAACTTAGGTTTGCCGACTTTACCGACGCTTCCGCCGTCAAGTGCCATGGTGAGGCGATCCTGGGGATCAGCAGGGCCTCGATCGCCGGGGCATTTGAAAGCGACCGCCTTGTTGACATGAATGTGCTGAAATTTTATCCCAACCGCAACTTTATTCTCGAAGATTGGTGCGAGAACTATCTTTCCGGGGTGGGCGACAGGGGCCTGGCGTTCGATTTTTTCACGAGGGAGAACGCGACGGTCCTTGGCCCGGCCGATTTTGACCTGCCCGCAGAGGACCTCCTCATCGTCGAGAAGCTGATCCTGAGCGAAAAGCCCCACAACATTCTCCTCTACGGTCCTCCCGGAACGGGCAAGACCTCCTTTGCACAGGGTGTGGCGAGGCATTACGGCAGGGAGCTGCTGACGGTCAAGATGCCCAAAGACGATAGCCACAGGGACAGGATCCAGGCACTCTACGCCACGATCAATTTTACCGGCGGTGATAAACCTCTGATCCTCGTTGATGAGGCAGACAACCTTCTGAATACCTTCGATTCCTTCTTTTTCAAGAGCCAGACGGACAAGGGCTGGATCAACAACTTCCTCGATACCCACGGCCGGCAGATCATCTGGATCACGAACCGCTTAAGCGAGATCGATCCGTCCACCATGAGGCGGTTCTCCTTCGCGCTGGAGTTCAAGGCCCTTAACAAGAACAGCCGCCTGAAAGTGCTGAGATCGGAGCTGGCGAGACGCGGGCTTGCGGACAGGTTTACCGAGGATGAGCTCCGGGACCTCTGCGGCAGTTACGACGTGAACGCCGACGGCATCGTGAAGGCGATAGGCATACTCGAAGCCTGCGGCGCATCGGGGGAGGAGAGGCTAATACCGGAGCTCAGTACGATCCTGTCCAATCATGAAAAGGTCATGACGATGAAAAGCCGGCATCGCGTGAGAAAAAGGGACTTCGCGTCCTATTCTCTGGAAGGGCTCAACACCTCGCACGGCCTCGAAGACATCATTGCAGTTGCAAAAAGGTACGTAAGCGGGAAGAACGGCACGGGGGGGAATATGGCGCGGTCTCTCACGCTCCTCCTCCACGGACTGCCTGGCACGGGTAAAACGGAGTTTGTGTACTACTTGGGAAAGGCGCTCGGCAAAGAGGTGGTCATAAGGCGGTGCAGCGAGATCGAGTCGATGTGGGTGGGACAGACGGAAAAGAATATCGCCGAGGCCTTTCGTGAGGCCCAGGAGAGCGAGGATATACTGTTTTTCGACGAGGCGGACAGCTTTCTCTATCCCAGAAAGGATGCTCACCGTTCGTGGGAGAAGAGCTTCACGAACGAGATGCTGGCCCAGCTTGACAGCTACTCCGGCATCGCGGTCTTCGCGACGAACGAGATCGAGGGGCTGGACCAC
>Ga0302252_1001889_pt1 | contig 10940 bp, 8 predicted proteins | sample AAG_RA_Leu_MG_FD_193511 | JGI IMG/M metagenome (GOLD analysis project Ga0302252, IMG submission 193511) | Enriched activated sludge microbial communities from anaerobic digester in WTTP, New Holstein, Wisconsin, United States - AAG_RA_Leu | ecosystem: Engineered > Bioreactor > Anaerobic >...
ATCGAGAAGGTCGGGGAACTGGTGCTCGAAGAACTTCACCCATGCCGGACAGCAAGAGGTAAGGATCGGAAGGCGTACGGACTTGTCGCCGTCCAGGTAGCGGGTGAGGCGGTCAAGGAACTCGGAACCTTCTTCCATGATGGTCAGGTCAGCCGCGAAATCGGTGTCGAATACATGGTCGAAACCGAGGCGGCGGAGAGCAGCGGCCATCTTGCCGGTAACGGAAAAGCCGGCCTCCACGCCCAGGTCTTCACCCAGAGCGGCGCGGACCGCGGGAGCGGTCTGGACGATGGTAATCTTGTCGGGATCGGCAATGGCGTTCACCACATCCCAGGTATGGTCGCGCTCAACCAGCGCGCCGACCGGACAGACTGCGGTGCACTGACCGCAGAACGTACAGACGGACTCCTCAAGGTTCATCTCGAAGGCAGGCGCGACAACCGCGTTGAAGCCCCTGTTTACGCCGGTGAGTACGCCGCAGGTCTGTACCTCGTTGCACATGGTTTCGCAACGGCGGCACATGACGCACTTGTCCATATCGCGGATGATGGACGGAGAGATGTCCCTGCGATAGGTGGACATGGAGCCTTCATAACGAATTTCACGGATGCCGAACTTTTCCGCCAGATCCTGCAACTCGCACTCGCCGGACTTCTGGCAGGTGAGACAGTCCTTGGGGTGATCGGATATCAACAGCTCGAGAACAGTTTTGCGGGCATTCAGCACGCGCATGGTGTTGGTCTTTACAACCATGCCGTCGGCAACAGGAGTCGCGCAGGCAGGGGCCAGGTTCTTTCGGCCTTCCACCTCGACCACGCAGATGCGGCAGGACGCCGCCATGTTGTTGACCGCCAGATCCTCCAGGTTGAGGAAGCAGAGGGTCGGAATATCGATATTAAGCTTCTTGGCCGCGTCAAGGATCATACTGCCCTGCGGCACTTCCGTTTCTTTACCGTCGATGGTAATTTTTAGCATAGACATGTATATGTGCTCCTTAATAGCAATATAATTTTTACTTCTTGACTATCGCGTCAAACTTGCACTTCTCGATACATGCGCCGCACTTGATACAGGCGGCCTGGTCGATGACGTGAGCTTCCTTGACCTTGCCGGAGATGCAGTTTACCGGACATACGCGGGCACAGAGCGTACAGCCGACGCACTTCTCGGGCAGGATGACTATTTCAAGGAGATCAACGCAGACGCCCGCCGGGCATTTCTTGTCGCGAACGTGGGCGATATACTCATCGGCAAAGGTGTTCATGGTGGACAGAACCGGGTTGGGCATGGTCTGGCCAAGACCGCAGAGGGCGGTGTCCTTGATGTTGACAGCAAGGGTCTTCAGCTTTTCGAAGTCCGCCTCGGTTCCCTGACCGTGGGTGATCTTGCTCAGGATTTCGTAGAGACGCTTGGAACCGATACGGCACGGGGTACATTTGCCGCAGGTCTCGTCCATGGTGAAGTCCAGGAAGAACTTGGCGATGTCGACCATGCAGTTGTCTTCGTCCATGACGATCATGCCGCCGGAGCCCATCATCGAGTTCTTGGCGAGGAGGTTGTCGTAGTCGATGGGTACGTCTGAATCTTTATAGGTCAGCGCGCCGCCGGAAGGTCCGCCGGTCTGGACGGCCTTGAACTCCTTGCCGCCGGGGCAACCGCCACCGATGTCGAAGATGACTTCCTTCAGGGTGATGCCCATGGGGACTTCGATGAGGCCGGTGTTGTTGATCTTGCCGGCAAGGGCGAACACCTTGGTGCCCTTGGACTTCTCGGTGCCGATGGAGGAGAACCAGTCGGCGCCTTTTACCATGATAGCCGGAATATTGGCGAAGGTTTCAACGTTGTTAACGATGGTCGGCTTGCTCCAGTAGCCGGAGTTGGCGGGGAAGGGAGGCTTGGTGTAGGGCTCGCCGCGGCTGCCTTCCATGGAGCGGATAAGCGCGGTTTCCTCACCGCAGACGAACGCGCCCGCGCCGTACTTCAGCTCGATGTCGAAATCAAAGCCGGAGCCCATGATGTTCTTGCCAAGGACGCCGTATGCGCGCGCATCTTCAATGGCCTTAACCAGGCGCTTGATGGCAAGCGGGTATTCAGCGCGGATATAGACGACGCCGATGGAAGCACCGATGGCGTAACCACAGATGGCCATGGCTTCCACCACGGAGTGGGGGTCACCCTCAAGCACGGCGCGGTCCATGAATGCGCCCGGGTCACCTTCGTCGGCGTTACAAACGACATACTTCTGGTCGGTCTGATTGGCCGCGGCGAAGCCCCATTTCGTACCGGTAGGGAATCCGCCCCCCCCACGGCCGCGGATACCGGATTTCTTGACCTCATCGATAACTCCGGCCGGGGTGCCCGCCGTGATGGCGTTGGCAAGGGCCTCGTAGCCGCGGACTCCAAAATAATCCTCGATGTTCTCGGGATCGATGAAACCGCAGTTTCTGGTCGCAATTCTCAGCTGTTTTTTTGCCACTTCCATTCTCTGACTCCTCCCCTTAATTATAGTTCTACCCGAACGTAGTTTTCCGGAATCACGTTATCCACAAGCTCGCCGGCCTTGAGATATTTCTGGACCAGTTCCCGCGCGCTTTTTTCGTCAAGCTTGCCGAAGCAGACAGGCGCCTTTCCCGGAAGGGTCACAACGACAGTCGGCTCGGCATAGCAGTAGGTCATGCAACCGGACTGCATGAATTCCACATTGTTGATCCCCTGCTTGTTCGCTTCATCCTTGATGGCTTCCATAACGGTCTTGCCGCCGGAAGCGATGCTGCATGTCGCGAGGGAGACGTTCACGAGAATCTTGTCTTTCCTGGCGGCAACCTTCGCCTTATAGTCTTCCTGAAACTTTTTCAGATCAGCTATTGATGCAATCTTTGCCATGATTTAACTCCTTCGGTTCTATTGAAAATTAGTATTCGGCGATAATGCCTTTCACCTGATCGGGCGTAACGTGGGCATACACCTTCTCACCGACGGTAAGAATCGGCGCCAGGGCGCATGCGCCAACGCAGCGGAGCACGTCAACGGAGAACTTGCCGTCGGGGGTAACTTCGCCGACTTCCACGTTGAGGGTATCAAGGAATGCATCGACTACCTTCTGGGCGCCCTTGACGAAGCAGGCAGTACCCATGCATATGGAGATGGGATACTTGCCCTTGGGCACCATGGTGAAGAAGGTATAGAAGCTGACGACGCCGTACACCTTGGCCAGGGACACGTCCATCTGATCCGCGACGAACTGCTGGACTTCCTTGGGAAGATAGCCGAAAAGGTGCTGGGCCTTGTGGAGAACCGTTACCAGATGGCCTTCCTTGGTGGGAAGAGTGGCGACGAAATCCGCGAGCTCCTTGTAGAGCTTTTCTGGCAGTGTAGCGCGATCCGGAAGCCTACAATCCCCTGTTAACTGACACGTTGATCCTGATTGCATAGTGTTGAACCTCTCCTTTCGTTATTAGCCAACCGAACTGCTTGGCCTTTGTGAAAACCGCGCCCTGAAAAAAGGCATCCTTCCACATGATAAACACCGGCCCGAGAGCCGATTTCCTTTATGATAAAATAATATCAAATTGTCCTTGACTCGAGAGACCGGCTTATGTATATTCTGCTTCAAGAAGCGTTATGGAGCCGGATATATTACCATCCGGAATTGCTCCACAAAGGAAAAGAGCCTCAGTCGGTCAGACTGGCATGACGACCAGCGGCATAACTCCGGTCACTGGATGCAAGCGAATACCCATGAACGGTAACCACCGCCGCAGGATTCGTGCGCTGAAATCCAGTCGGACAGATCAATCCTGAGTGTGATGCCGGAACAATGTCAATCCTTCCACTTCAACCTTGACGACCTGTCAGCGCAGATAAAATAGTGTTATAAAATCCTGAAAAGAATACACTCTGACCGCTCGGCTTACCTATCAAGCCGCCGGGGATTTGACCATAAGTAAGCATGATTGTCAAGTGGGGTTTTCCCCCTTACAAACAAGGCGCTTACCGGTCGCAAACCCCGGTTCCCCGCGAATATCCAGAGGCCGGCCGCCTGAAACGGGGAAAACCGGATCTACTTTTTTTGGAAAGAAATCTTGCTCATGGCCGGCAGGCCATGGCCGATGCTCATCACCAAATCAGCCTTCAGGTTCAAATATCAAAAGCAAACCCAGCCCAACCTTTGCTGTTTTCCGAAAATAAAACACCATTCTCCGGACTTAAAACAACTCCATTATTGCCTTAACGAAAAGCACCCGGCATCTTTTGGGCGCTATGGTATCACGCATTTTATTCGAGAAATTCGGGTAAAGGCGGGCGAATATACATGGGCGTCAACCTGTTGAAGACTGCGGGGCAGCACCCTCGGCATAGACTGATTGCACGAAATTTCAACATAAGTAAAATTTTTTGTCAAGGCAAAAACACCCCTGAAAAACTGCATGATCGCGTTATTTCGGGGATACATGAACCCAAATATCAGCGAGCGATATCAACTAATCAGAAACCTTGGGCACTCAGTCAAGCGCGAGCCACCAACCGGCTACGGGGACGGCAGCGGCTGCAAACGACAGCAGAGTATTGAGCGCCTCTCCGGGCGCTCCGCGCCTTTCAAGGATATATTCCGCGCAGCAACCGATGACGACACCGAAGGCAAATCCAAACAAGTGGGCGCCGAGATCAGTCCGCTCCCCTTCCGTACCCAGAAATGCCAGCAGGGCCAGCGCTCCGGCAAGGGGCAACGGCAGGCGGCTCCGCGCAAGACTGCGTTCCCGTGCCATCCGTATGGAACCGAGGAGACCGACCGCACCGAAAACGAGGGTCGAGGCGCCTACGGAATCATGGGGTAGAGACTGAAGCCAGGCATTTGCCAGGTTCCCCGATACTCCGGAAGCAAGCAGCAGACACCAAGCAAGCCCCGAACCCAGTTCATGACAGAGAAATGCAATAAAGACCCCGCCAATCAGCAGGTTTCCCAGGAGGTGCTTCAGACCTGAGTGGAGAGTAAGAGCGGTGATTGCCCGCCACCATTCACCTTCCTGAATACGCGAGGCGTCGGCGCTGCCAAGCCCGAACCAGTCAATGGGGGCCGCGCCGAAAAGTGACCCGTCAAGCTGGGTAATATTATGAAATGTCGCCACCAGCAACAGGATTGACAACGTGGACAGGGTGTTGTTGGCGAGAGGCCGGGGCGTTGGCGGAACCGGCGGCCAGTCGCGATTTTCCTGCTCAAAGAGACGAAGCTCCTCAAGTGCGATTTCATAGTAGCATGGGGGCACCATGAGGACCCAGCCAGCCTCTTTTCGAACCATCCGGCAGGGCACGTAGCGGGATTCCAGCACCAGCGCCCACAGTTGGACCTCGCGCCTTGCGGAAATGGTCCGGTTTTCATTTCCGGTCCAGTCCGCCGAGACCGGAAGCCAACCATCCTCCACTACACCTGAAAACTCCTTGTCATTGTCCATTGCAAAATATACCGCCAGAAAAAAACCGGGGCCCAGGGAAAAATCCGGGCGAGTCCGCTTGCAGGAAGAAATTCGTCCGGCTGGAAACGCCCGCCCTTAAAGACCGATGCCGTGGACGACAGCGGACGGTCGCCGCCTGAACCGGCTCAGGATCTTCCCCACATGGAATAGGGTTGGCGTGCCAGGCTGGAGTTATAGTATCTGACATCTCCGGTTACTTCCTCTCCGGCCCAATCCGGAAGAGTAACCTCCTGATCCTCGTGATCCAGTTCTACCTCCGCGAGCACCAGCCCGGTATTTGCTCCCAGGAACTCATCCACGTCCCAATGCATGCCATGCACACACAGGGAATAGCGGATTTTTTCTATAATGCCGCATGTAACCAACGTCTCGAGCATGCCCCTGGCATCCTCCGCCGGGATGGGATACTCGAACTCGTCCCGAGCGGCGCCCTTCGATTTTCCCTTGATGGTAAGGTAGCCTTTGTCTCCGATTAACCGAACCCTGACGGTGACACGCTCACCCGCGGCAAGATACCCCTGTCGACAGAGCAGGCCGGAAAGCCCTGTCTTCCACGCATCGTCTACGACCAGAAATTTCCGTTCAATTTCCCTCGCCACCCCTACCCCCGATTTACTGGCATTTGAGCAACTATATCAGACAGAGACTGTTTCAGGTAATTTTATGCGTTCTGGCATCCATAGCCACAACTTAAGATTTAAAACAACTCGACAGGGGAAGGCCTGAGCGTGTAGGCTACCCCTCTGCAATCAACACAACTCAAGGAGAAAAGCCTCGTATGGACTATATTGCTGACCTCCACGTACACTCTCCATTTTCCAGGGCCACAAGCAAGGATTGCGATCCGGCCGGATTGTGCGCCTGGGGTCGGATAAAAGGGATTCAGGTGGTCGCTTCCGGCGACTTCACCCACCCCAGCTGGTTTGCCATGCTGAAGGAAAAACTCGCGCCATCGGAACCCGGCTTCTTCCGTCTCAAAGATGAAGTTACCCCCCCTCCCCTTCCGGGAATACCGCCATCAGCGGCAACGGTACGTTTCGTTCTGTCCGCAGAAATATCGTGCATCTACAAGCGCCACGGAGTGGTTCGCAAGGTCCACAATCTGATATACGTCCCCGATTTTTCCTCCGCGGAGAGAATTGCCGCCAGGCTTGCAGCTATCGGCAACATTGTATCAGACGGCCGCCCGATACTGGGCCTCGACTCCCGGAACCTGCTGGAAATAGTTCTCGAAAACGCCCCTGAAGGCTTTCTGGTTCCAGCGCATGTCTGGACCCCCTGGTTCTCGCTTTTCGGTTCAAAATCGGGATTCAACCACATTGAGGAATGTTTCGGAGACCTGACATCCCACGTATTCGCACTGGAGACAGGCCTTTCCTCGGACCCTGACATGAACCGTCGGATATCGGCGCTGGACCGTTTTGCGTTGATTTCCAACTCCGATTGCCACTCTCCCTCAAGACTTGGACGCGAGGCGAACCTGTTCTCCACCGGCTTCGATTTCTACTCTCTCCGCGATGCGCTGCGCCGGAACAATCGCAATACCTTTCGCGGCACCATAGAATTCTATCCTGAAGAAGGGAAATACCACCTGGACGGTCATCGCGCCTGCAAGGTCAGGATGGAACCGGCGGAAACCCGCGCCGTTGAGAACCGTTGCCCGGTATGCGGCAAAGCCCTCACAGTGGGAGTCCTGAACCGGGTCATGGAACTTGCTGATCGTGACACTCCCGTTTTCAGCCCCGAATCCCCGCTCATCCACAGCTTGGTCCCCCTTCCCGAAATACTGGCGGAACTCCTGGGTGCCGGACCCGCTACCAAGACGGTGCTCACCCGTTACGCAGGGCTCATTAACCGCTTTGGCTCGGAGTTCAACCTCCTCCTCCACGCGACCAGGGAAGAGATCGCCACCGAGTGGCCCCTTCTCGCCGAAGCTATTTCCCGCGTAAGGGAAGGTCGGGTGATCCGGGTTAGCGGATATGACGGAGAATTCGGCGCCGTTCGCGTCTTCAGGGACGAAGAATACCCCGCCCGAAAGAACGCTCGGACTTTTACCCGGGGAATACATGAACTAAAGGGTGCGTCAGGCAGTGAATCCACGGGGAAGGAACGCCCGGACGGGAAATTGAAACAGTGAACAATACCTGAAACAATGTACCCATCCCGCCGGCCATTGAATCGGGGGAGCAAAGAAGACATTATGAAGAAATGCGACCATTTGCCGGAACCAACAGCGGATTGATTCAGTTACAGGTCTGCAATAACCATCTTCTAATTCCCGGCAGCCAAAAAACTCAAACAGGAACGGGCGCCAACGGGAAAGCTTGTATCTTTAATGCCACCCCCCCGCGACATTCCCTTCATAATCTTTCTGTCCCACATGCCTTTTCCGATAAAAAATAATAAATCAGAACATATAGCTAAATACCTCTGTATGAGGTCCCGGACGTAAGGTTTTTTTACTCCCTTTCTCGGAAAATTCCTGATTAAGTTTGACCCACTGACACCGATCAGTTCTACTGTAAACTAATATGACAGGATCAATACAAAGACAATGGTTTGTGATTTTTGAAGATTCGCTTCAATTCCGGCCATATTGTCAATCCGTGTGCGAAATGAATAGGAGAGGAAAGCCATGATCAGCAGGATGAAACTGGGAACCAAGATTATCGCAGGATTTCTTGTAGTGGCGGCAATCGCTGCGGCGATGGGATTGGTGGGATACCTGGGTATGGGCAGTATAATGGCCGTTGTGGAAGACGAGATCCTGGGGAAGAGACTTCCCGCTGTCCAAAACCTCCTCACAATGAGCGAGGCACAAAAGGCGGTCATACTTGGAGAACGTGGCCTCCTCATGAGACGCTTCATGCAACCGACGCTAAGAGCCGCCCAGTACACCTTTGTCAATGATGCCTGGAAAAGGGCGGATGCGGCCCAGAATGCGTTTGAAAGCATCAAAAGAACAACAGAAGAGGAGGAAATGTGGCGACAGTTCACGCCGCTCTGGCTCCAATGGAAGAAAGAGCATCAGAAGGTGGTGGATCTTTCCCGTGAAAAAGACCGGCTCATAGCATCCGGAACAGGCATAAACGATCCTAAAGTAACCACCCTCGACGATAAAATGCTTGAGTTATCACTTGCCGCCAGGAACCCATTCCTTTCTTCATACGAATCCCTCAACAAGCTCATCGAATTCAACGAAAAAATGGCGGTGAAGTCAGGGAAAGATGCGAGAGCAACGGAAAGAAACGCCAAAGTCATCCTCGGAATATCCATTCTGCTGGCTCTTGTCTTGTCCATCACTCTCGGCGCATTTATCGCGAAGCTGATCTCCAAACCGGTGAAGATCCTGGCCGAGGAAGCGGAAAAGATTGCGGAAGGCGACCTGAATGTGACGATCCATCATGTTTCGGGTGACGAGATCGGCGAACTGGCAAACTCATTCCAGAAAATGGTCTTAAGCCTCAGGGAACTGATAGGAAAGGTTACAAAGAGTTCCGAGCTTGTGGCCTCTGCGGCCACGCAACTGTCGGCGGCTTCAGAGCAGATAGCAACAGGCGCGGAGGAGGTTGCGGCCCAGGCGGGCACGGTCGCCACCGCCAGCGAGGAGATGGCGGCCACTTCCACGGAAATCGCCAGAAATTGCGGCATGGCCGCGGATGAATCCAGGACCGCCAATGACACCGCCCTTGCCGGCGCTACGGTTGTCGACGGCACAATCACCGCCATGCTCCAGATCGCCGAAAAAGTCAAGGAATCAGCCCAGGCAGTGGGAAGTCTCGGAAGCAGGAGCGATCAGATAGGACAGATAATCGGAACCATAGAAGACATAGCGGACCAGACTAACCTGCTGGCCCTGAATGCCGCCATCGAGGCTGCCCGGGCCGGTGATCACGGAAGAGGTTTCGCTGTTGTCGCCGACGAGGTCCGCGCCCTTGCGGAAAGGACTACTAAAGCAACCAGGGAAATCGGCGAAATGATAAAGGCAATCCAGAACGAAACCAGGGAGGTGGTCGTCGCCATGGAAGAACGGGTGAGGGACGTGGAAACCGGAAGCGACGAAGCAGCCAAGTCCGGTGAAGCCCTGAAAGAGATACAGGACAGGATCAACGCCGTCAACATGCAGGTCAGCCAGATGGCAACCGCCGCGGAGCAGCAGACCGCCACGACAGCGGAGATCACCAGCAACATAACCCAGATTACCCAAGTTGTGCAGGACACCGCGAAAGGAGCGCAGGAATCCGCCGAATCGGCGGCCCAGCTTGCAAGCCTGGCGGACGAACTGCAACAGATGATAGGGCAATTCAGGATATCCTGAAAAAACAGCCGTGGACCATACGATCAGGAGTATTCGGCAAGGCAGGCGGCGGATTGACGCGGAACGTTCCGCTTGAAAAGAAAGGCGGCCCACCATGTCTGAAACAACGAGAGAGACGATTGAGAACATTTTCCGGGAAAAATCCAAGGGACAGCCGATGCTTACCAACCTGATCAAGGCGAAGATGATTATGCGAGGGGTGCATCCGAACGCTCTCGCAGACAGTTCTTATAACGATCCCTCTATGCTGGCAAAACTGGAGTCGATCCTGAGAGAGGTAAAATGAAGGATGCTCGGCAGGTTCGGAACAGGAACTGAAACCGGCCCGAAGGAGAAAAAGGAATCACGGAAAAGAGTGCATCCCCGCGTGAAAACGCCGCGAATCCTCACGGAACGCGGCGTTTTCACGTAAATCGCTAATGCGAAATAGTTATATCGAAGGGCCCGAGAGGCAACGCCTCAGCCGGCCTTCCTCTCCGGATGAACCCGGCGTGGCCTGCCGCCCCTGGTTTCAGCGGCGGTTACGGCGTCAAAGTGCATAACCTGGTTCCTCCCGGCAAGCTTGGCCCGTTGCAGCGCCAGTTCAGCCGAACCCGTCAGAGGACGCAGTTCCCTGCCGTTTTCCGGAAAGGACGCCACACCGATGCTCACGGTAAGGCATCCCAGCGGCATGTTTTCCTCATGGGTGAATCCCGCCCGTTCCACTTCCTTCCGGAATCGTTCCGAGACACTCATGGACTCTTTTTTCGGGGTTCCCGGAAGGATTACGCAGAAACGTTCACCTCCGTAGCGGGTCACGATGTCCATCTGGCGGGCGGAATTCTTCAGAATGCGGGCGATCTTTTTCAGGGCCACGTCACCGGCGGCGTGACCACAGAGCTCATTATAAACCCTGAAATTATCCACATCCATAAGCAGTATGGAAAATTCCAGCTTCTGACGTTCCGCTCTGCTCATCTCCTCCTCAATCCGCTGATCGAGGAAACGCCGGTTGAAAAGCCCTGTCAGAGGGTCCGTCACCGAGAACTCTTCCAGTTGGGCCGCCTTTTCGCTGGATTCGCTCCTCTCCAGTACCACGCATGCATGCCTTGCCATGGAGAGGAGGATTTCCAGATCCTCTTCGGTAAAGACCCCGCTCCCCCCCTTGTCGG
>Ga0302252_1001897_pt1 | contig 10896 bp, 13 predicted proteins | sample AAG_RA_Leu_MG_FD_193511 | JGI IMG/M metagenome (GOLD analysis project Ga0302252, IMG submission 193511) | Enriched activated sludge microbial communities from anaerobic digester in WTTP, New Holstein, Wisconsin, United States - AAG_RA_Leu | ecosystem: Engineered > Bioreactor > Anaerobic >...
CATACCTGGGACTTACGTCCCAGGCTATAGTATTTCACCCCTGGCGGGGTTTAATTGAACACCTGGATGTGATTGTGAAGGGAATTCGATTTGTTACTATGTGCAATGGTCTTTTGGATTTGTTTAAGTAGGGGAAAGCTGTATACAAAGAAAACCCCGGAATCATCCGGGGTTAATATTCTAACCTGTTAACCTATTCACCCGTTAGCTAGTTAGCCAGTTCACTCGAGACCCCGTCAACCTATTTCAGCAGTATTGCTTTACGCAGGTAGCTTTCGGATCCGGCCTGCATTCTGATATAGTAGATCCCTGTAGGGCAGATCTGGCCGTTCAGGTCGGTTCCGTCCCATTCCAGTTTCCAGTAACCAACGGCTTTCTGGGGTTCTATAATGGTTCTCACCAATTGCCCGCGCTGATTGTAGATGTTAAAGCTGACGTCCGCTGCCTTGGTGATCCCATACCCGATCGTCGTTCTGGGGTTGAAGGGATTGGGATAGATGGAGGTGAATCCCGTCTTTACAGGTATGCCGGGAATACCGCTGTTTTGGCTGTTATCAAAGTAAACCGTGGTGGGGCCATGATAGGCAACTCCGCCATCCATATCCTGAACCTGCAGCCAATAGTAATAGGTTCCCGGCTCAAAAAGCTCGCTATCGGTATATTCATATTCTTGCAGAGAAGTGGTGTTGGTGGCATCGATCATCGGGCTGATTAGAATTGCATCATCAAGCGAAGCAGAAGTGCCACGATATACATAGAAACCGCTAACTCCGGTTTCTGATTGGGTTACCCAATGTAGCTTAACAAAGAAATCTGCTGTCAACACTGCAGTGAAGGAAGAAAGTTCCACCGGCAGCGTTTGTGGCCCATCAGTCCACGTAGCTGTTCCATAGATAGTGCCAGTATAATTATTCCCGGAAAGATCGAGGAGACTTGTACCTGAGTCTTCATTCATCCTCCAGTAACCGACTAAATTCGCTTGAGGATAAGGAATTTCCACGTTGTAGTTTGCTGCTACTTCAGTTGCATTTAGAGCTTTGTTCCAAACTCTCGCTTCATCCAAGGTACCGTTCAAGTAAAAGTTTGCTTGAGGACCTGACCCTGTTGAATTACCATACGCACCGATAAAGAATTGTCCCGTCACATTCAAATTGTTTGTAGACAATGCTGCCATACTTGTAGAATTGTTATATACACCATCCATGTATATAGTCAGGTTACCATTTCGGACACAAGTAACAGTAACGTTGTGCCAGATACCATCATTCCAGTTAACATTTCCTGGTTGTTGGGGCAGTGCATCGAGTTGAACTGTGGAAGATGTTCCTTGTATTAGAACCCTTAGTATATTCGGGCTACCTGAAGAGAAAAAGACACCCCATCTACCAACCACCGAGCCGTATACAGTTTTTCCCATAATGCCACCGGTAGAGTCTGTTGTTTTAAACCATATCTGGAACGACCAGTCGCTGAGACCCATATCCAGAATGTCACCATAACCACCGACATAAGCTGTTGAGCCGTCCAATGCCAGTGCAGGTGATTGAGCATGCACAAAGGAAACGAATAGTAGCGCTGCTGCTATTACTATTAAGCTGTGTTTCATGATTTCCTCCTAAAACACTTATCTTTCTTATTTCTTTCACATTTTAAACATGGACACTACATCCACATTTCCAAACTAAGCAGTTAACAAATCAAGTCAAGCAGAAAATCTTCAGTTTTGGGTTATCATCAAAACAAAACGCATTGAAACTTCCATTCAAGAAAGCTCGTAGATCGCTAAAAGCTTTATAGAAAAGCCTCCAAGCTGTTGTTGACATCCTGAGGCCGTGGAAGTTTATAAACAGAATCCACATATTTGCCAATCTGCCAAATTGAAGTTTTTTGTATCCTCTCCCAATCTATCGATTGGTTTGCTCCAGTTCGATCAGCATTATAATATATTGAAAAGCACAGGAGAATCAATGGCTTCAAAACAGGAAACGGTGGATTATCTGCTGGGGCAGATCAGGGATGCGGGAGATCTGCGTTCACTGAAGATGTTTGGCGAGTATGGAATCTATTGCGATGAAAAGATGGTGGCTTTGGTATGCGACGACATGCTGTTTGTAAAGCCAACCCAGGCGGGACATAATTTTTTGGGCGAGGTGGAGGAAGCGCCACCTTATCCGGGAGCTAAGAATTGGTTTCTGATCCCGGAAGATAATTGGGATGATGCGCTTTGGCTGACTGAGCTGATCAGGGTTACGACGCCGGAAGTGCCTTTGCCGAAGAAGAAGAAGGGTAAGTAGAACGCGAAACACGGGGATTTCTTTTCAACACAGAGAAAAGCAGAGATGACCAGAGAAAAGCAGAGGGATGTTTTGAAACACAGAGGAACAGAGAAACAGAGAAATCATTTGCAATCCTAAATTACTCGGTGCTTTCGGTGTTCTCGGTGGTTCATATTTCAGTGTTTTCAGTGGTCAAATATTAAATCCGTGATAATCTGTGTAATCCGTGAAAATCCGTGTTCCTATTCTTTGTCACCCTCACTCCAGACCTCTCTCCCCTTTGGGGGCGAGGGGAACCCAAAGGTTACGAGTTTGACCGCAAGCTTTGGGCTGGGTTTCACTTTTCCACCTTTCCACCTTTTCACCTTTCCACCGACTCCAAGACTCCATCACTCCAGCACACCAGCACTCCAGCACTCCAGCACCAATCACCGTATGAATGCGCTATCATTACGGGCTTCACCCGCAATGGATGCGTAATGCTAACGTAATGCTTGCGAGGGAAGAGGGTTTGGTACATAGTTCTTGACACAAATCAGCCTTTTCAAGACTTGGGAACAAGAAAAAACCCAGAATATTTCAGGGGAGGAAAAATGATTATTCATGACGATTTACTCTATACCGAGAGCCACGAATGGGTCCGGGTGGATGGCGACCTGGTTACCATTGGAATAAGTGATTTTGCTCAGCATGAATTGGGCGACATAGTATTTGTGGAATTGCCGGAAGTAGGCGCGAAAGTTTCTGCAGGCGAGCCTTGTGGTTCGATCGAAGCAGTAAAGGCTGTGGAAGACCTCATCTGCCCGGTAAGTGGCAAGGTGGAGGAAAAGAACACGGATCTGGAAGACACACCTGATCTGATCAACAAATCCCCCTACGAGGAAGGCTGGTTGCTGAAAGTCCGTCTGGCCAATCTGGACGAGCTGGAGAACCTCCTTTCCGCCGTGGAATATCAGAAGATAATTCCCGAATAAATCCTGCTGCCGAAAGAACCTTTGCCGTGATCGCCAAGAGCGCAAACTTTCTAATCATCTTATCCGCTCCTTCGGGAGGGGGGAAAAGCACGATTTTGAATGAGGTTCTGAAGATCACGGATAATATCGACTATTCGGTTTCTTATACTACTCGCAAACCGCGGGGAGTGGAACAGAATGGGACACATTATCATTTTGTGGACGAAGCGGAATTTCTGAAGCGTATCGATGCTGGAGATTTTCTGGAGCATGCCAGGGTTTTTGGAAACTGGTATGGCACCTCCATCAGCTACATAAAATCGCGCCTGGCGGAATGCCACCACGTAATTATGGATATCGACGTGCAGGGTGCTACGTTGATCAGCGCCACCGACATACCTTTCGTAAAGATCTTCATCATACCCCCGTCCATGGATGTTTTGAAGGACAGGCTGGTACGCCGGGCTACGGATAGCGATGCGGAGATTGCCAAGCGTTTGCGCATTGCGCGGGACGAATTGGCCTATATTCCGCACTACGATTATTTGGTGATCAATGACGATCTCGATAAAGCCGTGGAGGATGTGCTGGCCATCATCAGAGCCGAAGAAAACCGGGTAGCCCGCTATCAAAATCCGGTGGAAGGCTTTTTAACCTAGGAGAAAAACATGATAAACGAAAAGATCGAAAGCTTCTTGGAAAAGGTGGACATGAACTACCTTTTTTGCCTGCTTTCCAAGCTGGAAGCCCAAAGGCTGAACCAGTTTCCCACCTACGTGAAGCACAAATTTCCGAACAAGATTTCTGTGCTTTCGATGGAGCACGTAGCCGCCAACGAGATTCCGGATTACATTACCGAACTCGCAGAAGCTGAATTGGCAGCTCAACAGGAAGCTTCACCTTTCCAGGACGAAGACGGTGGCGAAGACTTTGAAGAAACCGTGGACGATTCGGACAGATTCATCGAAGACCTGAAAAACGATACTGAAGCGGACTTCGAAGAAGAGGAAGAGGATTTCTTCGGCGAAACTGAAGACGACACCGACGACGACGATCTCTAAACCATGTCTGCGCAAGCCCTGCGCCAGTATCTGGAATTGCTGAGGAACAGCGGTATCCAGCAGCTCTACCGTCCCCAAAGCGAAAAAGCTGAAATCCTGGCAAGTCTCAGCCGCAAATATTCATCCTGTACCCTTTGCCCGCTTCATAACGGACGGCACCACGTGGTGTACGGCGAAGGTAATCCGAACGCCAGAGTGATGGTGATCGGGGAAGGGCCGGGGGAACAGGAAGACCTCAGCGGACGTCCCTTTGTGGGTGCGGCGGGAACCTTACTGGACAAGATGCTGATTGCCATAAATATCAAGCGGGAAGAAGTTTACATTGCAAACATCGTTAAATGCCGTCCGCCTGGAAACCGCAATCCGGAATCTTCCGAACGCCTTGCCTGCCTGCCCTATCTCATGGAGCAAATAGAGATAATTCAACCCAAATTTCTGCTCCTGATGGGTCTTGTAGCAGCGCAAAGCCTGCTGGGAAACAGCAACACTTTGGGTTGGCACAGAACTCAAACCCACCTTTTCAGAGGAATTCCAACCTTCGTCACCTACCATCCTGCTGCTTTGCTACGCAATCCGAACTGGAAAAAGGACGCCTGGATAGACCTTCAGGCTTTTCAGAAAGCCTACGAGGCCGGGAAAGGGGAGTGAAGGAATTCTGGGAAAAGGCAAGGCGGGAAATGGGTTGAGAAGGGTCTGGAAGCCGGGGATGAAGTGAAACACTACGAGCACAACGAAGAAAAACTGATCTTCATAACTAAACCAAGAACTCCGTGGCTGATAATCCTGCTCTGCATTATCATATTCATCTTTGGCTGTGCTGAAACCAGGCTGGCCATTTATGGCGACACCCGCAGCAACCCCGAAATCCATAGGCAGATAGTGCAAGAAATCCTGCGCCACAAGCCTGACCTGGTTTTTCATACCGGCGATCTGAACAGCAGGGGCTCTCAGCAGAGCGAGTACGACGTTTTTCACCAGATAATCCGTCCACTCACCGAAGGGGCGGGATTCTATCCTGCCAGAGGAAATCATGAGAAGAGCTTGGATCTTTTTCTGGCAAATTTTCCTCAACTACCGGGCCGTAGCTATTACGCTGTGGAGCGTTTTGGAATTCGCTTTATTGTGCTGGACAGTGTAATCAAGCTATATCCCGATTCTGATCAGTTCAGGTGGCTGCGAGCAGAATTGACCAAGCTTAGACCAACCATACTCATTGTACATCATCCTGTTTTCAGTTCCGGAGAACATGGGGACGAGCTTGGCCTGCAGATGTTTCTACCCCGCAGTCTGGAGGCAAAAAACGTGCTTGCGGTTTTCAGCGCGCACGATCATAACTACGAACGTTCGTTTTACAACGGGATTTATTACATAGTAACTGGCGGGGGGGGAGCTCCCTTGCGGGAGGGTTCACATCCCAATCCTAACAGCCAGGTGTTGCACAAAACCAATCATTATCTGATTGCCAGGTTAAAAGGCGGCAACCTGCATTTCACAGCCTATGCGCTGGACGGAGAGATTTTGGATAATTTTACTTTGGAGCTGAATCAACCGTGACAATCAAACGCATTTTGGCGATACATGATCTATCCGGGTTTGGACATACCTCGCTTTTGGCTGCAGTCCCTATATTCTACAGGATGGGCATAGAGGTGGCCGTTTTGCCTACCGCGCTGCTTTCTGCCAATACCGATCATCCTGGATATAGCAGCCAGGATACATACTCCTTCATGCATCAGTCATTGAGGCATTGGCTGAGGCTTGAGCTTCAGTTTGATGCCGTGTATAGTGGCTTTCTGGGTTCCGAAACGCAAGTGGAACTGCTGCAGCAGTACATACCCTTATTAGCCAAGCCGGGTGCGCCGGTTTTGGTAGATCCCGTTCTGGGCGATAATGGCAGGCTGTATGAATGCTATACTAAAAACATGATTTCAGCAATGCGCAGCTTGGTAGGAATCAGCAGCATCATTACTCCCAACCTCAGCGAACTGGCCTTCCTGTTGGGGCTTTCTTTGCCGGTTCTGGATTTGCGGGGTGGCTGCCAAAGCCTGTCCCTTTCTGGTCCGGCGGAGATAATCGTCACCAGCGCTCCTGCGGCTGAGGGAGGCAATAGCTCGGTGCTATATTACAATAGAAGCACAGACAGATTTACCGAATTTGCCTGCCAGTATGAACCGATAGATTATCCTGGAGCGGGGGATTGCTTTGCCTCGATGTTTTTGGCTGGTTTACTGAATGGTTTCAGCACAGAGATGTCGATAAAGGGCAGCATCAGATTTCTGAAAGAAGCATTTAGCCGCAGCCTTGACCTCGTAGAAGACCGTCGGAGCGGCATAGCTTTGGCGGCAGCCTTGAGGGAAGACCCCTATAAATGGTTTGTAAATGAATAAGTGAAGCGATAGAAAATGAAAACGATAATCCTGCTGAGTATTTCCAATATCTTTATGACCTTTGCCTGGTATGGGCATCTGAAGCATAAAAGTGCGCCGTTATTCCTGGTTATCCTGATCAGTTGGGGCATCGCTTTTTTCGAGTATTGCTTCCAAGTTCCCGCCAACCGCATCGGTCATGGTGTCTTCAATGCCTACCAACTGAAAACAATCCAGGAAGTAATTACCCTGGTGGTCTTCAGCGGCTTTTCCGTGCTGTACCTGAAGGAAGAACTGCGCTGGAACTACCTGGTGGGTTTTGCCTTGATTATTCTGGCGGTATTCTTCATCTTTAAGAAATGGTAAGTGACTTTTTTTCGGTTGACGTATTCTGGTCGAGGTAGAGAATGGATCTGAAAAAACTTGAAGGAGAGAGCTTATGTTGAGCGACGGAATCAGTTTACACTTGGGTGATGCCCTGGAAGTTCTTCAGGTTATGCCTGCAGACTCGATTGACCTTATCGTAACATCTCCTCCTTATGCTGATAGCCGAACCACTACTTACGGTGGAATAAAGCCAGATCATTACAACTCCTGGTTCCTCCCTATCAGTCATGAACTTCTAAGAGTTTTAAAGCCGACTGGCACTTTTGTTTTGAATATAAAAGAAAAGGCCGTTAATGGCGAACGGCATACCTATGTGCTTGAGCTAATCCTGCGTATGCGTGAACAGGGCTGGCTTTGGACAGAAGAATTTATCTGGCACAAAAAAAACAGCTATCCGGGAAAATGGCCGAATCGCTTTCGGGATGCATGGGAACGGCTGCTACAATTCAATAAAAACAAGTTCTTCAAGATGTATCAGGAAGAAGTAATGGTTCCGATTGGGGATTGGGCTCAGAAAAGACTAAGCACACTGAGTGAAACTGATATGACCAGGGATGTATCCAAAGTAGGCAGTGGATTCGGCAAAAATATCTCTAACTGGGTAGGGAAAGAGATGGTATATCCAACCAATGTCCTGCATTTGGCTACCGAGTGCGGTAATAAAAACCACAGCGCTGCTTTTCCCTATGCCCTGCCAGAGTGGTTTATCAAGCTCTTTACCAGAGAAGGCGACGTGGTGCTTGATCCCTTCATGGGTTCCGGAACAACAATAAGGGCTGCTCTGAACCTGGGAAGAAATGTGATAGGGATTGACATTAATCCAGAGTACTATAATTCAGTGGTCGAAATGCTTAGCAATCACCAACAAGTGATCTTCTGAGGAAGTTATGAACAATTTGGACTCAAGTGACCTAAAAGAATACGTCGAGAAGAATATCGGCCAGTTTCATAAAACCCGTTTGGATAACATCAAAAAGCTCAAGCTAGGCTCTATCCTCAAACGCAAGAATCCTTATCTCTTCAAAGCCAAGAATATAACTACTGCTGCAGATTTAGTGAGAAGCGTAGTGGATGCTCATCTTTCATCGGGAGAGGAGACCCTTATTGGAGAGTTTTTGGAAGGTTTGGCCATTTATATATGCCAGAATATCTTCAATGGTCAAAAGTCCTCAGCTCCGGGGATAGATTTGGAGTTCATTCGCGATGGGATACGCTACATCGTGTCAATAAAATCCGGGCCAAATTGGGGAAACAGCCGACAAATCGCCAAGATGAAAGATGATTTTCAAAAAGCCGGAAAAACTATCCGTACGAGTAAAAGCAAAGTTCAGGTAGTGGCTGTTAATGGCTGCTGTTACGGGAAAGACGATAAACCGGATAAAGGCAGCTACTACAAATACTGTGGGCAGCAATTCTGGGAGTTCATTTCTGGTGATCCCTCGCTTTTTACGAAACTGATCGAGCCTTTAGGCCACAAGGCTAAGGAAAAAAACGACCAGTTCAAAGAAGAATACTCGCGCGTTCTGAATATCTTCACTGCGGAATTTATAGCTGATTTCTGCGATGATGGATGTATCGATTGGGAGAAGCTGGTAGTTTTCAATTCGCAGTAAAAGACCCTTATCCCTCATAAAATCATAAGCTTCACGAAGGCTGGGAGTTTTCTCCCTTGACAGAAAGCCGCCCCCCAAAAACTCTGCTCTTCTAAACAATATTCCAAAGGAGAAATGATGTACGCCATCGTTGAAATTAGTGGATTTCAGTTCAGGGCTGAAAAAAACGCAGTGCTTCGCGTTCCCTTGCTGAGAACGGCGGAACCGGGTCAAACCCTAAAGTTTGACAAAGTTCTCCTCGTCCGTGGTGACGAAGAGATCAAAGTGGGTACCCCCGTTGTAGAAGGCGCCAGCATTACCGCAGAAGTTATCGAACATGCCAAGGGCAAAAAACACGTGATTTTTCACACCCATCGCCGCAAAGGCTATCGCGTGAAAAAAGGCTTCCGTGAACAATATACCAATATCCGGGTTACCGAGATAGCAGGCTAAGAAGAGGTGAAATAATGGCACATAAAAAAGGTGTTGGATCCAGCCGCAACGGCCGCGACAGCAATCCCAAATACCGCGGCGTAAAAAAACACGGCAGCGAAAGCGTTATCGCCGGTAATATCATCGTCCGCCAGAAAGGCACCAAAATCCATCCCGGAGAAAACGTCGGCATCGGCAGAGACTATACCATCTTCAGCCTGATCGACGGTAAGGTTCAATTTACCACCAAAAAAGAAGGCAAAAAGTTCGTCAGCGTGATACCTGAATAAGCTATCTGCTTTTTCCGACTTATGTTAATATAGAATCCGGCCTTGAGCCGGATTTTGTTTTACCACCAAAACACCTAAAAGGCAATGAGAACAGGATGGGATCCCTGATTGCCAACTTATGGAAGTAGTATTCCTTTATCAAAGCCAATTGCCGATCTGCCAGGTGTTTTGAATCCGTAGAAAGTATCTGTGGGGCAAAGCGACAGTGGGAAAGGATCATCCATCAGATAGGCAAAAACGATTGGGAAAACGTCTTGATTGGTAATCAACGAGGCATCGTATCTGGCAGCTTTTTCCTTGTCTGGCCAGCGAATTGCCACCATTGTTCCGATTCTGTCCCAGATATGGTCAGGGGTGATCTTACTTTTTGGCCAGCCTGCCAATCGGTAGCAATCGCCGGTAAGAGATGGCCCATGATCCCCGATTGCGATCACAATTGCTTCGGGATCGTTTTTTGCGACCGTGGCGAAATCTGCCTCCATTTGGCTTAAAGCAAGCGTTAGGTTTACCACCCAATTTTCTGTTTCATCTGGCATGCAGATCCCTGAGTTTTGCGAATGTCCTGGCAAAAACAGATGATTCACCACGAATTTTGGTTTCTGGCTGTCCCTGATCAGTTCATGTTTCCTGTTTTGAATCTGGTTTAGTAGGCTGTTTTCATTATCAATCCAGCCTTTTGTATCAAAATTCATCTCCCCCTGGAAAATTCCTCTCAGCAGGATTACAAGAAAATCCAGATCAATAACCTTGTGATCTCGGGGAGGATACATCTCGTCGAAGAACCGCCGATTGGAGAGAGCATTGATCCCAACATAGTAGTTGTTCAGCAGGAAATGGCTTTTGTATCCGTTCTTGCGAAGGATAAGATTGGTGAATGAGTTTCCCGCGTAGGTATCATGGGCGTCGGCAGTGGTTTTGCCTACCTTGGAAATGAAGCGATCGCTCATGTCGAGCATATTGCCCATGCTGTCCAGACTCATTTCGCCCAGGGTATAGGTATCGTTATAAAGCTTGAAACCGTATTGCTCAACCAGGGAATGGATTTTTTCAAAGGGCAGTTTTTGTTTGCGAAAAACCCTCTCATTGGGTATTCCATCATAGACGAAGAGGTATATGTTTGGCTTGTATGTAAAGGAGAGCTTCTGCATCGTAGCCGAAAGTGTCTTACCCTGGGAAAAGTCTTTATCATGGCTGTGAAATAGGCTACCGATGAATGAAGCGCAGAACACCGCAAGGGTAATCAGGAGAATCCTGGATAATACCTTTAGTGCCTGTTTGGAATGAATCATAAACGCCCCCCCAAGCAGCACGGCCGTCATAATCCAGAAGTCAAAATCCCCGTCGTTCCGGCTTTTCAACATGAATCTCAGCAAGGGCAGGCTGATCACGGAAAAAGAGAAAACGCCTGCCGTCAATGCGGCTTGTAGTTTGGAACTGCGATGCGAGCAGGATAGCCGGAAAATTCCCAGGCTCAGAACGGCAAACAGGGTTATCAGCAGCAGATATAACAGGTAATAAGCCCCTCTCAGATAATCGGGA
>Ga0302252_1001900_pt1 | contig 10857 bp, 4 predicted proteins | sample AAG_RA_Leu_MG_FD_193511 | JGI IMG/M metagenome (GOLD analysis project Ga0302252, IMG submission 193511) | Enriched activated sludge microbial communities from anaerobic digester in WTTP, New Holstein, Wisconsin, United States - AAG_RA_Leu | ecosystem: Engineered > Bioreactor > Anaerobic >...
CCTGCTCTTCAATCTGGGTATGAGTATCGGGTTATTTTTGATCCTGTATCTGATGCCCCTCTATTCGCCTTGGTATCGCAAGTATGCCACGCGCAACGAGGCGATTATTCCTTCGATTACCTTTGTGTTGCTGTTATTTTTAGCGCTGATCAATGTATATTCCCTCTGGTTGGCATATAGTGGAATTCTGCCGCGGATCCAGTTCATCCTGATCCTGATCGGACTGCTCTTCATCTTTCTGGGAAACCTGCTTCCCAAAACACCCCGCAATTTCTTTATCGGGATAAAAACCCCCTGGACTTTGGCAAATGAAGAGGTCTGGCATCGCACCCACAGGCTGGGCGGCAAGGTTTTTGTCCTCAGCGGTCTGATCATGATCTTCAAGGGATTTTTCTTCACTCAACACTACCTGTTCCAGCAGTTAAGCGGGTCTTTGGCCATGCTGATACTGCTTTTTCCCTTGCTCTATTCGCTGCTGATCTACCGGGAAAAGAAATGAACCTATCAGGTGCCGGAACTTACAAAGCTCCGGCACTTTTTTCCCCTTTCGGATCGGGAGAGTGGGAAAGCTGGTCCTAAGTCCTTGCTAAGGCATTCTATCCCTGTTCCAGGTCTCCCGCTGGATTCTCCGTATTTAGCTAACTTTATTCCCATCTTATACTAACCCTTTATTTATTGGATGGGTATAAGGATAGGTATAGGGTGAGATGGTTGGCTAGGCGGAACTACGGTTTGGCGGGCAAGGTCTGAAATGCTTGTAAATAAGGAATTTCACGGATATTCAACCTGTCCTGATGGCAGGACTCAGGTTGAGCATCGGGGCTTTCTTTGCAACAAAACAATTTTTTGGTTGACAAATGGCTGGGAGTTCGGGAATGCACTCCATTAAGAAACTTAACAGGGGGAAAAGGTTTTCATGCCCGATTGTTGCGCCCACGAGGTACGGAATTCCTCAAAGTTTATCATGTCAGGCTGCTTGGGGAGGGCAAAATAAAACCCAATGGCGGGCTTTTGAACCATCGGCAGCGCATGCGCTTCCGGGCTCAGGTTCTGCTCTATTTCTTCCGAAATGTGAAGAGCCTGTATCTTTTTGTGCCCGTGTTTCTGGCTGCGTTATCGCTGATTCTGATAACCATCTTACCTCCTCTGATGCCTTTCAGGATCACCCGCCTGATCACGCAAAAGCTAGCCCGTAAAGATGGGATAACAGACTGGAAGTATTTCTACCACCACTTTCGCTCTACGGTTTGGCAGGATAGCCTTTATCTGGCAGATTATGATACAAATAGACTGAAGGTTTATTCTTTGTCTTCCGGAAATCCGATCTTGAAACGGAGTTTGCAGTTGCAGGACGAGCAGATTTGCGGCGTTATGAATGTCGCAGGAGCGAACAGGTCTCCACTATTCTATGTCTATTCCGAAAAAAGGGGAATTCGAAGCGACTACGTTTTCGATCCCTTAAAACGACGATTTTATTTACTGCACAGCCACGATACCAATCTGCCGGCTTTCAATCTGGATAACGAAGGAGTGCAGCAGAGTCATTCACCGCATTTGATCTATAATAATGAGATGTATTACTTTGTAGTACGTTACGGCTTCGAGGAGAAGCTGCCCTCCAGGGGAATCTGGAAACTGAATCTGGATAGCGGTCAAAGAACTCAGCTACTGGCAACAGGAGCTTTTCCGGAGTTCCTCAGCTATGCTGCCATGCCCCAGGGGGATATCCTTTTCGCTTCCTTTGGCTCCACCAGCAATAGTGCCAGTTATGGAGGAATGGACGATAGCAACGCCTATCTGCTGGCTTTTGACCTGGCAAGTGGCAAGGAACTGTGGCGCTGGCAACGTCCGGGGATGATTATGCTGCGCCCCCTGGTGTCCCAGCATTCCCGGGGAAAGCTCTTTATGGATCGCTATATCCTGACCTATCATAGTTTTAGTAATTACAATCCCGACAACTATTATACCGAGGAACTTGATCCTCTCAGCGGGCAGAGCCTGGCCATACACCGGGGTATGGATATTCCGGCCAGAAACAATGCTTTCGACAGATACATAAAAGAAGAAAGGCTAAGCTATCTGGTTCGTCCTTATTACTTTCTGGAAAAATCCTATGCCACCGCAACCGCGGCCAAGGGTTGGGGTAGCCTGGCAGATCAGTTCAAATCTTACGTCCCGGCTTTTTGGTGTATGGATAGAACTCTGCTTATCGCGGGTCAAAACGATCACAAGAAGAAGCTGCTGAGAATTGTGGATACCTTTGGCCGGCAGTATCTGCAGTTTTCGCCCCAGGTATCCCTGGCCAGTGAGGATGCCACTTCCGGAGAATATAACTCCCGCTTGTTTCCCCTTTCCGAGGGTGGATACATCCTCAGTGTATTATCAAACGGTGCTCTGGAGTTGAATACCGGAATCTATTTGCTGAAGCCGCGGCACAGTTTTGAGCTGGTCGGCAAGATTTACCGGGATGTGTTGTATCTGAAGCAACGGCCTGGCACCACGATTTCCATGATGATCCTGCTGTTGTCGGTTATCAGTGCTTTGGGAGTGATGGTTTTGAACCGGCAATATCACAGTTTCAAGCAGATGGCGGCCTTTTTCACTGCCCCTGATTTGGTTTTCCGCACCAGCAGCGAGATTGGCGAACTGCTGAAAGCCAGGGTGGAGAATACCACGGTATTGGTGGTGAGAATCATTGGGCTAAATGCGCTGATCGATGCCCAACCAAGTATCCAGGCCCAGTCGCAATTGATGGACAGCATCATGGACTGCCTGGCAAATGTATGTTTTCGCCGGGATGTGGTGATCGATAAATATCTGAATGAAGGAATCATGTTGTTGATCCGCAATGGCGACCGTTTGGCTTCGGTTCGCACTGCCATGCAACTAACAGATAGCACCAAGAACGCTATGCGTGACCTGTCCATAAGACTACAACTGGCTGTTCCCCTCAAGCTGGCGATTGGGATTTCCTATGGAGAAAATCTGATCGGGCTTTTTGGCTCAAAAACCAAGAAGGACTACACGGCAGTGGGCAAATATGTGAATCTGGCTTTCCGGCTGGCTTATGCGATGCAGCACGAGGGCGTGGTAACCCATCCAGAAGCCGTAGAGGGTTTGAACCTGTGGACCAAGCCAATCCTGCTGAAGATAAAGGGCTTTGAAGACAATTCGGCTTACCTGTTGGTGCGCAATGGCCATTAAACCGCGATACTACCTGCTTCCCGCTTCTCTGCTCATGAGCTTGGGTCTGCTGTTATGGCTTGCGCTGATGAATTGCAATATGCTGCGCAAGGCCGGAGATCCGGTTTCCACTCCGATGCTGGCTGCTTATTATAAAAGTGAAGAAGATTACTTCAGTTCCAAACTTTGGAGCCTGATCCCCGTCTCCGATTCCCTGCTCAACCTCAGCTACCTGCATTTCACTCCTTCCTACGATGCCTGGGTGCTGCCTCGTTACCGGATGAGGGACAACACTTTTTTTGACATTGCGCAGATTAATCTGAGGCGGTTTAATCAGGTGTTTCTGCCTTTGCGGGCAAACCGGCGTGGGCAGGTTCTTTTGGACAGCCTGATGCTTTCGGGTAGCAGGTTTGGCTACGATTTTCCGCCTGTGTCGGTCGTATCTGAACAGGGTGAAGCTTTCCTGGTCTTTGTTGGACGCGGTACCAGTGACTTTTTGAAGATTACTTACGCAAAGGGCATGCCAAGGGTTTCGGAGGCCGAACAGGAGGTCCCCTGGCTGAGTATGTGCAAAAATGGCAAAAATCTGGTCTGCACACTCAGCTATAGCTCCAACAAGACTAAGATTACAGCTTATGAACCGCCTGAACTCAGCTTGAATGGCAAGCTGCACATCCTGAATGGTACGGCAGAGCCAAAGATTCTGCTCGAGGTAATGGGCATGCCGCTCAGCGACGACATTTGCCTGTTCGATACAGCAGGCAGACAGATTGCAACCCTGCCCATCAAGAGCGAAATGGGGGTGCAACTGGCGATCTTCGATCTGGATGAGCGGCAGTTGATAGACCTTTTGCCTCCTACTGCGCGCAATGCGGAGTGGTGCGCATTAAAAGCAGGGCCGGAAAGGCTTTTTCTGGCATCTTCGGAGCCCAGCAGCGATGTATCTGCGGTCTATAACTACGAAGTAAGCACAAGCCGGCTAAGCCAAATCACCAAATTCAAGGGAAAGATTCTGGATGCTGCAGAAACCGGGGAAAACGGATTGATCCTGTTGAGCAGCAAGGGGCTCAGGGTGGTGGATTCCAGCTTCGAACCGCGCTTTAAGGCCTCCCTTAAAGAGGGGGAAAGGCTTTTTGGAGTAAGATTTAAGGACCGCCAATTGTGGGTCGTTCACCAGCCCCAGAAGCAACAGCTAAGGATTTACGACGCAGAACTGGCGTATTTGGGTAGCTTGAAAATCTCCATAGAACACGGCGATATTTACGCTTTGGCCTTGGGATTCAGCGATAGTGCAGGCAGCCCACAGCTTCAGCTAGCCATTCTGGCAAATAGCAGGCAAAGCGATTTTCAAAAGCTGATCGCCAATTATCTGGAAGTTCTGCCAGAAAACCGGTGGGCAAATCTGCTTTTTCGAGGCAGGGAACAAACGCTGAAAGTAAGCGGCTTTATTCGCGTTTACCTGGCTCAGCATCCTCTGGCTGTGTTTGGCTATCTCGTTTTGCTCACTCTGGCGATCGTCTTGAGCCTAAAATTCAGCCGCCAACTTGTTAATAACAAGATTAACGATCTGGGCAGCCTTTTACCCATACCAAAGCACGATAAGAAATACCTCAGCCTGGTATTGGAACTGCTCAAAAAGCCAAATCTTGCTACAGCCGCCATTTTGAACATCGATATCGTGGATTTCTCCAGCCTGGTACGCCAATATCACGAGGAACCTGAATTGCTGAGGCAAACTCTGATGGACTTTTATGATATGTTCATCGAGGAAGTGGCCAAAAATGGCGGCACAATTGGCAAAATAATGGGTGATGGCATCATCGCCGTGTTCGGCTGGCCAAACCTGGGAAAACTCTATCTGAATGACGCCCGCAAGAACCTGGAAGCCGCTCTTGAAACCGCTCAAAACGTGCAGCAAAAACCCTTGCTAGTGAGAGGCATCCGCTTGGAATACAGACAGGGGATTACTCTTGGGGATGTATTTATTGGTTATTATGGCAATAGCTTCCGCAAAGACTACATTGCCATGGGCTCACCCATCATGCTATCAGAGCTTATCCAGAAAGCCGCGCCGACAAACGCCATCTGTTCGGATGCCCAGGTAGCAGCCGCCATTATTGAACATAAGCTGCCTTATTCTGCAATCCCTTTTGGAGAACAGCTTTATGGAGATGAAGCGCATCAGAGCTTTTTGCTGCGTAAAAATCAGGATAAGTAGCTACCAGGATTAGTAGCCTGATTTTCTCACTCAAACCCACCCCTCACTTTTTTGTAAACTAAAGTATCAGATCAGAGGGTAATGGTTTGATACCTCATAAATACAAACCTTGACTGAAAACCGGCACAAAAAGAAGTTGGCTTTGTCGCCGAGTGCTCAGTTCTAAACTGCTTTGGGCAGCATGGCTGATCACCGATAGGGTAAATCCGGAAACAGATTTGCCTTCCAGTGTGAAAAGGTGATAGAGGACGGCTGTGCCCTTGTCTTCCTTTTCGCACCAAATTTTTGAAAAGGAGATAACATGTTTTTCAGCGTACCGGTTCCCCAAAACGAACCTGTGTTCACATACCAGGCTGGCTCATCAGAGCGCATGCAACTGGAAGTAGCTCTGCAGGAGCTTTTCAATCAGCAGATCGAGATCCCGGCGATCATTGGCGGGAAAGAGATATTCAGCGGACATACCGAAAGCTGTATCTGTCCTCACGATCATCGGCATATCCTGGGCACTTACCATAAGGCTGGAGAGCCGGAAATCCTGCAAGCGATTGAAGCAGCCGCCAAAGTAAGGCAAGACTGGGAAGAAATGCCCTTTTATCATCGCTCAGCAATCTTTTTAAAGGCCGCTGAGCTTTTATCGACTAAATACCGCTATCTGCTGAATGCAGCTACCATGCTGGGTCAAAGCAAAAACGTTCATCAGGCGGAGATCGATTCGGCGTGTGAACTGATAGATTTCTGGCGTTTTAATGCCTATTTCGCGCAAAAGATTTACGAGCAACAACCTCTGATCTCGCCCAAAGGAGAATGGAATTTCTCCGAATACCGCGCCCTGGAAGGCTTTGTGTTTGCCATTACACCCTTCAATTTCACTGCCATAGCGGGAAATCTGCCCACTTCTCCGGCTTTGATGGGCAACACAGTGGTATGGAAACCGGCTGGCACTGCCATTTATAGCGGTTACTATATCATGAAAATCCTCCAGGAAGCCGGTTTGCCCGAGGGAGTGATAAACTTCATTCCAGGTTCCGGCGCTCAGATCGGGAATCACGTTTTGGATTCTCCTCATCTGGCTGGGATTCACTTTACCGGAAGCACGGGAGTTTTCAACCAAATATGGAAACGCACCGCCAACAACATCCATCTCTACAAGTCCTATCCCCGCCTGGTGGGTGAAACAGGCGGCAAAGACTTTATCTTTGCCCACTCTTCCTCAGATGTAAGAGCTTTGGCGGTTGCCAGCCTGAGAGGAGCTTTCGAATACCAGGGCCAGAAATGCAGTGCGGCTTCCAGGCTGTATATCCCCGCTTCACTTTATACTGCTTGGTTGGGACACATGGAAGAAATGTTGGACAAGGTAAAGATGGGGGATGTACGTGATTTTGGTAATTTTGTGAATGCTGTGATCGACAAAAAGAGCTTCGAGACCATCAAAGGCTATATCGATTATACCAGAACAGCACCAGAGGCAAACATTGTGAGAGGTGGAACCTGCGATGATTCAACGGGATACTACATCGAACCCACGATTATCAAGACGGATGATCCCAATTTCCTTACCATGCGTGAAGAGATATTCGGACCGGTGCTTACGGTATTTGTATATGAGGATTGTAAGTATGAAGAAACCCTTAGGCTTTGCGACGGCACCTCTTCCTATGGGCTTACGGGCTCCATCTTTGCTCAGGATAGAAACGCCATCTGTATGGCTTATAACATGCTAAGGCACAGTGCCGGGAACTTTTATATAAACGACAAGCCAACTGGCGCCGTGGTTGGCCAACAGCCTTTTGGGGGTGGCCGGTCTTCAGGTACTAACGACAAAGCCGGTTCTGCGCTGAACCTGCAACGTTGGATTTCAGCCCGCTCCATCAAAGAGAGCTTCGTCCCAGCCCGCAATTTCGAGTATCCATATATGCTGCAGTAAACTGCTTTCGGGCCAGTGGGCTACCAAAAACCCATCATCTGCAATCCCTTCCTTCTCCTTGGTGCTAAAACTGCTGAGAGGGAAGGGAATTCTGTTTTATAGAAAGAATGTCAGTTTCTCAGACCCAACAAACTGCTGGACAAAAAAAGCCCCAATGCCGGACTCGCACTCAAAGAATACTAAAGAGATGAAAATGGAAAACAGCAGTTATCAAAATTGGCTGGCTACACGTGCCCGGGTTGCCTGGGTACCCCTGTCGGCAGCCACTCCCGAAACCTGGTCAGCGCTTGGTTTCAAATGCGGTTTGGAAGTTCACCAGCAGCTAAAAACCTCGCGCAAGCTTTTTTGTCGCTGCCCGGCAGGTATTTACCACGATTTTGAGCATTACGATGCCGAAATTGTCCGGCACATGCGCCCCACCCTATCCGAACTGGGTGGTTACGATGGAACGGCTTTGATGGAATTCAAAACCCGAAAAAAGATAGTCTACCGCATTAAAAACGACAGCGCCTGCACCTATGAAGTGGACGACACCCCGCCTTTTCCCTTGAACCGCGAAGCGCTGGAACATGCCATGCGCATCGCTTTGCTGCTTAAAATGAAGATCGTCGGCGAGCTGCACATCACTCGCAAACAATATCTGGACGGCAGTATTCCTACAGGTTTCCAACGCACCACCATTCTGGGCATCGAAGGCGACTTTCCGATCTCCAATAAAAACATCCGCGTAATCCAATTCAGCATCGAGGAAGACAGTTGCCGCGAGGTTTCCGACCATCGTCACACCCGGGTCTACTATGCCGACCGGCTTGGCATGCCGCTTATCGAAACGGTTACCTATCCCGATATGCTTACTCCCTGGGAAGCCAAAGAAGCTGCACAAAGCATTCGCTACATTGCCAGGAGCAGCGGCAGAGTAAGAACCGGCATAGGGGCAGCCCGTGAAGATGTAAACGTATCCGTAACAGGCGGTACGAGAGTGGAAATAAAGGGAGTGGCACATGTTGCCTGGATCCCAAAGCTTACCCATAACGAAGCTTTCCGCCAAAAGAGCCTGCTGGAGATAAAGGCGATTCTAAACAATCGTATTCCCGATAGCGCAGCCTGGCATTTGCAACACCAAAAGCTGGACAAGCACGAGTGGAAAAAACTGCTTGATCCCTCTACCCAGGAATGGAATCTGATCGCGGTAAACCTACCCCAATTCAAAGGTATCCTGAGCTTCTTCAATCAGCCCGGACGCTGCTTTGCCGATGAGCTTTCCGACCGCCTGAAGGTGATAGCCTGTTTGGAAAAGCCAAATCTGCTGCATAGCGAAGCCATAAATTTTGAAGAAAGCTGTAATGCTGGCTTGTCCCAAAGCGATTGGAGCAAGCTGCAAGCCCTTTTGGAAGCTGGAGATAACGATGCGCAACTGGTCTTCTGGGCTCCTGACGAAGACATCAAAACCGCTCTGGAGACCCTGGAAGAACGCTGCCTGCTGGCCATGCAGGGAGTTCCCAACGAAACCCGCAAGTCGCTGCCCAATGGAATTACCCTGTTTGAAAGGGTTTTGCCAGGTGCCGACCGGATGTATCCCGACACCGATTCAGCTCCCATCTCCATCCAGGATCAGATGATCGAAGCTGCCCGCCGGGAGCTTCCGGAAATGCTGGAGCAAAGAATAGCCCAGCTCCAGAGCTGGCAGATTCCGGCTGATCAATGGAATCACCTCTTACGTTATAACCTTTTGCCAGTGCTGGAAAACCTGAGCGAAACCCACAAAATCCCGCCCCGCAAACTGGCGGCCTATTATGCCCAAACCCTGAAAAACCTGCAAGGCTGCAAAGGTCTTCCTTTCGACCATCAGCGCATTTCCGACCTGCTGCTGTTCGTGCAAAGCCGAACCTTGCAGCCTGAGATAATTCCCGAATTGCTGAAGCTGCTTTTCCACAATCCGAATATGCAGTTCAGTTCGCTTCTGGCGCTATTGGGCTATGAGGCGGAGGGTATCGCGGAGCTGGGAGCCCAGATCAAAACCCTGCAAACGATGTGGCCAAAGGTGAAAACCAGGGGCAAGAAAAGGGACGACGCCATGCAGAACTGGATTATGGGTCGTCTCCGCAAAGCTGCATTGGGCAATATCGCATTGCCTGAACTGAAGCAACTCGTGCTAAAGGAGGCAGGCCATGCTTGATCTCTTCAAAGGCTACAAAGGCAGAGCCCTGGAAGTGCTGAAAAGCTACCAGGCCAGAGTTTGGGGCGACAGCGTAGTGGAAACTACGCGCGGCACCTTTAGCGGTATCATCCTGCCCCGCAGCGAAAACGATGACGACAAACATATCGTGATAAAACTGATTACCGGCTATAACGTGGGAATCGACGTGGATACCATCCTCTCAATGAAGGAAGTGGGCTACAAGGAAGCGCATTACAAGATACCGGAGCGAGAATTTCCCTTCACTCCCGGACTGCCCAAGGTAAAGCTGCTGGGCACCGGAGGCACCATTGCCAGCAGATTGGATTACCGCACGGGAGCGGTTATACCGGCTTTTTCGCCGGGTGAGTTGTATGGAGCGGTGCCCGAACTGGCGGAAATCTGCAATCTGGACACTGAAAAGCTCTTCGCTGTATTCAGCGAAAACATGGGTCCCGAGCAGTACAAAAAACTGGCAGTCTCCATCGGCAAAGAGATTAACAAAGGTATCGAAGGAATCATTATCGGGCATGGAACCGATACCATGCATCACACGGCAGCGGCTTTGTCCTACATGCTGCAAGACCTTCCTGTACCGGTGGTTATGGTGGGTTCTCAGCGTTCCAGCGACCGGCCTTCTTCCGATGCAGCCCTGAATCTGATGAACGCAGCATATGCGGCTGGGCACGGAGATATCGCCGAGGTGATGGTATGCATGTTTGGTCCCACCAGCGATGAATATGGCCTGTTGCACCAGGGAACCCGGGTGCGCAAGATGCATTCCTCATATCGCAGCACTTTCAGAACCATTGGCGAAGTTCCTATGGCCAGGGTTACCCGGGACAGCCTGATTCCCATCCGGGAGAGCTACAATCCCCGCCGAAGAGATAAACAGGTAAAGGTGATGCCTTTCTTTGAAGAACGGGTCGCCATCGTATATTATTATCCCAATATGCATCCCGACATCATCGATGCGCTTACCGACAATGGCTACAAGGGCATCGTGATCGCCGGAACCGGACTGGGGCACATCAATAAACCTGTGTATCCGGCCATTAAACGCGCCGTGGAAAAAGGCGTGCATATCTATATGACAGTGCAAACCCTTTGGGGATATGTACATATGTTTGTCTACGACACAGGCCGCGACTTGATGAGCATGGGCATCGTTCCCGGAGAAAATCTTTTGCCGGAAGTAGCCTACATCAAACTGGGCTGGGCTTTGGGACAAAGCAATGATCCCGAAAAAGTACGGGAATTGATGCTAACTCCCATCGCCGGAGACATCACCGAAGGCGAGCCCTACAATGGCTATCTCGTTTTCCAGGGAGGGATTCCCGAAGTGGAGGATTTTAT
>Ga0302252_1001905_pt1 | contig 10823 bp, 10 predicted proteins | sample AAG_RA_Leu_MG_FD_193511 | JGI IMG/M metagenome (GOLD analysis project Ga0302252, IMG submission 193511) | Enriched activated sludge microbial communities from anaerobic digester in WTTP, New Holstein, Wisconsin, United States - AAG_RA_Leu | ecosystem: Engineered > Bioreactor > Anaerobic >...
GCTGAAGAAGCTTTATTCATGGCAAAGCATGGGATACGTTTTGAAATAGTTCCGGGTGTTACCAGTGCTTTGGCTGTCCCTGCATACGCGGGTATTCCTCCTACATTCCGGAATTATACTTCTTCTCTGGGTATTTTTACGGGTCACGAGGATCCCGGGAAAGAATCGTCTGCAATTGCCTGGGATAAAATTGCCACGGGATTAGGGACTCTGATTTTTCTGATGGGTGTGGAAAATTTGAACAGTATAGTTAACAAGCTTATTTCACACGGAAGGCATAAGTCTACACCGTGCTGTGTTATCCGTTGGGGGACTACGTTTCATCAACAGACAGTTTCAGCGACGCTTCAAACAATCGCGGATAAGTCGGCCCGCGCGGGAATTACTTCTCCCGCTGTTTTAATTGTAGGAGAGGTTGTAAAATTAAGGGAACAGATTAAATGGTTTGAAACAAGGCCTTTATTCGGCAAAAAATTTCTGATTACCTCGCCCGTTGAAGATGCCCGCCGTTTAACCGGCCCTTTAACAGAAGCGGGCGCCGAATGTATTGAAATGCCGATGATTAAAATTTCGGGATTGCAGAACAAGAGCACATTAATTTCTTCTCTTGAATCACTGGACCGGTTTGCGTGGGTTATATTTACAAGCCAAAACGGCGTAAGGTTTTTTCAGCAAGCGCTGGTAGGTATTAAAAAAGATATACGGATTTTGGCCGGCATCAAGATTGCTGCTATAGGCCCTAAAACTGCAGAAGCTTTGGAAGCTCTTGGCGTGAAGGTTGACGTGCGGCCAAGGAAATTTTGCCAGGAAGGGTTGATAGAGGAGTTTAAAAAATATGCTGTCCGCGGGAAGTCAATACTTATGATCCGGGCCGCGGAAGCCAGGGATGTTCTTCCTGAAGGATTGAAAAAAATGGGGGCGTTCGTGTCGGTGGTTCCTGCATATAAAACGGTTCCGGTGGATTACGGGAAAAAAGAAAAAAGCCTGATCGAGGATTGTGATATGGTAACATTTACCAGTTCATCATGCGTTGAGAGTTTTCAAAATAATTTTCCGTCTCACGCAGAAGTTTGTGCCGCTTCTTTGGGCCCTGTTACGTCGGCAACGGCAAAAAAATATGGTTTACGCGTAGCGGTGGAAGCACGCGAATACGTGCTTGAATCACTTATTGAGGGAATAACTAAATATTATACTAACAAGGCCGGGTGTAAGCCAGAGAGGCGGACACCGGCCTAATACATTTTAGGCCGGGTGTAAGCCAGAGAGGCGTGCTCATTAATAAGAAGTACTCCAACAGTTAATCACGGCGTAGATTTCTAACGAAATCTACTTGTAACTGTCGGAGTTAATTCGTCCGCCAGAGAGGCGGACACCGGCATCTATCCATTGATGCCGGGTGCAAGCCAGAGAGACGTGCTCATTAATAAGAAGTACTCCAACAGTTAATCACGACGTGGATTTCTAACGAAATCTACTTGTAACTGTCGGAGTTAATTCGCAGACGCCCCGCCAAAAGGCGGGCTACACTTTATGTTCACTGCGTTCCATAAAGTGTCTGCTCATTAAAATGATAAGTTTAACAAAATTATTATGTGATTTGCCTTCTTATGGCGATACGCTGAGATACGAACAAAAATCTCCGGCGGCGGAACGCCGTCCCATTGTCGTGTGGAATTGTTCCCGGACATGCAATCTGAAATGTGTGCATTGTTATTCTGATTCGGAAATGAAAGCGTATGATGGTGAGCTTTCTACATCTGAAGCTAAAAAAATGATTCGCAGCCTTGCGGATTTCAGGGCCCCTGTATTGCTTTTTTCGGGAGGAGAGCCTTTATTGCGAAAAGATATTTTTGAGCTTAATGTTTTTGCGAAAAATCTCGGGTTGCGCACAGTAGTTTCAACAAACGGAACGCTGATTACAAAAGAAATTGCACGCCGCATCAAATCAGACGGGTTTGATTATATCGGCGTCAGCCTTGACGGTGTCGGCGATCGGAATGATATGTTCCGCGGTAAAAAAGGAGCGTTTGATCAGGCGCTTGCCGGGATCCGTAATCTTGTGGAAGCGGGGCAGAGGGTAGGCTTGCGTTTTACCATAACCAAAAGCAATTTTGCAGATCTCCCCCAGATATTCGCTTTGACAGAAACTGAAAACATAGGGAGGATTTGTTTCTATCATCTTGTGTATGCCGGAAGAGGAAGTGGTATTTCCGAGAACGACCTTTCTCATGAAGAAAAAAGGGCGTGTATAGATATGATGTGTGATTGGGCTGTTTCTTTGCGCCGGAGGGGGATTCAAAAAGAAGTTTTGACAGTCGATAATCACGCTGACGGCGTGTATATATATTTAAAATTCAAAAAAAGTAATCCTGTTTTGGCGCAGCGCATTCTGGATTTGCTTCGCGCTAACGGCGGCAATAGTTCGGGGATAGGGATTGCGGATATTGATACGCAGGGTTTTGTTCATCCAGACCAGTTTTGGCATACGTATTCGTTTGGAAACGTACGAGACAGGGATTTTGGCGAGATCTGGACAGATACCGGTGATGAAATGATGCGGAAGCTTAAAGACAGGAAATCGTATCTTAAAGGAAAATGTTCCCGATGTTCTTTTCTGGATATATGCAACGGGAATTTCCGGGTTCGCGCAGGCGCGGTTTATAATGATATCTGGCAGGAAGATCCCGCATGTTATTTGACTGAAGCTGAAATATCGTCCGCTGTATCATCTCCCCGGAACGTTCAGAGACAAAAGGAGGCAGGGTTATGAAATATCCTTTATACCGGGCACAACGGCTGCGTTTCCGGGATTCCCTTCGGAGTTTAACCAGGGAAACCACCGTGTCTTGTACGGATTTAATTATGCCTTTTTTTGTCTGCAGCGGGAAAAACGTGAAAAAAACTATAGTTTCTCTTCCCGGAAACTTTCAGTTTTCTATTGATATGCTTGTTAAAGAAATTAAAGAGTCCGTGCGAATGGGGATTTCAGCTGTTTTGCTTTTTGGGATTCCGGAATCAAAAGACGAATTGGGAAGAGGCGCATATTCAACTGACGGCGTTATTCAAAAGGCTGTAAAGGAAATAAAAAACAAGGTGCCGGAAGTTCTTGTAATTACCGATGTTTGTTTATGTGAATATACCAGCCATGGGCATTGCGGCGTAATACACGGTCGGCCATCACGGGGAGCGGTGGAAATAGATAATGACGCGACTCTTGAATTATTGGCAAAAACCGCTGTTTCTCACGCGTGCGCGGGAGCTGATATGGTTGCTCCTTCAGCTATGATGGATGGACAGGTTGGTTCTATCCGCCGGGCACTGGATGAAAACGGGTTTTCTCATATTCCTATTATGGCTTATAGCGCAAAATACGCTTCAGCATTTTACGGTCCTTTCCGGGATGCGTTGGAATCATGCCCGTCTTTCGGTACCAGGGATTCATACCAGATGGATTGCGGTAACTCTCGGGAAGCATTACGAGAAGTCAGGCTGGATATTGAAGAGGGCGCAGATATTGTTATGGTAAAACCTGCTCTTGCGTATCTGGATATTATCCGTATTGTAAAAGACACATATGATGTTCCTGTGGCGGCATATAATGTCAGCGGGGAATTTGCCATGGTAAAGGCTGCGGGGAAATTGGGGTGGTTGGATGAAAAAAAAGCTATGATTGAAATTATAACCGGAATAAAAAGAGCTGGCGCCGATATTATTATTACCTATCATGCCAAGGAATTAGCGGCGCTGCTGTCTTAATAATTATAATACATAAGAGCTGAGAATGATTATATCCTGGAATGTTACAAAAACGTGTAATTTGAAATGTAAGCATTGTTATCGTGATGCTGGATTACGGGACCCCCAGGAGCTTTCTTCCGAAGAAGCCCGGGGGTTGATTTCTGAAATAGCAGCCGCGGGTTTTAAAATCCTTATTTTAAGCGGAGGGGAGCCGTTAATGCGAAAGGATATTTATGACCTTATTACATTCGCAGCGGCTTCAGGCGTGCGGCCTGTCTTGGGAACTAACGGGACGCTGATTGACAGGGAAGCCGCCCGGCATTTGAAAAAAGCAGGCGCCGTCCGTATCGGTATAAGCCTTGACAGCGTTAATGCTTCTGTTCATGATGAATTCAGACAGGAAACAGGCGCCTGGGAAAAGACAGTGAATGCTATGAAGATATGCGCATCGGAAGGCCTTGATTTTCAGGTGCATACAACATTGACAAAATATAACAGCAAAGAAATTGAAAGTATCACAGATTTTGTTGCTGCGGCAGGTTCCCGCGCGCACCATATATTTTTTCTTGTCCCTACCGGAAGAGGAAAAGATATAACTGATGTTTGCCTTGATGAATCGGAATATAAGCGTGTATTAACCGCGATTTTAAAGAAACAGCAGAAAATTCCTATGGAATTAAAACCGGTTTGTGCGCCGCAATTTATTCCTCTTGCCCGTGAAATGGGTATGGATTTGCGTTTTCAGAGAGGGTGCCTGGCGGGAATCAGCTATTGCTGTATACTTCCTAATGGGGATGTACATCCGTGCCCGTATATGCCTGTCCGCCTCGGCAATGTGCGTGAAATGCCTTTTAGTGTTTTATGGAAAACTAATCATGTATTCCGAGATATGCGGTCACTGGAATATAAAGGGCGGTGCGGTGTTTGTGTCTATAAAGATGTGTGCGGCGGATGCAGGGCACGGGCTTTTCATTTGTCCGGCGATTATATGGCGCAGGACCCTGATTGTTTCTGCTGTAAAGTTACCACAGAACATGGTTAATAAAAAAGATAAGAAACTTCTTGAGGAACTGCAGGACCGTTTCCCGCTTTCTACCCGGCCATATCATGATATTGCCGTAAAACTGGGAATGAAAGAATGCGAGGTTTTAAAGAAAGTACGGGGATTAAAACAGCAAAAGATTATCCGGTATATAGGCCCGGTTTTTGACCCTAAAAAACTGAAGCTTGTTTCCTGCCTTGCCGCTGCACATGTTCCGGAGAAGAAGTTAAAGCGCGCCGCCGCGATTATTAATAAATATCCGTTTGTAAGCCATAATTATCTTCGTGATGGCGAATTCAATGTGTGGTTTACCGTATCCGCGTCTTCAACCGCACGCCTGAAGTCTATTCTGTTCAGGATCAAAAAAGATGCCGGTCTTAAGGAAGTACTGTATCTGCCGGCTGTAAAAATTTATAAAATTGACGCACGATTTAAAATGTGAATTTTAACCGGCATGAAAATAACGGATAAACGCATTATTTCAGTTATATCGGCCCAGGTGGATATTATTCCCAGGCCGTTTAAATCCTGTGCCGCAAAACTCGGAACACACGAAGAAGCAGTAGTGGGATTTTTACGGGAACTGAAAAATTCAGGGATTATCCGCAGGTTTGGCGCTGTCCTGAATCACTATTCTCTTGGATTAAAAACCAATGCTCTGGTGGCGTGGAAAATCGATGCCGGCCATATTGACGCCGCCGCGCACAAACTTCTTTTGTTTTCTTCTGTTTCTCACTGTTACTGGAGGAGAAAAACGAGGCATTGGCCGTATTCATTGTATACGATGGTCCACGCGAAGAATAGAAAAGAATGCTTATTTATTATTAGGAGAGCCGCGCGCGCAATCGGTAATTCCGATTACCGGGTTCTTTTTACTGTTAAGGAACTTAAAAAACGTAAAGCTGATATTCCTGCGTTATTGGGTCATAAGGCGTTTAAGAAAGGATGAGTTACCTGTATGGATAAAAGAAGATATCGCCGTTTGAAAGACGGAGTCAGGGTTATTTATAAAGTTATGGGTGCTCCGGGAGAATCTATTTTACCCGCGTATGATATTGGCGGAGGAGGAATCCGCCTGCAGTTAAGTGACAGGGTTAAAACAGGTGAATTGCTTGAGCTTGGGCTTATCCTGCCTGAAGATCCCCAGCCTTTTTTTGCCCTGGCAAAAATTGTCTGGCAGTCTGAAAAATCAGAAAAAAATGCCGACGGAAAAGAGTTTTTTGAAACCGGGGTGCAATTCCTTAAGCTTGACATTCAGAACCGGATGCGTTTGATTAAGTATGTGTATTCTAAAGTAAAAGAACGGGAAAATGAAGAATAAGAGGAAGAATGTGCGGTTGGCAGTTTCAAAAAGGATGTTCCGGTCTGCCGTGAAATATATGGTCGGGGGGGTTAACAGTCCGGTGCGCTCCTTTAAATCAGTTGGAGGCAATCCTCTTTTTATTGCACAGGGAAAAGGTTCCCGTGTGGTTGATGTTGACGGAAATGCGTATGTTGATTATGTCATGAGTTGGGGGGCTCTTATTCTTGGGCACGCGCATCAGTCAGTCACAATGGCCGTATGCGGCGCATTAAAAACAGGGACAAGTTTTGGCGCGCCGACCGCTCAAGAAGTGGAGTTTTCCCGGATGTTGTGCAAGGCTATTCCTTCAGTTGAACGTGTGCGTCTTGTTAATTCCGGTACTGAAGCGGTTATGAGCGCTATCCGGGTGAGCCGCGGGTATACCGGGAAAAATAAAATTATTAAATTTGAAGGATGTTATCATGGGCATTATGACGGGCTTTTGGTGAAAGCCGGTTCCGGTGCGGCAACACTGGGTATTCCTGACAGCGCGGGTGTTCCTTCGGGGCTGAGCAGGGAGACTATAGTGTGTCCTTATAATGATATAGACGCAGTATACACTGTAGTCCGGAAGTACCATAATGAAATTGCTTGTATTATTGTAGAGCCTGTTGCCGCAAATATGGGCGTTGTGGAACCTCATGGCAATTTTCTCTCAGGATTAAGGGAGTTGAGTGACCGGTACGGTATTGTGTTAATTTTTGATGAGGTTATTTGTGGTTTCCGGTTTTGTTACGGAGGGGTGCAAAAATTGTTTGGGATAACGCCTGATATGACCTGTTTGGGTAAAATTATCGGGGGAGGTCTTCCGATTGGTGCCTATGGGGGAAAAAAAGAAATTATGGAATATGTTGCTCCTGTGGGCCCGGTATATCAGGCAGGAACACTTGCCGGCAATCCGTTGGCTGTCAGCGCAGGAATTGCTGTTTTGCGGGAGCTTCAAAAAAAAGATTATTCAGCTCTTGCCGTGCAGACAGCATTTGTATGCTCCGGTTTGGGAAATATTTTTCGAAAATACGGCATTCCTCATACAATTAACAACAAGGGGTCTTTATTTACCCTGTTTTTTTATCCCGGAGAAATTAATAATTATTCTGCTGCCGGAAAATCTGATACTAAAGTTTTCTCTGAATATTTTTGGGCTATGCTGAAAGAGGGAGTGTACCTGCCTCCTTCGCAGTTTGAAGCTCAGTTTTTTTCTTTTTCTCATTCTCCCCGGGACATACAAAAAACCCTGGCCGCGCATGAAAAGGCGGCATGGACGCTGGCGCATAGTAGTTCTTAGAAAGAATAAAGATCAGAATAAAAAATATGAATTTTTATTCCATTGTTCGTTTATGTGGTTCTGTCCGCGCAGGATTTTATGTGTTTTCGCTTATAATCCTGGCTTTGATAGCAGGATTGTTTTTTCCCGATGTATTTAATTCATCCCTGTTTTATATCATTTTATTTTTTCTTTTCCTGAATATCGTATTATGTGCTTTTAAGGGCGGCGTGTTTACTCCTCGGAAATTAGCCTCCGTTTTTTCTCACTCAGGTGTTTTAATAATTTTAGTCGGATCGTTTCTGACCGCCACCGGGTCAAAAACCGGCACCATGAAAATAGCAAAAGGAGAAACAAAGAACAGGTATTATTTTAACGGTACGGCGGAGAAATTGCCTTTTGAAATAACTCTTTCTGATTTTGAAATTGATTGGTACCGTCCTGCGCAGTACCGGTTTACCGTGTTCCTGACGAAGGAACGGATGAAACAGACTTTTACGACTGAAGAAAAAAAAGAGTATTCTGTTAAAGGTATCCCGTATACAATTACGGTTTTAGATTATAATCCTGATTTTGTCCCGGGCAACCGCCAGCCGCCCGTCTTTTCTTCGGCTGTTCCTTCCATGAGCGCCCAGCCTGTGTTTGATCCCGCTGTGTTGGTCCGTGTAAGTTCTCAGGGTAAGGTCTATGACCAATGGGTTTCGGTTTCTAATCCCCGTTTTAATCTGCCCGGAGATAATTCCGTGGAATTTATGTATGTCTGGAACGCTCCCGTAAAAGAATTTCGCAGCAGTATAAGTATTGCGGATAAGGGGGTAACCCGGAATGCGATTATTAAGGTTAATTCTCCTTTGAGGTATAAAGGGTATATGATATACCAGGCCAGTTATGACCCCTCGTATTTTCAGTGGGCCGGTTTGACGATAGGAAGGGATCCCGGCGTTGGCTGGATATTGGGAGGGTTTATTTTATTAAATGCCGGAATTGCCATTGGTTTGTACAGGAGAGCACGTTGTATCCCGGCTGACACCAAATCCCGGGAAAGTTTAGAATGTATCTGACAGTCCTTAAAATAACGGCGTTCATCTATCTCGGCGCGTTTGTATGTTTTCTGGCCGCTGTTTTTTTACGTAAAAAAACAGCGGTATTTTTTGCCCAGGGAATGGGGGGGCTTGGTTTATTATGCAATACGTACGTGCTTTTTTTACGATGGCGGCAAACAGGAAATTTACCGTTTACTAATATATATGAAGCCCTTATTCTTTTTGCTTTAATAACGTTTGTGCTCTATGGGATTGCCTGGCGAAAAAATGATACGGGGATTTCCGGGGCGTGTGTCGCGCTTATCGCGTTTGTCAGTATATGGTACGCTTCATTTTTTGATACGTCGGTTAAACATCTTATGCCGGCCCTTCGTTGTAAATGGATATTTGTTCATGTTTCCAGTTATATGATAGGGTATGCGTCACTTGCTCTTTCTTTTATCGCCAGCGGTATTTATTTATGTGTCCCCTCAAAAAATATACGTTCGGAATTCGCGGTGACGTTGGATAACGCTGCGTACAAACTTATTATGTTAGCCATGCCTTTTATAACTGTCGGGTTGACTACAGGGTCTGTGTGGGCATATATTGCCTGGGGCAGGTATTGGGGATGGGATCCTAAGGAAACATGTTCGCTTATTTCCTGGTTTATCTATGTTATATATATTCACGGCAGGGTTTTGCGTGGATGGAAAGGCAGGATACCAGCCGTGGTTGCCGTTGCCGGTTTTTTCGCCGTGATTTTCACTTTTATCGGAGTTACATTTTTTTTAAAAGGTTTGCACAGCTATCGATAGAGTTTAGTCGGATCATATCTACGTGTGTTGAGAAAAGAACGCATATTTTCCTTGACAACTAACTTGTTTTGTATTAAAAAGGACATAGTTTAGGTGTTTTATTTGGGTCAACAAACCAAAAGGAGGGGAACAGTATGGGAAAACGCACTGGTTTTATGGTTCTAATGGCATGTCTTTTTGTTTTGGGAATGGCAGCTACTTTTGTAGCTCCGGTATTTGCCCAACAGGCAAAAGTTGAATATCCGGAAGATTACCGCAGCTGGCATTATCTTAAGTCAATGGTTATTTCAGAAGGCCATCCTTTGTTCAGCATTGTTCCGGGATTGCATCATTTATATGCAAATGATATCGCGTTCCAGCATCTTAAATCCGGAAAAAATGAACCGTTTCCTCAGGGAAGCAAATTCGCGTTTGAATTACTGGATGTAGCTACGACTAAAAATTCAGTCAGTACTACAAAGAATAAGATAGTTTTCGTGACTCAGAAAGATGCGGCGTTTGGACAGACCGGCGGTTGGGGATGGGAAGCATGGACATTACCCGGCAAAGAAAGAATCGTAAAAGATGTCGATCGTCAGTGCGCTAATTGCCATTATCAGTCCACATCTACATTTGACGGTATCTGGGTCAAATGGGACGAAGTCAAAAATATCGCTAGATAAGTTTGTAGTTTTTTTTCTTCCCGAGCAGTTATCCGGTGCAGGCGAAGCAAAAGGCAATCGCCTGTGCGGCGCCTGCACCGTTAAAAACAAATACGTTTTATAAAAAACAGGGGAAGTAAATGTCGATAAAAAATAAATTCTTTCTTACCTTTTTTATAGTCCTTTCACTTATTTCGTTTACCTCCGTTCTGTTTTTTTCCACATTTCACCGTAATGAAACAATCCGTCTTATAAAAAATAAAGGTGAGGTCCTTGCTGATGCCGTGTCGTATGCGACAATGCTTGGTTTGGAATTCCGTTCTATTCCTTCTGTCATGGAAGCAACAAAAGGTGTACGTGCTGTCAAGGAATACCGTTTTGTGGGAGTTTTTGACCAGGAGAATCAGCTATTCGCGCAGGATAAATTTGAAGGCAAAGATAAAGAGGAAGCATTAAAACTTCTCGCTCAAGGAGATAAAAAAGGCCAGTTTGTTGAAGCGAGCATGCAGTCAGACCTTTTAGTTGTTAAAAAAGTCTTGATGTCTGATTCCGGAGAAAAGGTAGGGACATTGTTTTTAGGTTTTGATCTTAAAGAAATCAACCAGGCGATTAAAAGTTATCAGATCGTTATCGGTATTATCAGTATTGTGTTACTTGTGATTGGTTCTCTTATTGGATATATTTTCGCCCGCCGTGTTTCCATATCTATGCTTCGTTTTCTTCAGATTGCCGAGGGATTAGGCTCACGAGCAGGGGATTTGACACAGCGTGTCCCCATTCACAGCAATGATGAAATAGGCAGATTGGCAGAGGTTTTTAATAAAATTATAGAGTCAATGCATGATATGGTCTCCCGTATCAGAAGCACTGCCGAACGGGTTGCTACTTCTTCCCAGGAAATGTCATCCACATCGGAAGAGGTTAACGCAACTGCCCAGGAAGTTGCTTCGGCTGTC
>Ga0302252_1001907_pt1 | contig 10813 bp, 10 predicted proteins | sample AAG_RA_Leu_MG_FD_193511 | JGI IMG/M metagenome (GOLD analysis project Ga0302252, IMG submission 193511) | Enriched activated sludge microbial communities from anaerobic digester in WTTP, New Holstein, Wisconsin, United States - AAG_RA_Leu | ecosystem: Engineered > Bioreactor > Anaerobic >...
CGGCCACCATCGAGGCTCCGGCCGCCATAAAGAGCGCGACGCCGTAGAAGGCGTTGTGGATATCAGTATAGGGTATGACCGCCCCCAGCACGATGGGGCCTGCCATGTATCCGAAACTCCACGATACGCTGTACATGCCGACCAATGCCGAGCGGCTGATGCCGTCGCTCTTGTCGCCCACAAAGGCCTCGGCGGAGGGCCATACCGCAGAGAAGCACACGCCCTCCAGCACCCTCAGGATCGAGAGCTGGAGGAATGTGGTAGACTGGGCGTACATGACGCATGCTGCGGCGTAGAGCAGCAGCCCTCCGATAAGCGGCGGCTTCCGGCCTATGCGGTCGGATATCTTGCCGAAGACGGCGGGCAGGAATATGTACGGCACGGCGGTGAATGCCCCCAGAAGGCCCAGCTCCAAGGCGTTCGCCGATGCAATCGCGCCCGCATATATAGGAACGGCGGGCGTCATTATGCCGAAGCCGGTCGAGAAGATAGCAACGGTGACGAAGAAGAACGTTACCGACTTCATTGCAGGGCGAGTTCCAAGCAGTGGTTCCGGCAAAACAAACACCAGGATGTGATCAGAGCATGCCACTAGACGTTGTAGAGGGCTTCCTCACTGCGTGGATTTATCTCTTTGCCAGAGGGGCAAGTCAGAGGAAAGTGAAGGAGACTATGCATATGGCCAGGCAGATCGCGGCGTGGTGGGTCGCATATACGCTCATGTCGACTATCTTGGCGATGAGCAGCCCGACAACGAACGCGGTGAGGACGACCACGAACGATCCGGTAGATGCGATCAGGGAGAGCGTTGCGGCGTTGGGGAGTATCGAGATCGGCAGCAGGCCTCCCGGAAGGTTGCTCAGCGAAGGGAAGAGCATGTTGCTCATGAACATGATGACGCCCGAGAGGAATGCGGGGGTCGCGTACCCCAGGAACGAGTAGACCCGGGTAGTGCTCTTAGTCTTCTGCTTCTCAATGACGACCCCATTGACGAAGTGCGTGAGGCTCTCCAGCACCTGGGGTGTGCCGCCGCCGGTGTCGACGATCTCGCTCAGTATGAAGAATGTGTACCTGCAGAGCCAGCTCCGGACCATCATCGTCTCCGAGACCCTCCGGAGGGGCATGTTCATCTCAAGGTGCTCAGCGACACGGTTGAGGAGCCTGTCGAAAGTCCTGTTGTATTGCCTCTGCTTTGGCAGGTTTATGAGGGTCTGGTTGATGTCGTACCCTATCTTCATCATCTCGGTGATGTCCCTTAGAAAGAATGGCAGCGCCTTCTCGACCCTCCCTATGTCGCTCTGCTCCCGGATGTACTCTGTCCCAACAATTATCGTGAAGACCAAGAGGGTCGAGGTTAGCCAGTATGTCATAGACGGGATGAACAAGTATGTCGCGGCGCCGAATGCGGCGGAGGCGCCTAATGCGATGAGCACCGCCCGGTTCATGTTATATAGGTCGTAGAACCGCGGCTGCGATATGTGGACGCCCATGACCAGAACAGCCCCCATCAGAGGCAGGATCATGTACCCATAGATCTGCATCATCGCAAGGCTCATATTGCTTGAGAATGCGATCGACATCGCAATGAGCAACGATGGGAACATGAGAAAGACGGAGATGGAGATCTCCCCGAGCGTGCTTGCCGACTCGGCGTACCGCCGCCAGCGCCCTATTACGGATTCAAGACCGTCAGCGACCTTCGAGTTGAGGTATACGACCATGTCTCCGCCGCTCCTGAGGACGGACGTGTACCCCAAGAAGATCGTCTTTATGTTCTCGTCCGGGTGGTCACGTGCGATATTCTCGATGGCGAGCAGCGGGTTGTGGGAGAAGAAGAGGTAGTCCCTCTTCACGATGAGCGCCTCCCGCTTTATCTTCGGAAGAATCCGCCACTCTGCGAGCCGGTCAAGAGCGGTGTAGAGCGAGAGGCCTGCCGCCTGGAGCGCCGCGGCGTATACCATGAAGAAGGGGAACTCGTTGGCGGTATCGCTCTTCCTGTTCGATATCTTCACCTTCACCTCCATCAGAGGGATGAGCACGATGAGCATCGGTGCGAAGACAAGGATCAGCGCAAGCGGGTTCCGGAGGAGGGCGAGGAGCACCAAACCGGCGGGCATGACCGCTGCCAGAACGACCAGGAAGACGGTACTGTAGAACTTGGAATAGACGGTCGGGTGCAGGTATATCATGGCCTTCGGAATCTCATCCTTTATGCTGTTCGCCATAAAGTTCGAGATGTACTTGATGAGAGCGTGATCGCCCATGAATGAGGAGACCGTAGAGGCGTACTTACGCTCCGGCTTCTTGGTTGCCGCCTCCTGGCGTTCTTCGTTGCCCTCGCCTGCGGCCTGCACAGGATAATATCGCTTAGAGAGGGAGAAGTAGAGACCTCCCCTCAGCACAATGATCATGGTGAGCGAGATGGCGATCATCAGAACGACGATTGTTGCCACAATGATCGTGATTGAGGTGTCAAGCAACAGCTCGGCAATCAAGGTACCGAATGACATGACGATGGCTATGGCGCCGAGGATCGTCTGCACAGTAAGCTTGGGTTTGGCCATCTAAGGCACCTTGCCGGAATAGTACTTCTTTATCTCCTTCGAGACGGCATCGTACTCCAATATGCCATTCTTTACCATGGCATCCACGAAGTCCCTTCTGCGACCGAGCTCCGCAGTCAATTCGTCCTGTGTGAGACCGAGCATCGCCCTCAGCTTATCCAGCTTCCTGCTCCTCTTGACGACCTCTGCAGGCTCCAGAGGGTAGTGCTTGTCGTCGTTAACGTTCCACTCGAATATCCTGTTGCTCGCGACAGACTGGGGACCGGTGACTCCGGTTATCTCGTTGGCCTCCACGACTCGCCTCATTGGCTTCCTGCCGGGCAGCTTCAGCATCCGGCTGATTATGACACTGCTGATGAGGGGGAGGAAGGAGGGCGAGGCGTTGATCGGGGCAGTCGTGAGGCGCATGACCATAGACTCCACGGAGTCACCGTGGAATGTGCAGCCGCCCCCGTGGCCGGTCGCCAGCGCCTGTATGAAGACGTATGCCTCCTCGCCGCGTATCTCGCCCACGATTATGAACTGCGCACGCTCCCTGAGGGAGAGCTTGACAAGGTCGTACAGCCGGATCTCGGTCTTCGACTCCGCGATCGAGTAGGTGTGGCGGGCAACCAGCGGCTTCCACCCCATGTGGGGCAGCCTGAGTTCGGGGGTGTCCTCGATAGTGACTACCTTCCAGTGGGGCGGCAGCAGCGATGCCAGCGCATTCAGGAGGGTGGTCTTGCCGCTGGCCATCTCGCCTATCACGAATGCCGAGCCGCGGTTCTCCAGTATGAGCCACCAGTATGCGGCCATGAGCGAGGATATACTGCCGAACTTGACCAGGTGGCAGAGGGTTAGCGGATCTGCCCTGAACTTCCTTATGGTAAGGCTAGATCCGAACGGAGATACCTCGTTTGCGAACGTCAAGGCGCACCGGTGGCGCTCAGGAAGGGACCCCTCTGAGATGGGGAAGGCGGTCGATATGTGCCGCTTCGACTTGTGTGCCAGCAGCATGATGCCTGATTCCAGCGCCCTCTCGTCGCTGAAGGCTATGTTGGTCGTCAGCCAGTCGAAGTGGGAATAATCCCTGTGGAAGATCCAGACGGGGCGCCCTACGCCTGCCATCGACAGGTCCTCTATGCGCCCATCATTGATGAGGGGGTCGAATATGCCATAGCCCAAGACGTCGCGCTTGACATAGTACCTTATCTTGTCGAGCTGCTCCGGGGCGAGGGCGAGCTTCAGCTCGGTTACAGCATGGTTCAGCCGCTCATCAATTATCTTCATCGGGTCCTTCTCTTCGCTGGGCGGGATAGTGTAGTAGATCGCGTTCATCAGTATGTTGTACAGTTCAAGGTCGGATTCGTCCATTGGAGGCTCAGTTATCCAGTAGTAGCCGTCGCCGCCGTGCTCGCATATGCTGACTTTGGCTGCGCCCACAGAGTACTCTTCCAAGAGAGAAGCCTCAGGCGTGAGTGGCGGCACATTGGAGCCGGCGATGTGCAATGAGAACGTCTTCCCCAGGTATTTCTTGTCAATGCCCTTCCGACCATGAGCTTTGCGCTCAGATGCCGGCTTACCCGATCTCAGTCCCGGTACCATATCGATATCCCTTCAATAACAATAATGTAGGTATTCCCCCGCTCCGAGACGAATGTGACTGTACAGTCGGTCGTGTATAGCAGATTCACCCCAGCAACGACGTAATTTATCTGTGCCATGCCAGGGTTCAGCGTGATGGGCAGCGCCACCATGCTACTTATGGTAAATGCCCCGCCTCCCGACTTGTTGTGCACCATAAGGTTGTTCAGTGTGATCGTTTCGCTACCAACGTTCGTGATGTTCAGCTTGAGCTGCCCGAAGGCATCGGTAGTGTGGGCGAAACGGATGCACTCCTGCGACCGCTCCCTCTCGATTGTGCTGAGGTAATCGGCGCTTCGGATGTAACCGCCATACTCGATCGAGACCACGGCGATGATAGAAGTTAGCGCAACTATCGCGAATACGAAGAGGATGGCGCCTAGCACATTGGTTATGCCCTTCCTTTGGCGCTTCTTCATGAGGGGGAGGCATCGCTTGAGCATGGAATCACAGCCGGAACTGCGTTGATACGACATTGTTCTTCTCAGTTATGATCGAGATGACATGAACCGAGCCTACAGTGACTGTCTGATTTAGCCTCAGCAGCACCAGTTCCCCGGTGTTTATCGTTGAAGGGGTGTATTCCAGCGTGTCGGTATCGATGACGACCTTGACCACTGTGGAGTTCCTGGCCCCGTAGTTATAGAGCGCAACATAGAGGCTGGCGCCCTCCAGCTGGGTGTCGTTCTGGAACAGGTAGGCAATGGATATCCGCTCAAAATTCTGCTCGGCGCCTATGCGGAATATGCCGGTCAGGAGGCCGGTCTCTCCTGCAAAGTAGGTGTTGAATGCCTGCACGTAGATTGCCATCGCTGCGAGGGTTATGGCGACCAGTGCAAGCGTCGCCACTACCTCGGATACGCCCCGCCGCGACCGCCGCATCATCCTCATCTCATGACAGTGTAGAGCGCCACCATGAGGGCGTATGATGCGCTGTCGTAGTCGCTCACCTGAGAGCCGTCACTGTGGCCCTGCGTGTAGATCGGTGCGCCCCAGTGCACGTAGTATCCCGCGCCCAGATAGAAGCTCATTGCGCCGGCCTGGCTGACCCCTCCGGGGTTCATGTAGAAGGTAAACTTCGTGTCAGGGGTCTCAGAAGACGGGAGGACTATGCCATAATCGAACCAGAGGTTACCAGGAAGCGCCTCGTTCCCAGTCACGCTTAAGAAGTGGTTCAGGCTCACTCCGTCATCATCCGTGAGGAGGTTCTCCTCAAGCGACTCGATCCCCCTACCGTGGGCGTTTATTCGGCTAACGTCGAAGAACCACTCTGCGCCGTCATTGCCAACATCCACAGTATCAGTCCCGTTGGTTACTGACGAGAAGGGATACCCTCCGAGGTGCACCCATGTCCAGCTGTAGGTGCGGACCATCTCGCTGAGCATGCGGATGTACGACTCTGCGGATGCTTCATCCTCAACCGCCCAACTCGAAGCAGGCACGGCTCCGCCGAACGGATTCACAACTATTGCGCCGAGTGGCGGATTCGCGAGTATGGCATCCCACTGCTCCAACGTCGTGACCAGAGTGATTGGGGAGCCCAAGCGCTCGGCCGTATCTAGCGCCCCCTGCATCGAGGGGATTGGCGCTATGGAGGTCTCCACTTCATATTCACCGCCTTCCACCGCAGTTCCCCCAATTATGTCCAAATTCATCCCCCAATTCCCGCCTGTTCCACTCCACGTCAGCGTGACGCATCCGGTCAGGGTAAAATCACCGGAAGTGTCGGCGCCCCTGAGCCAGAGGACATCGTAATTAGTTGTGTTTATCATTTCGTCGATCGTCTCGCCATTGAATTCGAGGTTGTCGACGGTGACATACATGGAACCGCGACCATCGACTCGCCCCCGTATGTATAGGTCTGTGAAGCCTGCATCAGGCATCGTCGTAATCGTCTTGTCGTCAATGGTGTAGTATAGTGTGTTCTGCGACGAGTCGTAGGTTATATTGAAATTAACGGGCTGACCGCTCAACCAGCCATAGTAAGACCAGTTCGTGACACAGCCGCACTTATCGGACAGGTCGAAAAGAGATTGAAACTTGGATTTGGTCGCGCCGGCAAACCAGAGGGTTTCTTCAGCAATCGCGTTGAAGTTTGTCGCGCTCTCGATATGCTGAGGCACGATACTGCTGGGCAATCCTTCAGTGAAGTCGCCGGTGATGCCGTTTATTGCCAAGAGGAAAATCTTCCCGCTGGAGACTTCGACACCTGTGCACTCCACAGAGTATGCCATGTTTATGTCGCCCTCGATCTTAACGATGTAGGTCTTGCCAACGAAGAAGTCGCTACCGCTTGATCCAGAAGCAGTGGCGACATGCTCACCCTTTGCAGGGAGCAGGACGTTCGGAATTGTCCACGCAATCGCCCCATCCTCCCCTATGACGGAGACCTGGAAGACGAGATCGGACGGGGTGTTGCTCATCATTGAGATGCTGAAGTATGCATATCCATAGTGCTTGGACAGGAGTATGTCGGTCACTACAACGTCCTGAGGGGCAGGATTGGCCACGACCTTGGTCACTTCAGCATAGTAAAGCCCCGAGGCTGCAACAGACAATGCTGCCATCAGCAGCACGGCGATAATAGGTATTATTCCCTTTCTTGAGGTCATCTTCCGTTGCAAAATATGGTCACCTCATTAAGCAAACCGTGTTGTGTGTCATAGACACGGATCTTGTAGCTCATGCCAACCATGAATGACGAGCCGTCAGTCTTGCTCTCGAAGACGAAAGCGGCATGCTCGCCTGGCACAAGGAACCGGGATTCGCCCTGACACTGATATTCGTTGAGCGCCTCATCCATGATGACACAGTATGCGTTGAGGTCGCCACTGCCTATGTTCTTCACGTTCGCAGTCATCAGCACGTAAGCCCCTTGTTTAAGCAGGTTGGCCTGGGATATCGAAGCCGCGTAGGTGGGCTTGTTCATCGTCGCAGAAACGATAGGGTACATCACGGCCACCACGGCCAATACTATGACGCATAGCATCATCGTGGCGATGATCGGGGAGACGCCACTGCGTGACCTACGATAATGTACCCTCATTGCCCATAACCCCACAGAGATACTTCGCCAAATCACTTATATGAATTGTTATTTCTGTACTTCAGAAAAACAGTTGTGCAAAAATACAGTTACGCAAAGGCATGGCGACACTTGACGCCGCCAGCCCTGCACTCTGACTCGAATGTATCATAGAAAGCATTGAAGTTGAATTTTGTTATGCGTTCCATTTCGCCTTCTGTAAATACAGTAAGCATGCGTCTACGCAGCATCGGCTTGACATTCAGACCGTCGTAAAGGACCCTGCTCCCGGTCTCGCCTGCAAGCCTCACAATAAATTCTATATCCGCGGGAAGGTCGTTCGACCCGGGGATTACGGGGCCATAGAAGATCCATGTTTTGACGCCCATCGAACTCAGCTCCTTCAGTGCCCTTGCACGATCAGCGATTGGGGATGCGCCCGGCTCAAACCTGGCCCTGAATGATTCGCCGCTCGAGGTGATAGTGATGCCGACCTCAACGTCCCCCCCGCGAATTATGTCGGCGTCCCTGGCCACCAGCGCGGATTTGGTCTGTACCGATACGGGAAACGACATTTCGGAAAGGATGGATATCGCTCGGCGGGTGATCATGAGGCTTCCTTCCAACGGCTGGTACGGGTCGGTCACCGTGCTGACGCCTACGACGCCGGGTTTCAGGCGCCTCAGTTCCTCCTTCAGCTTGCGAAGAATCTCCTCCTTGACTGCCGCAGACCTACCCCAAGTTGAGGATAGCGAAGGGCTGCGCATTATGTCCGGCACATAGCAGTAGAGGCAGCCGTGCGTGCAGCCGCGGTAAGGATTGAAGGTGTATTCCAGCCCCGGGAGCCGGCTCTTCGAGACAGCGCATTTGCACGGAACCGTCGAAACTGCCCACCTCATCATAGTTCCGACCTCCTGAAGTATTCGGTGATCCGCCTCTGTAGCACCGCGTCTCTCAGCAGAGCACTCTTCTCCAGCCAGGTCTTGAGCGGGACCCTCAGGTCGCCCTTGAGGTGCTGGAGACATGACCGAAGATCGTCGAACTCCGCAGGCTTCTTGCGCAGCATGCTCCTGATGTTCTCCCTGACGAACCAGACGCCGAGGGGCAACGGAAACTCAGGCAGTATCTCTCTGATGACCAGTGCGGTAGCTTGCCGCCGAATCTTCTTCAGGTACTCTGCCACGCCCAGGCGTGTCGAGAAGTAGCATCCGCCTATGCCGGGATATGTCCTCCGCCCGTACCACCCCTCGCTGTCGCCCATAACGGCGGCGTTGCCTCCGTCTTGGTTCCAGAATGTGCCCGGGAACCAGGCCTCCATCCATTCGTATGACCATGATCGCGGCATCAGGATGGCGGCGAATGTGTTGTGCTGGTATTTGTGCATGAACACCTGATACCGGTCAATCGTATCGTGCTCCTTGACCTCGTCGATGAGCCGCTGCGAGAGCGTGCTGTCGACGGCAGTGATGCTCCAACGGGTCGGGACCATCCTGCGGTTCTTCTGTATGCCGAATACGCCCATGCTGAAAGCCTTTTGGAGGCGGGAGACCTGCGTCCCAGAGCCGTACAGGCCGAAGATGGCGTCGCCTGCCTTCAGGTCGCGGTCATAGTAGGCATTCTCTATCCTGTGGTCGACCTTCACCGAGGCGATATCGAACTTCCTGAACGGGGCGGATGGACCGAAGGGCTGCGAGTGGTCATCCAGAGTGATCCGCTCGGCAGGCCGCTTTGTGAACTCGATCTCCGTCTCGGCTGCCGTTATGCCCATGGACAGCTCCTGAAGGGCGTCGACGGTCCGGTTGCCCCTCCTGACTGCGTCGATGGGCATCTTTGTGCTCCCCCTCACCAACGAGTAGCGGTAGCCCAGTATGCTATCTACCGTTAGCCCTATCCATTCCTCGGGCATATCCATCACCTCGGTGGCGCCGGAGACTGGAGGGACCATCGGGCCGACGGAGACGAACGGATAGCCGTATTTCCCTACGAAGACGGATGGGGGGGATGAGCCGATTATCTCGCGGCCGTAATCCATCTTGATGCTCTTCATGTAAGCGTTCGCCTTAAGCTGGATTGGGCAGACCGCCTTCCCGCAGAGGTTCCGACCTCCCCTGCAGAGGATGCAGAGGTTGGCATTCCGTGTGCTGACGCTGACCCTTGATTGAGATGTTCCGCCCTGAAGCATCGAGGCATACCACTTGCTCATCGTCAGGCACTGCTAATACACGAGGCAAGGCGGGATAAAAGCAAAGCTGTCCCATGGTTCAGAGCAATGCAGCACCATGCAGTTCATCATAGACACTGGGGATAAGCATCAGGAACGGATAAAGAGGCAAACAGCCACGTTGAGAACAGGAGTTGACTGCGGTGATAGAGACGCCGGAGATGGCGGTTGATCTGGTTGCATTCGACAGCATGGGGGCAAGGTCGATGTGCACGTATATTGAAACTAAGGACGTCAGGATCACCATAGATCCTGCGGTGGCCCTTGCGGAGAAGAGGTTCAACTTGGGGCCACACGCCAAGGAGGTTGAGAGGAGGGGGCAGCTGGCGGAGAGGGTCAAGAGGAGGGCGATGGAGTCGGACGTCATAATCGTCACGCATTACCATTATGACCACCATGATCCGGGGGACACCGTGCCGCTGGACATCTACGGAGGAAAGACGGTCCTGATCAAGGACCCAAAGAACAGGATCAATTCAAGCCAAGGGAACTATAGGGCGCCGCTCTTCTTGGCCATGATAAAGGGCAGGGCCAAGCAGATAGAGGTCGCCGATGGCAGGAGGTTCAGCTTTGGGGGCACCGAGATCGAGTTCTCCGACGCGGTCTGCCACGGACCGAACAGCGCGATGGGATACGTCATCCAGACGATGGTTAGGAGGGGGGACGAGAAGGTCGTGCACACATCGGATGTCCAAGGGCCTTCCAGGCAGGATCAGGCAGAGTTCATCCTGAGAAACCGCCCCAACACCGCGATCATCGACGGCCCGATGACATACATGCTTGGGTATGCCTACTCTCAGGAGGACCTTGAGGCGTCCCTAAGCAACATTCGGGCAATACTCGCCGGCGGCACCAAGAATGTCGTGCTGGACCACCACTTCGCGAGGGACCTGACGTTCGAGAAGTACCTGAACGAGCTCAGGGAAGATTACAGGGACGCCAAGATCGGGACGGCTGCGGAGCTGATGGGCATGGAGGACGACCTGCTGGAGGCCAGGAGGAGAGAGCTCCACAAAGGCGGGAGAGTGGGGGCCAGGGCGCATCAATAATATACAGGAAGCGCAAGACGGTTCAGCAGGGTGGAAAGAAATGGCAATAGACCCGATCTGCAAGATGGAGGTCGACGAGAAGACGGCAAAATGGGTTTCGGTTTACGAAGGCAGGAAGTACTACTTCTGCGCCCCCGGCTGCAAGAAGATGTTCGACAGGGACCCGAAGAAGTACACCAAGTGACGGACAGCCTGCGCTGTGCAGCCGGCTGGCCATGCCCGCAATTGAGGCCCTCTCGACCGCAGGCTCCGCAGACCCGATGCCTCGGCAGGTAACGTTAACGGTAGCGGCACGAGTGTTGCAAGCAACCGCACTCATCCCGCATCCCCG